>Ga0075428_100004297_pt1 | contig 15694 bp, 14 predicted proteins | sample RhiMetdeltSRZDD2_FD_75291 | JGI IMG/M metagenome (GOLD analysis project Ga0075428, IMG submission 75291) | Populus rhizosphere microbial communities from Tennessee, USA - Rhizosphere MetaG P. deltoides SRZDD2 | ecosystem: Host-associated > Plants > Roots > Rhizosphere > Soil | place: USA... | reverse complement strand
ATTCACACCAGGGTCGAGGTGCTGGATGAATCCTTGCGCGGGAAGTTGCGCCTTTACGCGCTGCTCGCGCCGCATGGCGCCGGCAACTCCGGGTGGTGTTCTGAAATCGGGGTCACCACTTTGATGCACGCCCAGCGCAAAGATGTTCACCTGGTAACTGGTTGCGGCTCCGGATTCACTCGCCGTTCCATTGGGTACGTCGGCGCCAGCGATGGTTGGCAGGATTTGACGCGTCATTTCAAAATGGACTGGGATTTTCGTAAAGCCGAGAAGGGCAATATTGCGTTGACTGGAGAAATCGATCTGCCCGCCAGCGGCGAATTCACCATCGCCGTAGCGTGTGGTGGGAGCTACCCGAGCACAGCGGCGAAGCTGCTCCAATCGCTGGCCGAGCCGTTTGAGTCGCATCGCGAACGGTATGTGCGCCAGTGGCAGCGCGCGGTTGTGAATCCCAAATTCGACTTCAGTAAGGACACTTCCGACGGCGGCGGAATGTACCGGCTGAGCCGCTGTGTGTTGCTCGCCCATGAAGACAAGGTTTTTCAAGGAGCCATGGTAGCCTCTATGAGCATTCCATGGGGAGAGACCAAAGGGGGTGATGCCGATCTCGGTGGCTATCACCTCGTCTGGACCCGCGATCTGGTACAGAGCGCGACCGCACTTCTCGCAACGGGCCAGAACGGTACGCCAGTACGCGCCTTGATCTGGCTTGCCGCCCTTCAGCGGGCGGATGGCAGTTTCCCGCAAAATAGCTGGCTCAATGGCACAGCCTATTGGTCTGGATTACAACTCGACGAAATTGCCGCTCCGATCCTGCTGGCGTGGCGTCTCTTCAAACGGGGCGCCACCCTCGGTCTGTTCGATCCGCGGGTGATGATTCTGCGCGCCGCCGCATATCTAGTCCTCCAAGGACCAGTCACTGGCCAGGACCGATGGGAGGAGAACGCCGGCTACTCACCATCGACGCTGGCAACGGTAATTGCCAGCCTGGTCTGTGTCGCCGAACACGCCCATGGGCTCGGCAATATGACCCTTGCGAATTTCCTCCTGGCGTATGCTGACTGGTTGGCCGCGCATCTGGAAGAATGGACGGTCACGACGCAGGGCGAGTTGGTCGAGGGCTTCGCGCGTCATTACATCCGCATCAATCCAACCGACCCTGATGCGCCAGACCCGCATGCCGATCCGAACAACACGATGATCCAACTCGCCAATGGCGGTGGCCTCTGGCCTGCGCGGAACGTTGTCGGCGGGGATTTTCTTCATCTGGTGCGCTTCGGCATTCGCAGCGCGAACGATCCGATTGTGCGTGACTCAATCGAGGTGATTGATCACGTGATCAAGCGTGACTTGCCACAAGGTCCGGGCTGGCGTCGCTACAATCACGATGGCTACGGAGAAAAGGATGACGGGAAGCCTTTCGACGGAACGGGCGTCGGTCGTTGCTGGCCGATTTTGACAGGAGAACGCGGCCACTACGAACTGGCTGCCGGAAGTGATCCGACGCCATTCATCACAACGTTGGAAAACTTTGCCAACCAGGGTGGAATGATCAGCGAACAGCTCTGGGACGCTGAGGACCTGGCAGATCGCAGCCTGAAACGTGGTTCTCCCACCGGCGCCGCCATGCCCCTTTGCTGGTCCCACGCCGAATATATTTCACTCGTACGGAGCCGTCATGATGGCGTCTGCTTTGATCGGGTCGAGCCGGCGTTTCAACGCTATGTGGTGAATCCAGTCCAGAGCCGCCACGAGATTTGGAGCGTTCGCCATCCCTTGCGACGTATGCCTCACGGAAAAATCCTGCGGATCATCCTGGCGGCGGACGCTACCATCGTCTGGTCAACGGATGATTGGGCACGCACCAACTCGTCGGACACTATCCATGAGGGCGAATTGAATCTCTGGTTTGCGGATTTTCCAACTGAGGAGTGGTCGGGAGGTTCAGTTTTTGAATTTACAATCTTTTGGAAGCGCGATCAGCGCTCGCAAGGCCGGAACTGGCAAGTGAACATTTTATGAAATCAACCGCGCGCGCCGATCACGTTGCGAGCCGTGTACGCGAGATCAAAGGCGATGTGTTGATTTTTTCGAGCGGGCACTTTTTGCGCGTGCTCGCCGCCCGCTGGCTTGGGCTTGAAGCCGCTATCGGCAGATTTTTCACGTTGGCCACGGCAAGCGTAAGTGTACTGGGATACGAAAACAGCCTGTCCCAACCAGCGATTCGGTTATGGAACGATACTCGACACGTAGATAGCTGAATCGAAGGTCATTATGAACGTGCTGGTCATTGATATTGGCGGAACTCACGTGAAGGTCATGGCCACAGGTCAGGAGATTCATCGAGCGTTTGAATCCGGGCCGACGCTCACACCAAAACGGATGGTTTCCGAGGTTCGGAAACTCGCAGCTGACTGGAAGTATGACGTCGTCTCCGTGGGTTACCCTGGACCGGTTCTCCGGGGGCGGCCCATTTCGGAACCGTGGAACCTGGGAAAAGGGTGGGCCGGTTTCAACTTCGGAGCTGCATTCAAACGTCCGGTGAAGGTCGTGAACGATGCCGCCATGCAGGCGTTGGGAAGTTACAAGCGCGGAAAGATGCTCTTTCTCGGGTTGGGAACCGGGCTTGGGTCCGCCCTGATCGTGGACGGCATCGTCGAGCCGATGGAGTTGGGACACTTGCCGTACAGGAAAGCTACATTCGAGGATTATGTCGGGGTTCGGGGCCTCGAAAAGTATGGAAAGAGAGAATGGCGGCGTTATGTCGCTGACGTGGTGAAACGCTTGGTGGCCGCGATCGAACCTGACGAGGTTGTACTCGGTGGAGGCAACGTCAGGAAGCTGAAGGAGCTGCCTCCGGGTTGTCGAGCCGGCGACAATAGCAACGCCTTCCGTGGCGGGTTTCGGTTATGGGAAAATTCCAGCGGTGCAATCGACGCGCCCCGTCGCAGCAAGGGTGTAAGGACGCGCACGATCACACCGGAGAGAGCGACAAAATGAAGACGGACCTCAACCATTTCCTGAACCGCTTGGAACCCACGACAGTTCGACCAACAACCTCATCCGACGCTATCGCGCATTGAAGAAAAATCTATGAATCCACTCGGCTTGAACGACCAACAACTGCAGAAAATGAAGACGCAGCCCGGCTTCGTAGCCGCACTGGACCAAAGCGGAGGCAGCACGCCTAAAGCATTAGCCGCGTACGGAATCAAGCAAGGCGCTTGGTCCAATGAGGATGAGATGTTCGCGATTGTGCATCAGATGCGCACGCGCATCATCACCAGCCCCCGCTTTACCGGCGACCGCATTCTCGCTGCGATCTTATTTGAAAACACAATGGACAGGGACATCCAGGAACAGCCCACGGCAGACTATCTCTGGAACGTTAAACAAATCGTCCCGTTTCTGAAAGTGGACAAGGGTCTTGCAGAGGAGAAAAACGGTGTGCAGTTGATGAAACCGATGCCGCAGCTCTCCACGCTACTAACCAGAGCCAGGGCCAAGCGCATCTTCGGAACCAAGATGCGCTCGGTCATCAACCAGGCCGACCCGGAAGGAATCAAAGAAATCGTAAACCAACAGTTCGAGGTGGCGGCACAAATCCTGGCGGCGGGTCTCGTGCCGATCATCGAACCGGAAGTCGATATTCGCTCCCCCGAAAAAGCCAGGGCCGAAGAGTTCCTGAAATCGGCCATGCTTGAGAAGCTCAACGAGTTGCCAGACGCGCAATCGGTCCTCCTCAAACTTACGTTGCCGGAGGAAGATGATTTCTACGCCGATTGCGTTGGACATCCGAAGGTTGTGAGAGTTCTGGCATTATCAGGGGGTTACTCGCGGGAGGAAGCGAACAGCCGCCTGTGTCGAAATCACGGCGTCATCGCCAGCTTCTCGCGCGCTTTGGTAGAGGGCCTGTCGGCCCAGCAATCCGATACCGAATTCAACACGCTGCTGGATGCAACGATTAGGAGCGTCTTTGACGCATCCACTGTCAAGCAGCCAAGGTCCAAGTAGGAGGAATCAGTTATGAAAGAGAAGGAGACGATGCAACTCGGAATGATTGGACTAGGCCGGATGGGCGCGAACATGGTGCGTCGGCTGATCAAGAGCGGACATCAATGTGTGGTCTTTGACCGCTCATCAGATGCGGTGAAGGAGTTGGTCAAAGCGAGCGCCATTGGTGCTACCTCGCTGGCGGACTTTGTAAACAAACTCAGCAAACCGCGCGCAGTTTGGCTCATGGTGCCAGCCGGAGTCGTGGATGGCTCTATTTCAGATTTGCTACCTCTGTTGGAATCCGGCGACATCCTGATCGACGGGGGCAACTCCTATTATGTGGATGACATCCGTCGCGCCAAAGAATTGGTCGCAAAAGGAATCCACTATGTGGATGTGGGAACCAGCGGTGGGGTGTGGGGTCTGGAGCGTGGCTATTGCATGATGATTGGGGGCGAAAAGGATGTGGTTCAACATTTGAATCCCATTTTCGCGACGCTCGCACCCGGCATCGGCAATATTCCGCGCACTTCGGGCCGAGAGAAATTTGGCGGTACTGCCGAACAAGGTTACTTACACTGCGGCCCGAATGGGGCCGGGCACTTCGTTAAGATGGTCCACAACGGTATCGAGTACGGCATCATGGCGGCCTATGCCGAGGGTTTTGGCGTTTTACGAGCCGCAAATGTGGGCAAGAAGCCACGAGAAGCCGATGCCGAAACCACACCGTTGCGACGGCCGGAGAACTACCAATTCGATCTTAACCTGGCCGACATTTCCGAAGTGTGGCGGCGAGGCAGCGTGATTGCTTCGTGGTTATTGGATCTCACGGCCAGCGCGCTCGCTGCCGACCAGCACCTCACCAGATTCTCAGGCCGAGTTTCGGATTCAGGCGAAGGCCGTTGGACAATCAAGGCTGCGATCGATGAGGGCGTACCGGTGCCGGTGCCGACGACTGCTTTATACGAACGGTTCTCTTCACGGGGAGAAGCCGATTACCAGGACAAACTTCTCTCGGCGATGCGCTTTGGGTTTGGCGGTCATCTGGAGAAAACAGGAACAAAGGCGTCATGACCACAACCGGATCCGATACGTTGGTGTTTTTTGGGGCGACCGGCGATCTGGCGTACAAAAAAATCTTCCCAGCACTCCAGGCGATGGTGAAACGTGGAAACTTGAACGTGCCTGTGATCGGCGTGGCCAAGGCCGGATGGAATCTCGATCAGCTGAAGGCCCGCGCCAAAGACAGCGCGGAGAAGCACGGTGGACTTGATCCCGCTGCGTTTGACAGGTTGTGCGGATTATTGCGCTATGTGGACGGCGACTACAACGACACTGCGACCTTTCAGGCACTGCACCGGGAATTAGGTAAGGCGCAGCGTCCAGCCTATTATCTCGCTATCCCGCCGGCCGCCTTCGCCATTGTGATCGAGCAACTTTCCAAAACCGGTTGTACTCGGAACGCGCGCATGGTTATTGAAAAGCCGTTTGGCCGCGATGTTGCATCGGCGCGCGAACTGAATGCCCTTTTGCTCCAGAGCTTTGACGAAGAAGCGATCTTCCGAATTGATCACTATCTCGGCAAGTCGCCCGTGCACAACATGCTCTTCTTCCGTTTCGGCAACGCGATGCTTGAACCTTTTTGGAACCGGCATCACATCGAGAGCGTGCAGATAACGATGGCGGAGGATTTTGGCGTCCAGGGCCGTGGCGCGTTTTACGACCAGGTCGGCACCATCCGCGACGTGATTCAAAATCATCTCTTCCAGGTGCTGGTCAATCTGGCGATGGAACCTCCCATCCGCACGGACAGCGAATCTATTCGCGACGAAAAAGTAAAAGTCTTGAAGGCCATTCCACCGCTTGAAGCAAAAGATGTCGTGCGCGGCCAATTCAGAGGCTATCGCGCCGAGATCGGCGTGGCGCCCGATTCAAACGTCGAAACGTATGCGGCCTTGAAGCTGGAAGTGGATTCCTGGCGGTGGCGCGGTGTCCCATTTTTCATTCGTGCGGGAAAGCACCTGCCTGTCACGTGCGCCGAATTGCAGGTCAAATTGCGCCGCCCGCCGACGATGTACAACAACTATGATTTGAAGCCGAACCATTTTCGGTTTCGCATCAATCCGAGCGTCGTAAGCGCATTCGGTTTGAACACGGTTACGCCGGAAAACCAGGCTCAGAGCCGGTTGATCGAACTGCGAGTGGATCATCAGACCAGCCCAAAGGAAATGGAGGCTTATGAACGCGTGCTGACCGACGCAATGATGGGTGATGCCACACTGTTCGCTCGTGAAGATTATGTCGAAGAGGCATGGCGGATTGTCGATCCCGTGCTCAAGACCGCCACACCGGTCCATGAATATGAACCCAAAACCTGGGGGCCGAGCGACATAAGTTCGGTCAAGCCTCCAGGCGGCTGGCACAACCCGGTGCTAAACGGTTACCCAACAATCGGACTCGCATGCGCATAGGCGTCGGAACCGATCACGGCGGACACCGTAGAGTGGTCGCGCCTAATGCAGGCCCATTGGGCATCGTGTACAATCGCGCTCTTTGATCCACATCTGCACACGCACTGCAGAAATCACCGATGAAGGTATAGAACGCTTCACCGGTGATTAGCAGTAGCCTTTTGTTGCCCCAACTCTTGTCGTTGGTACTTAGGAGTTGGCGGCCCTCTCAATTATTTCCGCGACCTCTGTTGGTTTGGAAACATAGACGGAATGACTGCCGGGCACTTCCATGACCTCCGCTTTGACACGTCCGGCCATTGCCCGTTGAGCTGGAGGCGGAATCATTTTGTCGTCCGAGGCGACCAAATAGTAACTCGGCTTGGTTTTCCAAGCCGGCTCCGAGATTGCGCCTGACAGGGCATCAACACCCCAGGGCACCTGAGAATCGGCCATGAATGATGCCAACTCAGGTTTAACGTCCGCAGCGAATGATGCCGCGAATTTGGTTCGGTCCAGAAAAAGGTAGCCATCCTTCGGCGGCAAAATGGGCGGCACAGGAGCCCCTGGTGGAGGATTTGCGATTAATGACGCAACAGATTCGCCTTTGTCAGGTGCGAACGCTGCGATGTAAACAAGATCGGAGACCTTGGGGTGATTGCCCGCTTCCGTTATCACCACTCCCCCGTAGGAATGTCCTACGAGCACGACCTTGCTGTTCAAACTGTCTATTGCGGATTTTGTGACAGCGACGTCGTCGGCTAAAGATTTGGTTGGGTTTTGGGCGATTACGACGTCATAGCCTTTTTCCTTGAGAATGTTGTAGACGCCCGCCCATCCCGAACCATCCACGAAACCCCCGTGGACGAGAACTATGGCCTTGCTGTTTTGCTGATTCGATTTTTGTGTGTTCATAACGATTGTCCTTTCATTTTCGATTTGTTGTTTGTTTCGTTGGCGCTACGGGGGTCACATCGGGCTGCGATTTCAATCTGTCCCCATTCCCAGAACTCCCCTCACTTCCTCAGCCTGCCATGCGGGTCGATGACGAACTTCTTCGCCGCGCCCTTGTCGAAGTCCTGATAGCCCGTCGGAGCTTCTTTCAGTGAAATCGTGTGTACGTTGACTGCTTTCGCCCTCTGAATCTTGGCGTGGAAGATCGCTTGCATCAACTGGCGATTATATTTGAGCACCGGGCACTGGCCCGTATGGAACGAGTGACTCTTGGTCCAGCCTCTTTGTTGTTCTTGGTTCAGAGCACGACTGGCCGCCCGCGAAAATCCGTCAAAGTGACGAACTGGTCGAGTGTGCTGCGCAGGGTGAATTCTGGAGCGCCGATGCCAGCCCTCCGCGCCGTTGTTGCGTTTGTCTTTGCATGCATGGTTGGTTTTGCAAGTTTAGTTCGTTCCTTAATTTAATTACGCCGTGGCGCTGGAAAGTGAAAACGGGCCCTGCACGTTGATAGCAGCAACCTGTCGCTGCTGAAGTGTAGCCCCTTAAACCGCCACTACCGGCGTGGTCTCAGGAGCGCGACGCATCTCCACCGGGTACTCGCGTTCGCGCCATGCTTCGATGCCGCCGAGGAGCGGACGGACGCGGGTGAAGCCATTACGCTGTAAACGACGTGCAATTTTTGCGCTCCCACCTTCGTCAGGACAGGAACAATAAAGAACGATGTCGCGATCGCGCGGTATTTCGTGCTGCCGGCGCGCAACGTCATCGATGCTCATATGGAGAGCGCCGGGAATCAGATACGGATCGTCATCGATTTCGGAGGCGGGCCGCAGATCGAGAACGAGTGGATTCCCGCCCGCCTCCTGCTGCTGACGCAGTTCGTCGACAGTAATACGTGCAACACTCAATTCATGAAGGAGGCGGCGCCTTTGGACATATTTATAGGTGATGTAGGCGGCCAGAAACGCTATGATGAGCGCAAGAGTGCCAGTTCCCAAGCCGGCGAGCGCGGCGACGATCTGCTCGACTTGATTGCTGAAGAGAAGGCCGACGAGCAGGAAGCTTCCGCAGTAGAGCACTGAACTGATGCTGTCAAAGAACAGGAACCGGCGAATACTTACGCCGGAGCTGCCGGCCAAAGGAGGGAGCAAAGTGCTTAGTCCCGGGATAAATTTTCCTGCCACGAGGCCGCGCATGCCGAATCGCGCAAACAGGTCCTGTGTGCGGCGGACGCAGGAGTCCGGCTCAAGAGAAATGCGGCAAACCATCTTCAGAGCACGCTTTCCCGTGAACGCTCCGATATAAAACCAGATCATGTCAGCCACCAAAGAGCCGGCGACGGCGGCGGCAACCGTCGTGACGGTACTGAGCTTGCCGGAACCGACCAATGCGCCTGCGTAAAGAAGGAAAGGAGTGGCGGGAAAGGGAAGCCCGACCTGTTCGATGAATAGCGCGACAAACATCACGACGGCACCGTGACGAACCAGGAAATCGAGAGTTTCGTTCATAAGAGTTCGCGATGATCCTCCTGCGTGATCAAGGGAAGATGAATCAAGACGCTGCGCGCAAGGGTTTCGCTCGCTCCAGTGAGCGCCACGTAGGTCGCGATCAGCGTTTCGTCAGTCATCTTCGCTCCATGACGCCCCGCACAACACGGTGGTCGCAATCACGACGATCATCGCAGTGAGGATGACATCGGTCATTGGCTTCGATCTCCTGAGCGCATTGACTCTGCGGAAGGTGTGTTCATCTGTTGACGTTGAGCATGGTTCGAAATTCTGTGATTACATAAGCTCCTCTTACGTTCCCGGCGCGAAAGATGAAAATGATAGCCTGGGAACCCTGGTTTACCGCTTTCCAGTGGGGCCTGACGTGCTACGGTCGGACCGATGAGCGCTCAACGTCCATCTTCTGGAATAGCTTGAAAAAGCTTCGTTTTCAGGATTGGAGCGGGCTGCGTATTAGAAGAAGTAAAGGCTTTGAAGGACCATAGCCATGGATGACATCGAAACTCTAATGGAGCGCGCGGCCAGCCTGGAGGTATCAGGCGCCGCGGCGCGCAAGGCGGGCGAGGAAACGGCGGCGGATGGGTTTTTCCGTGGTGCGTTGGAGTTTGCTGTCAAAGCCGTGGACCAGAGCGCGGCAGGCGGATCACTGCATGTGCGGTTGAACGTGCTACGGGCAACGGCGCGGTTATCGCTCGATTGCGGGGAGGTGGTTGAAGCGCGCCGGTTGATCGATGAAGCGTCCGATATCGAAGGGTTTCGCGATCAGCGCGACGAATGGGCCGAACTGCGGGACCCGAGTTCGTGGCCGGATGGCTGGCTCATTGCGGCGGTGCGGCGTGATCCGCCGGACGCCTCAGCGTTGGACGCTCTGGTGGATCGCTACTGGAAGACCTTGTTTGGGCGGTGTCTGCTCTTAACGGCGCACCATGAAAAAGCGAATGATTTGGCGCAGGATGCGTGGTACCGGGTGTTGCGGGCGCGTCACGCCTTGAAGCCGGGTGGGAATTTCCCGGCGTACCTGACGACGGTGGCGACAAACCTGTGGCGGGATACGCAACGATTCGCGCGGCGGGCAGGGCCAATGGCGGAACACCGGATGTCATCGCTCGATGCCCCGGTTCTCGGCGATGAGGGCGAGACGATTGTGTTGGCAGATGGGTTGCCGGACTTGAACTCGCGGGACTCGGATGAGCAGAAGCTGCTGGCCATCGATATCGATCGTGCACTGGAAGGACTAGAGCCGCGACTGCGTGACGTGCTGCTGGCGCGTTTCATAACGGGTGAATCGGCGGCTGAAATCGGCCGGCGTTACGGACGAACCGAACAAACGGTCACGGGATGGATCCGCGAGGCCATTCGACAAATGAAATTGCATCTTGAAGAGCCCGCGCAGGTCGCGGGTGGGGGAGAGCTCGTATGAGCAACGAAATATCGATTGAACAACTGCTGCGATGGCGCGCGGCGCGAGCCGAAGCGGAAGCGCCGCCTGCGCCCCGCGCGGCACGTTTGCTGGAGCTGGCCCGTCCATGGTGGGAAACATGGCCGGAGCGATTCCAGCGGTTGGTTGAGCGTTTGGGCAGCATCCAAATCGCGTACGGTCACGCGATGGCGGAGCCGGTCGAAGCTCGCAGAAGCGGATACCCGGTGCCGACGCTGATCGTGCGCCGGGCCGAAGAATTGGAGACATCGGTCTGTGTGTTATATCTGGGCGTTCGCGATGGCAGGTTGCGGCTTCGGTTCCAACTGGAGAAGGCGATCGCTCACATGCCCGATACCGTCGAAGCGACGTTTGTCGCCCAGGGATTCACCCGACCGTTGTTCTCTGCGTCAGCGGTGTTGTCGGTCGATAACGAATACCGGATCGACTGCGAACTGCCGGAGAAACTCGCGCGCGACTGGAAGGAGCTGAAGGTCACTGACAGAATGCCCTTCCGTTTGATTCTTCGTTCGGATAAAGAGGGGCCTTGAGGTCTCGATTCACGGGGGCCTGGGGTTACCATGCGCTTCGTCTGGTTCTGGACGTTCTGGCACTGGAGCAAGGAAAGCTTCCGGGCGGGTCATTTGCTGCGCAGCCCGCTGCAGGGAGTTGGCGGGCATTGGGACGAATGGTTCCAGCACGAAGCCTCCGAACAGGATCTGCGGGCGATCGAGCAGACCGGTCGCAGTGAGTCTACGCAGCGGGAGTTTATCGCCTGGCTTTTCCGCCATTGGGCGGACGACTGCCAGGGATCACCGAGCCGGATGGCCCCGCGTTTCGTCGCGGCACAACTGGCACAGGTGCCTCCATTCAAGAAGTGGCGCGCATTCGAAAAGTATCGAGACAGTTACGGCTTGGCTGGAGTCTCCGCGCTCGTCCTTTCCGGAGAAAGCGCCGGCGGAGCGGAGGACGTTCGCAGGGTTGAAGCGGTTGTATTGCCCGCCGATTCGGCAGGGCAGAAATTAATTCCAGAAGGTTTTCAAGCCGAGGCCGCGGAGTTTGCGGCCGCGCGTTCCGCGGCGCAGGGAGTTTTGCGGGGCAAAGGGCTGCTGATTCTTCTTGGCTTGTGGGTGTTCGGCGGCCGGAGGCCGTATCCGCGCTGGTTCTCAACCGCATTGTCTGCGGGCTGGGTAGCGGTCGCAGGGTTGATTCTGTTTCTGTTAATGGGACCAGAACCAGGAAACCAGTTGTTTCTCTTGAGTGCCGTGCTGCTCGTGCTTTGGTGCACACTCATGCTCGTGGCAGCCGCCGCAGTTGTGACGCAAAGTTTCCGCGCATGGCGGACGGGCGCGGAACTGAGAGCATTCCTGGAGCAGAGCCAGATGCGCCTTCGCATGAACGGGGGATTGACACTTAAAGGGGGGTCTGCCGGACTGCCATTCTGTCTAAATCTGCTTTTGGCTCTTCACCATTCACGACCCGAGGCGGCACGTCGTTCCTGGATTTGGAATCGATTCTTTTCCGAAATGCATTCCGAGGCCGAGTCCTGGGCGGCCACTGGCGTGATAACTGCAGCCGGGTACGTTTCTCCCGTGGTAATCGAACCGAAGTTGCGGGCGTGTCTTCAGCATAACAGAATTCAACACATCCTTACACCGCGCCAACGCGAGGCAACCCAACGTGCCCTTTGCGCAATCAAACCGTCGACTGGTGCGATCAAAAAAGAATCATCACCCGAATTGGTTTCGTCCCCCATGCAGATAGGTTTTGCGGCAGAGAAGCCGTGTTTGCGTATTCATCGCTGCCGTCACCTTGCTCAAGCTATTATGGCGCTTGGAAGACTTAATGATCGTCGGCGCATAATAGCCAACGTTTTTCCTCTCATCGTGAGCGCGATCATGGTTGGTGGGCTGCCCGATCTCCGAAGCATCCTCCTGCCATACCCGGCACCTGTCGCCGTGGAACCCGCTTCTGCGTCGCCCTATTTCCTTTGGGCGAGTCTTGACACGAAGCATCCGAGGTATTTCAGCGCGGTGCTGGAGTCCAGGTACTGGTCGAATCGGCGGGCAGAAGTGCAACCAAGAGGCGGCTTGACACCGTCGGTGCGGGCAGAGATTCGGCTTCATCGGGTGATCGGAACAGAGGCCAGCGAGGAGGAGGGCTTCGTTTGGATCGAGCGCCGGAGGCGCTTTCTGACCCGTGAGTTTCTCCCGGGCGAGCGTGTCGGCAGATACTCAATCCCTTATCTTACGCGCATTGGCCATGAATGACATTTTCAACTCCACAGTGATCCGCCGTATATCAGAGAGAATGAGAGCGTGTTTGTGCTTGTCGCATTGGCGGCGTGCCGTCACCGGCGTGAGCCTGCTGGTTTGGCTGGCGGGCTGCGGCGATCGCGACAGCGTCCATGTCCGGTTGCATGCCCGACCCCCGTCCTCCCAGGGGTTGCTTCATCTGGAGGTCACTGCTCAGGTCGCCGGCGATCAAAACGGATTGCGGTACAAGTGGTTTGCGGCCGCAGGCGGGTGTAATCCACAGGAAACTGACAAGCCTGCGACGCTGTTCAAGTTCGCCGATGGAGGGATGCGTGATCGCGTCTCCGTTGAAGTCTGGCGTGGCCCCAGAATCGTTGGGCGGAGCGAAATCGAGGTAAAGCTCGACGAACTCCAGTCACAATTGGCGAGCGCCGAGCAACTGACGAAGGATTTCCAGATTGAGATCACAGCGATTCCTCCCTACGAGCCGCAGGGCGGGGCGGACACCCGCGCCGCCATCGCGGGAAAGGTCGGCGGAGCACTGGCGCCGGGCCACAGCGTGGTGCTGTATGCGCGCGCCAGCGAAGTCTGGTACGTCCAGCCAACCGCTTACGCATCGCACCCCGTCCGCCCCGATAACACCTGGACGAGCTGGACGCACACCGGCTCAAGCTATGCAGCATTTCTGGTCCGGCCTGGCTTCGAGCCGGTCCCGCGATTGGACGTGTTGCCCAAAGTCGGAGGCTATGTCCTTGCTCGCGCCGTGGTGGAGGGAGCCAGATAGTAAGAGGCACACACACCGTTGAGGTTGAATCCGAATCACTTTCAAGTTTCCGGGACGCTCCTCGGTGTTAGACGCCACATCAACGTGTCCGCAGCTTATACGCATTTTTCGCGGCAGAATTCATCCACCAAAACAATGGTCGCGCTGTGAACTGCGGCGCCGTCTGGGGCAGCTACAAGTTCTGAACACTGACCCCTCGTTTTCAGATTTCCAACGCAGAGCGTAATTGGAGGTGTAAAGGCGCATGACAGCGCGAGGGACAATCAACAAGCGAAGCAAACAGGAAATGAGCACGATCACCACCAAAGACGGCACACAAATCTACTACAAGGACTGGGGCTCAGGTCAGCCCGTTGTCTTCAGCCACGGCTGGCCGCTCACGGCGGACGCGTGGGAGTCGCAGATGTTCTTTCTGGCGTCGAACGGTTACCGCTGCATCGCGCACGATCGCCGGGGCCACGGGCGCTCCAGCCAGCCATGGATCGGCAATGATATGGATACCTATGCCGACGACCTGGCGGAATTGTTCAAGGCACTTGACCTGAAAAACGCGATCATGATCGGGCACTCCACGGGCGGCGGCGAAGTCGCGCGTTACATCGGGCGTCACGGCACGAAACGCGTGGCCAAGGCCGTGTTGATGGGGGCGGTGCCGCCGATCATGCTCAAGACTAAAGCCAATCCGGGCGGGCTGCCCATCGAAGTCTTCGATGGATTCCGCAAGGCGTACGTGGCTGACCGTGCGCAATTCTTTTTGGATGTTGCTAGTGGCCCGTTCTTCAACTTCAACCGGCCCGGCGCAAAAGTTTCCAAGGGCCTGATCCAATCCTGGTGGACGCAGGGCATGATGTCCGGCCACAAGAACGCCTATGATTGTATCGAGGCGTTCTCGGAAACGGACTTCACCGAAGACCTGAAGAAGTTCGATGTGCCGACGCTGATCATCCACGGTGACGACGATCAGATCGTGCCGATCGACGCTTCAGCGAAACTCTCCACGAAACTCGTGAAGAACTCCGTGCTGAAAATCTACCCGGGCGGTTCGCACAGTTTGGGCGACACGAGCAAGGAGCAACTCAACAAAGACCTGCTGCAGTTCATCAAGTCCTGAGACTGCGGCGCAACCAGGCAAACAATTATGAACACAATGAAGGCGGCACAGATCAGCAAACCCGGCGGAAAATGGGAATTGGTCGAACGTGATATCCCGCAACCTGGCGCCGGACAGGTACGAGTGAAGGTAGAAGCGTGCGGCATTTGCCACAGTGACGTGCTCGTTAAAGAGGGCCAGTGGCCTGGGCTTCAATTCCCTCGTGTTCCCGGCCACGAAATCGCAGGGCGCATCGATGCGCTGGGCAGTGGCGTCACCGGGTGGGGGAGCGGTCAGCGGGTTGGAGTGGGCTGGCATGGCGGACATTGTTTCCACTGTGAACAATGCCGGCGCGGCGATTTCGCGATGTGCATCAATCGCAAGATCACAGGAGTCGATTTCGATGGCGGCTATGCCGAGTACATGGTCGCACCGGCAGCCGCGCTCGCAGCAATTCCCGATGAATTGCCGGCTCAGGAAGCCGGCCCGTTCATGTGCGCAGGCGTTACTGTCTTCAACGCGCTTCGCAACTCCGGCGCGCGCAGCGGTGACGTGGTGGCCGTGCACGGCATCGGTGGACTCGGACATCTCGGAGTTCAGTACGCACGACAGATGGGTTTCATGACAGTGGCGGTGGGCCGAGGCAAGGACAAGGAACCGCTGGCCAGGAAACTGGGCGCGCATCGTTATATTGATTCTGATGCAGGCGATGCCGCGGCAGAATTGCAAAAGCTCGGCGGCGCGCGGGTGATTCTCGCGACCGCGCCGAACGCAAAGGCGATTTCCGCCCTGGTGGACGGACTGTCCGTTGATGGCAAGCTTCTGGTTCCCGCTGCGCCCGCAGAACCTCTCTCGGTAGGTGTGATACCACTGATTATGGGCAGGCGATCCGTCGCAGGCTGGTATTCCGGGACAGCGATGGATTCACAGGAAACCCTGGAATTCAGCGCGCTCTCTGGCGTGCGTTCTATGATCGAAGTGTTCCCACTGGAACGCGTCGCGGAGGGTTACGAGCGGATGCTGAGTGGCAAGGCCCGATTTCGTGTCGTGCTCACCACTGGAAAGCAGTGAGGGATCAGTTCGCCTCTGTGCGAATTCGATAGAAGCGTTTGCCGGATCCGGGCTCAACGTCGTTTATCACAACGATTGGGTCCAGTGTCGGAGCAACGTTGGTCAGCGTGACCCAATTCGTTTCCGTGAGATCGTCGCTGGCCTGGACTGTGTAGCGCGTCGACGGTTG
>Ga0075428_100004296_pt1 | contig 15695 bp, 14 predicted proteins | sample RhiMetdeltSRZDD2_FD_75291 | JGI IMG/M metagenome (GOLD analysis project Ga0075428, IMG submission 75291) | Populus rhizosphere microbial communities from Tennessee, USA - Rhizosphere MetaG P. deltoides SRZDD2 | ecosystem: Host-associated > Plants > Roots > Rhizosphere > Soil | place: USA... | reverse complement strand
GCTACCGCCAACCGCCAACTGCCAACCGCCAACTATGATTACGCCATGAACAAAATTTTCCCGATGGAATCCGACCATCCGCTCTTCCGCTACTTCACGGAAGCGGAGCGCGACCGGGTCGAGGCGATCGGCGAGGTGAAGCGAATCGCCGAGGACTCGTATCTGATTCGCTCCGGCGAGATCGACTCGACGCTCTTCGCCATCGAAGACGGTCATCTCGACATCATCGGCGTCGATGACGGCAAGACGATCGTCGTCGCGACGGTCGGCCCCGGCGACGTGATCGGCGAAGTCTCGTTCATCGACGACTCGCCGCGCACGGTGTCGGTGAAAGCGGGCGAAGAGACGACCGTGCGCGCGTGGGACAAGCGAACGCTCTCCGAAGCGCTCGCGTTCGAGCCGCAGCTCCTCGCAAAGTTCGCGACCGCGATGAGCGAGTTGCTCGTCGAACGGTTGCGCGACATGTCGCGGCGGGTGTGAAACCTAGGGGCTTTTGAACGTCAGGGCGACGTTGCGAACAAGCGGCGTAGTGACGCTGCCGATTTTCTGATACACGAACGGCTTCCCGCCCTTGAGCGCGAGGAAGAGGTCGTACGTTCCGGGACTGAGAAACGCCGGCAGAACCAGGGTTCCGTCCTTCGCGGTTCCAAAGCGGACATCACCTTTCCATCGCGCACCTCGATGGGCTCAACAACGTCGCCGCCGCGAATCGCAATCGCGTTCAGCACTTGCGGAGGCTCGATGTGAATCGTGATCTCGCGAGGAGTCGCGCCAAACGCGTGCCGCGTTTCCGTCAATAAGCAGCTCATGCGATGCTGAATTTGGAGTGCGGTAGCGCTCAGCTACCGCTTTTCAACGCCGCGGAGCGGCGGCCCGCCCTCCCAAAAGCGGTAGCTGGCGCTACCGCACTCCAAACGTGCTCCCCATCACGCACGCGCAGCGCGGAAACGCACATCATCCACGCATGCGCGCATTGCTCCTCGCCGTGGCCATCGGGAATCCGATTCTCTTCGTGACGCAGGTTCCGGTGCCGGGTGATTTCACGACGATCGGCTCGACGTTCGGCAATCACAGCGGGCAGGTCGACTCGGTCCCGCGCGGCGGCGATTTGTGGATTCGCTATCCCGACGGCACGCTGAAAAATCTCACGCGCGCGGCGGGCTATGGAATGCAGGGGCAGCAGGGTGCGCAGGCGATCGCGGTGCGCGAGCCGTCGGTGCACTGGAGTGGAACGAAGGCGCTCTTCTCGATGGTCATCGGCGCGCCGGATCAATACGAGTGGAACGACTATTTCTGGCAGATCTACGAGATCACCGGGCTCGGTCCGAGCGACACGCCGTCGATCCGCAAGATTCCGAATCAACCGCCCGACTACAACAACGTCAGTCCGTTCTACGGCACCGACGATCGCATCCTCTTCACATCCGATCGTCCGCGCAACGGCGCGCGGCATCTCTATCCGCAGCTCGATGAATACGAAGAAGCGCCGACCGTGACCGGCCTGTGGAGTCTGAACCCCGAGACCGGCGATCTGCGCATGCTCAATCACTCTCCGTCCGGCGTGTTCACGCCGTTCGTCGACAGCTTCGGCCGCGTGGTGTTCACGCGGTGGGATCATCTGCAACGCGATCAGCAGGCCGACAGCGATGCGCTCGACGGCAACACGTACGGCACGTTCGATTACGCGGACGAGAGCGCATCCGCCGCGCGTCTCGATCAGCGCGTCGAAGTCTTTCCCGAGCCGCGCGGCGAGCGCATCGATCTTCTCGCCGGCACGAACCTCGAGGGACTGAGCATCAATCACTTCTTCCCGTGGGAGATCAACGAAGATGGGACGTCCGAGGAAACGCTGAATCATGTCGGACGCCACGAATTGCACGACTATTTCAATCGCAGCATCAACGACGACGACGCCATCGAGGAGTTCATCGACGACAACAGCGGGCGCATGAATCCGAATGCGATCGTGAATTTCTTTCAGATCGAGGAAGATCCGGCGCAGCCCGGCCGCTACATCGGCATCGACGCGCCCGAGTTCGAGACGCATGCGTCGGGAGAGATCGTGGCCATGCGCGCGGAGCCGTCGCGCGCGGCCGACGAGATCTCCGTCGAGCGCATCGCCGGCCAGCCCGGTCAATATCGCGATCCACTTCCGCTCGCGAACGGCACGCTGCTGGCGGTGCATACGAGCGAGACGCGCGAGGACGAGAACGAAGGCACGCGCGCGAATCCGAAGTCGCGCTACGCGTTCCGCGTCAAGACGCTCAATGGAGAATTGCTGACGTCCGGCCTAACAACGAGCGTGACGTACTGGGATCCGGACGTGCTCGTGACGTGGGCGGGAGAACTGTGGGAGCTCCAGCCCGTCGAAGTGCGCGCGCGTCCGCGGCCGGTGTCGCGGCGCACGCCGCTCGAAGAGCCGGAGGCGAAGATCTTTCGCGAGGAGAACGTCGATCCCGACATGTTCCGCAACGATCTCAAATCGCGCAATCTCGCGCTGGTGGTCAGCCGCGACGTGACCGCGCGCGATCGCGCGGACAAACAGCAGCCCTTCAATCTGCGCGCCGCCGGTGGCGATGCGGCACACGTGACGTCGAGCGGAAAGGTGTACGCACTTCGCTACATGCAGTTTTTTCAGGCCGATCAGATCCGCGGCATCGGCGGGACGCAGCAGCCGCGCGACGGACGCCGCGTGCTCGCCCGCACGATGCACGACCCGGCCGTCAAGAACCCGCCTAACACCGGACCGGCGGGAAGCGTCGTGGTCGCGCGCGACGGCTCGGTCGCCGCGTTCGTTCCCGCGAACCGCGCCATGACATGGCAGACGACGGATCCGACCGGAACACCGGTCGTGCGCGAGCGCTACTGGCTCACGTTCCAGGCCGGCGAGGTGCGCGTGTGCGCCGCGTGCCACGGCGTGAACACGCGCGACCAGCTCGGGAGCGGGCATCCGCAAAACTCGCCCGAGGCGCTCAGGGCGCTGCTCAAGTTCTGGAAGAGCGAGCAGCCGGCGCAGCCGAAACGGAGATCGGTGAGGAAGTAGTTGCGAGTTCCAGGTTGCGAGTTGCGAGTGCGTGGCTGGTTGACCCGAAAAGCCCTCGCAACTCGCAACTCGCAACTCGCCACTTACAGCCTCTGCTCGTACTCCTTCTCGTATTTCTCGTGCGTCGACCAGAACGGCCGCGGAGTGACGCCGCGAAGGTTGTCCTCGAGGATGTCGAGGTGGATGTGCCATCCGCCGGCGACGCCGACGATGTCCTCGCGCTTCTTCAGATCGCGATGGGTGATGACGAGCAGCGTCTCCGCACCGCGCGGTGACAGCTCGAAGACCACTTCCGTCTCGCTCATCGGATCGCGCCAGTTGAATGCGAGCAAGCGGGGCGGATCGAGCTGCGTGATCTCTCCGCCGGAGCTCCAGCCTTCGTATTGCTTGAATTTCTCCGGCACCTCTTCCTTGTGCGGCGAGAGCTCGGCGTTATGGAAGACCAGCTCGACGTTTCCACCGATGCGGAGATCCATCGGCCCGGACGCGAACCACGTCGCGCGCTTGTTCGAATCCGTCAGATACTCCCAGACCAGCTCGATCGGACCGGGCATGAGCCGCGAGATCCGCACCGTGCTCACTCCTTCCATCACAGCGTACTCACTCATGGTTTTGCTCCTCGCTTCGTGTGTTTCCTCAGCTCGCGCTCGAGAGCATCGAGCCGCTCGTTCCAGAACTTCTCGTAGAAGCGCATCCAGCGAAACGCGGTCTCGAGCGCGTCCGGCGCGAGACGGCAGGTGTGCGTCCGTCCTTCGACCGTCCGCTCGATCAGCCCCGCGCCTTCGAGGGTCTTGATGTGCTTCGACGCCGCGGCCAGCGACATCTCGAACGGCTCGGCCAGCTCGCCGACGCTGCGCTCACTCTTCGCGAGCATGGCCAGCATCCCTCTGCGCGTGCGATCGGAGAGTGCGTGAAAGACCGCGTCGAGCTGTTCCTGACGTTCAACCACAAGGTTGAATATAGATTCGACGCACGAGATTGTCAACCCCTTGGTTGAATGTTGGGCATGCGTGAGAAAAACTCCTCCGCACGTGCGTCCATCCCTCAATCCGGCGATCCGGAGATCGCCGGGGAAAGGGAAAGGAAGGACCAACATGATCCGTGTGCGTTGCTCTCTCTCGTTGTGGGCAGGAGTCGCGTTATGGAGCGTCGTCGCCAGCGGCGCGGAGACCATCCAGCATCGCGTCGAGCTTCAAAGCGGCAGTCGTACGGTTGCCGTGGTTCAACGCTTCGTTCCGACGGCCATCGGTTTCGAAGTACATCTCGTCACCGAAGGACCATCCACCGGCACGAAGACCGCAGCAATCATGCGCGCGAACGGCGAAGTGGAGTTCCCGACCGGCGCGAACGATTCGGCGTGGTGGAAGGCGTTCTTTTCCGGCAACGGCATCGATGCAAACGCGAACGTGATCGTGCGGAAGCAGGCCGGCCGTAAGCTCGCCGACATTTACGTGAGCGGCGGCGGCATCACCCACGTCATCGGCACCGCGATGTTCGATCCCGACAATCCGTGGGGTCCTTGCCCCGGTCCGGACGACGCGCCGATGTGCCGTCCCGAGCCCCTCGTGATCGAGATCCTCTGCAAATACGACGTCGACCAGTGCTCCGGCGGCCCGGGCCCGTGGCCTCCGGGCGTGCTTTCTCCCGATCCGGAAGGCGATCCGTACGGGCAAGATCCTGATGGCGAGCCCGCGCGTGCGCTCGGCATGCGTCACCTCAGTCTGGAGGCAACGCGCGGTACGACCAGTCTCGGCACGACCGTGCTGGCGATCGACGGCCGCCGCTTTACCGATTTTCGTCCGTAGTCTTTCGTTCGTGAGCGGCGGCGCTCAGCCGCCGCTCAATGCCGGCAGGATCACGATCTCCGCTCCATCGCGCACCGGCATGCCGAGGCCGCCCGCGTAACGGATGCTCTCCCCGTCGACGAAGATGTTGATGTGCTGGCGCACGTCGCCGCGCTCGGTGAGGACGCGGTCGCGCAGGCCGGGATGCGCGCTCCACAACAGAGACAACGCATCCGACACCGACGACGCAGCGCCGTTCACGCGCACGTCGCTTCGATTCGCGGCGAGCTCGCGCAAGGGGCCGGGGATCAGGAACGTCAGCGACATCACACCACCGCGGTCTTGACGGCGACGACCGGCGGGAGTCCGTCGGCGACCGTCGTCCAGTGCTCACCCTGATCCGCGGATGCGAACAACTTGCCGCTGCGCGTTCCGAAATAGACGCCGGCCGGATCGAGGGCATCGACCGCCATCGCGTCGCGCAACACGGTCTCGAATGCGCTCTCCTGCGGCAGCCCGTTCGCCATCGCCTGCCAGCTCGCCCCCGCATCGCGCGTGCGATACACGCGCAATTTCCCCTCGGGCGTGCAGCGAAACTCATCCGACTCGAGCGGCACGATCCACGCGGCGTCGGCATCGCGCGGGTGCACCGCCATCGCGAATCCGAAATCGGACGGCACTCCGTTGGCGATGTCGGTCCAGCTCTCGCCGCGATCGTCGCTGCGGTACAAGCCCCAGTGGTTCTGCAGGAACATCCGGTCCGGGTTCTGCTTCGACTGCACGACCTTGTGCACGCACTGGCCGAACTCCGGATACTTCTCCGGGAGAAAGTCCGCGCGCACGCCTTTGTTCGACGGACGCCACGTCGCGCCGCCGTCTTCGGTCACGTACATCCCCGCGGTCGACACGGCGATGCGGATGCGATTCGCGTCGGTCGGATCGAGAAGAATGGTGTGCAGACAGAGCCCGCCGCCGCCCGGTTCCCATCGCGGCCGCTGCGGATGATTCCAGAGTCCTTCCGTCAGCGACCACGTCACACCGGCATCGCGCGACACGAACAACGCCGCAGGCTCGACGCCGCAGTACAGAGTGTCCGGCTCCGAGGCCCGTCCCGGCGTGATCTGCCAGATGTTCTTCAGCGCCGCATCGGTCCCTTCGGGAAACTTCACGTTCGCTTCTTCGGGATTCGTCCATGTTAGGCCGAAGTCGTCGCTCGTGCGCAGCAGCGCGCCCCAGTGCATGCTCTGCGGACCGGCCCAGAGACGCTGGCGTCCCGCGCGATCGTCGTACGCCAGCGCATAGACGGCGCTCCCCGGAAAATACGGACCGCCTCTCTCCCACTTCGCGCGCGCCGCATCCGCGCGAAAGAGAAACGCGCCCTTCATCGTACCGACGAGCAGAAGAACGTCTCCGCGCTGCGGAGTGATGTTTTGTGGGATCGGCATAGCGAAAAAATATCACTTAGGGTCCGAAACGGTGCTGTGGTGTTGGGTATTAGGTGCTGGCGATGTTGGTCCTGGACCGCACTCGGCGTAACTTGCGTCGTCAGCCGAGAAACCGCCAGCACCCAGCACCTCAACACCCAGCACCATCAGCTGACGTCTCGGCCGCAGTCCTCGCCTTCGGCCGGCGAGCCGCTCCCGGAATCTTCCTCGGCGCATTTCTCACGAATGCAACGACCGCCGTGCCGATCGTCGCTGCCTTCAGCATCGCCGGCGGCAACACGATCGAGGCTCTCCTGGGCGCGTTTCTCGTGAATCGTTTCGCGGGCGGCAAACGCGCCTTCGATCATTCGCCGAACGTCTTTCGCTTCGTCGCATGGGCGACGCTCATCGCGACGACGACGAGCGCGACGATCGGTGTGCTCACGCTCTGTCTGAGCGGATCGGCGCCGTGGCCTGCGTTCGGTTCCGTTTGGATCACTTGGTGGTTCGGCGATGCGATGGGCACGCTCCTATTCACGCCGTTCCTGCTGGCGTGGAATGCCGGCGAGCGAGTGGAGTGGACTTCGCGGAAGATCGTGGAAGCAGCGGCGCTGCTGACCTGCCTCATCGTCACGGCGCTGCTCATGTCGGGATTCTTGTTTCAATCGATTCTCCGCAATGCACCCTTCGGGTTCGCTACCGTTCCCTTTCTCTTGTGGGCAGCCTTTCGTTTCAGTCCGAGAGAAGCCTTCGGCGCAGCGTTCCTTCTCTTCGCCATCAATCTCGCCGGCACTCTCGCCGGTCATGGACAGTTCTCGCACCGCGCGCCTAACGCAGGGCTTCTCCGGATTCGTGACGTGCATGACGCTGTTCGTCTCGGCCGTGGTTGCGGAGCGGAGGCGCGCCGAGCGAAATCTCCGCGAGCTGAATCAGGAGCTCGAGCAGCGCGTGGTGCAGCGCACGACCGAGCTGCGCATGACCCCAGGAGGAGCTCGACCGATTCTTCACGCTATCGCTGGACATGCTCTGCATCGCCAGCACCGACGGCTATTTCAAGCGACTGAGTCCGTCCTTCGAGAGCACGCTCGGTTACACGGCCGAGGAAATGCTTGCGAAGCCGTTCATCGAGCTCGTGCATCCCGAGGATGTTCCGGCGACGATGCTCGAGGTCGCGAAGCTCGCTCAGGGCGTGCCGACGATCCACTTCGAAAATCGCTATCGCACGAAAGACGGGAACTACAAGTGGCTGGCCTGGTCGTCTCAGCCGGCTTCGGACGGAACACTCTACGGCACCGCGCGCGACGTGACCGATGCGCGGCATGCGGAGGAAGCGATCGCGGAGAGTGAGCGCCGGTACCGCGAGATCTTCGATCGCAGCCTGGCGCTGGTCTCGACGCACACGCTCGATGGGACGATGTTGTCGATCAACCCCGCGGGTGCGGCAGCGTTGGGCTATGCGCCGGAAGATCTGATCGGCACATCGATGCTCGACCTCGTTCCCGAGCCGCTGCGCGCTCGCGCGGCGGCGACTCTTTCGGCATTGCCGGCGACGGGCACCGGCGAGGGACTGGTTACACTCCGTTCGCGATCGGGTGAGGCGCGAACGTTCATGTATCGCCACTCGTGGGTCGCGGCGGCCGAGAACCAAGCAGCCTACGTTCTGGCACACGCGGTGGACATCACCGAAAGGCTGCGCGCGGAACAGGTGCTCGAGCATCAGGCGATGCATGATCCGCTGACCGGTTGCGCGAACCGCGCGCTCTTCTTCGATCACCTTCATGGAGCGATTGCACGCGCGCAACGCGCGCGGACGCGCGGCGATCCTGCCTGCGTGGTCGGACTGCTGTATCTCGACCTCGATGAATTCAAGCCGGTGAACGATCGCTTCGGACACGCCGCCGGCGATTTCGTTCTCCGCGAGGCCGCCGCGCGGTTGCGGGCCCGAATTCGTGAAGGCGACACCGCGGCGCGGCTCGGAGGCGACGAGTTCTGCGTCGTGGCCGGCGAACTGCACGACGCGGAGGATGCGCTCCATCTCGCGAAGTCGCTGCTCGCAGCGATCCGCGAACCGCTGGCATGGCGTGGCGAAGAGCTTCGCATCAGCGGCAGCTTCGGCATCGCGCTCTATCCCAACACGGCGAGACTCCCGACGCGCTGCTCAGCCGCGCCGACGAAGCGATGTATGCCGCGAAAGCCGAAGGAAAAAATGTCGCGCGGATCGCGTGACGTCAAGGACGGTAAGATGTCCCGATCGCTCCAATCGAACAGATTCACGTGATCGCCGGCACCGGTGACGCAGTGTGGTCGAAAAGCGCCGGCGCGATCCGCGAGGTTCTCGACGCCGAGGCTCGCCGACTGCACGCGCGCGTTAGGGCATGGTCGCCTCCCGCCTTGCGCGAGGTCGACGTTCCGACGTGTGTGATCGTCCATGAGGGCAGTCAGTCGGAGCCCGAGCTTCTCCGCTTTCTGGATACGTTCTCTCATTCTTGCGCGGTGGTCGTCACCGGTGCAGCGACTGTGTTCAGCGGTACGCTATCGGCTTTGCGAGCGCATCCGCGCATTGTGGGGATGCCCCTCGTTTACGGACGTGAGGGGCACTTCTCGAGCTGGTTCGATGCGTGGTTTCGCGTCCACCTGTCTCTCGAAGGATTCCATGCCGTAAGACAAGAGCTGATCAACCCCACGAAGCACACCGCCGCCGCAGCAGCAAGGCGCCTGCTTCCTGCCCTTTCGCGTCTACACACGACGCTGACCGGTTACGTGTCGGCGCTCGGTCGGGTCGTGAACGACGACGATCGGTCTCGCCTTCGTGAGTGGTTGAAAGAAGGGCTTCGGTCATGGGTCGTCGAAGCCGCGCCCGATCTCCAGCAGGACGACATCCATCTCGTCCTCCGCGAAATCCGCCGTACGGGTGACGGGAAACACGCCTGGAACTGCCTTCAACTTTTGTCGGAGACAGCGAGGGCCACCGAGACCCTGGCGATCGAAGATCTCGACTGCGTCCGCAACTTCGCTCTGCAGATCGATGAGCAGCGCGAGTGGCTCGCATCGTTCGCGGGCGAGGCCGATCATGGCGTACGCGCCGCAACGGTGCGCGTCACGCCGCTCGATCTGATCTCCGATCTTCGCGATGCGATTCTCGATCTGGCAGCATCCATCCGGTCGCGGCAACGGTTGTCATCCGAAGCGGAAGGGCTGCTTTTCAGCGAGCATTCGCGACAGGTCCTCGCGCTGATCATCACCAGCATCGTCCCGCCGTACGACACCCGCAAGCGGCTCGTGCGGCTGCTCGATCCGAATCATTCCGCCGAGCTCGCGCAACTCTTCCGCGACGGGAAGTCGAGCGAGGGCGGGGCGCGCGCCGCGTTCGACAGCATCAGGTCCGAAACCGCGGTCATCCGATCGTTCGACAGCATTTCGGAATGCCGCGTGATTGCCGCCGATCTTCGGCTTCTTCACTGGCTTGCGAAGACGGGTGCATTCGAAGATGCCGTGAGCATGGTCACGCACGGATTCAAGAGCGCGTCCAGGTCTCTTCTTGCGCTGCGCGAGAAGCCGGTCGAAATGGATCTGGATAACTATCATCGATTGATGGCGAGGGTCGGGGGCGCATTCGCCAGAAGCCTGGAGCCCTTCAATGATCTGGTCAGCCAGTTCGGTCCTGAATTCGGCCTGATCCCTTCCGCCGCGTTTCATCGCGAGCATGCAGACGCCAGGCGTCTGATCTCGGAGATTGCGCAACGCCTCGAGCGGATCCGCGAGCTGGAAGCCCAGCAGCTTCGTTCGATCGAGGCAGACGTTTGGCAACTGCAGACGTTCGTAAACGAGTTTTCCAAGGGCTCGATGTTCGAGGCGATGTTCGATTCCTTCGCATCCGAGCTTCTCAAGGAGAGACATGATGCCCGCTCATGACATCGAGAATCCGTTCAGTGTCGACACGGCGAACATCGCCATTGCGAAGATCGTCGACCGGAAAACGGAGCTCGACGAAGTTCGAACCGCGGTACTGCGGCGGGAAAGCGTGCTCGTCGTCGGCGGCAACGGGGTGGGCAAGACCTGCATGCTCCGCAAGCTGCGTCATGAGATCGCGGAGATGCGCCCTCGCCATCTCTTCGTCCACCTCAACGTTCACGATCTGGCGAAAGGCGCGGAGTACTTTCTGCCGGCCACGGTGCAGGGAATCTTCGACAGTGCCTGGACGCGTCTCTTCGGGCGGCCGCCCTCAGAACGCCTCTACGCACTCGACGGAAAGGTGGACATCGAAGAGCATCTGAAAAAGCGGCTGCACCACTACATGCAGATGTTCCGGATTCTCCGCCCCTCCTCGACCGCGTTCGCGGCCACCCGAAAAAATGAGCTGGCCCTGGCGAAGCTCGTCGGGACGGACATCGGAGAAACATACAGCGCGACGAGGACTGTCGGCGACCTGAAACCGAACGAATGCCTCGACCTCGCAGGAGAGCTCGTGGCCATGCTGAAAGAAGACGACATCGATCAGGTCGTGGTCTTCGGCGATGAGGCGAATCACATCAATCCGGAAACGGAGATCGATATCGTCAAGCAGAATCTCGAGGCATTCGCCGCGAGCGACGTGCAATTCGTACTGACGATGCGCGACGACGCATTCGCACAGGCGAGCGCGATCAAGAACGCGTTCCCCTGTGTTGTGCCTCTGAATCCATTTCGCACGGCCCAGCACGTGCGAGATCTGCTCGACGTATACGCGCCCTGTCCCGCGTGCTCGGAAAACCACATTTCTTTCGAGAGCCGTGCCATCGACAAGATTCACGAGATCACCGGTGGACATCCGCGTGAGATTCAGCTCCTCTGTCAGCGCGCATGGCAGAACGCACTCTCGGCACACCGCGAGACGATCGACGCCGGAGCGCTGCTCGCCGCAGTGCTCGAGGTCTATCGCCTCACATTGAAGTAACCGGAAGCGGCGTCTCGCGCGTGAGCCGCCTCACCAACTCCGGCTCGGGCGGATGGATCTCGCGCGCGAGGCCGAGCCGTGCGCGCACCGCGAGGATGTCCGCGACGAGCTCGGCGTGAATCGCGCGCGCGTCTTCGTCCGCTTCGCGGCTCACGCGCCACGAGTGGAACGCGAGGTCGGTCGCGAGCGCGTGGAATCTGCGCCGCGCGGCCCATCGTCCGAAGCCGCCGGTGAAGAGCGCGCGCGCCGACGCGCCGAGGCGGCGGCTCACGGAGGTCACCACGAGAACGTCCTCCCGGCCTAACACTCCCTCGGCCACCACACTCTCCAGATGCGTGCGGATGAGATTCGCCTCGCGCCGCAGCGAGAAGATGACGATCGCACCGACGCCGGCGAATGCCGGAACCATGACCAGGAAGTACGCGGCGATGAACACCGCGCCGAAGGTTGCCGCGAGATTCCAGATCGAGTGCAACAGGATGGCCACGCTGATCCCGATCAGCGGCGCGACGTTCTTCACCCATCGCTTGTCGCTCTCGCGCGCGAGCCCCAGGCCGATGCCGGTCATGCTCGTGAACAGAGGGTGCGAGAACGGACCCATGATGCCGCGCAGCACGAACACGCCGGTCGCGCCGGTGTGCTCGGCGACCGCCTGTCCGTAGTACTGCACGTTCTCCGTCATCGCGAACCCGAGTCCGACCATCGACGCGTACACGATGCCGTCGGTCACGTTGTCGAACTCGTCGCGCTTCCAGGCGAAGAGCAGAATCAGCGCGGCACCTTTGGTCAGCTCCTCCACCAGCGGCGCGACGAGGACCGCGGTGTACGTCGATGCGGACGCATCGCCGGCGAGGACGGCAAAGATGCCCGAGCCGACCCAGTTGAAGAGCAGCGAGAAGAAGACCGCAATCGCGGCGCCCCAGATGAACGTCACGGCGAGAAGCCACGACGGCTCCGATTCGAATCGGTCGACCCACAACGCGAACGCGACATAGAACGGCACCGGCACCGCGGCCATGAGCAAGCCGGGGAAAAAGCCGGCCGCGCCGACGCCGTAGCCGATCACGGCGAGCGCGATCGGACCTAACAGGACGGCGTTGACGAGGATGAGTCCGGCGAGGATCCAATTCTTCCGGGAGCGACGGGGCATGGAGAGATTATGAAGGATCAGGCCCTCCTCTTGAATGTGCTCGTTCGACTCCTTTTCGAGCGTGGGCTCGCCGCGATCTATCTCGTCGCGTTTCTCTCCGCGCTGCATCAATTCCCCGCACTCCTCGGCGAGCGCGGGCTGCTCCCGGTGCCGGCCTTTCTCGCGCGCGTTCGCTTTCGCGATGCGCCGACGCTCTTCCACTGGCACTACTCCGATCGCCTGCTGCGCATCGTCGCGTGGATCGGCATCGCCTTATCGGCCGCTACGATCGCCGGCCTAACGGAACGCGCGCCGCTGGCGATCTCGATGAGCGTGTGGCTGATTCTGTGGGCGTTGTACTTGTCGATCGTCAACGTCGGGCAGACGTTCTACGCGTTCGGATGGGAGTCGATGCTGATCGAGGCGGGATTCTTCGCCGCGTTTCTCGGACCGCGGCATCTCGAGCCGTCGCCGATCGTGATCGTGATCCTGCGATGGATGTTGTTCCGCGTCGAATTCGGCGCGGGATTGATCAAGCTGCGACACGACCCGTGCTGGCGCAACCTGACCTGTCTCTTCTATCACTACGAAACGCAGCCGCTGCCGAATCCGACGAGCTGGTATTTCCACCGAATGCCGAAGCCGTTACATCGACTCAGCGTCGCGTTCAGCCACTTCGTGCAGGTCCTCGTTCCCTTCTTCGTGTTCGCGCCGCAGCCGATCGCCTCGATCGCCGGCGCGCTGATCATCTTTCATCAGCTCTGGCTCATCGTCAGCGGCAATTACTCGTGGCTGAACTGGCTCACGGTCGTGTTAGGCGTGACGGCATTCGGCGACCTCGTTTTCACGACGCCGTCTGCGATCTTCGACTGGATCGTCTACGCGCTCGCGGCGGTCACGATCGTGCTCAGCATCCGTCCCGCGCTCAATTTCTTCTCCCGCAATCAACTGATGAACTTCAGTTGGAACCGGCTCCATCTCGTCAACGCCTACGGCGCGTTCGGCAGTATCACGAAAGAGCGCTACGAGATCGTGATCGAAGGATCGAATGACGGGAGCGAGTGGAAGGAGTACGAATTCAAAGCGAAGCCGGGCGATCCGATGCGCGCGCCGCCGCAGGTCGCGCCGTATCACTTGCGGCTCGACTGGCTGATGTGGTTTCTCCCTTTCTCGGTGATGGTGACGGGCGATCGCATTCTCGTGCCGGGCTACGACCTCTGGTTTCTCCGCTTCATTCGAAGACTGCTCGAGAACGACCACGAAACGCTGAAGCTTCTCCGTCGCAATCCGTTCGCGAGCGAATCGCCCCCATTCATCCGCGCGTCCTTCTATCGCTACGAGTACACGACGTGGAAGGAGCACCGCGCGAGCGGCGCGTGGTGGAAGCGAAAACGGCTGGACGATTATCTGCCCGCGCTCTCGAGAGCGCATGCGGATTCGCTTCCGTGAGCGCGCCCGCGGCGCGCGAACACGACAGCGCGACGAATGCCGCGGTGAACAGGAACGGTAGCGGCTACTTGCGCGCGGCGTTCCGCGCGAACAGATCGACGATGACCTCCGGCACGCGGTACCCGAGCTGCACGCCGGTATAGCGCGCCTCGTACTCCATGCCCAACCGCCGTGCGACGCGCTTCGACGGCTCGTTGTCGGGATCGATGATCGCGACCACGCGATTGCGGCCTAACGTCTCGAGCACGTGCTGCATCGCCGCGCGTCCCGCTTCGGTCGCGTAACCGTGGCCCCACGTGTCGCGCGCGAAAATCCATCCGATCTCGAGATCGCCCGTCGTGCCGAGGGGCTGCGTTCCTGCGAGACCGATGAGGCGGCCCGTGCTTTTCTCGATCACCGCCCCCATGCAGACGTCGAATTCCGCGATCTGGCGCGCCTGACGTCCGAGCCACTGATCGACTTCCTCGTCGGTATACGGCTCGCCGCGATGCACGTAGCGCGTGACCTCGGGATCCTGCATCAATTCTTTGAACAGTGGACGGTCCTCCGGCGTCCAGGTGCGGATGATCAATCGTTCGGTTTCCAGTCGGAACATGGCGCGCGATAGTAACTGGAATCGCTGGTGCACGTGCTGCGCGTGGGGCGGGCCGCTGGCCCGCCGTTTCGCGGGCCGCTGGCCCGCCATCCGCCCCACGTCTCAAAACGCAAAACATTCGTCTTTCGCCTCCGCCGGTTGCGCGGCCGCGGATATTCTTCGGTCCCAACCTCACCACGGAAGGACTCCACCGATGAGCTTCAGGCATTTCGCTGCACTCCTTGCACTATTGCTGTTGATCCCCACCGCATTCGCCGGAGAAAACGAAACGACCGCCGCGGCGACGACCGCGAAGCGCTACGGCACATGGGGCGTCGATCTCGAGGGAATGGATCGTACGGTCAAGCCGGGCGACGACTTCTTCAAGTTCGTCAACGGCAAATGGGTCGCGTCGACGCAAATCCCCTCCGACCGCACGAGCTTCGGCTCGTTCGCGATGCTCGGCGAGCTGTCCGAGGCGCGCGTGCGCGGAATCCTCGATCGCTGGGCCGCGGAGAAGACGCTGAAGGCCGGCACGGACGAGGCCAAGGTCGCCGCGCTCTATCGCACGTTCCTCGACGAGCAGACTGTCGAGAAGCTCGATGCGAAACCGATCGAGCCGTATCTCGATGCGGTGAAGAAAGCGAAGACACACGAAGACGTCGCGCGCTTCATGGGCCGCTCGGCGATTTCGTTCGGCCGCGCGTTCTTCGGCGCGTTCGTCGGCGACGACGCAAAGAATCCCGACAAGTACACGCTGTACGTAGCGCAGGCCGGCATCGGCCTGCCCGATCGTGAGTACTACCTGCGCGACAACTTCAAGCCGCAGCGCGAGCGCTATCAGAAATATGTCGCGGACATGCTGCGCCTCGCCGGATGGGAAGATCCGGACAAAGGCGCGGCCGACGTCGTTGCGCTGGAGACGAAAGTCGCCGAGGCGCAGTGGACGCGCGCGGAGAGCCGCGATCGCGACAAGACGTACAACCCGATGACGATCGCGGAGCTCGAGAAGAGCGCGCCGGGATTCCCGTGGACGATTGCGTTCAAAGAAGCGGGACTCGACAAGGTCGAGCGCGTGGTCGTGCGTCAGAACACGGCGCTGCCGAAGCTCGCGAAAGTGTTCGCCGATGCGAACGTCGATGCGCTGAAGGCGTACTCCGCGTTCTCGGTCGTCGACAGCGCGGCGCCGCTTCTCTCGAAGCGTTTCGCCGACGCGCAGTGGGAGTTCCGCGCGAAGTTCCTCGGCGGCGCGCAGGAGCAGCGTCCGCGCTGGAAGCGCGCGGTCGAGGCTTCGGAGAACGCGATGGGTGAAGCGATCGGCCGCACGTATGTCGCCGAGTACTTCCCGCCCGAGTCGAA
>Ga0075428_100004294_pt1 | contig 15696 bp, 17 predicted proteins | sample RhiMetdeltSRZDD2_FD_75291 | JGI IMG/M metagenome (GOLD analysis project Ga0075428, IMG submission 75291) | Populus rhizosphere microbial communities from Tennessee, USA - Rhizosphere MetaG P. deltoides SRZDD2 | ecosystem: Host-associated > Plants > Roots > Rhizosphere > Soil | place: USA... | reverse complement strand
GCTACTCGCGCAAGGTCGGCTACAACAGCGTGCAGGCGGCCACCAACGGCATCGAGTTCGCCAAGAGCCCTGAGTTCGCCAAGGCGGCTGCCGAGGCGGGCCTCCGCTACGCCTACCTGCAGTTCGACGGCATCGGCAACGCGGCCAACTCGCACCGCCGGGTCGGCAACCTGTTCGACGTGAAGCTGCGCGCGATCGAGAACCTGTATCAGGCCGGCGTCGACATCGTGCCGGTCATCACGATCGTCAACGGCGTGAACAACGAGCAGGTCGGCCGCGTCGTGGAGTTCGCGCTCGACAACCCGAAGCGGATCAACTTCCTCTCGTTCCAGCCGGTCTCGTTCACCGGCCGCGACGAGGAGGTCACGCCGGAGCGCCGCGCGGCGCAGCGCTACACGCTGTCGCACCTGGCGCACGACGTGAAGAACCAGACCGGCATCGGCGAGCCGATCCGCGACTGGTTCCCGATCTCGTTCATGTCGACGTTCACCGACTGGGCCGACGTGGTGCATGGACCGGATCGCGACTGGGGCCAGCTCACCTGCGGCTGCCATCCCAACTGCGGCATCGGCATGGCGGTGATGATCGACAAGGAAACGAAGGAGGCGGTGCCGGTGACCGCGTTCCTCGACGCCGAGCAGCTGGCCAAGGACATCGCCAAGGTCAACGACGCGGCGCGCGGCAGGTTCCTCTCGGTCGTCGGCATGGCGCTGGCGCTGATGCGCAACTACAACCCGTTCAAAGCGCCCACGCACTTCCGCATCGTCGACCTGCTCAAGAAGTTCGACAAGACGTTCGGCGCCACCGGCAAGAGCTACGGCAAGGTGAGCGGCGACCGGACGATGAAGGACATCGAGCAGCGGCGCTCGGACCGCTGGAACTTCCTGTTCATCGCCGGCATGTGGTTCCAGGATCTCTTCAACTACGACTTCCGCCGCACCGAGATGTGCATCATCCCTTACGGCACGCAGCAGGGCGAGATCTCGTTCTGCGCGTACAACACCGGCATCGGGTGGCGCAACATCCTCGAGAAGATGCACATGACGGCCACGCTGACGAAGTGGTACGACGACCACGGCCGCCACGAGATCTTCGCCGGCAACAAGCACGTGCCGCTCAGCACCAACGATCACTCGCTCGTGCTGAACGCCGAGGCGGTGGCCGCCGGCGCGCAGACCGACCTCGAGGAGATCGGCGTCGCGAAGAACGCCCGCGAGGAAAAGCTCGCCGCGCGTAAGAAGGCGCAGATGAGCCCCGAGGAGACCCGCCAGCACATGGAGATGGAACGGCTGTATCGCCAGCAGGTGCTCAAGGAGCAGCCGACGATCCAGATCCAGGGTATCGGCGGCGGGAAGAAGAAGCAGGCGCTACAGGATGTGGCGCACAAGCCACAGGTCTGAGACGTCGTTCGGATCGTTCGGATCGTTCAGGGCTGGTGGTCGATAGACCGCCAGCCCTTTTTCACATCCGCCGGCTCCACTACGGGCAGACCGCCGCGACCATCTTTACGGACTCGACCTTCAACGTCTGACCGATCGTGGCCACGCCAGGATTGGTTGCGCCGGTCGACGGTGGCGGCGGCGCTCCCTGCAACGTGCCGGCAACCTCCACGACATGATTCAGGTGAGGAGCAATGGCCTTCTCATCGCCGTCGAGCGGATATCGCACCAGCGCACCGCCGGGACCGGCGGCAGCCGCGCGCCCTGCGGGCTCATCGCCGTCGGCGCCGGTGACCGTCGCAGCGCCACGCGCGTTCGTCGCTGACGGCGCGCCAGCCGCGTTCGCACCGCCACCACGGCCTCCCGCGTTCGCCCCGGCGCCGCGCGCCGCCGATCTCGACGCGAGCACGTATTTCACACCGGACGACGCCTGCGCCGCCGGAGCGGCCTGAATGCACCCATCGATCGAGATCGACTTGCCGCTGCCCGGCTGACCCGCCCGCCCGGATGTTTGCTGGCCGGCAGCGGGAGCGCCTGGCTGCTGCTGCACCAGCTCACCGGCCGACAGCGTAACCGTCACCGCCAGTCCGGCAACGGCACAACACCAACATGGGCGCATCACTCACCTCCCCTGACTCGACGACACAATAGCCGGGGTCCGTTCAGTCGACAAGCCTAGGGGTTCTTGGAGCCTTCCTGGGGATTCTGGGAACCGTGGCGGGAACTCAACGGCGGCCAAATGAGCTCGAACCGGCCGTGTTGCTCGATCCAGTCCAGTATTGAGGGGATACAAACCGGGTGAGAATTGCACGGCGAAACGCGGGGCGCTTCGCCGTGCCAGGATCGCTACGAACAGGTCGCAGACACCATCTTGACCGACTCGACCTTCAGGGTCGGACCGGCCGCGCCGGCGCTCGCCGCTGAGTCGAGCGTGCCGGTGACTTCCACCTGATGATTCAGGTGCGGAGAGATGGCCTTCTCCTCGCCATCGAGCTGATACCGCGTAGCGCTGCCCGCCGTTCCCACGGCGCCGCCGCCCGCCGCGCCACCCGCAGGCTTCATCGCGAGAATGAACTTCGCGCCGGACGACGCCGAAGCGGCTGCGCCGCCAGCATCAGCCTTCGCCGTCGCCGCCGGAGCATTCTGGATGCATCCACTCACCGTGATCGACTTGCTGGCTCCAGCCTGTGGTGCCCCACCCCGCGCCGGGGCGGGCGCCTGATCGCCAGCCGTGCCGACAGCTCCGGCTCCGCCCGGGCTCGACGGCCGAGGCGCCTGTTCCTGCGCCGCTGCAACGCTCACCGACGCAACGAACGTTGCGGCAAGCACGCCTGACCAAAATTTCCTCATGTCGGAACCTCCTGTTGTCGGGCGCTAAGAGCAACAAAGGGACCACTTCGAGCTCATGTGAGGCCGACGTCGCATGAGCTCCGGATCTAAGATGGCGGAATGATGCTCAACGGCCGTACCGTGCTGGTCAGCGGAGGCGCCTCCGGTCTGGGACGAGCTGTCGTCGAGATGGTCGTCGCCGCGGACGGCAGGGCCATCATCGTCGACCTCAACGGTGAAGCCGGTGACGCGCTGGCGGCGCGACACGCCGAGCGAGCGCGCTTCGTGCGCGCGGACGTGACCAACGAAGCCGACATGCAGAAGGCGGTCGATCTCGCGATGTCGGCCTTCGGCGCCGTGCACGGGCTCGTGAACGCGGCGGGCATTGCCGTCGCCGAGCGCGTGCTGCCGAAGGAGGGTCCGCAGCCGCTCGCGCATTTCGCCCGCCTCGTCCAGATCAACCTCGTTGGCACGTTCAACGCGATCCGGCTGGCCGCCGCGGCGATGGCCGCCAACGCGCCGGACGGCAGCGGAGAGCGAGGCGTCATCGTCAACACCGCGTCCGTGGCGGCGTTCGACGGTCAGATAGGGCAGGCGGCGTACTCGGCGTCCAAAGGGGGCATCGTCGCCATGACGCTGCCGATCGCCAGAGAGTTCGCGCGCTTCGGCATCCGCGTGATGACGATCGCGCCGGGCACGTTCGACACGCCGCTTCTCGCCGGTCTTCCAGAGGCGGCGCGAACCTCGCTCGCCGAGCAGGTCCCGTTCCCCTCACGCCTGGGAAGGCCCGGGGAGTACGCGGCGCTCGTCCGCCACATCTTCGAGAACGAGATGCTGAACGGCGAGGTCATCCGGATCGACGGCGCGATCCGGATGGCGCCCAAGTGAGCAATGCCGAACGCCGAATGCACAATGTCGAATGCACAACAGCCATGACCGAACTGCGCCTTCGATGACACAATAGAAAACATCGTTTCGGCATTCGGCATTCGGCATTGATCAAGTGACATGCTTGTAGCGATCACCGGCGCCCTCGCCGGCCTCTTTCACGTGCTCTCCGGCCCGGACCACCTCGCGGCGGTGGCGCCGCTGGCCGCAGCCGACCGCGAGCGCGGGTGGTTCGCCGGCTGGACCTGGGGCATCGGCCACGCGTCGGGCGTCGTCGTGGTCGCCGTCGTCGCGGCGCTCCTGCGCGATGCGCTGCCGGCCGTCGACATCATCTCCGCGTGGGGCGAGCGCATCGTCGGCGTGGCGCTCATCGGCATCGGCGCATGGGCGCTCTCGCGCAGCGCGCGCATCGGCAGGGCGCCGCACGCGCACGGCGTGATGTCGCACGATCACCTGCACGTCAAGGCCGGGCCCGCCTGGGTCAGACGCCTCGGTCACGCGCACGCCTCGTTCTACATGGGAATCCTGCACGGCGTCGCCGGCAGCTCGCACTTCTTCGGGGTGCTCCCTGCGCTCGCGCTTCCGAGCCAGCAGGCAACGCTGGTCTACATCGGCGCGTTCGGCGTCGGCACCGTCGTCGCGATGACGGCGTTCGCCGCGGCCGTCGGATCAATCGGATGGCGCGTTCGCGCCGGCACCCTGGCGCACCGGGCGATGATGATGAGCGCCGCGGCGCTGGCGCTGGCCGTCGGCGGGTGGTGGCTGATCGTCGGTGCGTGAACCCAGGATGCGCGTGGAGGCGGACCTTCAGGTCCGCCTGTCGCTCACGTCGATCGCTTCGAGCAACGCGTGGACGGCGGCGCTGTACGGTGTGGCCACGCCATGCGCGCGTCCCTGCCGCACGACCACACCGATGAGCGCGTCGATTTCCATCTCGCGCCCGCGCTCGCGATCGACGGTCGTCGACGTGCGAATCGCGCCGGCGCGCTCGGTCCACGTGATCTGATCGTCCACGTCCGCATCTCGCAATTGGATGCCGCGCGATCTGGCCACTTCGACGACTTCCAGCATCACGGCCCGCAGCAGCTCGCGCGTCGGCGGCATCGCCAGCAGCTCGCCAGGCTCGAGGCGGGTGATCGCCGACACCGTGTTGAAGCCGGCGTTCCAGATCAATTTGCGCCAGCGATCCCGCTGGATCTCGTCGGAGATGCGCACCGGCTGACCAGACCTGGCCAGAACATCCCGGATGGCCGGCAGCCGCACGGGATCGACTCCGTCCGGTGCGCCCAGGGCAATGGTTCCTGCGGCGACATGGCTGACCACGCCGGGCCGTGCGATCGTGGCGCCGACGTAGACGACGCCAGGAATCACCCGTTCGCGACCGACGCGCCGGGCAAGGATCTCATCGGATTCGACGCCATTCTGAAGGGTGACCGCCACGCCGCCATCTGCCAGCATCGCGGCGACGTCGGTTCCGATGGCGGCCGTCTGATGCGACTTGACGCAGACGAGCACCAGGTCCGCCTGGCCGATCTCGGCGGCCCGCTCGACCGCGCGGACCTGCGGCACATGGATCTCGCCAAGGAGCGACGACTCGATGCGGATGCCCCCGCTGCGCAGCGCCTCGAGCTGCGCGCCGCGGGCGACGAACCAGACGTCCTGGCCTCCGCGCGCGAGGAGACCGCCGAAGAACGTGCCGACGGCACCGGCGCCAAAGACGACGATCTTCATTGGTGATTGGTGATTTGGGAATGGTGATTCGGTGGTGATTGGAGATTGGGGATTGGTGAAGTATTGCTGATTGGGATCCGTTCACCAGATTGGCGATTGTGGCCGGAGCCTCAGAGCCCATTCAACCACCAATATCGAATCAGCAATAGTTCACCGATCCCCAATCCTGAATCACCAACGAATCACCATTCCAAAATCACCAATCACCACTGCTCTATTTTTTATTTGCGCCCCTTGCCGGCGCGGCCTTGGCAGGCGTGTAGGTGACCTGCACGTTGCTGATCAGCGCGATCGGCCGCCCGGCCGTCGTGAAGTTGTCCACGGCATCGATTCGCACCACGTTCAGCTTCTCGCCGAGGATGCTCACGCTCTGATTCGCCTCGGGGATCACGATCGACACCATCTCCAGTCCCGTGGGCGCGACCGCCTTCAGGCCACGCGGACCGCTCCCGCCGGTGATGCGGTCGACGAGGTCGGCTTCGGTGCGGAATTCGTTGAGCACGACGGCCCGCGACAGCAGATCGTTGTTCATCGTCAGCACGCCGATCGATGCGGTGTAGCGGCTGTAGGCCTTCTTCTGCTTGACCTGCTCTTCGGAGTAGGTGTGGCGGTTGTGGAGATCGAAGGTGAGCGTCACCGGACCCGAGTGCGGCGGCAGCGAGACGACGATTCCGGTGGCCGGATCGACGCCGATCAGCACGTCGCAGTAGGTGCGGTTCGTCTGCAGTCCGTCGCCCAGCACGGATGGGCAGTTGAGCATCGCCGGTTCGGTCCGCGGCGTCGCGGCTGCAGCGGGCGCCGGAGCCGGTTTCGCCGTGGTGCTCCGGCGACCCTGCTGGGCCATCGCTGACGAGGACGCCAGCGCGATCGCGAGAATGACGACAGCGCCGCGCATGTCAGTCGTCGACGCAGGCGAGGCCGCCGACCTGCGTAGGCGCCGGCGCGCCGGACCGCACGCGAATGAGCTCGAGGAACTCCATCCGCGTGCGCGCGTTGTCGCGAAAGGATCCCAGCATCGCGCTGGTGACCGCGCACGAGTTCTGCTTCTCGACGCCGCGCATCGACATGCAGAGGTGCGTGGCCTCGCACACCACGGCCACGCCGAGCGGATCGATCTTCTCCCGCACGGTCTCGGCGATCTGGTTGGTGAGGCGCTCCTGAATCTGGAGACGGCGGGCGAACACGTCGACGAGCCGTGGAATCTTGCTCAGTCCGATCACTTTCCGGCGCGGGATGTACGCGACATGGCACTTGCCGAAGAACGGAAGCAGGTGATGCTCGCACAGGCTGTAGAAGTCGATGTCCTTCACGATCACCATCTCGTTATAATCGACCGTGAAGAGCGCGTTATTCAGGACTTCGTCGATATCAGCCGCATACCCGCCCGTGAGGAATTTCAGCGCTTTGGCGACTCGCTGCGGCGTCCGGACCAGCCCTTCACGGCCCGGATCCTCGCCCAGCTGTCCGAGCAGCTGCCTGATCAGATCCTCCATGGGCCTATTCTACATCGCGCTCTTTCTGACCCCGGCGATGGCGTCTGCACAGACCGACCCCGACGCGCTCTATCGCAATCGCGCCACGCTCGCCGATGCGCGCGGCGCTGCGGCGCTCTGGGAAGCGCAGCTCAAAGCCGATCCCCGCAATTTCGACGCCGCGTGGAAGCTCGCGCGCGTGACGTACTGGCTTGGCAACCACGAGCCCGCCTCAGACGCGAAGCGCGTGGCACTCGAGCGTGGCATCGAAGCCGGGCAGCAGGCAGTGGCGCTGCAGTCGGCGCGACCGGAAGGACACTTCTGGATCGCCGCCAACATGGGCACGCTCGCCGAGGCCTACGGCCTGCGACAGGGGTTGAAGTACCGCGGGAAGATCAAGGAGGAGCTCGAGACCGTGCTGCGGCTCGACCCCGGCTTCATGCGCGGCTCCGCCGACCGCGCGCTCGGCCGGTGGTACAACCGCGTGCCGGGCCTGTTCGGCGGGAGCAACAAGAAGTCGGAAGAGCATCTGCGGAAGTCGCTCACCTACGATCCGAACAGCACGGTGTCGCATTTCTTCCTGGCGCAGACGCTGCTCGATCAGGACCGCAACGCCGAAGCGATCGAGGAGCTGAAGAAAGTGCTCGCCGCGCCCTACGATGCGGACTGGGAGCCTGAGGATCGGGAGTACAAGCAGAAGGCGTCTGACCTTCTGTCCAAGACCCGGCGCTGACGTGGCTACCGCGGCGGCCGCACCAGCATGAACATCACGATACCGCCGATGACGAGCACTGAGAGGACCCAGGTTGTCGGCTCGAGCGTGCTGGCCGTGTGAGAGATCACTCTCCAGAGGCGCCACACGTTGTCCATGAGTTGATCGAACAGTGCACCCATGTCTCTCGATGATACCGCCACGCGACGGCCGATGCGCACACGGCTGCAGGCTGGCGACGCGATTTCGTGCAGCAGCGTGGAACCCTGAACCTTGACCCCTGGAGCCTGAACCCGACCAATGCGCCTCCTCACCTTCTCCACCAGCGCCAACCCCTCGCCGCGTCTCGGCGCCCTCGGTGGCGGCCGCGTCGTCGACGTCGCCGCGGCCTCCTCCGGCAGGCTGCCCGGCACCATGCTCGCGCTCATTCAGCAGGGCGACGACGTTCAGCGGCGGGTGCGTGAGGTCGTCGACGAGCGCGGCGGCGACCTCGGCGTGAGCCACGCGCCGGACGAGATCAGCTGGCACGCGCCGATTCCGAGGCCGTTGAAGAACGTGTTCTGCCTGGGCCTCAACTACGTCGCGCACGCCCGTGAGAGCGCGCGCATGCGCGGCAAGGAAGTGCAGATTCCAAAGGTGCCGGTCATCTTCACGAAGGCGCCCACCGCGGTGACCGGCCCATACGACGACGTACCGGTGGACTGGTCGGTGACGTCGCAGGTCGACTGGGAGGTGGAGCTCGGCGTGGTCGTCGGGAAGCCCGGACGGAACATCGATCGCCGCAGAGCACTCGACCACGTGTTCGGCTACACGGTCATCAACGATCTCAGCGCCCGCGATCTGCAGAATCAGCACCTGCAATGGTTCAAGGGCAAGAGCCTGGACTACTTCTGCCCGATGGGCCCGGTGGTGGTCACCGGCGACGAGCTCGGCGATCCGCAGGCCAGGCGCCTGCGCCTGAGAGTGAACGGGGTCACGAAGCAGGACTCGAGCACCGCCGACATGATCTTCCCAGTCGACTCGATCGTCGAGTGGCTGTCGAAAGGGCTCACGCTCGAGCCCGGCGACGTCATCGCCACGGGGACGCCGGAAGGGGTCGGCATGGGACGCGAGCCGCAGGAGTTTCTCAAGGACGGCGATGTCGTTGAAACCGAGATCGACGGGATCGGCACGCTGAAGAACCGCGTCGTGACGCGGCCCTGAGCCCTGAGTCGGCATCATGGATCATCTCGTCGAGCACGACGGCTGCCGCATCGCGTACGTGAAGGACGGACCGGTCGACGGCCCTCCCCTCCTGATGTCCAACTCGATTGGCACCACGCGAGAGCTGTGGGCCCGGCAGCTCGAGGCGTTCTCGTCGGTCTATCGCGTGATCCGGTACGACACGCGGGGACACGGCGAATCCAGCGTCCCCGCCGGCGAATACAGGCTGGAGCAGCTCGGCGGAGACGCCCTGGCGATCCTCGACGCCGAGGGCATCGCGTCGGCGCATGTCTGCGGCCTGTCGCTCGGCGGCATCACGGCAATGTGGCTTGGCGTCAACGCACCGGACCGGGTGAAGAGTCTCGTGCTCGCCAACACGGCGGCGCGCATCGGGAGCGTCGAGTCGTGGACCGAACGCCTCGCGCTGGTACGGTCCGGCGGTATGGCAGCAGTGGCCGAGCGCGCGATCGGGATCTGGTTCTCCGAAGACTTCCGACAGCGATCGCCGGAAACGGTCCACGACTACCGGGCGATGATCGAGTCGTGTTCGCCAGACGGCTATGCCGGCTGCTGCGCGGCGCTGCGCGACGGCGATCTGCGGCCGGCGATCGAGAACATCCGCTGCCCGACGCTCGTCATCGCAGGGCGCAAGGACGTGGCCACGACGATCGAGGCGGCCGAACTCATCGCGTCGCGGATCTCGGGGTCGACGATGGTGGCGCTCGACTCCGGGCACCTGTCGAATGTCGAGCGGGCGGCGGAGTTCTCAGCCGCCGTGCTGGATTTCCTGGGATCCTTCGCAGAGCCGACCTTCAGGTCGGCTTAACGATCCGTCACTCCGCTCGCAGAGCCGACCTTTAGGTCGGCTTGGATTCATTGTTCTGCCGATCTGAAGATCGGCACTGCGAAGGATTCACTTCCCCATGCCCTTAGCCTCGTCAGAGCGTGAGCCGCTCAGCGAGTTGCGCAGGCCGAGGTTCCCCTCGTGGCACGCGTACTCCGCCATGATGTAGCCCGGATCGCGATAGAGCGGGAACGCCACGGTCCAGGGCGCGGTCCATGTTTGCGGGTCGGTGACGGTGGCCTCGTAGCGGATGACGTCGCGCGAGACGCGCGTGAGCCGCTCGACCAGTCTTGCGGCCAGACTGGCCGGCGCGCCTCCACCGTTGATGCCGAACCCGATCCGGTCGGTGAAGTTGGTCGTCTCCACCACCAGCGTATCGCCCTGCCAGCGGCCGCGCGCGTCGCCCATGTACTGGCGGATCGATGCGGACAGGTGCCGCCGGCCGTCGACCGGGAGCACGCGAAAATCGTGCACCATCTCGTAGCGGATGGCCACGAAACCCGGGCCCTGCGTGATGTCGATGCCGCTGTTGGAGAGCACCGGCAGCGTCGAGCCGAGCGCGCCGCGCGAGATGCAGCGCTCCGACATGGTGAAGTCCTCTGGACCGCGCAGCAGGGTGCCCACCATGCTGCCGCGCGGCAGGGCCGCTTGGCGCGCCCGGCCATCCTCGGTCAACGCCGGCATGCGGCCATCGGCGGGGGCCACGAGCAGCGACGTCTGCCGCTGGCTCTTGCCCCACTCCACCCAATGGCCCGGGGCCCCCGTGGCGCCGCCGGCGCCGTCGCGGGCTATGGTGACGATCCGTTCCTCTTCGCGCTTCTCGACGACCGCGTGCTCTTCGGGATTCATCAGCACGCGCGTGCCGTACTGCCGGGGGCGCTCCATCGGCACACGGACCATGTCGATGCTGGGCCAGATGCCTTCGAGATCCGGATCGCCCCACGGCGTTCTCGGCGCGGAATAGCCCGCGCGCGGGGCAACCTGCTCTGCCGGGCTCTGCGCCGCAATCGCGGCCGGCACGAACGCGACGGCCATCGCGACAGACGCGACGATTCGTGATGCGCTGAACCTTGCGGTCATCCTCGTGCGATCTTGGCCAACACTTCGAGGACTTCCGCGTACGTCGCCGGTCCGTCTGGCCCGAAGTGCGACTTCAGATCCAGCCGCGCGCTCCACTCCTGCCGGCGCGCCGTGGCCTCGGCCATGATCGGCTCCACGCCGATGGCGCGCAGCGTGTCCGCCACTTCCTCCATCTCCCTCGCCCGCCGCTCCCCGTGCACGACCACGCGGCCCATCGTGTAGTCGGCGAGCTTCTGCCAGTCGAGCCCTGGATAGCTCTCCCGGAGCGACGCGAAGACATGCGACGCAGCGCCATACGGCACAGCGCCGAGCACGCACTCGCAGAGCAGGGCCTCGAGCCCCTTGACGACGATGCTGCGGCACATCTTGACGGCCGCTGCGGTGCCGACGTCGCCCGGGAGACGCTGCATGCGCATGCCGAGCGGCGCCATCGTGTCGATGAATGCCTCAGCGCCGTCGCCGCCAAGGAGCATCGGCACACGGTGGCCGTACGGGGGTACCGGCGCCATCACCGCCGCCTCGACGAAGCGCGCGCCGGTCTTCGCGATCACGCCGCCGATCTCGCGCTTGAGCGCCGGCGACACCGAGTTGAGGTCGGCGTAGAGGTGGCGGCTGTGGAGAAAGCGGGCCGTCTGGCGCGCCGCCTCGAGCGACGAGCTCGACGTCACCGTCGAGAGCACGATGTCGCTGGCCTCGACGAGATCGGACGACGAGCCGGTCAGAGACGTGCCGCTCTTTGCCGCGCGGCTGCGAATCAGATCGCCCCGATCGGGCGAGTTGGTGGCGATGTCGTAGGCGAGCACCCGCTCGACGCCGGCCGCACGGAGCCCCCCCGCAATCGAAGACCCCGCTTCGCCGAATCCCACGAATCCAATGGCTGGCACGTGGTCTAGTCCACCGCTACGCTTCGTCCACCCACACGACGCCGAGCTCGGTCAGCTTCGCCCTGAGGCCGTAGAAATCCAGGCCGAGCTCGCCCTTGCGAAGCCGCTCGCGCGTCTTCTCTTCCTTGGCGACGCGCTCCTTGCCGAGGCGAACCACCTCGGCGGCCGACTCGCGCGGCACCACGACCACGCCGTCGGCGTCGCCGACGATGACGTCTCCAGGCCGTATCGAGGCGCCGGCGCAGACGACCGGCACGTTGACCCAGCCGGGCGTCGCCTTGACGGTGCCCTGCGCCGAGACGGCTCGCGCCCAAACGGGAAAGTCCATGGCGGCGATGTCGGCCGTGTCGCGCACGCCGGCATCGATCACCAGGCCGGAGGCGCCGTGCGCCCGCGCCGAGACGGCGAGCAGGTCGCCGAACATGCCGTCGGTGGAGTCCGAGGTCGTGGTCACCACGAGCACGTCGCCCGGCTGACAGACCTCGATTGACGCGTGGATCATGAGGTTGTCGCCCGGGGCACACACGACGGTGATCGCGCTGCCGGCGGCGCGCGCCGTCGGGTAGACCGGACGCATGTAGGGGCGCAGCAGACCGGTGCGCCCCTGCGCCTCGTGAACGGAGGCCACCCCGAGCTCGCCGAGCGCGCGAATCAACTCGGCGTCGGCCCGTTGAATCTTTCGGACGATCGTCGGCTTCACGGTATCTCCAGGAGGTCCGCCTGAAGGCGGACGCTACGTTGAGACGACAGGCAGACGGGCGGTGATGCGCGGGAACACGCGGCGCGCGTTGCCTTCGAACACCCGCTGCCGCTCGGCATCGCTGATCGTGGTAACGGCGTCGACGTATCGCTTCGTGTCGTCGAAGTAAAAGCCGGTCTCGGGATCGATGCTGCGCACCGCACCCACCATTTCCGACCCGAAGAGCACGTTGTCCACCGGGACGATCTTGAGCAGCAGGTCGATGCCCGCCTGGTGATAGACGCAGGTATCGAAGAACACGTTCGAGCCGAGCAGCGTCGTCAGCGGTGGCCGCTTCAGGTCCTGCGCCAGCCCCCGGTAGCGTCCCCAGTGGTAGGGAACCGCGCCGCCGCCGTGCGGAATGATCATGCGAAGCGAGGGGAAGCGCTCGAACAGATTGCCCGTGAGGAACTGCATGAACGCCGTGGTGTCGGCGTTGAGATAGTGCGCGCCGGTCGTGTGGAAGTTGGCGTTGCACGACGCGCTGACGTGCACCATCGCCGGCACGTCGAGCTCGACCATCTTCTCGTAGAACGGGTACCAGTACGCATCGGTGAGCGGGGGCGCCGTCCAGTGTCCGCCTGACGGGTCGGGGTTCAGGTTGCAGCCGATGAACCCCATCTGCGTCACGCAGCGCTCGAGCTCCTCGATGCAGTTGTCGGGCGGAACCCCCGGCGTCTGCGGCAGCTGGCACACGCCGACGAAATTCTCGGGGAAGAGCTCGCACACCCGGTAAATCAGATCGTTGCAGTGCTGCGTCCAGTGCAGGCTGGTGGACGCGTCACCGATGTGGTGCGCCATCGCCGACGCGCGTGGCGAAAAGATGGTGACGTCCGTCCCGCGATCGCGCTGGAACTTCAGCTGCGGCTGCACGCTCTCCCGCAGCTCGTCGTCGCTGATCGACAGCGTGCCGCGGTCGCTCGGCCTCGCCGATGTCTTGAGCGCCGCGATCTGGCTGTCGCGATACGCCTGCAGCTGTTTGGGGGCCGTCGTGTAGTGGCCGTGACAGTCGATAACCATCCGATACCTCGTCGATCAGACGTGCGCGTCCGGCACGGTTCGCCCGCGAGAAGGCATGCCACCCGTACAGACGGAAACAGCCGGCTGGGCTACACCCTGGCCGGCTGTCCGAGATCCGGAACCGGAACGCGAAGCGTCGGGCGCGCCGACTACGGCGTGCTGCCCTGGCTCGAGCCGGCGAAAAGCTTCTTGCCGCTGGCTTGCAACACGACCGTGCGCGCGTTGCCGGTCGGGGTGCCGTCCTTGGCCTTGCTGCCCTCGACGAGGACGACGTCGCCGACTTTCAGCGTGTTCCGCGTCCAGCCCTGCCGCATCAGCACGTTCGGGCTTCCCATCTCCATCGACCAGTTCGTGACCTTCTTCGTCTGTTCGTCGGTCACGTCGATGTAGAAGTAAGTGTGGGGATTCTGCCACTCGACCTTCGTAACGGTGCCGGTGAACTTGAACGGCTTGCTCGCATCGAACTCGGCGGCGAATGAATGGTGCCCGACAATCGGACGAACGGAAAGCAAGAGACCGATTCCAGCGATGACGACAGCAAACTTGGTCCGCATCGAAACAAACCTCCACGCGAGAGTCTCAACGTCCAGGCGCGAGAGCGCACACGCCAATCGAGCTGAAGGATCGCGGCCGCCAGCGTGTACTGCAGCAGCCATTGTAAGCCGGCCCGGCTGCTTTTCCCAAGCCTGACCGCTCCGGGCGGCCTGCTATCATGTCGAGCCGTTGCGGCGCTCCATCCGTTGCCGACTCCGCCATCCGGGCTCGATCCTGGTACAGCCTGCCAGTTTGGCTGCATGGCTCGCCCTGAGCCTCGCCGCGGCCGGGTGCGCCAGTCCAGCCTCGTCCCTGGTCGCCGAGCGGCTTCGTCCCTGTCCGAGCGATCGCGGGTTGCCTGACGCCTATTGCGGTACCCTTTCGGTCTTCGAAGATCGCTCGGCGCGAACCGGCCGGCGCATCGATCTCAATGTGGTCGTCCTGCCGGCGGCCACCGACACGCCGCAGCCCGATCCGCTCGTCTTTCTTGCCGGCGGCCCAGGCCAGGGTGCGGCCGACATGGCCGAGTTGGTAGGCCGGGTGCTCGACAAGGTCCGGCGCCAGCGCGATCTCGTGCTGGTGGACCAGCGCGGCACCGGCAAGTCGAACCCTCTCGATTGTCCGTCGGGATCCGATTCGCTGCAGGAGGTCTTTTCCTCTGAGGAAGCGTCCCTCCGGCGCGTCCAGGCGTGCCTCGTATCGCTTCACGATGACGACGTCCGGCAGTACACGACCAGCATCGCCATGGACGATCTGGACGACATCCGGACGTACCTGGGCTACAACCGGATCAACCTGTACGGCGCGTCCTACGGCACCCGAGCCGCTCTCGTCTATCTCCGTCGTCACGGCACGCATGTCCGGTCGATGGTGCTCGACGGTGTGGCGCCAACGAGCATGCAACTGCCGCTGTTCGCCGCGCGCGACGCCGAGCGCGCGTTGAACCGGCTGCTCGCCGATTGCGACGCCAGCCGTGAATGCCGCAAGGCGTACCCGGGCCTTCCGGCGCGGATCAGGACGTTGTTGAGCAGGCTGGCGGCTTCCCCCGCGCGCGTGCGGCTCGTGCACCCGCGCACCGGCGTCGCCGACACCGTCGAGGTCACGGCGCGGTCGGTGGCCGGGATGATCTTCGGCGCGCTGTACGCCCCGACCACCGCCGCGCTGCTGCCGATGCTCATCGACAACGCGTCTCACGACGACTTTCAGGGACTGCTGGCGCTGGCGCTCGCCGGTGACGCGCCCGAGAGCATCAGCGTCGGCATGCAGCTCTCGGTGTTGTGCTCCGAGGATGCCCCGCGGATCAGCATCGCAGACGTCGACCGCGAAGCGGCCGGCCGCATCTTTGGCGGATATCTGGCGAAGGACCAGCTCGCGTCGTGTGAGCGATGGCCCAGGGGCGCCGTCGACGCGGACTATTACGAACCGGTGAAGTCCGACGTCCCGGCGCTCATCCTGTCGGGCGACATCGACCCTGTCACCCCCGCCTCGTGGGGCGACATCGTCGCGCAGCACCTCCCGCGCGCGCGCCATCTGATTGCGCCCGGCACCGGACACGGCGTGATCGGCACCCCGTGCGGCACGCGCCTGATTGCCGAGTTCGTCGACCGCGGCAGCGGCGACGGCCTCGACGCGAGCTGCCTGCAGTCGCTGAAGCGGCCGCCGTTCTTCCTGACCCTCGCCGGCCCCGATCCGGTTCCGGCGGCGCGATGATCGAGGCCGAGCAGCTGCAGAAACGCTTCGGAGCGATTGCGGCGGTCAGCGGGCTCAGCGTGCGGGCAGAAGACGGCGCGGTCACCGGCCTCCTCGGACCGAACGGCGCCG
>Ga0075428_100004293_pt1 | contig 15698 bp, 7 predicted proteins | sample RhiMetdeltSRZDD2_FD_75291 | JGI IMG/M metagenome (GOLD analysis project Ga0075428, IMG submission 75291) | Populus rhizosphere microbial communities from Tennessee, USA - Rhizosphere MetaG P. deltoides SRZDD2 | ecosystem: Host-associated > Plants > Roots > Rhizosphere > Soil | place: USA... | reverse complement strand
CACTGCTGCTTGGATTGGTCGCCTTTTTCGCCTGTCTGATTCCTGCTCGGCGCGCAACCAAGATCGATCCAATGGAGGCGCTGAGAACCGAGTGACAAGTGATGAGTGACGAGTGACGAGATGAAGCTTAGCCCAAAACCCCTGACACCTAACACCTGACACCTGTGTACAACGACCTTCGATACGCCTTTCGGCAACTTCTCAAAAACCCGGGCTTCACAGCTGTGGCCGTGCTCACGCTGGCGTTTGGCATCGGGACCACAACGGCTGTCTTCAGCGTCGTCTATGCCGTTGTGTTGCGACCTCTGCCATTCCCAGAGTCGGAGCAGCTCGTTGCACTCTGGACTCAGACGCCGCAATTTGAGCGGCTCCCGATGGCGGCGGCCAACCATCGCGACCTAAAGACGCAGAACACGGTCTTCGAAGACATCGCCATCCTGAGCGCCCTGGCCAACTACAACCTCACCGGCGATGGGGAACCCGAACGCCTCCTGGCTTCCCGAATTCCCGCCAATCTGTTTCCTTTGTTGCGAGTGAGGCCCGCCCTGGGCCGCGGCTTCACGGAGGATGAGAATCAGCAAGGCCGAGAACATGTTGTCATCCTGAGTCACGGCCTCTGGCAACGTCGATACGCAGGAGATGCGACCATCGTCGGGAAGACGATCCGTCTGGAGACCTTGCCATATACCGTAGTTGGAGTCATGAGTCCTGAGTTCCAGTATCCGTCGCGAGATACTCAAATCTGGACGCCCCTGACCATCAACCCAGCGGATTTCCAGACGCGGACTGGCTACGGCCATCTTGCGGTTGCGCGTCTTAAACCGGGCGTTACATTGGAACAAGCACAGAGCGACGTGAGCCTCATCTCGACGCGGCTGGCGCAGGAGCATCCCAAGTCGAATAAGGAGATGCGATTCAGTGTCACACCTTTGCGTCGGGACATCGCCCAGGTTGCGCGAAAGCCGCTGATCGTGTTGTTAGGGGCATCGCTCGGTTTGCTCCTCATCGGTTGCTGCAACTTGGTGAGCTTGTTGCTGGCGCGCGCGCTGGCCAGAAGTCGTGAAACCACGGTTCGCTCCGCGTTGGGAGCAACTCAGGCTCGCCTCATCCGTCAGGCGGCCGCGGAGTTGCTTCCCATCCTGCTGCTTGGCTCGTTTCTGGGTGTGCTCGCTGCGAAGTTGGGCATTGAGCTGGTGATCCCCTGGCTGCCCTCCGCTTTGCCGAGAGTGCAGGAGATCGAAGTGAACCTCCCCGTGCTGTTTTTTAGCAGTGCCATTCTTTTCATTACAGCTGTCTTGGTGCTGCTGTTGCCGGCGATGCAAGCCACGTGCACCGATCTCGTCGTAACACTCCGCGACGACTCACGAACTTCATCCAGCACGGCAGGCAAAGCGACAATCCGGAACCTGCTCGTCGTGGGACAGGTGGCCCTGACGGTAATTCTCGTTACCGGGGCGGGACTGCTTATTCGAACCTTTGCTGCTCTCAAGGAAGTGAATCCGGGCTTTCGTCCGCAGGGGGTCTTGAGCCTTCGCCTGGCGATTCCACGGAACAAGTATCAGGGGGATGAGAAAGTTGCCGCATTCTGCCAACGCACTCTGGAACAGGTGCGCACACTACCCGGGGTCGAGGCGGCCGGTATGGTCCATCGGCTTCCACTCAGCGGACCTTCGGGAATGTCGTCCGTGTTTTTCGAGCGAACCAATGGCGAGCAAGGCACGCTCGAAGACACCGATGACACCATCACGACGCCGGACTACTTCCGTGCGATGGGTATTCCCGTGCGCCAGGGACGGTCGTTCAACGAGCAAGACACGACGAATGCCCCCTTGGTGGTGGTGGTGGATGAGCGGGTTGCCCGTCTGGCTTGGCCCGGGGAGAATCCCATCGGCAAGCGTATGCGCAGCAGTCCGAATAGTCCGTGGGCCGAGGTTGTGGGTGTGGTCGGACACATCCGGCACGAATCTCTCGAAAGCGATCAGCGATTGCAGCTCTATTGGAACTATCTCCAACGCGCTAGAGATCGCATGGTGTTGATGGTTCGCACCTCGTGGGATGCACGCCGGCTGGTCAGCCCGGTGCTGGGCGCGATAAGAGCAGTGGATCCGGATCAGCCTACGTATGCGGTGCGTACTATGGCCGAGGTGCTGGATCAGGCCCTCGCGATGCGCTGGTTCAACACCGTGGTGATTTCACTCTTCGCAGGATCTTCGCTCCTCCTCGCAATGGTCGGGATTTATGGAGTGATCGCCTGGACGGTCCGACAGCGCACGCGCGAAATTGGTGTTCGCATGGCGCTCGGTGCACAACGCAGGGCCGTGCTTGCCCTTGTGCTAGGAAGGGGACTGAAGCTGGCAGGGGCGGGGATCGTGCTAGGGTTGATCGGCGCGATAAGTTCGACGCAGCTTTTGCGCAGCCTGCTTTTCGGTGTTGGCCCCACCGATCCCATCACTTTCGTCGTCGTCCCACTGCTGCTTGTTGTTGTGGCTCTGCTCGCCTGCTGGCTGCCGGCGCGGCGCGCGGCAGCGGTGGATCCGATGGAGGCGCTGCGCAGCGAATAGGTGTCAGGTGCTAGGTGCCAGGTGTCGGGTTCTGGAGCCGAACACCTAACACCTGACACCTGACACCTGGAACCTGTCATGTACAACGATCTTCGTTACGCCTTTCGTCAACTCATCAAGAGCCCTGGTTTCACAGCCGCGGCCGTGCTCACGCTCGCTCTTGGGATCGGTGCCACTACGGCTATTTTCAGCGTGGTCTACGCTGTGCTGCTGCGGCCGCTTCCGTATCGCGAACCCGAACGCTTGGTTCAGTTGTACGAGACGGGTCTGCGCTCAGGAGGTTCGAGAGACTGGGTCTCGTTTGCCAACTTCCTTGATTGGAAACGACAGAATCAAGTGTTTGACGACGTCGCGGCTTATCGATATTGGCCGTCAACCGTGGCGAGTGAAGGAACGCCTGAAGCTGTCCTCGGACTGCAGGTAACTGCGAACCTTTTTAATGTTCTTGGTGTGCCTCCATCGCTCGGCCGGACATTCGTGCCTGAGGAGGATCAGCCCGGCAAGGGCAACGTGGCCATCTTGAGTTACAAGCTTTGGCAGCGACGCTTTGGAGGAAGCCAATCCATAGCGGGTCGTCCGATCACGATTGACGGCCAGAGCTGTACGATCATTGGGGTCATGCCGGACGCCTTTCAGTTTCCTTACGCGATTCCTGGAGATGTGGCCATGGATGGGATCGACCTCTGGATTCCGATGCGAAATCCAGATGTACAGAATCGCGGGAGTCGAAACTATTGGGCGATCGCCCGGCTCAAACGGGGTGTGACCTTAACGCAGGCGCAGTCGAACATGGACATGATTGGCGCCGCAATTGCGCAGCGGTATCCGGATGACAACCGCGATCTTGGCATCCAGGTCATCGGTTTGCAGCAACACCTTACCCGTGACGTAGACGAACCTCTTTGGATTTTGCTCGGAGCCGTCGGGCTGGTCCTCCTCATCGCTTGTGCCAATTTGGCGAACCTGCTGCTTTCGAAAGTCACCGCGCGCCTGCGGGAAATGGCGGTGCGGGCGGCGCTGGGGGCCAGCCGCTTGCGACTGGTCAGACAATCGCTCACTGAAGCCTGCCTGTTGTCCCTGGCAGGCGCCGCCGTCGGTTTGTTGTTGACTGTTTGGGCGGTCGAAAGTTTTCGTCGTCTCGGTCCGGCGAATATTTCCCGATTGCAGGACGCCGGAATTGATTTGCGAGTCTTGTTCTTTACGTTGGTCTTGACCCTCAGCACAGTGCTGCTGTTTGGTTTGGCGCCCGCCCTCCTAGCTTCCCGGATTAATTTGAGTGACGAAGGGCTCCTCTTCACGGAACACTTTGGACAGGAGTCGAGGCCGGCTTCGCGATTTCCTGATCGTTGGCGAACTGGCAATGGCTCTCATCCTGCTCGCCGGAGCAAGTCTGTTAATCCAAAGCTTGCGTCAACTGCTCTCGGTCGATTCGGGATTCGATCCTCGTCAGGTGGTGGCCTCGTGGATTCTCCTGCCGCAAGACCGTTATCCCCAGGCAGAACAGCAAGCCGCGTTCTTTCAGCGTCTCGTCGAGCGGATCCAGGCCCTGCCCGACGTCGCTGCAGCGGCGGTTTGCAATTCTGTTCCTCTAAGCGGACTGAACGATCAGGGCGGATTCCGCGTCGAGGGCCGTCCCGATCCGCCGCCGGGAACCGAGGGTTTTCGAGCGAACCGTCCAAAAGTCTCATCGGATTATTTTGAAGTCATGGGGATCCGGTTGCTGCGCGGGCGAGGATTTACGGAGAACGACAAGGCTGGCAGCCTTGAAGTCGCGATCGTCAGCGATATTGCGGCCCAGAAGTATTGGCCAAATGAAGACCCCTTAGGCAAACGAATCAGCCTCAATCGTCGGGATGGCAAGCCGGTGTGGCGCGAGATTGTGGGGGTCGTCAAGGGTGTCACCCACTTTGGCCTTGAAACCGAGCGCTACGCCGAAATCTATGTTCCACACTTGCAAGTCCCGTCGTTTGTTTCGGCGCTGGTAGTCCGCACTCGCGGGAATCCCATGGAGATGACTGGGATCCTAAGGAAGGAAGTTGCTGCGCAAGACCCGGCTCTAGCGCTCTTCAATGTTCACCCAATGCGCGAAATGGTCTCCGTCGCTCAGTCGCAGCGAAGGTTTCAGACGGCGTTGGTGGGCACTTTTTCAGGACTTGCCCTCGTACTTGCAGCCATCGGCATCTACGGCGTCGTGGCCTATTGGATGAGCCAAAGGGTCCGCGAGATTGCCATTCGCATGGCTGTTGGAGCACGGCAAATCGATGTGTTGTGGCTCACCCTCAGACACGGCTTGGCGCTCACGGCCGCAGGTCTTGCCCTCGGGCTTGCCGGTACGGCTGCCATGGGCAGATTCATTGGCAGCTTGCTCTTCCGCACCAGCGCAGCCGATCTGCGGATTCACGCTATCGTCTGCCTGCTCTTCGCGGGCGTGGCTTTGCTGGCCTGCTACTTGCCTGCCCGCCGCGCGACGAAGGTGGATCCGATGGTGGCACTTAGATGCGAGTAGGTGCCAGGGAAGGGAATTGCCGATTTCCGATTGCCGAATGAAAACCAAGGACCGGTGAAAATCAAGAGCTGCACTGGGACACTGCAAGCAATATGAAATCGCGAGCAGCACAAGTGGAACAATCGGCAATCGCCAATCGGAAATCGGCAATAGAACATCTCGTCACTTGTCACTAGTCACTCGTCACCTATGTACAACGACCTTCGTTACGCCATTCGTCAACTTCGCAACAACCCCGGCTTCGCTGCCGTGGCCGTGTTGATGCTCGGGCTCGGAATTGGATCAAGCACTGCCGTGTTCAGTGTCGTTAAGGCAGTCTTGCTGGAGCCGCTTCCATTTTCTGAACCCCATCGTTTGGTGCGCGTCTATGAAGCCCGGCCTTCAGGGCGAAACACCTTTGCCGTGTCGGTCGCAAACCTCCTGTCCTGGCAGGAGGAGAACCGCAGCTTCGACGGCATGGCAGCTTTTCGGTCCTATCCGTTCACTCTCCTGGGATTTGATCAGCCGGAGCGGTTGGCAGGAGCGAAGGTCTCCGGAAACTTCCTGTCTTTGCTGGGTGTCCAGCCGGTGATGGGCCGAGGGTTTTTACCCGGCGACAACGAGACGCAAAACCCGCCTGTGGTGCTGGTGAGCCACGGCCTGTGGGAGCGTCGATTTGCTTCAGCAATGGACATTGTTGGAAAGACGATCTCTCTAGACGGAGAGACGCACACCGTCGTGGGCGTGCTTCCACCGGATTTTCAGTTCCCTGCCGAAGCTGGAGAGCTTCCGCAGTCGCAAGTGGAGCTGCTGGCTCCGGCTCGTTTCAGTCCAGAGCAACGGGTGAATCGCAGTGACCGCTATAACCGCGTTGTGGCCCGGTTGAGAGCTGATGTTACGTTGGAGCAGGCTCGTTCTGATATGGAACGTGTTGCAAAACACCTTGAGGAATCCTTTCCGAATTCCAACAAGAACTGGAAAGTACAGGTGTTTTCCCTGGACGAAAGAATTCTGGGAACCACGCGCCGGGCCGTGCTCATACTTTTTGGAGCAGTCGGCTTAGTGCTCTTGATCGCTTGCGCAAATATCGCCAACCTGCTCCTCGCTCGAAGCGTCGCCCGCCGGAGAGAGTTCGCCATTCGAATGGCGCTGGGCTCCCGAAAAGGTCAGATCATCCGCCAGCTGTTGATGGAGAATTTTCTGCTGGCTTTGGTGGCGGGCGGTCTTGGGCTGTTGTTCGCTTCGTGGGGTGTGGAGCTACTGCTTACACTGGTGCCACAAGGCATCCCTCGGCTTTCAGAAGTAAGTCTAGATCGCGGCGTTCTTGCATTCACATTTGGCTTGTCTGTTCTCACCAGCTTACTTTCCGGCCTCCCTCCTGCTCTGAGTGCGGTAAGTCTGAGATTCAACGAAGTTTTGAAGGCAGGGAGCCGGTCGGCTCTCGGGCTGGGACGGATGCGACTGCAGCATGTGCTGATTTGCGGCGAGACAGCACTCTCCGTACTGCTGCTTGTAGGCGCCGGGTTGTTGATAGGCAGCTTTGTGCGGTTGGTCCAGGTGAATCCCGGTTTTCGGACCGAGAAGGTTTTAACAGCCGGTCTCGTCTTGTTATCCAAGAAGTACGAATCTGCCGAACGAAGGGCACAGTTCTTCCAGGAGGTTCTCCAAAGAGTCGAGAAGCTAACTGGAGTGCGTGCCGCCGGTGGCTCCACGTTTCCACCTTTTGTTTGGGGAGATCTTGTCTTTAGCTTCCGTATCGAAGGGCGTCCGGCCCAAGAACCGGGGCAACGCCCGCGCGCCAACTTCTATTCGACTAGCTCCGGCTACTTCCAGACCTTGGCGATTCCACTGGTCAACGGCCGCTTGTTTGACGAACGCGACGATCGTCGAAGTCCTTCCGTCGTCATTGTCAATGAAACTTTGGTACGGCGTCATTTCCCGAATGAGAATCCCATTGGCCAGCGGATTCTTGGAAGCTGGACGGAAGGCTCGAGCCAGATCGTGGGAGTCGTGGGCGACACGAAGCACTATGCGCTGGACTCCGCCACAACGGAACAAGTGTACGTGCCGTTTCAACAAGCGACTGCCGACTCGATGACGCTTGTCTTGCGCAGCGACGTCGATCCCGCGAGCTTGGCGGCGGCTGTCCGGAAGGAAGTGTTGGCGGTTGATCCGGACCAGCCAGTTTCAGACCTCAAGACGCTTGAGCAAGCGGTGTCAGGCTCGGTCGCTCGCCAACGCTTTGCTGCTGCGCTACTGGGATTTTTTGCCAGTCTGGCTTTGCTGCTGGCGGTCGCCGGAATCTATGCGGTCACTGCCTACTCCGTCGGCCAGCGAACTCAGGAAATGGGACTGCGGATGGCTCTGGGCGCTAACTCAAAAGACATTCTGCGCCTGGTGCTGAAGCGGGGATTGGCACTCACTGCAGTTGGCCTAGCAACGGGGCTGCTCGGTGCTGTGGCTCTTACGCGACTGCTGACAGCTCTTCTGTACGAGACGAGCCCTCTGGATGTAGGCACCTTTCTCTGCACATCCGTGATCATTGTGGGTGCAAGTCTTGTTGCCTGCTACGTCCCCGCCCGCCGGGCGACGAAGGTGGATCCGATGGTGGCGTTGCGGTGCGAGTGACGAGTTGTTCATATTGCCGATTTCCGATTGGCGATTGCCGATTGTTCTGCAGTGCCGCGGGGCGGCTCGTATTGCTTTTGATTTCGCTGACTGCCCTGGTTTTCATTCGGCAATTGGAAATCGGCAATCGGCAGTTCGCTTTTCATGACACCTAACACCTGACACCTATGTACCTTCGTTACGCTATCCGTCAACTGCTCAAGAGCCCGGGTTTTACCATCGCTTCCGTGGTCACGCTGGCCCTGGGTATCGGTGCGAGCACCGCCATCTTCAGCGTTCTTCATGCAGTCTTGCTGCGAGCGCTGCCTTATCGCCAGGCTGAGCGGCTGGTCGCGGTCTGGCAGTTAAACCTAGAGCGACAAGCACGAGACAAAGTGACGTGTGCTGACTATGCCGATTGGAAAGCGCGCAATCACGTCTTTGAAGATTTGGCCTACTCGATGGACGAGCCTTACACCCTGACTGACAACACAGAAACACCTCAGTCGGTGGTAGGGTTTCAGTTTTCCACCAACTTGTTTTCGCTGCTCGGCGCCCAACCTTTTTTAGGCAGAACGTTCCTGCCGGAAGACGGGGAACCTGGCAAGGATCATGTGCTCGTCCTGAGTCATCGGCTGTGGGAGAAGCGGTTCGCCTCCGATCGGAGTGTGGTCGGCCGGTCGGTCAGGTTGAACGGAGAGCCCTACACGATTATCGGAGTGATGCCGCCGGAGTTCGCCCACCCGGGGACTTTCGTTGATCTCTGGACTCCGATCGCACTCGCCTCGAACTGGTTCGAGAACCGCAAGCTTCACGTTTTGCATGTCGTCGCCCGACTACGGCCCGGCGTCAGACTTGAGCAAGCCCAAAAAGAGATGGACTTGCTGACGGGAGAGCTGGCACGACAGTATCCGGACACGAACAAGAACTGGGGCGCCCGGCTGGCTCCTATCCGCGACCTGTACACCGGCAATCTCCGCGAAGCGCTGTGGGTGCTGCAGGCGGCAGTGTTGCTGATGTTGATCATCGCCTGCGCGAACGTTGCCAACATGATGCTTGCGCAAGCCAGCACCCGGGAGCGAGAAGTCGCCATTCGACTCGCGCTGGGAGCGCGCCGACGGCATCTCTTCAGTCAGTTCCTAACCCAGGGTTTGATCCTTGCATCACTCGGCGCCGCGGGAGGTCTGCTGCTGGCATTCTGGGGAGTGCAGATCCTGCCGCAGATGTTTTCAACGCAACTTTCGAGAATGCCCCTTCCAGCCCATCCCTCCGATTGGATTGACTGGCCGGTGCTGCTCTTTGCGCTCACCACTGCAGCCGTGGCTGGAGTGGTCTTCGGCTTGATGCCGGCGTTTCGGGCTCCGCGTCTGCCGCAGGAAGTGTTGAAAGCTGGCGTTCGCGGCCCGACGGGACACGCTCTATCCGTGCGATTGCGCAGCGTGCTCATCGTCTCCCAGGTGGCACTGTCGCTGATGCTGTTGGCCGGCTCAGGCTTGCTTATTCGCAGTTTCCTGCGTCTGCAGAAGCAGTCGCTGGGATTTCAAACAGACCGGGTTGCTGCGTCTTTCCTGCTGCTCGCTCCGAACCGATATCTGGATGGAAACGCCACAACGAATTTTCTGGAACAGGTGCTCTCGCGTTTGAAAGCTGTGCCCGGTGTCGAGTCTGCGGGAGCGGTCAGCACCTTACCCTTGAGCGGAAACGATGCCCGCCGTCCGTTTACGATTCCCGGGCAACCGGAGGAGGCGGGTCGGCCGAACGTCGCGCGCTTCCGCCTGGTTACGCCGGACTACTTCCAGACGATGCGAATCCCTTTGAAGAGAGGCCGCCCCTTTGATGAGAGGGACCGGACAGGCAGCGCTGAAGTGGTACTCATCAGTGAAGGGCTGGCGCGGCATTTCTGGCCAAACGAAGACCCGGTTGGGAAGATCATCACGGTCCCCGACATGTTAACCCCAGCGATGCGCCAGATTGTGGGCGTCGTGGGCGACGTGCGTCATTACGGCTTGGCTGAGGAGGCCCCGATAGAAATCTATCGACCTTTCTATCAAGCCCGCTGGCCGTTCTTCACTTTGGTAGCCCGTGCCTCCCTCGATTCAGTGCAACTTGGCAACACACTGAGACAAGCCGTCGCTTCAGTGGACAAGGACCAACCGATTCAATCGGTCCGGATGATGGAAGAGCTGGCTTCCGACTCCGTTGCTTTGCGCCGCGCGAGCATGGTGTTGCTGGCCATCTTCGCCGCCGTAGCGTTGTTGCTGGCTGCGCTCGGCATCTATAGCGTCATGTCATACACGGTGGCGCGGCGCACGCAGGAAATCGGCATTCGCATGGCGCTGGGAGCGCAGTCGAGGGATGTGCTGCGGCTGGTAACCCGTGAAGCTATCTTGCTGGCCTTGGCTGGAGTTGTCTTTGGTTTGCTGGGAGCCTTCGCATTGACGCGCTTCCTGGGAACCCTACTTTACGGCGTGCAGCCGATCGATCCAGTCACATTCCTGGGCGTCTCAGTTCTGTTGATCTTTGTAGCTTTGCTGGCTAGCTACCTCCCCGCGCGCCGAGCGGCGAAAGTCGATCCGATCGTGGCGCTTAGGTATGAATAGGTCTCAGGTGCCAGGTGTCAGGAAAAGTGAATTGCCGATTGCCGATTTCGAATTGCCGAATGAAAACCAACGCAGTCTGCGAAATCAAGAGCAACACGAGCAATCGGCAATCGCAAATCGGAGATCGGCAATATGAACAACTCGCCACTCACCACTAATCATTCACCACTATGCTAAACGATCTTCGCTTTGCCGTTCGCCAACTTAGCAAGAATCCCGGCTTCACGACCGTGGCCGTGCTCACACTCGCGCTCGGCATTGGAGCGAACACGGCGATTTTCAGCATTGTCAATACGGTGCTCCTGCGCCCGTTTCCGTACCTAGCGCCGGAGCGCCTGGTGATTATTGAGGAGCGAGTTGCCGGGGGAAACAGCTTCTCGCCGTCCTATCCCAACTTTGTTGATTGGCGGGTGCAGAACACGGCCTTCGATTCAATAGCGGCGGTGCGTGGGAATGAGAGCTTTAACTTTACGGGCGCCGGCGAAGCGGAGCGCTTGCAGGGGCGGCTCGTCTCAGCGGAGTTTTTCTACACTCTGGGCGTCGAGCCGCTTTTCGGGCGAGCCTTTCTCCCGGAGGAAGACCGTCCGGGCGCGACTCCGGCGGTGATCCTGAGTTATGGATTCTGGCAGCGCAGGTTCGGCGGTGATCCAGATATCCTCGGGAAACAGCTCACACTAAACACCCAAAGCTTCACCGTTATTGGAATTACTCCAGCGAATTTCCAGTTCGGGTTGGAAGCAGACGTCACGGTGCCCGTCGGTCTCTCGGCAGAACGCTTCGCGAATCGCGGCAGAGATCCAGGAACCGGAGTCGTCGCTCGTTTGAAACCGGGCGTGTCGCAGCAGCAGGGAGAGACGGATCTGAATCTCGTTGCCGCGCGGCTGGAACAACATTATCCGAAGACGAACAAAGGCCGACGTGTGCTCTTGACCCCGCTGCACGAAGGCATTGTCGGCAACGTGCGACAGCCGCTAGTGATCTTGCTGGGTGCGGTCGGCCTGGTTCTATTGATCGCTTGTGCCAATGTCGCCAACCTCCTGCTCGTTCGCTCCTCTGCGCGGCAAAAGGAGATGGCAGTGCGCGTGGCGCTGGGCGCCAGCCGCGCCGCGATGGTTCGTCAATTGCTCACGGAGAGCGTCCTGCTGGCCACCTTGGGCGCCGCGTTGGGAACCCTGCTCGCGATCTGGGGCGTGATGCTTGTTGTTTCCCGACTACCGGAGGGTATCCCGCGCTTGCAGGAAGCCCAGGTTGACACGACGGCAATGCTCTTCACGCTCGCCGTCTCGCTCCTGACCGGTTTGCTGTTCGGCCTGGCCCCGGCCTTGCAGGCTTCGCGACCGAGTCTGACAGAAGGGTTGAAGGAAGGAGACCGAGGTTCATCGGGGCGCCGCCAACGGCTGCGTAGTGTGTTGGTGGTGGGCGAAGTCACCTTGACGCTGACGCTGCTCGTGGGCGCTGGTTTGCTCATCCAAAGCTTTCGGCGCGTGCTACAGGTTGACCCGGGCTTCAAGGCGCAAAACCTGCTCACGATGCAAGTCTCCGTCAACAACCCCGACGGCCAACAGGTGGCGAACTTCTTCGAACAGTTGCAGCAAAACGTCCGTAGCCTGCCCGGCGTCATGTCGGTCGCGGTGTCCAACGGGATTCCCTTTGGGTCGACGAACTTCCCGGCCTTCCTTATTGAAGGCCGGCCGGACACCGAGAACAAACCTTCGGGGCTGCGCTACCACGTGAGTCCCGCTTACTTCCAGACGATGGGGATTGGGCTGATCAAAGGCCGCCTCTTCACAGCCGAGGATACGCCTGCCACACCGTCGGTCGCGATCATTGATGAAGTCCTTGCGCGTCGCTACTTCCCTAACGAAGACCCGCTTGGCCATCGGTTGAAGGCGTCTGCCGACGCGCCGGGTATAGAGATTGTCGGCATCGTCCGGCACGCTGAACCGAACAGTCTGGACGCACAAGGACCAGCCCCAGCGCAGTTCTACTTCAGCTTCAATCAGATTCCTGCGGAGCGACTGCCAGGCTATGTCCGACGTATCAATCTGCTGACGCGCACCGAGGTCGAACCGTTGGGCTTGGCCTCTGCGGTGCGCGGTCAGGTGGCGGCGTTGAATAAGGATCAGGCGGTCTTCAACGTGCGCACGATGGAACAGACGGTGGCGCAATCGGTCGCTGCTCGGCGTTTCTCCATGCTGTTGCTGACTGTCTTCGCCATCGTCGCGCTCGGACTCGCCAGCCTCGGGATTTATGGCTTGATGTCGTACGCAGTGGCACAGCGCACGCGCGAAATCGGTGTTCGGATGGCGCTCGGCGCGCAGGTGAGTGATGTGCTGAAACTGGTGGTTGGGCAGGGAATGAAACTGGCGCTCGTCGGCGTGGTGTTGGGCTTGGTCGCGTCGGTAGCGTTGACGCAATTGATGAAGACCCTGTTGTTCGGCGTGAGCGCGACCGATCCGTTGACGTTCATCGTGATCGCGCTGTTGCTCACAGTCGTGGCATTGCTGGCCTGCTGGCTTCCCGCGCAGCGGGCGACGAAAGTAGACCCGATGATCGCGCTGCGATATGAGTGACGCGTGACGAGTGACAAGTGACGAGTTGAAGCTCAAGCGAGAGAGATCACCTGAATCCCCGGCGCCTAACACCTGAAACCTGACACCTAGCACCTGGAACCTACTATGTACAACGATCTTCGATATGCCATTCGCCAACTGCTGAAGAATCCCGGCTTCACGGCTGTGGCGGTGGTCACGCTCGCGCTCGGCATCGGTGGAAACGCCGCCATGTTCAGCCTCGTCAACAATGCGCTCATCCGGCCTCTGCCTTACGCACGGTCCGACCAACTTGTGCGCGTAACTAAGTTTTATCCCAAAGGTGCCATTGTGGCCTTGCAAGAGCAGAGCCGGACGATGGAAGTCGCCGCCTTTACCACAGACTCGGAATTCAATCTCTCGGGACAGAGAGAAGCGGCGCGCCTGGTAGGCAGTCAAGTCTCCGCCAATCTTTTCACCTTGCTTGGAACGCCGGCCAGAATCGGGCGCACCTTTGCAGCCGGAGAAGACCGTCCCGGTCGCGACCGCGTGGTCATTCTGAGTCATGCGCTATGGCAGAACAAATTTGTTGGCGATCCGGACATCATCGGTCGCCCCATCATGATTGACGGACTGGCGCGAGAGGTGATTGGTGTGATGCCTCCTGAATTCAGCTTTATTTCGACGAAGGTACAGCTATGGATGCCAGTCTGCTTTGATTCCAGCAAGCGGGGCGAGTTTTGGGAGCACGGCTGGATGCCATTGATCGCGCGCTTGCGTCCGGGAGTGACGGAGGCCCAAGCGGGAGGCGACTTGCGCGCCCTGATTTCACGGATCATCCCATTGTTCCCCTGGACCACGCCTGCCGACTGGAACGCAAATGCGACGATCGTCCCATTGCAAGAAGACTTGAGCGGCAATGTCCGCGGCAAGTTGCTCTTGCTGCTGTGCGCCGTAGGTTGCGTCCTCTTGATTGCCTGCGCCAATGTGGCGAGCCTGTTGTTGGCCAGGACCGCCGCTCGGCAAAGAGAAATGGCAGTGCGCGCAGCGTTGGGGGCCGGACGCGGACGCCTCGTGCGTCAACTCTTGACGGAAAGCGTTGTGCTTGCGTTCGCCGGCGGCGGCTTGGGACTAGCCCTGGCCACAGGCAGTCTCTCGGTGCTGAAGTCTGCACTGCCGGTGGAGAACGCGCTGTTAGCCCATGCCAGCATCGATTGGCAGGCGCTCAGTTTCGTAGCGGCGCTTGCCATCCTTACTGGACTCGTGTTCGGGCTGGCGCCAGCGTTCAGTGCCGCAAGGCTGAACTTCGCCACATCCCTCAAGATTCGTGGCCAGTCCAGCACGGGACAGGCTGGCGCCCGCCTGCGCAGTTCTCTGATCGTCGGCGAGGTCACTCTGGCAGTGTCTTTGGTGATTAGTGCAGGGTTGCTGATCAAAAGCCTCTGGCTCTTGACCCAGGAGAATCCCGGTTTTCACGCGGAGCAGATCGTGACGGTGCGAGTCTATCCAACGGAACTGAAGCTGGCCGCTGGTCAGCAGAGGGCGGCCAACATCGCGCTGTATGACGAGTTGGCACGACGAGCGCGCGGCATCGGTGGTGTGGCCGACGTGGCGGCCGCTAACACGACGCCTCTAAGCAGTGATATTCCGATCCTCCCGGTGGAATTGGAAGGGCATCCATTCACACCCGGGCAGCCGGAGCCGGCGACGTTGTTCTGGTCCGGAGCTGTCACGCCAGACTACTTCAAAATCTTGCGCATCCCTCTGCTCGCCGGAAGGCTGTTGACCGACGCTGATGGAGAAAAGTCCACTGAGGTCGTGCTGGTGAGCGCCGCGACAGCCGCTGAATATTGGCCCGGCGAATACGCCGTCGGCAAACGCATCAGGATTGTTTGGGAGCAACGCTGGAGAACCGTCGTGGGCGTCGTAGGCAATGTCCGCCAATACGATCTGGCCGGAAAGTCGCCAGAGTTTATCAAGGGAGCATTTTACATGCCGTATCCGCAGTCCGTCGCCTTGGATCGACAACTCCCTGCGGCTATGACTTTGATGTTGCGCACGGCGGCGAACGCGCCACACGTTGCCGGAGAGTTGCGGAAACTGGTCGCGAGCGTTAACCCTGACTTGCCAGTCAGTGAAGTGCGTCCTCTGGAAACGGTCCTCACCGATTCGACGTCGCCCTCTCGGTCCCTGATGTGGCTCTTCATCAGCTTCGGAGGAGCGGCCTTGCTCCTGGCGGCCATCGGTGTCTATGGCGTTGTTTCTTATTCCACGTCACAACGGACCTACGAAATGGGTGTGCGGATCGCGTTCGGAGCGACGCGGAGCCGCATCTTTGGTTTGGTACTCGGTCAGAGTTTGACGCTGGTCTTGAGCGGACTTGCGCTGGGAATCATAACTTCTCTCGTGCTGACACGGTTGATTACTGGCTTCCTGTATGGCGTCACGGGGAGCGACCCGCAGACCTTCCTGTTCGTAGGCGTCCTCCTCACCGTTGTTGCTCTGCTCGCCGGTTACTTCCCAGCGCGGCGCGCCGCAAGTGTCGATCCACTGGTGGCACTTAAAAGCGAGTGACGAGTTGAAACTAAGAGAGCGGTTAGCGACGGTTGTCACGTCGGCCTGACTGCTGGCGAGAGCTTGGAGTGAAACGGAACCACTGACACCTGGCACCTAAAACCTCGCACCTCTGAATCAAGGAATCTATGACCTCAAGATCATCATCGAAACAAGTGAAATGTCTGCTATCACCGTTGTTGCTGTTTGTGTTCGCAGCCTACGGAAATGCGCAAGGCTCCGGAGCCAAGAAAATCTTCATGGTTACGGATATGGAGGGCGTCAGCGGCATTTTTGATACGGAACTCCAATGCCTTCCTTACAAGAGTCCGCGTTGGGAGGAATCACGCAAACTGCTGAC
>Ga0075428_100004291_pt1 | contig 15699 bp, 18 predicted proteins | sample RhiMetdeltSRZDD2_FD_75291 | JGI IMG/M metagenome (GOLD analysis project Ga0075428, IMG submission 75291) | Populus rhizosphere microbial communities from Tennessee, USA - Rhizosphere MetaG P. deltoides SRZDD2 | ecosystem: Host-associated > Plants > Roots > Rhizosphere > Soil | place: USA... | reverse complement strand
AGGACGACGCGCCAGAAGGTCTGGCGCGACCGCCGCAGCGCCTCCTCCATCGAGACCGGTCGGCCAACGCGCTGCCCGGCCAGGATGGCCACGGCCATCAGCTCGGCCTCGATCGAGATCGCGACGAGCGCCGGGACAGCGAACATGAACGCGAGCGCGACCATCACGAGGCCGGCCGGCGGTTCCGTCGGAACGTTGGCCGGATCCGCGTTGATGAACGTGGTAAAGACGTCCGGCTGCCGGATGACGAAATAGATCACGAGGATGACGGCCGGTCCGAGGGTCAGCAGCGTCAGGAGGCCGAAGTACAGCGACGTCCGCGTGAGCTGGCCGCGCGACGCCTGGAGGAGGTCGAAGCCGGCCGAGATCAGCGAGCGCGCGCCGGGCAGCGTCCGCATGGCGGCGTCCGCGGTGATGACGGGCTCCGGCAGCCGGGCCGCATCGGGCAGCGGGTCAGGCGCTGGCCACGGGTCGGGCGCCGGCCGTGGCTCAGGCGCCGGCCGTGGCTCCTCCGCGGCCGCCGGGGTGGTGGGTGGAACCTCGGGCTCGTCCGTCATGCCGGCAGTGCCGCCGCGTTCGCGAGAAGCTCGCCCAGACGGGTCAGCTCCACGTTTCCGCCCGAGAGCACGACGACGACGCGCTCGCCAGCGCTGATCGGGATCCGGCCGTACAGAACCGCCGCGAGCGCGGCCGCTCCGGCAGGCTCGAGCACCTGCTTCATCCGCTCGAGGGCGAAGCGCATCCCGGCCTGGATCCTCGCGTCGTCGATGAGCACGACACCGTCGAGGTAGCGCTTCGCAATCGCGATCGTCCACGTGCCGGCGAACGGTGCATTCAACCCGTCGGCGACGCTGCGTGGCGTGATCGAGACCGGCTCGCCCGCGGCCAGGCCCTGTGTCAACGCGTTCGAAGCTTCCGGCTCGACGCCGTACACGCGCGTGTTCGGGCGCCGTTCCTTCAGGGCGGTCGCGACGCCGCCAATCAGGCCGCCGCCTCCGACACCGACGACGACGACGTCGACGTCCGGCACGTCCTCGAGAATCTCGAGCCCGATCGCGCCGTGGCCGGCGATGACCGCCGGATCGTTGAACGGATGACAGAGGACGAGGCCGCGCTCGGCGCGCTGGCGCTCCATCTCCGCGAAGGTCTCGCCCACGTTCTCGCCGTGGAGGATGACCTCGGCGCCGTACCCGGTCGCGGCGTCGACCTTGGTCCGAACCGCCGCCGCCGGCATGACGACAACAGCGTGCACACCGGCCTCGCGGGCGGCCCAGGCGTAAGCCTGCGCGGCGTTCCCCGCCGAGACCGTGACGATCCCGGCATCGCGTTCCGCAGGCGTGAGCGACATGACCTTGTTCGTCATCCCGCGCGGTTTGAAGGAGCCGGTCTTCTGGAGGTGCTCGGCCTTCAAGTAGAGGCGCCCGTCCGCCAGCTCCGCTCCGCTCGCGGCCGCGATCCGTGCCGCCGTCTCGGACGTCAGGATCGGCGTTCGATGAACCCGATCCCCGACGCGGACACGGGCCTCGAGGATGGCGTCGAGCGCGACGAGGTCGGCGGCGGCGGACATGGCCGCGAGGATACAGGCGTCGGTGCGGGCTCGCGGCTACTTGCGTAATTGCGCAAGCGCTGACATACTTCGGGAGTGACGACTCAGACCGCTGTCGAACCGATCGATCGGCGCCGCTTTGCCGCGGTCGGCCGGGCGCTCGCCGATGAGAAGCGACTCTGCGTCCTCGAGTGCCTCGCGACGTCCGGCGAGGCCTCGGTCAGCGACCTGTCGATGCGGGTTGGCTGCCAGGTGCCGAACATGAGCCAGCACCTGTCGGTCCTCCGGAGCGCCGGGTTGGTGACCTCACGTCGGGACGGCAACACGATCTTCTATCGCCTCTCGGACCCGCGCGTCCTCGAGGCATACAAGCTCATCCAGGCGATCGCCCGCTAGGGCTCGCGGAACCCGCCCAGCGGGAGAAAGGACCGGTTCGTGGAACTCGGCCAGCATTCAGAACTGATCAAGGACGCAACGGACGCGACATTCGAGGAGCTCGTGCTCCACGCCGACAAGCCCGTCGTCGTCGACTTCTGGGCGGCGTGGTGCGGGCCGTGTCGGCTCGTCGCGCCCGAGATGGAGAAGCTCGCCGAGAAGTACGACGGATCGGTCCAGGTCGTGAAGGTCGACGTGGATGCCAACCCCGGCCTCCAGCGCGCCTTCAACATCATGAGCATCCCAACGATCGCGTTCTTCGCCCCCGGCAAGCAGCCGATGGGCGTCGTGGGCTTCCGGCCGCTCGAGCAGCTCGAGACGCAGTTCGGGCTCTCGGCGTTCGCGAAGGCCGCCGAAACGCCGTCGACGACGAACTGACCGTTCGAACCCCGCGAACTCACACGGCCCCGGCATCCGCCGGGGCCGTCTTCATATCCCGTCGGAGGCGGTTGCCCGCCGGTAGGCCGCGCCGAACCACGCTCGCAGCCGATCCTCCGCGAAGCGGTCGATCGCGCTCGGCCTGAACGCGACCCAATCCTCGCCTCGCGGCGACGGCGTGGTGTCAGGGGTGCGGCGAGCCGCCGACGCCAGCGTTCGATCGAGGTGAAACTCGGCCGTGTCGCCGTTGAGGACAACGAACGGCTGGACACCGGCCGACCAGACGGCGCCGTCGACCCCGGAATCGCCGCGCGCCCCGAGCGCGTCGCCTTCCTCGGCGAGGATCCGCAGGAGCTGACCGGCGACGCTCAACCGCCGCGCGCGGCGGTCGCGGCGCCGATCACAGCTTCGAGATCGGCGGCGTGGTTCTCGTAGTGGTCGAGCGTCTCCTCGGCGAGGTACTGACCGTTGTCCGGATGCTTGATCCAGCGCGACTCGGGCACGACCGTCAGCGTCCCGCGCAGCTCCCCCGGCTGCTCCCGGAACCGGCGCCGCAGTTCCGTGATCGGTAGCGCAGCCCATCGCGCCTGGATCTCGGCGTTGACGACGTCGCCGCCGCGGGCATCCCAGTCTGCATCCGAGCGGGCTTTCGCCGGGCTCGTCTCGCTGTTCGCGAGCTCACGCGCGACGTCCAGCGCGACCCCCTGCCATGACAGCAGGTGAGCCATGAGGTCACGGCCCGACCAGCCGTGGGCACCCTCCGGACGGAAATCGAGCTCTTCGTCGCTCAGCGAATCGAGGGCTTCGAACGGCCGCCAGGCCTCGCGTTCGAGCTCGAGGAACTCGAGTGCGTTCTCAAACATCGTTCAGGATCGTAGCCGCAGCGCTTTCCTCCGGAATGTTCACCCTGGCGACCTTATGGAGGCAGTCAACGCTGGCTCGCGACGCAAGTCGAGCGATTCGTGCACGAGGCGGGTGGCGGCATCAGCCAATCGGGGCACGCCAGAGCCGATTCAGGCGCGCGATCGTCCATAAGGGTCGCCCACGAGACATTCCGGAGGATCCCGCGCGCCGGGCCGGCGAGGTAGTGGCCCGATGGGTCAGACCGCGACGGGTTCGCGGTATTCGCCGAAGACGCCGCGGAGCACGTTGCACTGTTCGCCAAGGGTCGCGTACGCCTCGGCGCAGCGGATGAAATGCGGCATGAGGTTTGTCTCGCTCGTGCCGGGCCGTGAGGCGGCCTCACGCAGGCCGGCAAGCGCCATCTCGACTGCCGCGGCGTCGCGATCACGACGCGTCCGGTCGAGCCGCGCCATCTGGCGTTCGAAGGAGCCTTTAGGCACATCGAGCACCGGCACGGTCGTGACCTCGGACTCGTCGACGTAGCCGTTGACGCCGACGATTACGCGCTCGTTCGAGTCCAGCTCCCGCTGAAAGCGGTACGCGGCATCGGCGATCTCGCGCATCGGATAGCCCTCGCGGATCGCGGCGACCATGCCGCCGCGGCGGTCGATCTCGTCGAGATAGCGCCAGACGCCGCGCTCCACTTCGTTCGTCAGCGCCTCGACGTACCAGGAGCCGCCGAGCGGATCGACGGTCGACGTGACGCCCGTCTCCTCGGCGATGACCTGCTGCTGGCGGAGGGCGAGGAGCGCGGCTTCGGCCGTGGGGACGGCCAGCGCCTCGTCGTAGGCATCCGTGTGAAGGGACTGCGAACCGCCGAGGACCGCGGCAAGCGCCTGGACGGCGACCCGCGTCAGGTTGTTCAGCGGCTGCTGCGGCGTCAGCGAGACGCCCGCGGTCTGGGTATGGAAGCGCATCCACGTGGAGCGTTCGTTCTCGGCCCGGTAGCGCTCTGACATCAGCTTCCACCAGATCCGCCGCGCGGCCCGGAACTTCGCGATCTCCTCGAAGAAGTCGGAATGCGAGTTGAAGAAGAAGCTGAGGCGCGGTGCGAAGTCGTCGACCCGCAGCCCGCGCTCCAGCGCCGCTTCGACGTACGCCATCCCGTCCGCGATCGTGAACGCGAGCTCCTGGACCGCGGTCGAGCCGGCCTCGCGGATGTGATAGCCGCTGATCGAGATCGTGTTCCAGCGCGGCATCTCGCGCGTCCCGAATTCGATGGTGTCCGTCACGAGCCGCATCGACGGCTCCGGCGGGAAGAGGAACTCCTTCTGGGCGACGAACTCCTTGAGGATGTCGTTCTGGGTCGTGCCCTCGAGGGCTGACCGGGGCACGCCGGCCTTCTCGGCGGCGACGATGTACATCGCCCAGATCGGCGCCGCCGGCGAGTTGATCGTCATCGAGGTCGAGACGCGGTCCAACGGGAGGCCCGCGAGCAGGACCTCCATGTCGGCCAGCGACGAGACCGCGACGCCGCACGTCCCGAACTCGCCCTCGGCCTCGGGGTCGTCCGTGTCGTAGCCATACAAGGTCGGCATGTCGTAAGCGATCGAGAGGCCCGTCTGGCCGGCGGCGAGCAGCTGCCGAAACCGTCCGTTCGTGTCCTCGGCCGCGCCGAAGCCCGCGAACATCCGCATCGTCCAGAGTCGGCTCCGGTAGCCCGATGGGTGGATGCCTCGCGTGAACGGCGGCTCGCCCGGAACGCCGACGTCACGCGCGGGGTCGAAGTCGTCCCAGCGGCCGGCGGCGAGCGGATCGCCGTGATGGTCGACGGCGGTGGGGCCACCCGGCCCGGCCTCGGCGCCATCCCACGACCAGGGTCCGTACAGCGGCTCGACGTCGATGTCGCCGAGCGTGACGCTGCGGGCCTTTCGCTCCGGCGCCCGCGCGATCGCGGGTTCGAAGCGCTCGACGCGCCAGCGCGCGTGCCGAGCCTGCCAGTCGTCTCGTTCGGTCATCGAGGCGACGATACCGCGGCCGCGAGCGCCCGGTCTACGAGCGCATCGTGGTCGGCGCGGACGGCCGTGGGGCTGACCTGGGTGGCGACGAGCACGTCGCGGACCCGATCGCCATCCTGCCAGACGACGATCGTCTGCAGCGACAGGTCGTTCAGGACATCGAGGCGGTACACCTCGCCGATGGACTCGATCGTCGGGCGCGTCACGGTGACGTCGCTCGTCCGCCGACCGGTGCGCGCGCCGATTTCGTAAAACTCCTCGATCCACGCGGCCGGGAGCGTCGCGTCAGGGATCGCTTCGATCGCCATCGTCACCGCCGTGCCACTGCCGAAGTCCCACGTGACACCCGCGTACTGGAGTGCGCTGACGCCATGCTCGACGAGCGAGCCGAGGTTCTCTGGCTTGCAGTTCCGGCCCGAGCTCGTCGGCGCAGCCTGGCCATCGAAGGTCGTCGGCAAGAGAGCTTCGAGCTCCGGCTCGGTGTTTCTCAGGAATCCATCGGTGCAGGCGTGGAGCGCAAACGACGGCGTCGGGTTGCAGCCCAGGACCGCGAGCGCCATGACGATGACAACGACCGCGACAGCACGAATTTGGTGCGGTCCGGAGATCACGATGCGAGCGTAAACGCGTTCGCGCGATGGTGCCCGAGCACCGCTCGCGGGTGCAACAGAGCACCGGTACGGAGGTCCCGCGACGGTGCCTTTGACCAACGGACCATCGACCCCGGTCGATTCGGGACGGTCGTGCCATACCCAGCCTCGAAGGCGCAGCGTAGATTTCTGGGCATCGAGACGCGACTACCGGGGGCACCTGGGGCGTCGGCCACGGACCAGCGAACGGTCCTTCGATACCGAGGACGGTCGGTATCAAGGATCCCGGGCACAGGTCACGAACCGAGTAACCATGATCCATCGGCCCCAAGGCCGGACGAACGTCTCGGTGGACTTATCTGACGATCATCTCGATCGCCTCCCGATTATCGGGGGGCGATCTTCGATTCTCGGCCCGGGTTACGGGCGGGGCGGGACCGCGGATCGGCCGGGCGCCGGCCGGACGGGTTCGGGCCGCACGCGGCGGACGATGCCGCGGGCATCGAGATCGGCCTGGACGGCACGTGCGGCGGCGACGAGCTCGGGGTCGCGCGCGATCGTGCGGGTGAGCCAGTCGATGTAGCTGGGCTCGAACGCGGCAATCTGGCCGAGCGTGTGGCCGTGGAACTTGCCGAACTCGAGGACGAGCTCCTCGGCGATCTGCAACGGCGGCAGCGGCGGCGTCCGGAAGTTCCGCATCCTGGCCCGGTGGAGCGGCCCATTCGGGTCCGACGCGCGTGGTGGCTCACGGTCGAAGCGCTCGACAACCGGCGGAGGCGGCACGTCGTGATAGGCGCGCGGGCCGGTCGTCGCGTTGCGCGGCGTGAACGTCGACGACATGTCGACGCGCCCGGTGACCGGCTTCGTCGGTCGCGCCTTCGGCGGGCCGCCCGTCCGACGGCTCGTGCCCGCGGCGGCGCTGAACGTGCCGTTCGGACGGAGCGCCTCGTAGGCGGCGTTGATCTCGGCCATCTGGCGCGTCGCGACCCGGACGGCGACCGGGTCCGCCGAGGCCAGGTCCGGATGATGCTGCCGCGCCAGCCGTCGCCACGCGCCCTTGATCGCCGTCGCTGAGGCTCCGGGGCTGAGCCCGAGGACGGCGTGCGGGTCGCGCTTCGGCATCCCCCGAGTGTACGGCCGCGTTCCGGCACCGCGAAAGCCGCCACATTTGACCACCCGTTTGACAGCCCGCTGGAGATCGCGTCCCCTTTCGGTGTGCCCAACCTTCGAAGCGCCCGCAGGCGCGCCGTGGCCGCGGCGCTTGCGACCGCGCCGTTTGCGTTTGCGTGGCGGTTCGCCCGCGTCTATCGCGTGCGCGCCGGATTTCCGCGCCGCCACATCCCGACGCATGATCCGGCGGCCCTCGGCCTGGCGTTCGAAACGGTCGAGGTGCCGTCCGGCGAGCTGCGGCTGCCCGCGTGGTGGATCCCGGCCAGCGACGGCGCCGCGGGCCCGGCGGTCGTGCTCGTTCACGGCTGGGAATCGGCCCGCGATCGGACGCTGCCGATGGCCTGGTTCCTCCAGGCTGCAGGCTTCCACGTCCTGACCTTCGACGTTCGCGGCCATGGCCTGAACGAGCCCGAGACGTTGCCGATGAGCGCCGGCGAATTCGGCAGCGACGCGCTGGCGGCGTTCCGAGCCGTCATCGAACGACCGGAGGTCACAAGCGCGGCCATCGTCGGTCACTCGCTCGGGGCGATCGGCGCGCTGCTCGCGGCCGCGGCGGATCCGCGCGTGGCCGCGGTCGTCGCGACGTCGACTCCCGCCGACCCGGCGCGGTTGACCCGGCAGACGTTCCGCCTGGCGCGCCTGCCGATCCCCGACCTCATCGCCTATCCCCTCGCCTGGTGGACGTCCCGCGTGTTCGTCAAGCCGCGCGGCCATCGACCGTCAGAGGTGTCGGCAACCCAGGCGGCCCGCCGCTTCCGCGGTCCCCTCCTCCTCGTCCACGGTGATGCCGATCGCGTGGTCCCGTTCGGCCACCTCGCCCGCCTCGAGACAGCGGCCCGGGCGGCGCGGGCGGACGATCCGGGCTCCGGGCCGGTCGAGTCGCTCGTCGTCCCAGGCGGCGAGCACAGCTGGCTCTACGAGTTCCCGGCGTACCGCGTGACCGTCGCTCGGTTCCTGGCCCAGGCCCTCGGCGGGCCGAACCCGCCGGAGCGCGCCGCGCAGCTCGCGGAAGCCGTGCCCGCGGTGCGTCTTCCGGACACCGACGTCCAGCTCGGCGCCATCGCCGACGAGCCGGGCGGATTCCGATCGCTTGCGCGGGTCCTCCGACCCACGAGCAGGCCCCGAACCGCGGCCCGACCGTGACTGCCTGGGAAGCGATCCGGCGCGTCCGTGTCGTACGGAAGTTCGCCGCGAAGCCCCTCCCAGCCGATACCGTCGAGCGGATCCTCGATGCCGGACGCCACGCCGGCAGCTCGAAGAATCAGCAGCGCTGGGACTTCATCGTCATCCGGGATCGCGAGCATCTCGCGGCGCTCGCCGAGGTCGGTGCATACGCCGGTCATCTCGCCGGCGCGACGATCGCGATCGCGCTCGTCACGCCCGGGGCGCGGACGGCCGCCGCCTCGTCATCCGTCATGTGGGATCTCGGCCGCGCCGCGCAGAACATGGTCCTTTCGGCGTGGGAGCTCGGGATCGGATCGGTTCCGGCCACGGTCTACGACCACGCGCTCGCGGCGCGCCTCCTCGGTCTGCCCGATGACCGCCGCTGCGACTTCCTGCTGTCGTTCGGCTACCCGGCGGACACCGACGCGCTCACGGCTCCGCCGAAGAAGGGCGGCCGCAAGCCGCTCGAGTCGGTCATCCGCGAGGAGCGCTGGTAGCGGCGCCCCTGCCCGCGCCGCGCCAGGTTTCTTGCACATACGACCGGGGGTCGTGCTAGCTGACCTTCCACCACTCCGCGAGCCGGCAATGGCGATTGCCCGAACAGGAGATCGAGCGTTGTCACCGCGTGCGCCCGGGTTGCGGGGCTGATTCGGGCGCTAGTACGACGCGGGCTCGTACGTGGTGGAAAGACTGCCTGGCGTGAGCGACGCCGGACGCGGGACGCCGGCGGCCTGACCAGGAGCGCTCGTAAGCGCTACTGCCAGCGGAAGAAGCGCGCCGAGATCAGGAAGCAGATCCCCAGGAACGCGATCAGGACCGCGAAGCACAGCCATAACGGCGAGAACGGCGTCCCGCCGACCATCGCCTGGCGCAGCCCGTCCGAGAGATACGTCAGGGGCAGGGCCCGGGCGACGGCCTGGAGGGCCGGCGGCATCGCGTCGATCGGGAAGAACGTGCCCGAGAGGAACATCAGCGGGAACTGCACGATGCTCGCCATCCCGTTCGCCGCCTCCTCGGTCGGCGCGAACGATGCGACGACATAACCAAGGGCAATGAACGACACCGAGCCGGTGAGGATCAGGGCAGCGATGACGAGCAGGTTGCCCGAGATCTGGACGTCGAACGCGTAGGCCCCGACGCCGACGATGATCAGCGTCTGGACGATCGCGATCAACAGGCGCATGACGACGTTCGAGCCGACGAGCTGCCAGCGCCGCAGCGGTGTCGCGGAGAGACGCTTCAGGATCAGCTTCTCTCGATCGGCGACGAGCGGCAGCGCGGCGAACACGCCGAGCTGCATGAGCGCCATCCCGAGGATGCTCGGCACGAGATAGCTGATGAACGTCAGGTTCTCGGTCTGGATCCTGCGTGGCGTCGGGATGACCGCGGGGCCGCGACCGCTGACCTCGAGGTTGATCCGTCCCAGGACCACGCCGACGAGCTGGTAGGTCGCGGTGGTGCCGTTCTGCTGGGTCGGGTCCGTGTAGACCTCGATCGACGCAGGCGGGCCGGGTTGCGTGACCAGGCTGTCGACGGCCGCGCCGTAGCCCGCCGGCACGACGAACACGCCGTCGACGTCGCCCGTTCGCATGGCGGCGAGGGCATCGTCTTCGGTCTTGTCGACGAGCTCCACGTTCTCGACCCCGGCCAGCGCCTCGCGGAGGGCCGCCGAGCGAGCGCTCGAGTCGTGGTCGACGTAGGCGTAGGTCCGCGTTGAGTCGCCACCGCCCGTGAAGATCGCGCCGAACATGACGATGAAGATCAGCGGGAAGGCGAGCGTCCAGAACAGCGCCGCCCGGTCGCGCGTGAAGCTCCGGATGTTCGCGAGGATCAGGATCAGCAGCGCGCGCATCGGTCCCGCCTAGTCTCGCAGCGCCCGGCCGGTGAGCACGAGGAAGACGTCCTCGAGGGTCGGCCGGCGCACGAGGAGGTTCTCCGGTTCGGCGCCGATCGCCTCGGCCGCGTCGAGCACTGCCCCGATCGTCTGGGGCACATCGCGCGTGTAGAGCACGACCTCGCCGTCCTCGTGGGCGATCGACGCGACGCCGCCGATCGCGCCGAGCTGGGCGTCGTCGAGACCGGCAATGGCATCGAAGCGAACGGAACGCTCCTGGAAGTGCCGACCGACCAGCTCCTTGACGGTCCCCGTTTCGAGGATCCGGCCGTGGTCCATGATCGCGAGGCGGTCGCAGAGGATCTCGGCCTCTTCCATGTAGTGCGTCGTCAGGAGGACCGTCCGGTCCTCGCTGCGGAGCTCGTTGACGATGTCCCACAGCGACCGCCGCGCGGCGGGATCAAGGCCCGTGGTGGGCTCGTCGAGGAAGACGACCTCCGGGTCGTTGATCAGCGCCAGGGCCACCGCGAGGCGCTGTCGCTGACCACCGGATAGCTCCTTCGTCCGCGTCTTCCGCTTCTCGCCGACGTCGAAGCGTTCGATCAGCTCGTCGGCCGAGCGACCGGGCCGGTTGCCGTAGAAGCTCTTGAAGAGCTCGAGAACCTCGGTCACCGTGAGCTTCGGGTACAGCGCCGCGGTCTGGAGCGACACGCCGATCCGTGGCTTGAGCGCGTCGGCGTCGCGGTTGCAATCGATGCCCAGGACGGTCGCAGTCCCGGAATCTGCACGACGCAGGCCCTCGAGGATCTCGACCGTCGTCGTCTTGCCCGCGCCGTTGGGACCGAGGAGCCCGAAGACCTCGCCTCGGCCGACCTCGAACTCGATGCCGTCGACGGCCTTCGTGTCGCCGTAGGTTTTGCGGAGATCGCGAACGACGACGACTGGGTCGTGGACCGCGGAGCGCTCCGCGGTCATCCGATGCGCTTGCGCAGGTAGGCCGTGACCGCTCCGTCGTAGCCGAGCGCCTCGTACAGCTGGCGCGCCTCCGGCCGGTGATGGCCGGCCGTGATCTCGACGAACGCCGCTTGGTGCTCGCGTCCGAACGACTCGGCCTCGGCCATCAGGCGATGGCCAACGCCGCGTTCGCGGGCGCCCGCGTCGACGACGACGGCGAGCACGCGGACGAAGCGATCGTCGTGCTCGAAGCGGGGTACGGCGTGAACGGCGATGAAGCCGATCACCTCACCGGCCTGCTCCGCGACGATGACCGCGGCGTCGGGATCGTCGAAGCGCGCGAGGCGCGAGGCGACGTCCGTCGGGCCGACCGGATAGCCCTCATCGGTCAGGAGCTCGGCGATGCGGCCTGCGTCCGTCGCGGCTGCGGCCCGCAGCGTCAGGGCCTCCGAGCTGATCACGCGGTCATGGTAGCGCCGGGCGCCGTCAGCACGAGATGCGGGCCCCAGGCGCGTCCGCCGAGGACGACCCGCTCGGTCCCGAACGGACCCCGGCCGACAGCGGACAGGACGAGGCCACCGAGGTTCGCCCGCGCGAGCAGCCGCGTGTCGTCGAGTCCGGGCGCGACCCAGGCGACCGCAACACCCTCGCCGCGCCGTGCCAGAGCTGCGGCGAGGCGGCCCTCGGTCGTCGGCTCGAGCAGGACCAGCGCCGGACCGTCGTCATCGCGTTCGAGGCGGAGGCAGCGGGCGCCGAGTGGCCCTTCTGCGGGCATCGCAACGGGCTCCTCCTCGGGCAGCCCGAGGACCCGCCGCAACTCCCCAGCCGCGCGATCAGCATCGACCGTCGCCCAGCCGATCGCATGCAGCTCGATCGTCTCCGGTTCGCCGCGCAGCTTGAGCCGGCGCGCCGGGGCGGCAATGGCGAGCGCCTCAGCGACGAGCGCATCGAACGCCGCGCCGTCGCTCACTCGACCTCCGTTCACTCGGCCGCCGCTCAGCGCTGCAGGAGGGCGGTCACGCCGCCGTCCGCGAACGCGTAGCCGAGCCGCTCGTAGAGATGGCGCGCAGCGTCGTTGCCGTCCTCGACACCGAGGAAGATCGTCTCGCTGCCGGCCGCGAGCGCATCGTGCGTCGCCGCGGACGTGACCAGCCGGCCGAAGCCCCGCGTCCGGTATCCGCGGCGTGTTCCGATCGCGGCGAGGAGCGACGCCCGGCCGTCCGTCGTGCGGCGAGCAACCGCAACGGCCTCACCCTCGACCCGCACGAGGACGAAGCTGATCGCCGGGACCTCGAGCATCTCGACGACGTCCGCCTCGATGAGGACGTGGAAGGCCGGATCGAGCTCGAACGCATCGGCAATCACGGCCGCCACGTCGCGTGCGGCGCGAAGGCGATCAGGCGTGGTCATGTCGACCCGTTCGACGGCGACACCGTTCGCCGTGCCCACGGACGCCGCGAGCTCGAGCGCCGAACGGTCATCCAGGTACATGTATCGGCTTGCGCCAACCTGGCCGAATCCGGCCCGCTCGATGCCGGCGATCCGGGCGTCGTCGAACGGCGCGGTCAGCCAGAGGTGCGGCCGCCGGGCGATGCGATCGAAGACCTCGCGAACCGCCCGCAGCCAGTCGTCGATATCGGTGTCCGCGTCGGGCAGGACGGGATCGACGAGCCTGTTGAAGACCGGCTCGTGATCGTCCGGATCGTGGACGAGCCAGCCGCCGAGGACCTCGCGGATCGTGCGCCGCGGCCAGCGATGGGCACGCGCCTCGAGCGCCAGGAGCGTCCCGACCCGGAGGCGTCCGGCTCGTCCGTGAAGGCCCATCGGGCGCACGATACCCGCCGCCCGTTCGAAGGCCCTCCGAAAATCCGCTCACCCGGTGAGCGCGTATTGTTCCCCGGATCCAGGGCGAAGATGTCCCCGTGACGCCTGAGGAGGTGCGACTCGTGTTCCGACGACTCCCTGCCGCGGCCCTTGCGCTCGCCGTCTCGATGGTCCTCGCCGCCTGCGGCGGAGCCACGAGCCAGGCGCCGTCCACCGGTCCGAGCTCTGAACCGAGCGCGGCGGCCAGCCAGGGCGGCCCGGTCGCGTGTGAGCAGGCGGCTGCCGACGCCGACTTCGCGGGCAGCGTCTCGATCAAGGACTTCACCATGGACCCGACGACCGTGACGATCAAGGTCGACGAGGCCGTGGCCTGGACGAACAACGATTCGGCGTCGCACACCGCGACGATGGACGACGTCGACTGCTCGACCGACAGCATCGCCAACGGCACGACCGCGAAGCTCGTGTTCCACGTCGCCGGCACGTACAAGTACCACTGCCGGATCCACTCCGCGATGACCGGCTTCACGGTCGAGGTCACGCCCTAGTCCAAACGCTGCCGGGCAGCCGCGCCCGGCCCTCGCGCCGGGCACCAGGTCCGGCGACGTGCAACCCTTCAGCCGGACTCCGTGTTGAAGGGATCGATGGACGCCGACGTCGACCTCGCCAAGCGCCTTGCCCGTGACCTCGACGGCTCGTTCGAGGCCCTTGTGGTGGCCCACCAGGACCGCCTGTTCACGATCGCCCGGCGGCTGCTCGGCGATGCCCATGACGCCGAAGAGGTGGCGCAGGACGCGTTCGTCCGGGCCTACCGGGCGATCGAGGGCTACCCGCCCGAGCGTGTCCGCGAGCTGCGGCTGCGACCGTGGCTCGCCGCGATCGTCGTGAACCTCGCCCGAAACCGCCGCCGGCGCGTCGCTGACCGCCAGCCAGCCTCGCCGCTGACGCCGCTGCTCGAGAACGGCCTCGACCTCGAGGACCAGGCTTCGGCCCGACCCGAGGCGCGTCACGCGACCGCCGAGTCGCGCCGCGAGTGGTCCGCCCGGCTCGCGGCGTTGCCGGTCGCCTACCGCACAGCGGTCGTCCTCCGCCACGTCGACGGGCTGAGCTACGACGAGCTCGCCGTGGCTCTCGGGCGTCCCGAGGGCACCGTCAAAGCCCAGGTCCATCGCGGCCTGCGGCTCCTGCGCGCCGCGCTCGACGCCGAAGCCACCACCGACCGCCATTCGAACCACACGGAGATGTCCGCATGACCACGCCCCTCTCGCCCGATCGACTCGCCGAGCTTGCCGAGCTCGATGACCATGCCCCGGCCGGCCTGCGACCGGACGTCCTCGTCGCCGTCGGGCTTGCCGACCGCTACGCCCCGATCCCAACGCCGCTGGGTGAGCTCCACGTCGCCTGGAACGGCCGTGGCGTCTCGTGGCTCGGCAGTGCCGACCGCGATGACTTCGAGGCCGGCTTCCATCGCACGATCCGGCGCCCGCTGGAGCCCGTCGATCGCGTGCCGGATCGGCTCGGTGAAGCGATCGAGCGGCGAATCGAGGGCGACCGGCGTGTCCGGATCGACCTCGACCTTCGCGGCCGGACGCCGTTCGAGGTCGCCGTCTGGCACAAGGCGCTCGAGATCCCGCGCGGCGAGGTCCGGCCGTACGGCTGGGTTGCCTCCGAGATCGGGCGGCCACGGGCCGTCCGGGCCGTCGGCTCCGCGCTCGCCCACAACCCGGTGCCGCTCGTCGTGCCGTGCCATCGCGTCGTTCGGTCGGATGGCTCGATCGGCCAGTACTCGCTCGGCGGCCCAGATTCGAAGCTGAAGATGCTGACGTTCGAGGGCCTCGCGCCGCTCGAGCTCGAGGCCGCCGCGCGAACCGGGGAGCGGTTCCTCGGCTCGGACACGACGCACATCGTCTGCCTGCCGAGCTGCCACAACGCGCGGCGCATCACGCCGCGCCACCGCGTGCCGTTCCGATCGCTGGCGGCCGCGGAGGCCGCTGGCTACCGCCCATGCCGCGAATGCCGGCCGGCGTCGGGGGCGACGCTCGTCGCCTGAGATCGGCGGGCCTCATCCGCCGCCACCAAAGCGCAACCTTTGGCCTACTGGACTAGGCCATCGGGGTTCGCTAGACTCCAGCGAAACGCCGCTTGGACCAGCAGGGTATGCCAAAAAGTTCCGCCGTTTCCAGCTCGCGTCTCTGGCTCGCGCTCCTGACGATCTATGTCATCTGGGGCTCGACCTACCTCGGCATCGCCATCGCGATCCAGTCGGTCGAGCCGTTCACGCAGGGTGCGATCCGGTTCACGATCGCCGGCCTGGTGCTGCTCGCGTGGGCCCGGCTGCGCGGCGGCGCAAACGTTCGCATGCCAACGCGGCGCGAGTGGCGCGACGCCCTGATCATCGGCGGGCTCCTGTTCGGAGGCGGCAACGGCCTCGTCGGCTGGGGCGAGCAGACTGTGCCGTCCGGGATCGCCGCGCTCCTGATCGCCCTCGTCGCTGTCTGGTTCGCGGTGTTCAGCCGAATCTTCTATGGCGATCGGATCCCGTTGATCGTGGGAATCGGGATCGCGGTCGGCATCGCCGGTGTGGCGCTCCTCGTCTGGCCGTTCGGGTCGACCGCGACCTTCGACGGTCCCGGGATCCTGGCCCTCATCGGCTCGCCGATCTGCTGGGCCAGCGGCTCGATCTTCGCGGCACGCCGCGCGAAGATGCCCGCGAACCCGATGGTCGCGACCGCGTCCCAGATGCTCGCCGGCGGGCTGTCACTCGGGCTCCTGGGGCTCGTGACCGGCGAGGCCGGCCGGTTCAGCCTCGAGATCTCGACGGCGTCGCTGCTGGCGATCGGCTATCTCCTGGTCTTCGGCAGCCTCGTTGCGTTCTCGGCCTACGGCTGGCTCCTGCGCCACGCGCCGCTGCCGCTGATCGGCACGTATGCCTTCGTCAATCCG
>Ga0075428_100004290_pt1 | contig 15702 bp, 17 predicted proteins | sample RhiMetdeltSRZDD2_FD_75291 | JGI IMG/M metagenome (GOLD analysis project Ga0075428, IMG submission 75291) | Populus rhizosphere microbial communities from Tennessee, USA - Rhizosphere MetaG P. deltoides SRZDD2 | ecosystem: Host-associated > Plants > Roots > Rhizosphere > Soil | place: USA... | reverse complement strand
GCCCTGCTCAAGCAGCACGTCACGACGGTCCCGGTGCTGGGCAACGGCGACATCTTCGACGCCGACGACGCCCTGGCGATGATGGCCACCACAGGGTGTGACGGGGTCGTCATCGGCCGCGGCTGTCTGGGCCGGCCCTGGCTGTTCGCCGAGCTCTCCGCGGCTTTTGCCGGCACAACGCCGGCGATGCCGCCCACTCTCGGCGAGGTCGCGGCCATCATGCGGCGCCACGGCGAGCTGTTGGCCGCGCATTTCGGCGAGGACAAGGGCATGCGCGATATGCGCAAGCACATCGCGTGGTACTTGCACGGCTTTCCCGCCGGCGCGGATCTGCGACGCGCATTGGCACTGGTCAAGACGTTGGCTGAGCTCGAGTCGCTGCTGGAGCAGCTCGATCCGGCGGTGCCGTTCCCGCAGGCGGCGACCGGCCCGCGCGGACGGCAGGGGTCGCCCGCGTCGGTGGCACTGCCAGAGGGCTGGCTAGCCGATCCAGACGACTGCACCGTGCCTGCGGGCGCGGACGTTATGCACTCCGGAGGCTAAACCGAGACGTTGTCGGTACCGTCAGTGGACTGGCCGTCTCCCAGGATGTCTCAGTACGATAAGGCTCTTGTCGTATCTGGCTCCAACGGCGGAGCCCGCAGAATGCTGCTACACGACCTAGAGGCAGACAAAGACACTGCATACGCCCATGCCGACCGACGCGCACGATGGTCAAGAAGCCGGAGGCCACCAGGAACATGAGTGACGGCGACAACGCCACTCCTGGCCTGCCCGGCGCTGGCGACAACCCTTGGCTTACCCGAAGCGCACGGCCGTCGCCAGGTGCCGCGCCGTGGGAGCGCAACGGCCATTCCGACTCCGGAGACATCAACGAGGAGGAGCACACCGGCAACCACACCGATGGAGTCACGGTCGCTGACCTGATCGCCAAGGTGCACGGCGCATCGAGTGTTCCCGAAGAATTGAGGCGGCCCCGCCCCGAGCCCGAACCGCCAGCCCCGGCCACCGAGGTGATCGCGGCGGTCCGTCCCGAGCGAGAAGATCCGAACACCGAGGTTATCCCCGTTGTGGCGGGGTACGCGTCGGAGGTGCCGGATCTGGCGACGCTGCGCCAGCGTGACCGGGTGCAGCCGTCACGCGTCGGTACCGAGCGCAGCACTCCTGCGCCCAAGCCGCGCCGGAGGCACCTCACCAAGACGGTGGTGGCCGGACGGGCCGCCGCCGCGCTCATTGCGGTATCGGCGCTCGCACTGACAGGCGGGGCATGGCAGTGGCAGTCGTCAAAGAACAACATGCTCAACAAGGTCTCCGCGCTGGACCCGGACTCTCGCGACATCCTCGACCCCAACGCCCAATTCGGTGACGAGAACTTCTTGATCGTCGGCGTCGACAGCCGCTTCGGCGAGAACAGCGACATGGGCGCGGGCACCACCGAGGACGCAGGCGGCGCACGGTCGGACACCATCATGCTGGTAAACATCCCGGCCAACCGCAAACGCGTTGTCGCCGTGTCATTCCCGCGCGACCTCGCGATCACGCCAACGAAGTGCGAGCACTGGGATCCCGACACCGGCCAATATGGGCCCGTCACCGACGAGCAGTCCGAAATGTACGGACAAAAAGAGGTCTACACCGAAACAAAGATCAACTCTGCCTATGCGGTGGGCGGCCCGAAGTGTCTGGTGAAGGTGGTCCAGAAACTATCCGGCCTTTCTGTAAACCGGTTCATGGCAGTCGACTTCGCCGGATTTTCGAAGATGGTCGACGCGATCGGCGGCGTTGAGGTGTGCAGCACGACGCCGCTGGAGGACTACGAGCTGGGCACGGTGTTGGCCAACGCCGGCCGCCAGATGGTCGACGGCCACACTGCGCTGCAGTACGTGCGCGCCCGGCAGGTGACCACCGAGACCAACGGCGACTACGGGCGGATCAAGCGCCAGCAGTTGTTCCTGTCGTCACTGCTGCGTTCGCTGATCTCCAAGGAAGTGTTCTTCTCGCTGTCAAAGCTCAACAACGTGGTCAACATGTTCATCGACGACAGCTTCGTCGACAACATCAAGACCAAGGACCTCGTCGACCTCGGCCAGTCCATTCAGGGCGTGAACGCGGGCCGGATCACGTTTGTCACCGTGCCGACGGTTGGCTACGCCGACGAGTACGGCAACGAGACACCGCGCGAAGGGGACATGCGGGCACTGTTCGACGCGATCATCAACGACGACCCGCTGCCCGAGGAGAAGAACCCGGACAACACCCCGGTGCCCGGCACTCCGGAGTCGACGACGAGCGCGGCGCCGGAGGCTGCTCCGGCACCGGCGCAGGACAACAACGCCGAGTTGGTGAACGCGGTCACCACCAACCCGCAGGACATCACGGTGCGCGTCTCGAATTCGACCGGCCAGGATGGGCTTGCGTCCACTGCGGCCACCGAACTGCAGTCGCATGGCTTCAATGTGACCTCGCCCGACGACTACCCGGGACCGCTGAATTCGACGACGGTCTTCTTCTCGCCGGGCAATGAACAAGCCGCGGCGACGGTCGCCTCGTCGTTCACCAACCCCACCATCGAACGGGTCTCCGGCCTTGGCGATGTGGTGCGAGTGGTGCTGGGAAGCGACTTCTACTCGGTGGCGCCCCCGTCGCCCAGCGGCTCCCCCGTGCAGGTCCACGTCGTTCACGGCACCAGCACCTCGCCGACACACCTACCCGAGGATCTGACGGTCACGAACGCGGCCGATACCACGTGCGAATAAGCCGCAAGGCCGCCGCTGCCGATGACGTTTAGGCAGGTGGCATTCACCTTTCGTTCACCGCGCGCGTCGTGACGTTTCGCCGAGATACCCCGTAGGCTTGGTCCATGCGAACCGCGTACCACGAGCAATTGGATGCCTTAACAGCCCAGCTCGGCGAGATGTGCGGGCTGGCGGGCGCTGCCATGGAACGCGCGACGCAGGCCCTGCTGCAGGCGGATCTGGTGCTGGCCGAACAGGTCATCACCGATCACGAGCAGATCGCCGCGATGAGCGCCAAAGCGGAGGAGAGCGCCTTTGTGCTGCTAGCACTGCAGGCGCCGGTCGCCGGTGATCTCCGGGCGATCGTCAGCTCGATCCAGATCGTCGCCGATGTCGACCGGATGGGCGCACTTGCGCTGCACGTCGCCAAGATCGCCCGGCGTCGCCACCCACAGCACGCGCTGCCCGAAGAGGTCAACGGCTACTTCGCCGAAATGGGCCGCGTCGCAGTCGAATTGGGCAACAGTGCCCAAGAGGTGCTGATCACCCGCGATCCGGAGAAGGCAGCCCGGATCCGTGAAGAAGACGACGCGATGGATGACCTGCACCGGCATCTGTTCACGGTGCTGATGGATCGGGAATGGAAGCACGGGGTGGCCGCGGCCGTCGACGTGACCCTGCTCGGCCGGTTCTACGAGCGATTCGCCGACCACGCCGTCGAGGTCGCACGCCGCGTCATCTTCCAGGTCACCGGCAATTATCCGGACGAGGAAGAGATCCCCGCCCCACGCTGACGTCCCTTCACGGGCGCAGGACGATCTTTCCCCTGGTGTGCCGCTGCTCCAGCGTGCGGAACGCCTCTTTGACCTGGTCAAGCGGGTAGACCCGGGCCACCGGGACCTCCAGCTCACCTGCGGCGATCAAGTCAGCCAATTCCGCGAGCACCCGGGCCTCGGCCGCATTGGCATTGCCCTCGAACTTGACCCCGAACCGCTCGATGGCCGGGAAGTCGATGATCGTGTCGACCCGCTGCGCATCGATGCCCAGTTCGGACACCGCCAGCTCGACGTAGCCGCCGCCGAAAAAGTCCAGAAACGCGTCGACCCGCCCATCGGGCGCGGCGTCTCGTAGCCGGTTCGCCAGTCCGTCGCCGTAATTGACCGGGACGACGCCGTGCGCGGTGAGCCAATCGTCGTTCGACGGACCGGCGATGCCCAACACAGTGGCGCCGGCGCGCTTGGCCAATTGGACGGCGATGGTGCCGACTCCTCCTGCTGCGCCGGCGACGGCGACCGTATCGCCGGGCCTCAACGCGACGGAGCGAACCGCGGCGTATGCGGTGGTGCCCGCGACATACAACGCACCGGCGACGTCCCATGGCACCTCCGGCGGTTTGGCGGTGAGCTGCCCAGCCGGCACGACGACCAACTGCGCGTGGCTCGCGCGGTCGTCGGTGAAGCCCAGCACCTCGTCGCCGACGGCGAAAGTCTCTGCACCGTCGCCGGTTTCGGCCACAACGCCGGCCAAGTCACTGCCCTGACCCGACGGAAACGTGGTCGGCCAACGATCGTGCAGGGCGCCCCGGCGGATCATCGCTTCGCCCGGATTGATACCCGCCGCCTTGACCTCGACGAGCACCTCACCCGTGCCGGGTGTCGGTCGCGGAACGTCGCGAACCTCGAGCACATCGATGTCGCCGTAGCTGTCGTACTGCACTGCCTTGCTCATGCGAGGAACGAACGCATCAGCCGTCGAGCTATTCCCCTATTGGAACCCGTTCACCCGCCGTTCGCTTGTGCCTTCCTTTGATATTCGCAAATATCGGGTATCCGTCGAAGTCAGAGTTGCTGACCGATACGCCGACAGGAGTTCGCGATGACTGAAAGCCCCGCCGCCCACGCAGTCCATCACCACCCGGACGTATCCATCGATCAGGATCTCGCGCTGAGGGCCGCCGCGGCCCGGTTGCAGGAGGAGTTCGGCGACCAAATCGGGATGGACACCATCGAAAAGCTGCTGCACTCGTCCTACGACCACTTCGCCGCGCGGGCGCGGATACCAAACTTTGTGCCGCTGCTGGCCGAACGATTCGCACGCCAGCAACTACACGCAGTCGCCCGAATCGAGGGAAACGTCGGCGGCGGCGCGCCGACGGTGCTTTTCCTGTGCACTCACAACGCCGGCCGCTCGCAGATGGCGCTGGGGTTCTTCACCCACCTGGCCGGCGAGCAGGCGGTGGCGTGGTCCGGCGGCTCCGAGCCGGAAACTGAAATCAATCCGGCAGCGGTCGAAGCGATGGGTGAGGTCGGCATCGACATCACCGGTGAGTACCCCAAACCTTGGACTGACGAGATCGTGCAAGCCGCCGACGTGGTCATCACGATGGGCTGTGGCGACAGCTGCCCAGTGTTTCCCGGTAGGCGCTACGAGGAATGGGAACTGTCCGACCCCGCCGGCCAAAACGTGGAGTCGGTTCGACTGATCCGCGACGAGATCGAGAAACGCGTCCGTCGGTTGCTCGCCGAACTGGGCGTCCCCGCCACGGCCTGAACCCGGCTGACTTTCAGCCGAAGCGACCCGAGATGTAATCCTCGGTGGACTTCTGGGTCGGGTTGGAGAAGATCTTCTCGGTGTCGTCGATCTCGATGAGCCTGCCCGGCTTACCGGTGGCCTCGAGATTGAAGAACGCGGTCTGGTCGCTCACCCGGGCGGCCTGCTGCATGTTGTGCGTGACGATGACGATCGTGTAGTCCTTCTTCAGCTCCGAGATCAAATCCTCGATCGCCAGCGTGGAAATGGGGTCCAGCGCCGAGCACGGCTCGTCCATCAGCAACACGGCGGGCTGCACAGCGATAGCGCGCGCGATGCACAGCCGCTGCTGCTGACCGCCCGACAGCCCGCCACCGGGCTTGTCCAGCCGGTCCTTGACCTCGTTCCACAGATTGGCACCCTTGAGCGAGCGCTCAGCGACCTCGTCGAGCGTCTTCTTGTTGCGTACGCCCTGCAGCCTCAGACCCGCGACCACGTTGTCGCGAATCGACATGGTGGGAAACGGATTTGGCCGCTGGAATACCATGCCGATGGTCTTGCGGACACTCACCGGATCGACGCCGGCGCCGTAGATGTCCTCGCCGTCAAGCAGCACCGAGCCCTCGGCCCTGGCGCCGGGTAGCACCTCGTGCATCCGGTTGAGCGTGCGCAGCACGGTCGACTTACCACAGCCCGACGGACCGATGAAGGCCGTCACGCTGCGCGGCGGAACGGACAACCCCACGTCCGCTACGGCGTGAAACGAGCCGTAATAGATGTTGAGGTCTTTGATGTCGATGCGCTTGGCCACATCCGCTCCTAGTTCGTCAAGTTCGGTTTCGGGTAAGGAACCGGATCACGAACGCGGCGGCGATGTATAGCGCGGCCACGATGAGGATCAACGTAAGCGCGGCACCCCACACCCGCAGCCGTCCCGCCTCTTCGGGATTGATCAGTTCCGTGTAGATCAACAACGGCAGTGATGCCATGTTGCCGTCGAATGGGTCGAAGTTGATCGACCTGGCGTAGCCGACCAGCACCAGCACCGGTGCCGTCTCGCCGATCACCCGCGCGAGTGCCAGCAGGATTCCGCTGATGATGCCTGGCAGTGCAGTGGGCACGACGATGCGCCCGATGGTCTTCCATTTCGGAATGCCCAGCGCGTAGGAAGCTTCACGTAGCTCGTCGGGAACCAACTTGAGCATTTCCTCGGTGTTGCGGACGACGACTGGAAGCATCAGCAGCACCAACGCCAGCGACACCGCAAGAGCGCTCTGCGGAAAGCCCATCGTGGCGATCCACAGCGCGAAAATGAACAGCGCCGCGACGATCGACGGCACACCGGCCAGGATGTCGACCATGAACGTCACCGTCCGCGCAAACCATCCGCGGCCGTACTCGACCAGATAGATGGCGGCCATGATGCCAAGGGGTACCGCCAGCACCGCCGCTACCGTCGCCTGGATGATCGTGCCGTAGATCGCGTGGTACACGCCGCCGGCGAACTCTTCCGGAAGCACCCCGGCCAACGACCTGTTCCACCACGTCGACGAGATGACCGCCTCATATCCGCGCGAGATCACGGTGTAGAGCAGCCAAACCAACGGCACCATGGCGATCAGGAACGCCGCTGCGAACAGTGCTTCCGCCACACGATTCTTGATCTTGCGGCTGGTGCTGATCGCGTGAAAGGTCGGCGCCTTCACAGGCGCATCAAGCGTGTCCGTCATCCTCCGCTCACCCTTCCTCCAGCTGCCAATCGAGCAAGCGCGTTGACGACGAATGTCAGGGCGAACAGGACGAAGCCCGCCGCGATGTACGCACCGGTGGGCAGCGGCGCGCTGAATTCCGCTGCAGCCGAAGCGATCTTGGACGCGAACGTGTAGCCGCCGTCAAACAGCGACCAGTGTCCAGCCTGCGCTGCAGTGCGCAGAATGATCAGGACCGCGACCGTCTCACCGAGTGCCCGACCCAATGCCAGCATCGAGCCGGCAATCATTCCGCTGCGGCCATACGGGTAGACCGTCATCCGGATGACTTCCCACTTGGTCGCACCCAGCGCTTGGGCCGCCTCGACATGACCCTTGGGGGTCAGGCTGAAAACCTCCCGCGAAACCGACGTGATGATCGGCAGGATCATCACGGCGAGCACAACGCCGGCGGTGAAGATCGTGCCGCCGCCCGCGAGCGATACATTGCCGTCGCCGAAGAGGAAGATCCAATTCAGGTTCTCATTAAGGAACCGTTGGACCGGCTCGAGCTTGGGAGCCAGGACGAAAATGCCCCACAAGCCAAAGACGATCGATGGCACGGCGGCCAGGAGGTCGACCAAGATGGCGAACGGCCGGGAGAACCGGCGTGGGACGTAGTTCGTCAAGAACGTCGCGATGCCGATGGCGATCGGTACCGCGATCGCAAGTGCGAAGACCGAACTGAGCACCGTGACGCGGAAGAGATCGGCAATACCGAAGCGCAGGTTGTTCTCGTCGGTCGTGACGAATTCCGAACTGGTGATGAAGTTGGCGTTGTCCGCCGCCAGCGACGGAAACGCGCGGATCAACAGGAAAAGACCCATCAGCGCGATCGCGCCGATGATTGTCGCGCCCGCCGCGACGGCGATCGAGTAGAAAATTGCGTCGCCCCACCGGCGATGGCCCTTCAGGGCCGATGCCGGCGGTGGTTGCGTCGACATGTCTGGAGTATCCCCGATCTGCTGTGGGCTCGCCCCCTTTGTTGACGAGCCCACAGCCGTCGGGTCAGGCCTCAAAGTCATTGCTGCCTTTGACTAGGAAATTGCGTTGATGGCTTCGGTCAGCTTGGCCTTGAACGTGTCGGGGACCGGGATGTAGCCGGCCTCCTGCAAGCCCTTCTGGCCGTCGGTCGTCGCGACCGTCAGGAACGCCTTGACGGCCGAGGCAACCTCCGCATCCGGGTACTTGGAGCAGACGACCTCGTAGGTCGGCAGGATGATCGGGTACGCGCCGGCCGCAGTCGGCTTGTAGAACGACGACGTGTCGATCACGAGGTCATTGCCCTGGCCCTTGATCTTGACCGAATCGATCGACTTACCAGCGCTCTCGACCGACAGCTTCACCGGATCAGGACCGGCCGCGGTGACGATGTCCGCCACCTGCAGGCCCTGTTTGGTCGCGTAGGACCACTCGTTGTACGTGATCGAACCCGGGGTGTTCTTGATCGCGGCGGACGTGCCCTCGTTGCCCTTGGCGCCTTCACCAACGCCGCCGTTGAAGGTCTTGCCGGCTTCCTGAGTCCAGGCTCCGTCCGACGCCGCCTTGAGATACTTCTGGAAGTTGTCCGTGGTGCCGGACTCGTCGCTGCGGAAGACCACGTTGATCTTGTCACCCGGCAGGGTCTTGCCGGAGTTGAGCGCCGCGATCTCGGGCGCGTTCCACGTCGTGACCGCTCCGTTGAAGATCTTGGCCAGGGTGGGACCATCGAGAGCCACGCCGTCGACGCCCGGCAGGTTGTACGTGACCGCGATCGGACCGAACACTGTCGGCAAGTTCCACGCGTCCGCACCGCCGCAGCGCTGCTTGGCCTTTTCGACCTCGCCCTTCTCGGCGTTCAGCGCCGAATCGGTGCCACCGAAATCGGTTTGGCCGCCGAGGAATTCGGAGACACCCGCACCGGATCCGCTGGAGGTGTAGTTCAGGGTGTAACCCGAGCAGGCCGTTTCATAGGCGGTCACGAACCGGGTCACGGCGTTGGCCTGCGCAGACGAGCCGCTGGCCTTCAGGTCCTTCTTGCCGGCGCAGTCGACCTTGGCGGCGCTGTCTCCCGCAGTTCCATTGCCGGTCGTCGTTGCGCCGGTGCTGCTCTTGTTCTCGTCGCTGCCGCAGGCCGAAAGCAGCAGGGCACCCGCGGCCAAAATGCCGACCGCGGCACCGATTCGGTTGTGCTTCACGTAGCTCCTCTAATTGTGAGGGACGACGGACGTGACCCGCCGCCCGGAGTTCGGGCAAGCGACGGAACCCCGGTTCCGCCGAGCAGATCCGATCGCTGCTCGGCTCACGAACCTAGGGGTGCCCTGTGAACGCGCATCCACGCATTGATGAACGGGAGATGAACCGGATACGGGGACGCGGAGTCGAATTACGCGAACAACGTTGATCTTTTTAACTATCTCAGTCATCATTGAGTCAATGTCTGCTGAGTTAAATCGCGATGTCGTGACGAGGTCGTCAATCTTCGCCGCGCTTGCTGACCCTGGGCGGCTAGCGATTGTCGACCGTCTGCTGGTTGGTGACGTTTCGCCGACCGAAATTCAGCTGCTGATGTCCATGCCCTCGAATTTGGTCGCCCATCACGTGCGGGTACTACAGAAAGCCGGCATCGCGCGACGTGTCCGCTCGGAGGGTGATCGGCGGCGCACGTATCTCCGAGTCAACACCGACACACTTGAGGCGATCGTCCCTTCTGTGGCACGTAAGACACAGCGGGTGGTGTTCGTGTGCACCCAGAATTCTGCGCGCAGTCAACTGGCAGCCGCGATCTGGAATCGTCGACGCTCGGTGCCCGCGGCGTCAGCAGGTACTCATCCGGCGGCCGAGATGCATCCCGAGGCACTGGCTTTGGCACGGCGCCGCAATCTCCCGATGGAGCCGCGGACACCGCGTCATCTCGATGACGTCGTCACCCCCGACGACTTGATCATTGCGGTCTGCGACAACGCCCACGAGGAGTTGCCCACGACCCTGTCACGCATTCATTGGTCGATATCGGATCCTGCGCGAAGCTCGCTGCCCGACGCGTTTGACCGAGCCTTCGATGAGCTAACCCAACGCATCGACTATCTCGCGCCACGATTGCAACCCGTCTAATAAGAAAGCAGGACTGACTGATGTGCGACAACACCACCACTGACCTGTCGATCGATCAGCGCCTCTTGCTCAAGACGGCGAGTGCGTGCCGCGGCTAGCGCGATTCAGTCACGGCATACGCCACATCGGCGGTGAACACCGTGAATCCAAGACGCTCATAGGTTTTCACTGCGGCGGTGTTGTCGGCTTCGGTGTAGAGCATCACCATCGGCTCGTCCGCGCCCGACAGTTGCTGGGCGAGGTGGTGGAGCCCGGTCAAGGTGAGCGTCGCGCCGAGCCCTCGGCCCTGCGCGGCCGGGTCGACGCCGACGATGTAGACCTCACCGAGATCGGCGCTGTGGACCTTCGTCCAGTGGAAGCCCAACAGCTTGCCGGTGTACTCGTCGACCGCCATGAACAATCCCGCGGGGTCGAACCACGGCTCTCCGCGCCGCTCGGCGATGTCCGCTTCCGTCCACCCGCTCTGTTCGGGATGCCAGCCGAACGCGGAGTTGTTCACGCGCAGCAGCTCGGCGTCGTCGGCCGGCCCGGAGTATGTCGTGATGCGGACGCCATCTGGAACGGAGGCAGGCGGCAAACCGGTCAGTGACCGACGCATCTGAAGCAGTTCACGCACCGCTACGAGGCCGAGCGCCGCCGCCGTCGCACGCGCGGGCTCCAGGTTGCCGTGTGCCCAGATGCGGGCGCCGTCACCGCCCTCGGACAGCCCGATCCGGGCCATCGCCGAGCCGACGCCGCGGCGCCTGGTGTCCGGATGCACCACCAGCTCAGCCATCGCAGGCTGTTCGGTCAGGTTCAGGTAGCCGATGACCTCAGCGCCGTCGACGGCAAGCAGGTGCCTGGTGCGGTCGTGCGGTAGTTCGCGGAGCACCTGGTCGCCGACGGGCGCGATCCCGTCAGCCTGTTCGGCCGCCGCGATCAGCTCACGGATACGGTGCTGCTCGTCGTCGGAAAGGCCTGCGCGCCAACCAATGTCAGTCACTGACGCAATGGGTCTACCAGCGCGTCGGGCAGGCCGTCGGGCGCCTCGTAGCTACCCACGTCGTCGACGAAGTCGTCGGACAATTCCGAGCCTGGTGTCGACGGCCTGCCGCGCGCGGGCCGGACCGCCTTGTAGCCGACGTTGCGCACCGTGCCGATCAACGATTCGTATTCGGGGCCGAGCTTGGCGCGGAGCCGCCGCACGTGCACGTCGACGGTGCGGGTGCCGCCGAAGAAGTCGTAGCCCCACACCTCCTGGAGCAGCTGCGCGCGGGTGAACACCCGCCCGGCGTGCTGAGCCAGATACTTCAGCAGCTCGAATTCCTTATAGGTGAGGTCGAGCGGTCGACCGCGCAGCCGCGCGGTGTACGTGCCCTCGTCGATGACCAGCTCGCCCAGACTGATCTTGCCGACGTTCTCCTGGTTGGCGACGCCGCCGCGACGCCCCACCAGCAGCCGCAACCGGGCGTCGATCTCGGCAGGACCGGTGCTCGGCAGCAGAATCTCGTCGAGTCCCCATTCGACGTTTACAGCGACAAGGCCGCCCTCGTTGACGACGGCCACCACGGGTACCGATGTCCCCGTCGTTCCCAACAGGCGACACAGCCCGCGGGCAGCGGCCAGATCAGTGCGCGCGTCGACGATCGCCACATCCGCGGTGCCCGCCTCGAGAAGGGAGGACACCTCCGTCGGCGCCGTCCGCACGTTGTGCGCAAGCAGCGACAACGAGGGCAGCACAGATTCGGGATGGGGGTCGACGGTCAGTAGCAATAGATCCAACTGGCCCTCCAACAGCCATAGGGACCTCGCCCGGACAACGATGTCGGTGGTGACTTCCCAGATTCACGCCTGACACACGGCCGTTACCCGGCCGATGGTCATCTAACGATAGCGCGCCACCTGCTGGTTAGCTGCGCTGAGCCGGGTTTGTGGCGGGCGTGGGCCAGAATGTCCGGGTGCGAAAGCTGCTGATCGGCTCGATCGCGACCGTGACCGCGGTGGCGGTGGGCGCCGTCGGAGCCGACTTCGGTGCGGCGATCTACGCCGAATACCACCTGGCCAGGAGCGTGCGCACCGCCACAAACCTGAACTTCGACCCCTGGGTCAGCATCCTCGGGTTCCCGTTCGTCACACAGGCGACGCGAGACCACTACAACGAGGTCGAAATCAGGGCCAGTGGCGTTGATCACCCCGTCGTCGGCAAGGTGGGCCTGGAGGCCACCCTGCACTCGATCGATCTGACACAGACCTCCTGGCTTATCGGGCCAGACGCCAAGCTGCCGGTCGGCGAGCTGGAGAGCCGCATCATCATCGACTCCACCCACGTCGGGCGGTTCATGGGTATCCCGGACCTGCTGGTCGAGGCGCCGACGCGGGAGAGCAACGACGCCACCGGCGGGACCACCGAATCGGGCATCTCCAGCAACCGGGGGCTGGTGTTCACCGGCACGCCCAAGAAGGCGGACTACGACGAGAAGGTCAGCATCGCCGTCGATTTGTCGGTCGCCGGAGCCGACCAGACCACGCTGGTCTTCACCGCGACCGGAGTGCTGACGGGTGCGGGCACGGCCGACCAGCAGGTACCCGAGGACAAGCTGCCCGCGGTGCTCGCCGCGTTTTCCATCAGCATGCCTGGTCAGAAGCTGCCGTTCGGCGTCCGCCCGACCAGCGAGGGTGCGCGCGGTTCGGACATCATCATTGAGGGAATCACCAAGGGAGTAACCATCCCCCTCAATGGGTTTCGACTGTCATGAGCTCTACTTGGGTTCTCGTCATCACAGTGCTCGTCGCCGCACTGGGTGTGGCGTATGTGATCGGCAAGCTGCTGACACTTCGCGCTGGCATGCTCAAGTCTGCCGAAGAGGCGAGCAACGTCGATACGTCCGATCTGGGCCTTTCGTCATCCGGCCCGACCGTGCTGCACTTCAGCGCGGATTGGTGCGGACCGTGCGCCGGGGTACGCCGCGTGGTGGATCAGGTGTGTGACGAGTTGCCCGGCGTGGCGCACGTGGAGATCGACATGGACGCCAATCCACAAGCCGCGCGACGGCTTTCGGTGATGTCGCTGCCCACCACGATCATCTTCGACGCCGACGGGCGGCCCCGTTACCGGACGACGGGTGTGCCCAGGGCCGCTGACCTGCGATCGGCGCTGGAACCTCTGTTGGCTTGATCACTACGTCATTGGGTAAGCTGTCGGGCGTGTCCACCCGCCTTGAGCCGATGCTCACGAAGCGCCGCGCAGTCGATCTGTGCCGCGTAGCGGGTTGTTGCTGTTGTTGTTGTAGCTGCTGAGTAGCCGCGCCGATCCTTCGCGCCGCACTCGGGGGTTCAGATCGAGCGGTCTGACTCCCTTCCAGCCAGCCCATTGACGCACAGGAGCACATCTATGTCGACTAACACCAAGACGGCCGCACCGGCCCTGGTTGACGTGCGTGGCCCGCGATTCGCCGCCTGGGTCAGCACGGTGGTGATCGTCGCGACCCTGATTGTCTCGGCCTTCAGCAGCAGCAGCGCGGCCGTGATCCTCGCCCTGCAGGCGCTGGTGTTCGCTATCGGCGCCTGGCGCGGGCCGCGGCAGCATCCCTACGGGCTGATCTTTCAGAGCCTCGTCGCGCCCCGGCTGGGACCTGTCACCGAGAAGGAGCCCGTACCACCCCTGAAGTTCGCCCAACTGGTCGGCTTCGTATACGCAGTCGTCGGCACCATCGGTTTCGCCGCCGGTGTGCCGCTTCTCGGTTTGGTCGCGACCGGCTTCGCCCTCGTCGCCGCGTTCCTCAACGCCGCCTTCGGCATCTGCCTCGGCTGCCAGGTCTATCCGCTCGTCGCACGGTTTCGCCGTGCACCGTCCCCCGCATAACGCTCAAACAGCAAGCAACCGAAAGGATTTCGTCCATGGCACGCTCCGACGTCCTGGTCAGCACAGACTGGGCCGAGAGCAATCTCACCGCGCCGAACACCGTCTTCGTCGAAGTTGACGAGGACACCAGCGCCTACGACGGCGGCCACATCGAGGGCGCCATCAAGTTGGACTGGAAAGAGGATCTGCAGGACCACGTCAAGCGCGACTTCGTCGACGCCCAGCAGTTCTCCAAGCTGCTGTCTGAACGCGGCATCGCCAACGACGACACCGTGATCCTCTACGGCGGCAACAACAATTGGTTCGCCGCGTACGCGTACTGGTACTTCAAGCTGTACGGGCACGACAAGGTCAAGCTGCTCGACGGTGGCCGCAAGAAGTGGGAGCTCGACGGTCGTCCGCTGTCCACCGATGCCGTGAACCGGCCGGAGACCAGCTACACCGCCAAGGACCCCAACAACGCGATCCGCGCGTTCCGCGACGAGGTCATCGCGGCCATCAGCAAGAAGAACCTGGTCGACGTGCGCTCCCCCGACGAGTTCTCCGGCAAGATCCTCGCCCCCGCGCATCTGCCCCAGGAGCAGAGCCAGCGCGCCGGGCATATCCCCGGCGCCCTCAACGTTCCGTGGAGCAAGGCGGCCAACGAGGACGGCACATTCAAGTCGGACGAGGACCTGGCCACGTTGTACGCCGAGGTCGGTCTGGACGGCGAGAAAGAGACCATCGCCTACTGCCGGATCGGTGAGCGCTCGTCGCACACCTGGTTCGTGCTGCAGGAACTGTTGGGACACAAGAACGTCAAGAACTATGACGGCAGTTGGACGGAATACGGCTCCCTCGTGGGAGTCCCGATCGAGTTGGGAAGTTGATTATGTGCTCTGCACCCAAGCAAGGCCTGACGTTGCCCGCCAGCGTCGACCTCGAGAAGGAAACGGTGATCACCGGCCGCGTTGTCGACGGCGCGGGTCAGGCCGTCGGCGGCGCGTTCGTGCGTCTGCTGGACTCGTCTGACGAGTTCACTGCCGAGGTCGTCGCGTCGGCCACCGGTGACTTCCGGTTCTTCGCCGCTCCCGGCACGTGGACGCTGCGCGCGCTGTCCCCGGCGGGCAACGGCGACGCCAGCGTGGCCCCGTCCGGTGCGGGCATCCACGAGGTCGACGTCAAGGTCGCCTGACACCCGGTGTGGCCAGTAACGGCCACACCGGCCCCGCGTTGCGAAACGCTGCCTCCACCAAGTGGTTAGTTTCTGCGCTCCTGCGCGAAATTAATGCTTGTAACGGGGGGGATCATGAGAATCGCAATTGCTGGATTCGCCACGACGGTGTTCGCCTTCATCACCGTAGCTACCGCGCCCTTTGCCGCAGCCACTCCCGACCAGGAGTTCCTCGACGCCTTGGCCAACGGCGGCGTCACCTTCGCCTCGAAAGCGACTCAGCAAGTCATCACGCACGGGCACATGGTCTGCCAGGACTTCGCATCGGGCGCCGCCTTCACGGACGCCGTTGGCGGCGTCGCCGGCGGAATGGGCGGGAACCAACGCCTCGCCGGCCAGTTCGTCCGCGCCGCGACGAACACGCTGTGCCCGAAGTACGTCGACGAACTCCCGTGAGATACGCCACGACAGCCGCCAAGAGTTGATGGGCCCTCGGCGGCTAGACTCGCTGCCGTGGTGCTGTTCTTCGAGATCATGCTCGTTGCGGCCGTCGTGGTCATCACGTGGTTCGCGCTCTACACGCTGTACCGCCTCATCACCGAC
>Ga0075428_100004287_pt1 | contig 15705 bp, 10 predicted proteins | sample RhiMetdeltSRZDD2_FD_75291 | JGI IMG/M metagenome (GOLD analysis project Ga0075428, IMG submission 75291) | Populus rhizosphere microbial communities from Tennessee, USA - Rhizosphere MetaG P. deltoides SRZDD2 | ecosystem: Host-associated > Plants > Roots > Rhizosphere > Soil | place: USA... | reverse complement strand
TGCCGTTTTTGCCGCGCGGAGGCGCGCTGCCTGGGTTCTGCGCGATGATTGTTTGCCAGGTTTGCAAAGAGATGATGACGGAGCCCGCGAGCGCGACCATTAGTCGAAGATTCATAGGTGTCTCCTCCCATCACGCGATAATAGAATTACGATTGAACTGCCCTAGCAGGGTGCAAACTTACGGTTAGTTGTTATTGGTGGCGCCGACCAGGCGGAGGAAGGCGAAGGAGGATGAAGCAGATGGGGTGTCTTTTTACTGAGTTTCGCTTTTCATCCGCCCAGTCCGCGCCACCAAAGAGTGAAGCGTGAAACGTGAAACGTGAAACGTGATGCGTGATGCGTGAAAAAGATATGTCGTTGTTGGCATCGCCCTTCGCGCATCCAGCCCCCCTACACGCATCACGCATCACTCTTCACGTATTACGAGTCACGCATCACTCTTCACGCAGTACGCATCACGCATTACGAATCACGCATCACGCATCACGTTTCACGAATCACGGTCTCTTGCGATTTTCTTGTTGTTGCTGGCGTTCCTGGCGTTGTTCCTTTTGCTGATGCTGTTCGGGTTTGGCCTGATTCTCCGACGGCGGTCGTTCGTGCTTCGGTTCGACCCGAGGGGCGGGCGCTTCCCGCTCGTGAGACCTGGGTGCTTCTTCGGCCCTGCGACGTTCTTCGCGCGGTCTCGGATCGGCGGCTGGTGACCTTCTATCCCGAGAGCGGTCCTCGCTATCTCGTTGATGATCTGCTGGTGGAGAAACCTCCCGCGGCTTCGGAGCCTGCTGCGACTGTTCCTGCCTGGCGCGCCGGCGCTCTTCCCTGGCCGCATTGTGACCGCTATCTGTGGTTGTCGAGGGCTCTTCTACAACCGAGCGCTCTTCCCGGGCACGTCTCCGCTCGCGACCAGAGGTTTCGCCGTCCCCCTTGTCTGAAGGAGGCGGAAGCTCGACGCGGGGCTTACGTGACCGTCGGTCGCTTTCGGAATCCGAGCCCGCTTGTGAGTCTCCGGTTTGAATCGGGGGCTTGGGCCTACGTTCAAAGCCGCGATCTGAACCGCGTTCTGAACCGCGTTCCTTATAGACCGGTCCCTGGTTGCCGATTTCGGTTTTGCGCGGCGAGATCACTCGTCTTTCCCGTGTGACAAGGGTTTCCGAAGGTGAATCAAACTTTGGATTTCGGGTTACGACCGGTCGTCGAATGACCTCGTTTGACGGAACGGCGATTCGACGCGATCTCCTTCGGTCGTTTTCTGCCAGCTCGGGCGCCGCTGCTATCGGGGCTGGCTTGATATCAGGTAAACCGGAGCGCGAGTCTCTACTGATCCAGTCGGATATCTCCCGAGTTGGCGCGACCGGACGCACACCGCGGTGCCCTCGAGCGAAGCCCTCCGCCGGGAGGATAGTCATCCCGCGGTGCGCCTGAGGCGGTCGGTTAGCAACCCTGCCGTCATCCGGTCGGCGCCAACCATCTCTCGGTGTTGGGTATCTCAATCGGGCGTTATCGTTCCCTCGCCTGTTGTCGTGCCGGCGCCAGCGCTCACCCGGCGCGAGAGGATACCAACCAACATAGTTGCCGCGCGGAGTCGCACTATTGAAGAAGTAAACGAGCGCGGGACGCCAGCGGTAATCTCTATAACCATACCCTCGGTAACTCGAGCCAAATCCCGGAATCCACGCCCAGCCTAGTCCGGAGATGTATGACCAGCGTCCGTAGTGATAAGGCGCCCAACCCCAGGGCTCACTGGATAGCCACGTCCAACCTGCGGCTGGTATCCACAGCCACTGTCCTGATCTATACGGCGCCCAATCCGAGGCGACCCGCGGGATCCAGCATTGGCCGTAGGATGAGTAGTTAGTCCACGTGCCGTGACTGGAGAGATCACTCACTCCGTAGAAGTCATTGTTGGATGTTTCGTAACTTGCAACGTAGTCTGGCGCCGCGTCGACACTGGTCCGCGCGATCGTGGTATCCCGATCGTAACTCCACTGGTCCCAATCATCTCTGGTGTTATCGGCCGCAAGCTCAAGCCTGCCGGAGGCAGAAGTATCGACATTCAGCTTGTAACCCTCACGTACCTTGAAGCTTCCTTCTTCGGTCGATACCTCGGCTTCACCGCGCCGGACGATCAACTCTGAGTTCTTTTCGCCGCGCACATCTACCCTGTAGATCCCGTCGCTGCTTAGTAAAACTGCGCTGTTTGGTGTGTCCACCTCGAAACGTTGAAACACCGTCGCAAGTCTCTCGATGCGTATGATCGCCGTGCCTTCAGTTATCTCAAGCTGCGCGGAAGTGTCCGAGAGGTCCGTGATTGTCAGCTCGGTGCCTTCTGATAGCCTGATGTAGTTTCCGCGCGCGAGCTGAATTTCCGCGCGGGCGCCTTGTCCGGTAAATATCTGATCGCCGGCCAGCAACGGCAGATTCTCGACTCCCGGCGCCCATTCAGTTACACCCGCTCGCAGAAAAGAAACATCACCATCAACAAAGCTCAATCGAGCCACTCGAGTAGCCGGCGCTGGATCATCTACATCGTCAACGGTGGCTGATTGATCGTCCGGGAAGGCGGTCGTTTGAGCTGACACGGTGCCAAAGGCTGTCAGGATCGAGAGCAGAAGCAACAACGTGAGGAGCGTCGGGAGAGTGCGCTTCATAAGTTTTCCTCTCAAAAGAACTTTCTTGTCTAAGCCACTGGGCGCCGATTGCTCGGCAACCCTTGTGCCCAAAGCGAACCTGAACACCGGGCAACCGACAAGTTACTCAAGACAATGAGCTAGAGCCTATTTTGAGAGATTAGTCTTAGGAGCTTTTCGTTGAGACTACTGGCGCGAGTACACGAATTAGTGTAGGAGTCGTTTGATTACGGCGAGTGCCTTTGGAGAGAACAAGCTGCTTACCGCCCCAGCTCAACAGCGCGGTAACCCGGCCGCGCTCGTACGTCCATGCCCTTACGGGTCAACTCGATTTTGATTTTGTGATACTTGCCATCGTGTTTGTTGCTGGAGGTGTAGTAGCCGATCAAGTACTGGTTGCGCAGTTCTTCCGCAATCGCGGTGAATGCTGCCCGCGTGCCGTCGAGCGTGTCTGCGCTATAAACCCTTCCCCCGGTCCGCGAGGAAATTGCCATCATATAGGCATCTGCCTCACCGTATAGTTTATCCAGGGTCGACGTTATTTGGTCCGGAATGTCCGCGTTAGATATGCGTTGGCTTCGTTTGCCTGTTCCATCCGGGTCGTAAATTACAGGCGGCGTGGGGCGCTGCCCTATCTCGATACGGGGAGCATTTGGCCTGGGAATGCCGGTAGGAAGAGGATCGGGCCCGCCAAAATCCGGAGGGAGCGGAATGCGGCCGTCGATGTCGAAGGGAGTTTTTCTCTTGGGGTGCTCGGATTCCTGACGTCGCGCATCAGCTTCGATCCACCACCTTGTATCAAAGCGAACTATATAGATTACGGCGCCGACCTCTTCTGCCATCCGAACGGTGCCTTCTGCCGAAGCCTCGATGCTGCGCATGTCGACTCCGTCGCTGAATAGAATTATCGCGCGCCGGCCTTCGACGTTCTTCAGTTGTTCGAGCCCTCGCGCAACCGCTTCATAGAGCAGCTTCCCGAAGCCTGACTCGGTTGCGCGGATCGCATCTTCCAGCTCCTGTCGATTCTCCGAGAACTCGGTCAACGACCGAACTTCGTTGTCAAAAGAGACGGCCATCATTCGATCGCCCGGTCTCAGTTGTTTGGTGAAATCTACCGCCGTGTTTTGAATCGCCTTGAGTCTATCCTGAGCGCTGTTGGACGTATCTAACACAAGAACCGCATTGAATGGCTGCTTGACGGCTGCGAAGAAGGAGATATCCTGGCGTTTACCATCTTCTGAAAGGGTGAAGTCGCCCTGCGATAGATCGGATACGAACTTCCCGTTGCGGTCTGTGACTACCGCGGGAACTTGCACGAGAGACGCGCTCAGTTTGACTGGTTGGTCTGATTGAGGACTTTGCTTTTCCTGGAAAGGCGCGCTGATAGCGCCCGCCAACTGACTCGAAACCGCGAGTATGAGAATCGAAGCGCTGACCATTGGGCCGTGTAGGGTTCGTCTTTGCATTCTCGCCATTACTGCGCGACAGCCTTGTATCCTTTGCGTCTTTGCTGTCGTTCTGCGTCTTTACGAAGAGAGCAAAAGCTCTGTCTTTCTGAACGCTTTCCAGGATGATTATTGCAGCGCGAGGAATGAGAAATCCAGCTTACCCGGCGTGAGGGCCTGGTGATTTTTCGCCGATTGAACCCACGATCGCCGAAACGAGCGCCGAAGCATTATATTGCTCTGGTTGGATGAGTCTTATCAGTCCGTATCGTGCCGCGGTCTCCGCGGTCGTCGGTCCGATACATGCTACCAGCGTAGTGGCGAGGAGATCAGAGAGATCAGTCAACCCGGTGAGTTCGGCAAAGTTCGAGACGGTCGATGAGCTTGTAAAAGTGATCGCGTCAATAGAGTTTTCCTCAAAGATTCGAATGACTTCTGTCCGTTCGATATTCGGTTTGATTGTTTGATAGGTTTCAATAGTGTCCACGTGAGCGCCCAGGCTACGCAGGCCGGTAGGCAGAATCTCTCGAGCTATTCGGGCCCTTGGAATGAGAAAACTTAACCCCTGTATTTGGTCGGGACCGCCAAGGTGATCGATGATTGCGGTCAGTGCGCCTTCTGCCCTCGAGTCACCTGCGACGATGCTTGCGACCGCTCCGGCTGCCTCGATCGCGCGCGCAGTCGCCGGGCCGATCGCGCACACTCCGCGTTTTGCCAGAATCGCGACGGCATCGCGACCCAACTCTCGAATACGCTGGAAAAAGAAATACACCGCGTTTGCGCTGGCAAACACGATCCAATCGTACTGGTCGATCCGCGCAACCGCTATATCGAATTGAGCCCAGCTCTGCGGTGGAACAAACTCGATAGTCGGACAGTGGATGACGGTGGCGCCGAGCGCTTCAAGTTTGGTGGTGATGCCTTCAGACTGGGACCGGGCGCGGGTGACGAGGATGGTCTTTCCAACCAACGACGGGCTTGGTGATCTCGGCTGATCGCCCCAGGCCGGATCAAATTCATTCATTGTTCACCAACAAAAAAAGAGAATAGTCTGTTGTTCGCGTTAAACGTGGCAAATTATACGTTTATCAGGTTTCCGTCGCAAGCCGCTGAGTTTTAGCATTTTGTAAGTGAGGGAATAAAAGCTCTTGTTCGGCTGAAAGCCTAACAAAAGGGATGTTGAGGCAATTCAACCCGCCTAAGTCTGTAGCCCTCGACAGTTAACGGTTGAAATGGTCCTCCGTTTCGGTATCAAGCCAGCCTTTTTTGGCGGATATTCGCCCTGCGGACGTCAAGGTATTTCTTGACTTGCCAAGTAATTGTTGATATAAAACTGGCCATAAACTAGCGTATGCGCAGGATTTAAACGTGGAGCTGGTTCATTCTCAACTCCGAGGTAACTGATGAGCAGCCTGATTACAAAAGCTACTAAGAGGGGCTTATCGGCGTCAAAAAGAATCCGCGCTACGAAGGGCAAGAAAGCAACCGCTAGAAAGCCAAAACGACCCGGAAGGATTACTGCTGCTCCGAAATCGAAAAAGCCGTCAGTAGGGAAAAAGCTTCCGTTGGCGAAAAAGGGGAAGCAAACATCCTCAACCAAGAAACTGAGTGGGCGTTCGGCAGCGACAAAGAAAGTTGCTGCGAAAAAGAAAAAAGTTTCCACTACTCGTGCAACGCCTAAGCGTGCAACGCCTAAGAAGGTCGTTTCCGCGAAGAAACCATCCCTTAAGAAGCAGACAGCCAAATTCTCCGCGCCAAAAAAACGGCCAACAAAGGCGCAATCTCGGAAGGCGATGCTCGCGAGACGACGAGCTTTTGTTCCAAAACCGCTTCCGGCGCCGCCCAAAAAGCCCCCGTCACCCGGGACGCTTGCTGCAGTCCGCGCTTTTGAGCAGGCTTTGCGGCTCTTCAATCGGCACGACTTCGGTCCGGCGAAATCGGCGTTTCTTTCGGTCCTCTCCAAATTCGCGGAGCAGGCCGAAATCGTCGCCCGCGCGCGCACGTACCTGACGATCTGCGAACAACGTCTCGCTCGTTCTCCCTCAGTGCCTCGTAATCCGGACGCTCTCTACAACCAGGGCGTGTTCGAGCTCAACCGTGGAGAAACTGACGAAGCAATTGGGCTGTTCGAAAAGGCGCTGAAGGTGGAACCGCGCGCCGACCATGTGTTTTATTCTCTAGCCGCTGCTTATGCCCGCCTCAACGATACTCCCAGGGCGATGGACGCTTTGCGTCGCGCGATAGGAATTCGTCCGGTCCAACGATCACATGCGCGCCGTGATTTGGATTTTGCCAGTCTCCGCAGCAATGAAGATTTCCAACAGCTAACCGGGTTTGGCTTCGACCTTTCCGAAGAGTAGTACACCCGGTCGCACGGCAGTTCTTTTTCTCACAATGAAAGAAACACCTTCAGGGTTGAAGATTGTCTCCGTGGGTGGAGGAACGGGGCTATCGGCGCTTCTCTCCGGCCTAAAAGCTTTTGTCGGGAAGGATTCGGTTTCGCGTCCGGAAACAACTGAAGCTTGGATCGACACTCTTACCGCGGTTGTGACCGTCACCGATGACGGCGGCAGTTCGGGCAGACTGCGGGAAGAATTCCAGATACTCCCTCCAGGTGACATTCGAAACTGCATGGCCGCGCTTGCGGAAGATGAGCATCTGTTGACCCGGCTGTTCCAATATCGCTTCGAGTCGGGCGGAGATTTATCGGGCCATAGTTTTGGCAACCTTTTTCTTGCGGCGCTGGCGGGTGTCACCGGCGATTTTCTAGAGGCCATAAAGGTTAGTAGCGAAGTGTTGGCGATCAAAGGCCGGATCTTTCCTTCAACGGTGGAGGACGTCGCGCTGGTCGCAGAACTTGAAGATGGCCGGATAATTCGAGGCGAGACACGAATTGTGTCGTCGCGTTCGCCTATCAGAAGATTGCGGTTGTCCAGCGATAGCTGCCGTCCCTTACCGGAAACACTGGACGCGATCAAACATGCTGACATCATAACAATCGGTCCCGGCTCGTTGTACACGTCCCTAATCCCCAATCTCCTTGTAGGCGGGATCGTCGATGCGATGCGCGATTCGGACGCTCTGAAGCTCTATATCTGCAACATAATGACCCAGCCGGGTGAGACTGATCGTTTCGATGTCGAAGATCATCTTCGAGTCTTGTTTGAATACAGTCCTGATCTCGAGCTTGATTACGTTGTCGTAAACACGGCTCCAATCGGCGCGATGCTTCGCCAAAAGTACCTGGCCGACGGCGCCGCCCAGGTCGAATTCGAATCGCTGAGACAAAACACTCTGGATGACGAGCTGCGTACCGCCTTCATCGAGATGCCGGATCGGGTTCACGCTTTCCAACTGGTCTGTAGAGATGTTCTTCACGAGGATGGGCTGGTTCGCCACGATCCCGATAAGCTGGCCCGTCTTGTTCTCGAGCTTCGACAATCTGAAAAAGCTGATTCCTCGATGATCGCCACTAATCGTTTGCCCTGCTAAACAAACCTCTGTTAAACAAACCTCTCGCGCCAACCCGGAACGTAAGAGTAGAATCAAAAAGACCGTAACTTTTGAGACTATTTTACCTTTGGCGAAGTACCGACGGGCGCCCTGGTAAAGAGATAGGCTTTGAAACCGAGACTGCCATCGGTTCAGCCAGGTTGACCTTTGATCTGACGGAAAGAGGATCTATGACGGATGTTATGATTCTGGCCGCGGGGCTGGGGACGCGCATGAAGTCGCGGCGGGCAAAGGTGCTGCACGAGCTTGCAGGCCTGCCGTTGGTTACTCACGTTCTTCGAGCCGCCTTCGAATTGGCTCCCGAAGCCATTTTTACGGTGGTCGGCCATCAGTCCGAGGAGGTCGAACGAGCCGTTCGCGATAGGTCGGTTCGACTCATCGAAACCACTTCGGCGGCCGCGCCCGAGCTTGAATTCATAATTCAGACTGAGCAAAAGGGGACCGGACATGCGGTGATGGCGAGTCGCGAGCTCCTATCCGGTCGACGCGGTCCGGTAGTGATACTTGCGGGAGACGCTCCTTTGATTGAGAGCGCAACGCTAAAGCACCTCGTTGAGACTCATAAAGCTGAGCAAAACGATGCGACGATGCTCACGGTAGTGATGGACGATCCCACCGGATACGGGCGCGTCATTCGTGATGACGCCGGCGGGCTGCTGCGCTGCGTCGAGCAAAAGGATGGCTCGCCCGACGAGCTCGCGGTTCGCGAGGTCGGTGTAAGCATTTATTGCTTTGAGGTGACGTCATTGCTTGGAGCCCTTGATCGTCTGACAACCGACAACGCTCAGGGCGAGTACTATCTGACCGATGTGCCGAGAATAATGCAGCAACAAGGGAAGCGTGTTGGATTGCTGTGTCATTCGAATGCCGAGGAGGTGCTTGGCGTCAACACTCGGATCGAGCTGGCCGGTCTGGAGCGTAAGCTTCGGGAAAGGAAACTTCGAGAGTTGATGTTGTCAGGAGTGACCATTATCGATCCCGATACTACGTACGTTCACGGCGACGTCGAAATCGGTCAGGACTCGGTGATTCATCCCCAGGTCATTATCGAAGGCGTGAGCCGAATCGGTTCGGGATCCGTGGTCCAGTCGTGGACCAGACTCAAGAACGTCAACATCGGCGATGGAGTAACCGTCCGCAATTCATGTGTCATCGAGGACAGCACGATACGCGATCGCGCAACCGTCGGACCATTCGCCCGGCTGCGCGCCGGTGCCGATATCGGAGAAAAGGCAGTTATTGGCAATTTCGTTGAGGTGAAGAAGTCTAAGATTGGCGGAGGCTCCAAAGCGTCCCACCTGAGCTATTTGGGTGATGCTACATTGGGCGAACGGGTTAACATAGGAGCCGGTACGGTGACTTGCAATTACGACGGCGTACGCAAGAACGAAACGATAATCGAAGATGAAGTCAAGATCGGAAGCGATACAATGTTAGTGGCGCCGGTGCGAGTCGGACGCGGGTCGGTTACCGGCGCCGGCACCGTCGTTACCAGGGATGTGCCACCCGACTCGCTGGCTGTCGGTGTTCCTGCGGTCGTCAAGAAGAAGCTAAGATAACCGGGTTGGTGGGAAAGCAGGTTGGAGCTCTGAACGCGATTCGCCGGTAAAAGCCTTATGCACTGGCAAAAGGAAGGAAGACGCTGATGTGCGGTATAGTCGGGTATGTCGGAGATAAACAGGTTGTCGGAGTGATCCTCGATGGACTCAAGAAACTGGAGTATCGAGGGTACGATTCGGCGGGGATCGCTGTCGTCGATGAGCAGGGCACCCTCACGATTCGACGGGCCGAGGGCAAGCTGAGGAACCTCGAAGAATTGATTCGACTGAAGCCGCTCGACGGTAGCTACGGCATCGGACACACGCGATGGGCAACTCACGGCCGGCCCACTGAAGAGAACGCCCATCCGCACCGCGATTGCTCCGGTCGCGTCGTGGTTGTCCACAATGGAATCATCGAGAACTTTCTGCCGCTCAAGCGGAAGCTGCAATCCGAGGATCACACCTTTTCCACCGAGACCGACACCGAAGTCATTGCCCATCTGATCGAAAAATATCTAAACGAAGGCGAGCCGACTCTCGAGTCGGCGGTTCGCCGAGCGGTCGCGGATCTGCGCGGAATTTATGCGCTGGCGATCATGTCGTCCGACGAGCCGGAGAAAATCGTTGCCGTGAGACAGGGACCACCGATCGTGATCGGTCTGGGCCAGAACGAATACTTTGTCGCGTCTGATGTTCCGCCGGTGCTTTACCACACTCGCGATGTGTTTTACCTCGGCGACGGCGAAGTTGCAGTGCTGACGCGCGATGGTGTGACCGTCACTGATTTCGAAGGCGATCCGGTTTCTCCGGATGTGCAGAGAATCACCTGGGACCCGATCGCCGCGGAGAAGGGCGGATTCAAGCACTATATGTTGAAGGAGATTTACGAACAGCCGCGTGCCGTTCGCGACAGCATAATCGGCCGCGTTTCCCAGACCACCGGCCGCGTCTATCTCGACGAAATGGAAATCAGCGAGGCCGAGTTCCGACAGTTTACCAACATTAAAGCGATCGCCTGCGGCACGAGCTTGCACGCGGCAATGGCCGGCAAGTACATGCTCGAAGAACTGGCGCGGATTCCGGTTGAAGTCGATTACGCTTCGGAGTTCCGCTATCGCGATCCGATCATCGACGACAAGACTTTGATGATTGCGATTTCGCAATCGGGTGAGACTGCCGATACGCTTGCGGCCGTTCGTGAATCGAGAGAAAAAGGCGCCAGGATTCTGTCGATTTGCAACGTCCAGGGTTCGATGCTCACACGCGAGGCGCACGGAACAGTGCTGACGCACGCCGGCCCTGAGATCGGAGTTGCTTCAACCAAGGCGTTCACAAGCCAGATGACCGTGCTGTACCTGCTGGCTCTTCACCTTGGCCAACAGCGCGGCGTGTTGAGCGAAGAGGAATCGCTCGAGCATATACACGCACTCAATGGATTGCCGGTGAAAATGGAAACGCTGCTCGGTTGCGACGATCTTGTTGAGAAACTTGCCCGCGAGTTCCATCGCGCGCAGGACTTTCTTTACCTGGGACGAGGAATCAACTATCCGATCGCTCTGGAAGGCGCGTTGAAGCTCAAGGAGATTTCCTACATTCACGCCGAGGGTTATCCGGCCGGTGAGATGAAACACGGTCCGAACGCTCTGATAGATGAAGATCTGCCGGTGGTGGTAATCTGCACTCGTGATGAAACGAGCGAAGCGTCGAAGCTACGCTATGAGAAGACGCTTTCGAATATGGTCGAGGTGAAAGCACGCGACGGCGTCGTTATCGCGGTCGTTACCGAAGGAGATACCGAACCCCTCGAGATAACGGATCGAGTGATCGAGATACCCCGTGCCAGCGATCTGATTTCGCCGATCCTCTCAATCATCCCGCTTCAGTTGCTGGCATATCACATCGGTGTGCGTCGAGGCTGCGACGTCGATCAGCCTCGCAACCTTGCGAAGTCGGTTACAGTGGAGTGACCTGGCGAACCTTTGATGATGGCGTCAAGAACGCTTTCGGGTTTCTGGTTTGTAGTTTCTGGTTTGTAGTTTCTGGTTCTATTGTATTGATCGGCTTAGGTTGGTATGAAGGGAGCACCTAAACCAGAAACCAGAAACTAGAAACCAGAAACTAGAAACCATGACGCCGCCCATGCAATCGCAACGATCATTCAAGCTGCCGCCTCTCAAATTGCACACGCGAACCACTATCGTGACTTCAGGCGTGCTGGTCGTTGTCTTTGCGATAATCGCGATTTTTTCGGATCTTGCGATCACCAAGCTCGGGGATCAACAGGAACGCCAGCAAGCTCAACTGCTTGCTACCCGAGTGGCGGACACCGTCGAGCATCACATCAAGCGATTGAAGGTTCGAATCGAACGGCGAAAGAAGGCGGCGCCGGTTCAGGAAGAAGCCGACACTACCACCATACCGGACTGGGCGGACGTCCAGGAAGAAATCGAAGACACTATTGCCAAAAACAATCCGCATCTTACGGAGGTCCGAGTGTTTCAACGCCTCGGCCCCGGCGCCTGGAGCGAACCGATCAGGATTCCATCGGATGCCGATCCGCTGACTCAAGAAGAAGAGAAGGCTGCGTCCCAGCAGATCGACAGCTCACAGGTCGTTTCAGTCAAGCATCAGGACACAAACAGGTTGATCACCGCTCGAGCCGGAATCAATGTAGTCGACGCCGGCGGCCCGACTCATTTTGGAACCGTAACGGTGCTTCTGACTTTCGATGCGAGCCAAAGTTCGGCCGCCGAACTTCGCCGGCTGATGTGGCCGTTAATGCTGCTGGCCATCATTTCAATCACACTGATGACGTACTTTCTTTTCCGTCATCTGGTGTACAAACCGATCGATAGTTTGCTGCTGGCGATGTCAAAAGCCGAGGAGGGCGATCTTGCGGTTGAGGTAGCAACCGCTTCTCCGGATGAGGTCGGGCTTCTCACATCGCGGTTCAATCGAATGCTCGGCAGGATACGGCAGATGACCGAGCAGTTAAATATGGAGCAGCGACGGCTGGAAGACCGAGTCCACGAAGCCACGGCCGAGATCGCCGACCGTACGGGGCAGCTTGAAGAAGCGAACCTCCGTCTGTTTGAAATGCAGCGGCTCTTGACTCAGCTCGAACGACTGGCCGCCGCGGGCCAGCTTGCTGCGCAGTTTGCCCACGAAGTGGGGACGCCGCTCAACCTGATTTCTGGTCACGTCCAGTTGCTGCGCGCGCGAGCCCGGGATGAACGCGTAACGAAGCGGCTCGATGTCATCGCAGGTCAGATTGACAGGATAGCGAACATAGTTCGTTCAATGCTGGATTCGACCCGCAGGCCCGTTCCTCACCTTGAAGCGATAGACGTCAACTCGCTACTCGCTCAAATACTCGATGCAACACAGCCAACACTCGCATCGCGAAATGTCGAGCTCCACGTTGACATGAACGATGCGCTTCCGCCGATCAAAGCGGATTCAGATCAGCTTCAGCAGGTGTTTATCAATTTGATCAACAACAGCCTGGATGCCATGCCGCATGGAGGAAGTCTAAATGTCTCAACCGCAATGGGCAGCGATGCGGTAGTGATCGTTCTGGCAGACAGCGGAGAGGGAATCGCGAAAGATGAACTCGATCTGATTTTTGATCCGCTATTCTCGACCAAACAGGGCCGCGGCACAGGTCTGGGGCTCACGATCGTAAAACAGATAGTCACCGAGCATGGCGGCGATGTCGAAGTCGAAAGCGAACCCGGACAGCAGACTATCTTTCGGATAACGTTTCCACTTACGGCTAAACAAGGCGCTAACGGCGACGGAGGGCCCGCCTCAACGACCCGGCCACCGAACGAGAAGGCGATTCAAAGTTCGGAGCTGGACATTAAGAGCTCGGCACTGGTGTCTGAATGAAACGCATCCTCGTCATAGACGATGATCTCGAGACCTGTAACTTTCTTACCGAAATTTTCGCCGAGGAAGGATGGCAGGTCACTTCCAGTCAAAGCGCCGAAGTGTCTCGCGATGCAGTCGCGAGTACTCGCTTCGACTTGATCGTGAGCGACATAAACCTGGGAGGAAGAACAACCGGCGTCTCACTGCTCAAGGAGTTCAAGGCCATCTCTCCCGACTCAGAAGTCATCCTGATAAGCGGATTCGGTACCCTCGAAACGGCGGTCGAAGCGGTTCGCGAGGGAGCATTCGATTACATCAGCAAGCCGTTTAACGTAAATGAAGTGATCGCGACCGCCCGCCGCGCGCTCGAGGGTCGAGACGCGGTGTCCCCGGCAGCCGTGCTGCTCAAAGAGTACAGCGAGGCATCGGGTCTTGTGGGTCATAGTCACAAGATGATCGAGTTGTACAAACAAATAGCCGTTGTCGCCCCCTCGCGCTCCACCGTTCTGATAACCGGCGAGTCAGGAACTGGAAAGGAACTGGTTGCTCGGGCGTTGTATCTCAACAGCCCCAGATCCAAAGCATCATTTGTCGCGGTCAACTGCGGAGCGATCACCGAAACGCTTCTCGAGTCCGAATTGTTCGGCCATGTCAAAGGTAGCTTCACAGGCGCAACAGCCGACAAACGCGGGCTGTTTGAAGAAGCCGACGGGGGAACCATACTTCTGGATGAGATCGGCGAGACCAGTCAGGCAGTGCAGGTCAAGCTGCTAAGGGTCTTGCAGGAAGGTGAGATGCGACGGGTCGGGAGCGCACGTCCGATCCGGGTCGACGCGCGCGTGCTTGCCGCTACAAACCGCGATCTCGAGCGGGATGTGAAAGAAGGTCGATTCAGAGAGGACCTCTTTTATCGATTAAGCGTCGTCACTCTTCGCGTTCCACCTCTGCGCGAGCGAACAGAAGACCTGCCGCTGTTGGCGGCAAACGCTCTACGACAGGCGCGTGAAGCCGGCGCCCGGGCGACAACCATTTCCGAAGAAGCGCTGGCTGTGCTCACCCAATACGAGTGGCCGGGTAATGTGCGGGAGCTCGAGAATACGATCGCCCACGCCGCGCTCTATGCGCGCGGTCATGTGATAGCGCCGGACGACCTTCCCGCAAAAGTACGAAAGCAATTTCGCCAGTACGAGGAGAACAAGACTCAATCAATGTTTCAGGATCTACCGTCGCTCGATGAGCTCGAGCGACGCTATGTCATCCATGTTCTCCATAGCGTAGGCGGGAGTCGAACTCGCGCGGCCGAGGTGCTTGGCATTGATCGTCGCACTCTCTATCGAATGGCGGAACGCTTTGGCATCAATCTGCAGGAGAGCGGCGAGTAAAAGAATTTGTCCGGCCCACCTCGTAGTAACGAATTTTTTGTTTCTTTTTTTGCGCACTTATGCGAAAGGAAGAACGAATAAATTCGTTACTGCGTAGACCAACTCTTCACCGGCGTTAATTCTGATCGTGTGGCTCTTTTGTGTGACTAGACAAAACGGCCACATCCAGGACCCCTGAGACTCAGGCGGTGAATCGCAGTTCCCGAGCCGTAAACCCCTCCCGTCCTTGACTTAGCGCTAAATTGCCGAGTCCTCCATCACAGGAACAAACCTTGCCCTTTGTTTGATAACTTGCCCCGACGAAGCTCCAGACAATGGTCGCTCGCGTCTGCGGCAAGAAAAAACAAACGGAGGACAAGGAATGAAAAGGACGCTTATTAGTGCCGTCATAGCTTTGGTTCTCGCCGGGACAACGGCGTTTGCAGGTCAGAACAAAAACGCTCCCGCGAAAAAACCCGCAGCGAAGACTGCTGCGGCGACAACGACCACCACAGGCGACATGAAGCCGAAGGTTAAGAAGAGAAAGAAACGCGCCGTCAAGAAGGCCACCGCGAACACCAGTGGCTCAACGACCGGCGCTGCCAAAAAGCCCGCAGCCAAAAAGGGCAATTCTAACAAGTAACACCCTGATACACGGAAGGGACTGAAAGGACGGAAAGGACCTAAACGAAGAGACTGGTCTTTTCATCCTTCGGTCCTTTCCGTCCCTTCTGTCCCTTCTGTCCCTTCCGTCTCTTCCGTTTCTTCCGTTTCCGTCCCTTCTGTCCCTTCCGTCCTGGCAGCTGCTATATTGAGTGAGCCCGCGTTGAGGAGCGCTCAAATTAGCTCAACGCGAGTGTTCGGGGATCGCGTTATGAATCACGTCAAACAGCTTTCCCGCGAGTCGGCCGCCCTTGCGGTTATCGATATGCAGGAGGCTTTTCGCCCGGTGATGCCGGACTTCACCGAGGTTGCGTCGCGGATCGCGCTGGCGGTTGAGGGCGCGCGGCTGCTTGAAGTCCCCGTGATCGTGACCGAGCAATATCCGAAAGGTCTCAAGCATACCGCCCAGGAGATCGTAGCCCGAATGCCGGTCGAACTAAAACCCATCGAGAAGTTTTGCTTTAGCTCGTGCGGCGCGGAAGACTTTGTCAATCAACTCACCAGCCGCAATATTAAACAAGTGTTGGTCTGCGGGATCGAAGCCCACATTTGTGTTCTCCAAACGTCACTTGATCTATTGACCCGGGGTTTCGAGGTCTTTCTGCTCGTAGACTGCATTACGTCGCGTAAACCCGAGAACAAGCAAGCCGCGTTGGACAGGTTGACTCAGGCGGGCGCGATT
>Ga0075428_100004286_pt1 | contig 15706 bp, 18 predicted proteins | sample RhiMetdeltSRZDD2_FD_75291 | JGI IMG/M metagenome (GOLD analysis project Ga0075428, IMG submission 75291) | Populus rhizosphere microbial communities from Tennessee, USA - Rhizosphere MetaG P. deltoides SRZDD2 | ecosystem: Host-associated > Plants > Roots > Rhizosphere > Soil | place: USA... | reverse complement strand
CGTCGACAAGCGCGTCAAGCCCCAGCGCCCCGACCTCGTCGCCAAGGCGATCAAGCCCGACTACGCCCTCGGCTCCCACGTCGCCGCCCTCGGCCTCGCCGTGACGAACGAAGGCGCCTACATCGGCCAGCACGGCTCGTGGAACCGCAAGCCCCTCTCCGGCTACAACGTCGTCTTCGTCCCCTTCAGCAACGGCAAGCCCTCGGGCCAGCCGGTCGAAGTGCTCAAAGGCTTCCTGGGTCCGAAGGACGAGGCGTACGGCCGTCCCGTCGGCGTCGCCTTCGACAAGCGCGGCGGACTTCTCGTCGCCGACGACGTCGGCAACGCGATCTGGCGCGTCGCGCCCCGCTAGCGGAATATTTTTTTCTTTTCGTCCGAAATTCGGACAACTCTATAAATCTTCGCGTGCGCTGAGAAGGGATCTCGTTGTTTCGGAGAAGGGGATAAACCTCTCGGGCTGCGAGCGAGTAGAGTTTTTGACGAGAAGGGAGGAAGCAAAGATGAAACCTGTTCTTGTCCTCACGATCGTCGCACTGGCCTTGACCTCGTCCGTAGCCGAGGCCCGGGGCAGCCCTGGAGACAAGCGCGGTCCTGCGCGAGCTCCAACGCCGGGAGAGGTTGAGGAGGGCGAGGCGGCCGCAGCACAGAATTCGGGTAACAGTGCCAGTAGCTCATGCGGCCCAGACTGCCAGCAAAGGTGGAAGTTGGTACGAGACGGAGCCACTGGACTCTTTATACTGATGCTCGTGTTCGTTTGCGCGCTGTAATGAAAAATGACTGCTGCCGAAGGCTACTTACTTCAAATTAAGAGAAGCGAGGCTTTTAATTCGCTGCAATGGCACGATACGAAGTGCAGCACGATACGAGTACAGCCTATCGAAAGTATCCATGAGATTATTCTCGAATTGGAGTTTCCTTCGCCTGTTAACCAGCCGAACAACCGCAGGCGGTCCATCCTGCGGTTGATAGACTGCGCGTACTTCGAAGCTGCGATAGATCTTGATGGAAAGCGTATCGTGGGCGGTGCACTGGCGACCGCCAGTTGTGACGTATCTTCGGATTGGAAGGACTCATTGCAGAAGAGGTTCACCAATGAGCCTGCAAACTCACTGGCGCCTTATCTGCATTTTAGGTTTCGGTTTATTGCTCCAGGCGGTGAGATGAATGTTCTTGGGAAGGATTTTTTGCTTGGCACTGCATAGTTGCGAACCCGCTGTAGCTGGGCGTCTAACTTAGGGCGCGATCTAGCGCGGTTGGGATCTAACCTACGTCACGTAGTTCGCAGTGCCATTCCTGGCAAACGGCGATACTTCCCCTTCCGCGTTCGATCCGCTCGTAACCTCGTAACCTCATCGCCAGCGTAGCGACACCGGACAGGACCGGCTGACTAGAGCGGCGCCAGGCGAACGTGCGATGTGGCGCTTTGGGCTTCCCCTAGGAGAAGGGTTGTGCTCGCAAGTATCTTGAGTAGGAGGGTTTCCTAACATGAGCGAAAAGAAAACGCATATTCCGTTCAAATGCCCTAAATGCGGTAACCGGACCGAGCGCGGCCTCCGCATTGGTGGATTGACTAGCACCCTATTCAGATGCGAGGCGTGCGGTACGCGAGCTATTGCTAGCGGCTACTTTGCTTTTGGGTTCTTGTATGGGATTGGCTTGCTCGGCTTGTTGGCCTTGTCGCTATTCGGGGTCCCGACGGTTGTAAGGACGGTGAGTTTTGAGTATCTCGCCGCTATAACAGTGGCGATTCTATTGCTCATCATCTTCTTCTTTTCCTCGTACTACTGGAAGGCAGTCATTCGTTGGAAGGAGGTTCGGTAGGGTCGAGAAGCATGCGGGTGTTTCACAGTGCCATTCCTGGACATCTGCGGAATTTCTTTCTTGTAGCATCCGACCGTGCAAGGTCGGACGAACGCTGTCAGAGTAGGCTGGCTGCCGGTTGTGGTGGCGGGACTGGTTCTTTCCGCTGTCGCGATGATGGTCTGGCTCGCCACCGATCAACGAAGGCAAGGTCGAGAACGCGATTTCCTGACCGCGGCGAGTCAGGGCAATGTAGCCAAGCTGAATGAGCTCGTCGACAAGGTGAACGTCGACGCGCGCCTGAGCGATGATGGCGAGACGGCGCTGCATCGTGCGGCGTCGCGAGGGCACCTGAAGGCGGTTGCGCTGCTACTCGACCACGGCGCCAAGGTCGATGCGATGGACGGGGAGGGCGTGACGCCGCTGATCCTGGCGAGCTATCGAGGGCAGACCGAGGTGGTGAAGCTGCTGCTCGCGCGAGGCGCGGCCGTGAACGCGCAAGAGAAGCGGAACAGACTTAGCTCGCTGTCACACGCGGTGGGGCGGGGTGAGAAGGAGCTGGTGAGCGCGCTGATCGCTCATGGGGCGGATCCGTTGCTCAAGGATGCGGCCGGTCGCACGGCGCTTGAACGAGCGGAGGCGAACGGGGCGACGGAGATTGTGGCGCTGCTGAAGAAGGCGAAGCCGGAGAGCAAGTAGAGCAAACGGGGTCCCCGCTTTCGCGGGGACGACGAGTCTGTGCTACTCGGCCTTGGCGCCGGTTTCGCGGACGATCTTGCCCCACTTCGCGACTTCGTCGCGCACGTAGCCGGCGGTCTCCTTGAGCGTGGCGGCGGTGGGCTCGAAGGCGAGGGCGTCGAGACGCTCCTTGATGTCGGGGCTTTTGACGGCGCGCAGGACTGCGTCGTTCAGCTTTTGCGCGATCTCCGGCGGCGTCGACGCGGGGACGAACATTCCGACCCAGGTGTAGTCCTCCATGCCGGAGTAGCCGAGCTCGTTAAGGGTCGGCACGTCCGGGAGCTGCGGCAGGCGCTTCGCCGAGGAGACGGCGAGGGCGCGGAGCTTGCCGGCCTTGATGTTCGACATGGGGCCCGAGCCGGCCATGCAGCCGATCGGCGGCTGGCCGCTCAGGAGGCCGGTGACCGCGGGGCCGGCGCCCTTGAAGGGAACGTGGGTAACGTCGGCTTTCCAGCGCACGTGGAACAGGTTCTCCGCGGTGAGGTGCGGCGTGGTGCCGGCGCCGGGCGAAGCGAAGGCGAGCTTGTCCTTCGCCATCGCGTTCTTCAGCTCGTCGAGGGTCTTGGCCGGGAACGAACTGTTGACAAGGATGATGTTCGCTTGCTGCGCGACCACCGCGATCGCCTGGAGGTCCTTGACCGGGTCGTAGCCCGGGTTCGAGAAGAGCGTGGGGTTCACCGCGTACGCAGACGAGTGCGCGAGTAGCGTGTAGCCGTCGGGCGCGGATTTCGCGACTTCGGCGGTCGCAACGTTGCCGCTCGCGCCGACCTTGTTCTCCACCACCACCGGCTGGCCGAGGCTTTCGCTCATCTTCGGGCCGATGAGCCGCGCGATGATGTCGACCGGGCCGCCCGGCGGGAAAGCGACCAGCATCTTGATCGGCTTGGAGGGATAGGGTTGCGCCCCAACCATCGAAGCGACGAGGGCCAGACCTATGCCCGCTACGAATCTTTTCACGGAAAACCTCATTTGATGGCCAGAGGGTTGGTCGGCGAGCCCACCGCGCCGGTGATCGGGATCGCGGGCGCGACGAACATGAACTCGTAGACGCCGTCCTCGGCGCAGTCCTTGGCGAGCTCCGCGACGTAGAAGATCTCGCCCATGGTCATGCCCATGATCGGGATGGTGATCCAGTGCCAGGGCTGGTTGATGCCGGGCTCGGTCTCGTTAGGCCGCACCTCGCAGCCCCAGGTGTCGGAGGCGAGCGCGGCGAGCTGGGTGCGCTGGATCCAGCCGAGCGTCTCGAAGGAGAAGCCGGGCGCGTCGCCGCCGGGGTAGCCGTCCCAGCTCCCGGCCTTGAGCTTCGCTTCCATCTGGCCGGTACGGACGACGATGAAATCGCCGCGCTTGAACTCGACCTTTTGCTTCTTGGCTGTGAGGTCGAGCTGCTCGGTCGTGATCGCGTGCCCGTCGGGCAGGACGTCCATGCCGAGGGCGCGCGGCACGTCGAGGAACACGCCGCGGCCGACCATCCGGCTCTTGGTCTTCTCGATGCCGCATTTCTGCGCGCCGGCGGTGGTGACCTCGCGGCAGTCGTAGCCGTTCCACATGTTGTTCTCGTAGAACACGTGGCCGAGGCCGTCCCACTGCGTGCCGCACTGGAGCGGCATGACCACCATGTCGTCGGCGGCGCGGATGCCGCGGTGGTCGAGCACGCCCGAGTAGGCGTCGGTGCCGGTGCGCAGCATGGTGTGCACCGGGTTGATCCGGCCCATGGCGGGGTACTTGCTTTTCGCGCCCTGCGGGCCGTTCTGGTCGAAGTTGAGCGCAAGCGAGATCACCTTGCCTTTGCGCACCAGGCGCGCGGCGGCGACGATGTCCTCGGGCTGGGTGAAGTTGAGCGTGCCGATCTCGTCCGCCGGGCCCCAGCGGCCCCAGTTCTTGAATTTCTCGGCGGCTTCGCGCAGGTCCTGGCGGGTAAGCTTGCGGGCGGGCGAATGGGTAGCCATCAGGGTCACCAACGGGAATGAAGGGGAAATGAGGCGGCTAGCGTATCAGGCTGCGGCCGTCGCCGTCGCGCTTCTCGTCGTCGGGTATCTCGCGCACAACGCCTCCATCAACCTGGAGGCGCGGCGCATCGCGAGCGGCTTCGCCTTCCTCGAGCGGGAGGCCGGGTTCGAGATCAGCGAGTCGCCCTTCCTGCGCTATGGCGCCTCGAATACCTACCTGAGCGCGCTGCTGGTGGGGATCGGCAACACCCTCAGGGTGGCGGTGATCGGGATCGTGGCGGCCACGCTGCTCGGCGCGGCGGTGGGGCTGTTTCGCCTGTCGAAAAATTTTTTGCTGCGCACACTTGCCGCCGGGTACGTCGAGTTCATCCGCAACTCGCCGCTCCTGGTGCAGCTCTTCTTCTGGTACGCGGTGATCACCGAGGCGCTGCCGATGCCGCGCGAGGCGCTCTCGCCGCTGCCCGGCGTGTTCCTCACCAACCGCGGCATCTACTTCCCCGCGCCCGGAAGCGTCCCGGTGCTCGAAAGCTTCAACTTCGCCGGCGGCTTCGTGCTCACGCCGGAATTCACGGCGCTGCTCCTCGGCCTCACGGTGTACACCGCGGCGTTCATCGCCGAGATCGTGCGCGCCGGCGTGCTCGCGGTCGGCCGCGGGCAATGGGACGCCGCGTTCGCCATCGGCCTCACGCGCGGCCAGGCGCTGCGCCGCGTGGTGGTGCCGCAGGCGCTGCGCGTCATGGTGCCGCCGATGGGGAGCCAGTACCTGAACATCACCAAGAACAGCTCGCTCGCGGTGGCGATCGGCTATCCCGACCTGGTCTCGATCGCCAACACCGCCATCAACCAGACCGGACAGGCGATCGAGGGCGTGGCGATCATCATGGCGGTGTACCTCACCATCAGCCTTTCGATCTCGGCGTTCATGAACTGGTACAACGCGCGGATCGCCCGGCGATGAAGTGGCTGCGCGAGAACCTGTTTTCCGGTTGGGTGAGCACCCTGGCGACCGTGTTGCTGGTCGCCTTGTTGCTGAAACCTGTTCTTCAGGTCATCGACTGGGCGCTCATCGACGCGGTCTGGCGGCCCGATCCCGGGGCCTGCCAGGACGCGAGCGGCGCCTGCTGGGGCTTCATCGCCGAGAAGCACCGGTTCATTCTCTTCGGCACCTACCCGTTCGAGCAGCATTGGCGGCCAGCGGTTTCTACTCTCTTGTTGATCGGGCTTTGGGTTTTCAGTTCGGTAAGACACTTCTGGCGATGGTGGCTCGCGCTGGTCTGGCTCGCCGGCCTGACCGTCATCGGAGTGCTGATGTGGGGCGGGGTGTTTGGACTGCCGTACGTCGAGAACGGACGCTGGGGCGGGCTCATCCTGACGCTGCTACTCGCCACCTTCGGCATCGCGTTCGCCTTCCCGCTTTCGATCCTGCTCGCGCTCGGACGCCGCTCGGGCCTGCCGGTGATCCGCGCGCTGTGCGTGGGCTACATCGAGCTGATCCGCGGCGTGCCGCTCATCTCGGTGCTGTTCATGGCCTCGGTGATGCTGCCGCTCTTTCTTCCGTCCGGCGTCACCATGGACAAGCTGCTGCGCGCGCAGCTCGCGCTGATTCTGTTCGCCGCGGCCTACTTCGCCGAGGTGGTGCGCGGCGGGCTGCAGGCGATTGCGCAAACGCAGTACGAGATGGCCGATGCACTGGGACTGACCTATTGGCAGAAAACGACTTATGTCGTGCTTCCACAGGCGCTGCGCATCGCGGTGCCGCCGCTCGTGAACACCTGCATCGGCTTCTTCAAGGACACTTCGCTCGTCCTGATCATCGGGCTGTTCGATCTGCTCACGACGATCAAGGTTTCGCTCACCGATCCGCGCTGGGCCGGATTCGGCGTCGAGGCCTATCTCTTCGCCGCGGCGGTGTATTTCCTGTTCTGCTTCGCAATGTCGCTCTACAGCAAACGCCTGGAAACCAAGCAGGTCGGGTGAGGCCGCCCTTTTCCGTCACTTCTCAAAAATCAACATCAGATAAGCGACGAAGCCGTCGGCGTGGCGCACCGCGGCGAAGGACGCAAGCAGGATCACGGCGAAGAGCCAAAGCGACATCAGCGCGAACCAGCCCGGGTTGGAAAGTTCGCCGAGCCACCCGGCGCCGAAGGCGACGAACAGCGCTACGGTCGCCACGCAGACGACCAGCGGCCACTCGCGCGCCAGCGGGGAAAACGTGGTCCGTCCCTGTTCTTGAGGCGTCTTCAGGCGCGCTTGACGCCGGCGGCGGCCATCTCCGTCCAGGCGCGCGCGAGCGAACCGTCGAGATCGATCGCGCGGCAGGCGTCCTCGATGACGGTGGTGTCGAAGCCGGCCGCGCGCGCATCGAGCGCGGTCCAGGCGACGCAGAAGTCGGTCGCGAGCCCGCAGACGTAGAGCTTCCTGAACCCTCGTTCCTTCAGATAGCCGGCGAGGCCGGTGGTGGTCTCGCGGTCGGCCTCGAGGAAGGCCGAGTAGCTGTCGATGTCGCGGTGATGGCCTTTGCGAATGACCAGCTGTGCTTTCGCCAGGTTCAAGTCGGGATGAAAGGCGGCCCCGGCAGTGCCCTGCACGCAATGGTCCGGCCACAGCACCTGGCTGCCGTAGGGCAGCTCGATGGTCTCGAAAGGCTTTTTCCCGGGATGGGAGGAAGCGAACGAAGCATGTCCGCGCGGATGCCAGTCCTGGGTGAGGATGACATCGTCGAAGCGCGCCGCGAGCCGGTTGATCTCCGGCACCACCTCGTCGCCCTGCGGCACGGCGAGGGCGCCGCCGGGGATGAAGTCGTTCTGGACGTCGACGACGACCAGGCAGGCGTTGGACACGGCTACTTCTTCTTCTCCTGCGCGAGCTCGGCCGCGAGCCGCAGGGCGGCGAGGTACGAGCGCCAGCCGAAGCCCTGGACGGTGCCCTTCACCGCCGGCGAGATGATCGAGTGGGTGCGCCATTCCTCGCGCGCGTGCAGGTTCGACATGTGGACCTCGATCACCGGAAAGGGCATCGCCTTGATGCAGTCGTGCAGCGACACGCTGTGCTGCGTGAGGCCGCCCGGATTGAGGATCGCGCCGGCGGCGTCGTCCATGTGCTTGTGGAAGAGATCCACCAGCGCGCCTTCGTGGTTGGACTGCAGGACCACCAGCTCGACCTTCAGCTCGCGCGCGAGCGCCTGGAGCTTCTCGTTGATCTCGTCGAGCGTGGTGGTGCCGTAGATGTGGGGCTCGCGCCGGCCGAAGAGATTCAGGTTGGGGCCGTGCAGCACGAGGATCTTCATCTTGTTAGCTCCGGTTGGCGGCGTTCCAGTTTTTTTCCAGGTTGCTGATGAGCGCGGGGCTGAAATGGCATTGTGCCTGCTCGCGAGCGTACACCGCCATGTAGCGGCGGAACAGGTCGAGCGGCTCCTGCCCGGCGCGGATCGCTCGGCGGTTGCCCGCGGCGCTGACCACCCCGGAGCCTGTGAGCTTCTCTACTGTCTCTGAGATCGTGCGGTCCATATCGTTGCGGGAAACCACTGTGTCGCAAAGCATTCGCCCTACGTCGCTCGCGCACTCGATGCGCAGCTCGGCCAGGATCGCCTGGCGCGTGATGCGGTCGCCGACGAAGCGCGGCAGGCGCAGGTTCGCGGCGCCCGGGATGATGCCTTCCTTGCGCGCGGGCAGCGTGAGGTAGGCATCGTCGGCCGCGAGCGTGTGATCGATCGCAAGCAGGATCTGGCAGTGCCCGCCGATCGCGAAGCCCTCGACGGCGGCGATCCAGAGCTTCTCGGCCGAAGCCTTTTCCGGAGATTCGTTTTCGAGTGCGACACCGCGATAGAGCTTGTTGACCAGGCCGAGATCGCGGATCAGATACCAGAGGTAGCGGATCTTCCCCTGGTAGAGATGCGTGAGGTTGATGCCGGCGCCGAAGAGGCGCCGCCCGGCGTACTTCGGGTGCTCGACGAAATCGCCGCGCAGCACGCAGACCTCGGTCTTGCGGTCGAGCAGCGCGACGTCGACGGCGATCTCCATGCCCTCGAGCGTCGACTCGTCCTCGGCGTTGAGGTAGCGTGGGTTGCGCATCGTCAGCATTGCCGCCTTGCCCTGGCGCTCGAGCCGGGCGCCGGGCAGCTCGAGCCTGCCCGTGCGATCGAATTCGGCGAGCTTGTCCGCGGTCCTCGGATGCGGAAGAAGCATCGCGTGGCAGAGGTGCGTGCCGGCGGCGGGGTCGGCGAGGATGTCGGCGAGAAAGCCGCCCGCGGCTTTTTCCAGGCCCTTCTTCTCCTTGAGCGGCAGGCGCGCTTCGGCCGCCAGCGCGTCGGCGGGCGGCAGCGCGCCCTTTTCGGCGGCGAGGCGGCAGAGCTCGTCCACGCGCACGAAGCGCGTGCGCCGCGCCGTGAGCTCGTCGTATAGGGAGCGCGCGTCCATTCCCATAATGTAAGGATAATCGCACATGATCCGCGGCACGACCGAGCTGGTCGCCCACATCGGCTACCCGACCCCTACGTTCAAGTCGCCGATGATCTATAACCCCTACTTCGAGCAGGCCGGGATCGACGCCGTGGTCGTGCCGATGAGCTGCGAGGCCGAGCGCTACCCGGCATTCCTGAAGTCGATCTTCACGCTGACGAACATCCGCGGCGCCATCATCACGATGCCGCATAAGGTCGGAACCGTCGGGCTGCTCGATGAGGCCACGACCGCCGTGAAGATCGCGGGCTCGTGCAACGCGGTGCGGCGCGCGCCCGACGGGCGCCTGCAGGGCGATCTCTTCGACGGCGAGGGTTTCGTGCGCGGCGTGCGGCGGAAAGGTTGCAGGCTTGAAGGCGCGCGAGCGCTCGTCGTGGGCTGCGGCGGCGTCGGCTCGGCGATCGCGGCCGCGCTCGCCGCCGCTGGCGTGGGCGCGCTTACGCTCTTCGATTGCCGTCCCGATTCCGCCCGCAGCCTGGCGCAGCGGCTCGCCGCGCACTACCCGACCGTGGAAGTGAAAAGCGGATCGAAGGACCCGGCCGGCCATGACCTCGTGGTCAACGCCACGCCGCTCGGCATGAATGCCGGCGACCCGCTGCCGATGGACGTCGAGCGCATTTCATCCGGGACCTTCGTCGGCGAGGTGGTGCTGAAGGAGGAAATGACGCCTTTCCTCGAAGCGGTGCGGCGGCGCGGCTGCCGCTACCAGGTCGGCACCGACATGCTGTTCGAGCAGATCCCGGCGTACCTCGAGTTCTTCGGTTTTCCCGCGACCACGCCAGAGGCGTTGCGCTCGCTCGCGCGGATCACCTACTGAAATGAACCGGCCCATCGGGCTCGCGGCGCTCACGGTCCTCGAGCTGCCGCACGAGGAGCAGATTCGCGTTGCGGCGGAGGCGGGCTACTCGCACGCGGGGCTGCGCCTCGTCCCCGTGGCCGGGCAGCCCTACCAGCACGCCTTTCATCCGGCCCAGGTCGAGAGGACCCTTTTGGAGAATGGAATGCGCGTGCTCGACGTCGAGGTGTTCCGCCTCACGCCGGAGACGCAGGTTGCGGACTTCGAAGCGGTGCTCGAGGCGTCGGCACGCCTGAAGGCCACCGAGCTCCTGGTGCACGGCGCCGACCCCGTCGAAGCGCGCCTCGCTCAGAAGTTCGGCACGCTTTGCGATCTCGCCGCACGCTACGGGCTCGCCGCGAACCTCGAGCCGATGCCGTGGGTCGACGTCTCGAACGTAGCCAAGGCGATGCGCATCCTCGACCTGGCCGCGCGGCCGAACGGCAGCCTGCTGGTCGACGCCATCCATTTCTTCCGCGGCGGCGATACGCCGCAAGGTCTTGCGCGCGTGCCACGGAAGCGCTTGCGCTATGCGCAGCTTTGCGACGCGAAGCCGGAGAAGCCGGCACGGATGGAGGAGATCATCCGCCAGGCGCGCTCCGACCGCCTCTTCCCGGGCGAAGGCGGGCTCGACCTGCGCGGGCTGCTGCGCGCGCTTCCCGCGGACATCGCGCTCAGCCTGGAGGTCCCGGTTTCGCAAAAGCTCCCGCCGCTCGAGCGCGCGCGGCGCGCGCTCGACGCGACGAAAGCTATACTCGCGCTCGCGGAGGGGACATGATTTTCGATCTGCGCATCTACACGCTGCACAACAACAAGTTCGCCGCCTGGCTCAAGCTCTACGAGGAGTACGGCCATCCGGCGCAGGTGAAGCATTGCGGCGAGCCGGTGTTCTACGCCACGACCGAGGTCGGGCCGCTGAACCAGGTGGTGCACGTGTGGAAGTACGCGAGCCAGGCCGACCGCGAGAAGAAGCGCGAGGCGCTCATGGCCGATCCGGCATTCAAGGAGTACCTCGCCAAGAGCCGCGAGCTCGGCGCGCACCAGAGCCAGGAATGCCGCATCCTCAAGTCGACCTCGTTCTCGCCCCTGTAGCGGAAAAGAGGCAGATGAAAAAAGCCTGCGTAATGGGCCATCCGATCGCGCATTCGCGCTCGCCGATGATCCACGGCTACTGGCTGAAGACGCTCGGCATCGCGGGCGGCTACGAGATCCGCGACCTCAAGCCCGAGGAGTTCGTGCCGTTCATCAGCAACCTCGACGGAAACGGCTATGTCGGCGGCAACGTAAGCCTGCCGCACAAGGAGGCTGCCTATCGCACCGTCGCCGCGCGCGATGCCGCCGCCGAGGCGGTGGGCGCGGTGAACACGCTCTGGCTCGAGAACGGAAGACTGATGGGCGGCAACTCCGACGTCCACGGCTTCATCGCCAACCTCGACGATCGCGCGCCGGGCTGGAACGTGCCCGGCTGCAGGGTGGTGATCCTCGGGGCCGGCGGCGCCAGCCGCTCCGCCGTCTATGCGTTCCGGCAGCGCGGCGTCGAAGTGCACGTCGTGAACCGTACCGTCGCCCGCGCGCAGGAGCTGGCGCAGCGCTTTGGCGCGAGCGCCCATGGGTGGAATGAGCTGGCGAAACTGCTGTCCCAGGCCGACGTGCTCGTGAACTGCACCTCGCTCGGCATGCAGGGCAAGGACCCGCTCGAGATCGATCTCTCGCCGCTCAGGAAGAGCGCGGTCGTCTACGACATCATCTACGTGCCCCTCGAGACCGCGATCCTGGCGCAGGCGAGAAAGCGTGGCCACCGCACGGTCGACGGCCTGGGCATGCTGCTGCAGCAGGCAGGATTCGGCTTCCGGAAATGGTTCGGCGGCGACCCCACGGTGACGCCGGAATTGAGGCAGCTCGTCGAGGCCGACATCGTCGCGAAGACGCCAAAATGAATTTCTGTCGTGGAGGAGAGCAATGAAACCGTGGCTCGGAAGAATTTTCGGGGCAATGGTCACGCTTGGAATCGGGAGTGCCGCCGCCCAGCAAACGGTGAACATGCCGATCGTGATGGAGCTGTCCGGCGCCGGCGCGGTGTCGGGGACCAACTTCCGCGACGGCGCGGTGCTCGCGATCGAGGAGATCAACGCGAAGGGCGGCATCCTGAAGCGCAAGATCAACGCGCCGCAGTCCGATACGCAGAGCAACCCGGGCATCTCGCGCGCGCAGGTGCAGAAGGCGATCGACAGCGATCCGTACGTGATCCTCGGGCCGGTGTTCTCGGGCTCGGTGAAGGTCAACATGGTGCTCGCGCAGCAGGCCGAGGTGCCGCAGATCACCGGCGCCGAAGCCGCCGACATCACGCAGATGGGCAACGGCTACATCTTCCGCACCTCCTTCGGCCAGCAGGTGAGCATGCCGAAGATCGCGAATTACATCCGCGATGGCGTCAAGGCGAAGACGGTCTCCATCCTCTGGGTCAACAACGACTTCGGCAAGGGCGGGCGCGACACGTTCGTGAAGGAGATGGGCGCGCGCGGCATCAAGGTGGTGGCCGACATCTCCACCGAGTCGGGGCAGGTCGACTTCGCCGCCGACGTGGTCAAGCTGAAGGGCGCCAACGCCGACGTCATCTTCGTCTACACGAACGAGGAGGAGAGCGCGCGCTTCCTGCGCGAGGCGCGCAAGCAGGGCGTGACCAAGCCGCTGATCGGCGAGACCACCCTCCTCGGCCAGAAGGTCATCGACATGGCCGGCCCCGCCGCCAACGGCGCGCGTGGCCACGTCGGGCTGAGCGCGGACGCGCCGCTGCCGGCGATCGTGGCGTTCAAGGAGAAGTTCAACAAGCGCTTCGGCTACGTCCCGGACCACAACGGCATCAAGGGCTACACCGGCGTCTACGCGGTGAAGTACGCCACCGAGAAGCTCGGCCGGTTCGACCGCAAGGCGCTCGCGAAGACCCTGCACGGACTGACCATCCGGCCCGAGGACGAGCCCGGCATCCTGATGGAGACCACCTGGGACGACAAGGGCGACATCGACCGCATCAGCTTCCTCGCCGAGGTGGTCGACGGGAAGCAGAAGATCGTGCAGACGCTGCCCAAGCTGGGGAAATAGATAAGAACGCATGGAAACGTCGTCCCCGCGAAGGCGGGGACCCCGTTTTCTAAAAAGACATGGGCCCCCGCCTTCGCGGGGGCGACGGCTGCAGAGGTAAACAAAGCTGTCTGACGTCCTCCAGCTTCTACTAGCGGGCCTCGCGACGGGCGGGATCTACGCCCTGGTCGCGATCGGCTTCGTGCTGCTGTGGCAGACCTCGCAGACCATCAACTTCGCGCAGGGCGAGTTCGTCATGCTGCCGGCGTTCTTCGTGCTCGCCGCGATCAAGCTCGGCGGCCTGCCGTTCTGGGCGGCGCTGCTGGCGGGCCTCGCGCTCTCGCTCGTGATCCTCGGGATGCTCTTCAAGCGGCTGGTGGTCGAGCCGATCCTGCGCCACGGCGTGCTGCCCCTCGTCATCTCCACCATCGCGCTCTCGATCCTCCTGAAGGAGAGCGTCAAGGAGTTCTACGCCGCCGACGCGCAGCCTTTCCCCGCGGCCTGGGCGACGACGAACCTCGAGATCGCCTCGGCCGTGGTCTCGGTGCAGAACCTGGTGATCATCGCGGTCGCCGTGCTCGCCGTCGCCGTGCTTCACTGCTTTCTCAACGGAACGAGGGTCGGGCGGCGCATGCAGGCGACCGCGCAGAACCCGGCGCTCGCGCGCGTGCTCGGCATTCCGGTCGAACGCATGATCGTCTACACCTTCCTCATCAACGCCGCGCTGGTGGCGCTCGCCTCGTTCCTCATCAGCCCGATCTACCTCGCGAAGTTCACCAACGGCGAGACCCTCGGCCTCGCAGCCTTCGTCGCGGCGATCGTCGGCGGCTTCAACCAGGTGCGCGGGGCGATCGCCGGAGGGCTGCTCCTCGGCGTGATCGACAATTTCGTCGCCGCCTACCTCTCGGCGCAGTACCGCGCGGCGATTCCGCTCTTCCTGCTGATCGTGGTCATCCTGGTGCGGCCTCAGGGTCTGCTTGGCCGGGCGGAAGAGCGCACGGTATGAAAAATCAGGGTCCGTCCCTGATTCTGCTGCTTGCCGCGGCAGTGCTGGTCGCGGCCCCGTTCGGCCTCAAGCCGTACGGCATCTATCTGCTCAGCCTCTGGGCGGTGATGACGATTGCCGCGATCGGCCTCAACCTGACGCTCGGCTACGCGGGCCAGATTTCGCTGGCGCAGGCGTCGTTCGTGGGCATCGGCGCCTATGCCGCGGCGCTGCTCACCACCCATGGCTGGTCGCTCGGCAGCGCGCTGCTGGTGGCGATCGTGCTCTGCTTCGCAACCGGGTGGCTGCTGGGCTATCCCGCGCTGCGCGTCGCGCACCACTATCTCGCGTTCGTGACGCTTTCGTTCTCGACGCTCGTGTACCTCGTCCTGCGGAACGAAGAGTGGCTCACCAAGGGTGTCTACGGCATCAGCGGCATCCCGCGGCCGACGCTGCTCGGCTGGTCGACCAAGGCGCCGCTCGATTTCTACTTCTTCTGCCTCGGCGCGCTGGCGCTGACGGCGCTCGGCGCCTGGTGGCTCATCCGCTCACCCTGGGGGCGCGCGTTCACCGCGCTGCGCGAGAATCCGCTCCGCGCCTCTTCTCTCGGCATCGATACGCGCCGGTATACGCTGATGGCGTTCGCCGTCGGGTCGGCGCTCGGCGGCGTGGCGGGCACGCTGTACGCGCCGCTGGTGCAATTCATCGAGCCGAACGCGTTCGCGCTCGGGCTGTCGTTCAACCTGCTCCTGATGGTCATCGTCGGCGGCGCCGGCCGCTTCTTCGGCCCGTTCCTCGGTGCCGCGGTCTCGGTGCTGCTGCCGGAATGGCTGCGCTTCAGCGAGGGGTTGTATCTCATCTGCTACGCCGTGTTCGTGATGGTCCTGCTCGCTTTCTGCCCGGCCGGGCTGCTCGGCCTGGGTGAACGTCTCCGCAGATCATGGCCGCCGTCCTCGAAGTCCGCGACTTGAGCAAGGCGTTCGGCGGCATCCGCGCCGTCGACGGCGTTTCGTTCGCCGTCCACGAAGGCGAGATCCTCGGCCTCATCGGGCCCAACGGCTCGGGCAAGTCGACGCTGTTCAACTGCATCCTCGGCCAGCTCGCGCCGAGCTCCGGCGAGGTCCGGGTCGACGGCCGGCCGATCACCGGCACGCGGCCGTGCGACCTGAACCGCCTCGGCATCGGCCGCACCTTCCAGCTCCTGCAGGTGTTCCCCCAGCTTTCGCTGCGTGAGAACCTGCTGCTCGCCGGACAGGAGCACCAGGGAACGATGTGGTCGCGCCTGCTCGGTCCGGCGGACGCGGGCCTCTCGGCCGCAGCCGAGCGGATGCTCGAGTTCTTCCGCCTGCGGGCGCTAGCCGACGAGCCGGCCGGGGCGCTGAGCTACGGCCAGCAGAAGCTGCTCGACGTCGCGATGGCGTTCATGGCCGGGCCGCGCCTGGTGCTGCTCGACGAGCCCGCCGGGGGCGTGAACCTGACGATGCTCGCCGACCTGCGCGAGCGGCTGCGCGCGATCAACGCAGCGCAAAAGGCCACCTTCGTCGTAATCGAGCACAACATGGACTTCGTCATGTCGCTGTGCACGCGCATTCTCGTGCTTGCCGAGGGACGCATCATCGCCGAGGGCGCGCCCGCGGAAATCCGCAACGACCGCCGCGTCATCGACGCCTACCTTGGACACTGACATCCTCGCGCTCGAGGGCGTGGTCTGCGGCTACGGCAAGTTGACCGTGCTCAACGAGACGACCTTCAAGGTGGCGCGCGGGGCGATCACCACCATCATCGGCCCCAACGGCGCCGGCAAGTCGACCGTCTTCAAGGCGGTGTTCGGCCTGCTGCCGGTGCAGCGCGGCCGCATCGCCTT
>Ga0075428_100004284_pt1 | contig 15708 bp, 12 predicted proteins | sample RhiMetdeltSRZDD2_FD_75291 | JGI IMG/M metagenome (GOLD analysis project Ga0075428, IMG submission 75291) | Populus rhizosphere microbial communities from Tennessee, USA - Rhizosphere MetaG P. deltoides SRZDD2 | ecosystem: Host-associated > Plants > Roots > Rhizosphere > Soil | place: USA... | reverse complement strand
TGCTGGCCGAGGCGCCGCTGCTGGAAGTCGGCGCGGTCGCCAACGAAGTCCGCTTCGCCCGGCTACCTGAACGGGTCGTGACCTTCGTAATCGACACCAACCCCAACTACACGAACGTCTGCATCACGGATTGCCAGTTCTGCGCCTTCTACCGCAAGCCCGGCGACAAGGAAGCGTGGACCCTCACGGTGGACGAGGTGCTGGCGAAGGTGGAGTTCGCCGCTTCAAAGGGCGCCACGACGGTGTTGCTCCAGGGCGGCCACAACCCCGCCCTGCCGCTCGACTACTACATCACCCTCGTACGCGAGACGCGCGCCCGCTTCCCGCAGATCACGCCGCACTTCTTCACCGCCTCGGAGATCCGCACCATGGCGCAGGTGGCCAGCCTCACGGTCGAGGACGTGCTCGACCGCCTGTGGGACGCCGGCCAGCGCACGATCCCCGGCGGCGGCGCCGAGGTCCTCTCCGAAAAGGTCCGCCAGCGCATCGAGCCCAAGAAGGGCGGGCCAGAAGCCTGGCTCTCGGTCCACCGCAGCGCTCACCGCAAAGGCTTCAAGTCCACCGCCACCATGATGTATGGCCACGTCGAAGGCGTCGACGACCTCCTCGACCACTTCGATTCCATCCGCACCCTTCAAGACGAACACAGCGGCTTTACCGCCTTCGTCCCCTGGTCCTTCAAGCCCGGCAACACCCTGCTGGAGAAATGGATCAAGCACTATCAGGGCCCGAACCCTTACTTGCGGATGCTCGCGGTCTCCCGCCTCTACCTCGACAACTTCCCCCACATCCAGGCCTCGTGGTTCTCGGAGGGCAAGCAGACCGGCCAGGTCGCCCTGCACTTCGGCGCGGACGACTGGGGCGGAACAATCTTCGAAGAGAACGTCCACAAAGCCGCCGACTACGTCAACAAGGTGACGGTCGACGAGATCGTCACGCTGATCAAAGAAGCCGGCTTCACCCCCGCCCAGCGCACCACCGAATACGAAATCCTGACCCGCTACTGAGTCCTCGATCGTCCGTAGCCGAGTTCTGATTCACAACTAGGTCCCCCCGTGCAGTCACACCGCCACCCGGCGGAGGTCGGGGGATGGGGCAGGGCCTCGAGGACCCGTTCACCTCCAAACCAGAAACGCACGCCCCCCGTCTGATGGAGCCCAGCCAAGGCCGGCCCGAATCGGCCCCCACGCATGTGGTCGCCGAGGCCCTGCCCCATCCCCCGACCTCCGCCGGGTGAACGGTTCGGCTACACGGGGTCGATCTGAGGAACGGAGGGGATCAGGCCTTTTTGGTGCGCGAGGGAGAAGAGCCGGTCGACGGCCGCACGCCCGTCCACGCCGAGGGAGAGCGTGAAGTCGTTGACGTACATGAGGACGAATCGGCGGCACGTTTCTTTGTCGATTCCCCGGCCGTAGCGCATGGCGTACTCGAGGGCTTCGTCGACGTTGGCGTGGGCCCAGGCGATGGAGTCACGCAGGGCCTGGGAGAGCGCGCGGTGGGTGGCGTCGCCGAGGTCGCGGCGCATGACGTTGCAGCCGAGCGGGAGCGGCAGGCCGGTGTCGCGCTGCCAGCTCTCGCCGAGGTCGAGCACTTTCGTCAGACCCATCTTCTGGTAGGTGATCTGGCCTTCGTGGATGAGCAGACCGAGATCCGCCTGTCCTTCCAGGACGGCGTACGGGATCTTGTCGAAGGCCACCTCGATCAGGGGCGGGTCGCCGACGTAGAGCCGCAGCAGGAGCGCGGATGTCGTGTGCTTGCCGGCGATGGCGGTGACCCGCAAGGCCAGCTCGGCGGCCGGGATCGGCTCCCGCGCCACCAGAATGGGGCCGTAGCCCTTCCCCATCGAGGCGCCGGGATCCATCATCCGGTACTGCTCGGCGATCAGCAGATAGGTGGCGAACGAGACGGCCGTCACCTCCAGCTCGCCCGTGCGCGAGCGGCGATTGAGCGTCTCGATGTCCTCCAGCACGTGCTCGATCTTCACGCCGGGGATCGTCACCTTCCCCGCCGTCAGCGCGTAGAACATGAACGCGTCGTCGGGGTCGGGGCTGTGGCCAATCCGTATCGTGCGTGTCATCGCGCGCCAAGGCTATCACAGCCGCCAGTACTGAGCAGCGGCGGTCTAACCATACCCGGAACGTCCATACGCGGAACGCGGTGGAAGTCACTGGCATCCGAATTGCGGTACAACATACACAAAGTCGCGGGGAGGCGAACGTGACCAGCGAGCCGTCCATCGCGGACTCGATTACCCGCCACGCCTGCTCCGCACCTGAGAGTCTGGCGGTCTCCGAGGAGGACACCGGCCGGCGCCTGACGTACGGCAGGCTGGACTCCCACGCCAACCGCCTGGCCGGTGACCTCCGCACCCTGGGCGCGGATCGAGATCGGGTCGTGGCCATCGTGTTGCCCCGCTCGGCTGACCTCGTCGTCGCGGCGCTCGCCACCCTCCGAACCGGTGCCGCCTACGCCCCGTTCGATCCCTCGATGCCCGTACCCCGCCTGATCGAGATGCTCGAAGACCTCCAACCAGCCGCTGTCGTCGCCCGCGGCGCCCTCGGCTCGCGTCTGCGGGGCGCCTGGGCCACCGTCGGGCTCGACGCGAACATCGAGGGCGTGGCCCCCGAGAGCCCAGCGGCGCCGGATATGCGGGGGGCGCCGACTGATCTGGCGTACGTGATCTACACCTCGGGCTCGAGCGGGCGTCCCAAAGGCGTCGAGATCACGCGTGCTGGCCTCCTGAACCTGGTGCGTTGGCACCATGGCGCCTTCGCCGTGACCGCCCTCGATCGCGCGCCGTTGCTCGCAAGTCCGGGCTTCGACGCGTCGGTGTGGGAGATGTGGCCGTACCTGACCGCCGGTGCCAGTCTCCACGTCCCGCCCGATCTCACGCGAATGGATGCCGGGTTGCTGCGCGATTGGCTCGTCGCTCGAGAGATCACGGTGGCCTTCGTGGCGACACCGATGGCGGAGCGGCTGCTGGCGCTTCCATGGCCCGCCCACACGCGGCTCCGCGTCCTGTTGACCGGCGCCGATACGTTGCATCGCCGTCCACCGCCTGGCTTGCCCTTCCAGCTCGTGAACAACTACGGTCCAACCGAAGGGACGGTGGTGGCGACATCCGGATACGTGCCTGCCGACCCGCTCGCCGAAGGGCTGCCCTCGATTGGATGTCCCATCACCAACGTGCACGCGTATGTGCTTGACGCGCAGCGTCGGGAGGTACCTACCGGCCAAGACGGCGAGCTCTATCTCGGCGGGGTCGGCATCGCGCGCGGATATCGGAATCGACCCGATCTGACGGCCGAGCACTTCATCGCCGACCCGAACGGCGGGCGGCTCTACAGGACGGGGGACCGCGCGCGCCGGCAGCCTGACGGCAGCCTCACGTTCCTGGGTCGCCTGGACGACCAGGTGAAGATTCGCGGCCATCGCATCGAGCTCGCAGAGATCGTCGCCGCCCTCGCCACGCATCCGGGCGTCGAGAACAGCGTGGTAACGGTGCAGCCAGGGCCGGACGGTGAACTGCGCCTCGTCGCGTTCGTCGTCGCCGCCGCTGGGGCCTTGCTCTCACCGGCGGTGCTCCGGGCGACGCTTCGATCCCGGCTGCCGGAACACATGCTCCCGGCAACATTCGTCACGCTGGACGCGCTGCCCCTGACGTCCAGCGGCAAGGTCGACCGTGCCCAGCTGCCGTCGGCGGAGACGCTCGAGCCCATGCGCGATCAGGACTTCTCCGCGCCGCGCACCACGGTGGAGGTCCGGCTGGCCGCCGTTCTCGAGGACGTGCTGGGCGTGCAGCCGATCGGCCTCGCGGACAACTTCTTCCTGCTTGGCGGCCACTCGCTCCTGGGCACCCAGCTCATCGCTCGCCTGCGTGAGATCTTCGGTGTGGAGCTGTCGCTGCGCACGGTGTTCGACCATCCCAGGCTGGAGGATCTCGCGGCCGAGATCGAGCGAGCCCTACGACTGAACGAGGCCGCGTGAGCGTCACCGTCCCGACGCCACTCAGCCTCTATCACCTGCTCGATCCCGACGTGCTGGCGGATCCTTATCCGCTGTACCGGCGGCTACGGACCGAGAGCCCGGTCCACTGGGATCCCTACCTGCACGCCTGGGTCGTGACGCGCTACGCCGACGTCGTGACCGTTCTGCACCGCTTCTCGGCGGCCCGTACCCCGACGCCCGAGCAGCTCGACGCCATCGGCCTCTCGTCGCTGGCCCCGGTCGCCGCCCTCATGGTGCGGCAGATGCTGTTTCTCGACGCGCCGGCGCACACGCGCATCCGGAGCCTCGCCGCTCAGGCGTTCACGCCACGCCGTGTGGCCGAGTTGCGCCGGCACATCCAGGAAATCGCCGACACGCTGCTCGATGCGGTCGTGGCGCGAGGTCGGATGGACGTGATCCAGGATCTCGCCGCGCCGCTGCCGGCGATCGTGACGGCGGAGATGCTCGGGGTCCCCACCGCCGATCACCTCCAGCTCAAGGCGTGGTCCGCCGACTTCGCCGAGATGCTCGGGAACTTCCAGCACAATCCCGACCGCGCCGCCCGCGTGCTGCGAAGCACCGAGGACATGCTCGACTACTTCCGGGCCGCCGTCCGCGAGCAGCGGACGCGACCGCGGCCGGGTCTGGTGAGCGCGATGCTGCAGGCCGACATCGACGGCGACCGCTTTACCGAGGACGAGGTGATCGCCAACTGCATCATCACCATGATCGGCGGCCAGGAGACGACCACCAACCTCATCGGCAACGGCGTGCTCGCGCTGATCCGCCATCCCGACGAGCTCGAGCGACTGCGACGAGAGCCGGCGCTGATCGGCTCGGCGATCGAGGAGCTGCTGCGCTACGAGAGCCCGAGCCAGCACACGGCGCGGCTGGCGCCGGAGGACACGGTGCTCGGCGGCCAACAGATCCGTCGTCGCCAGGCCGTCATCGCCGTGATGGCGGCCGGTAATCGCGATCCCGAGCGCTTTCCGGATCCGGATCGTCTGGATCTGGCCCGGCCGGACAATCGTCACCTGGCCTTCGGATGGGCCGCACACTTCTGCTTCGGAGCCCCGCTGGCCCGACTCGAGGGCCAGATCGCCGTGTCGACACTGCTGCGACGCCTGGCCGCGCTGCGCCTCGAGACGTCGGCGCTCACGTGGCGTACCAACCTCGGTCTTCGCGGGCTCACGGGGCTCCCGATCACCTTCACGCGGGATTCCCGCGGTACACCTCACACGTAGGGTCGGGGCTGGATGAGCCGCATCGTCCCGTGCGCTGGCGCAAACCCGGTGGCCCCCGTGTCGTTCGCGCAACGGCAGCTCTGGCTCCACGCACACCTCGGGCTGGACGAACCCATCTACAACGAGCCGGTCACGATCCACTACACGGGCTGCCTGGACGTCGGCGCGCTCGAGCGAAGCCTGACGGAGGTCCTCCGTCGTCACCAGGCGTGGCGCACGATCTTCCGGATCGTCGACCGCGACGTACACCAGGTGATCCAGCCGCCGTCCGCCATCTCGCTGCCGGTCGTGGATCTTCGATCGTTGCCGGAGGCGGAGCGGGAGGAGGAAGCCCGGCGGATCGCCACCGAGGAGGCGGTTCGGCCTTTTGATCTGGAGCAGGGGCCACTGGTGCGCGCGATCCTGGTACGCCTCGCCGACGCCCGGCATCGGCTGTACCTGACCCTGCACCACATCATCTTCGACGGTGTCGCGCTCTATCGCGTGTTCCTCCCCGAGCTGGCGACACTGTACGAGGCGTTCGCCGCCGGGCGTCCCTCACCGTTGGTCGAGCCGCCCATCCAGTATGCCGATTTCGCGCGCTGGCAACGGGCCACCCAGCCGGGCAGCGAGACGTGGACGAAGCAGCTCGACTACTGGCGACAGCACCTCCACGGAGCGCCGGTGCTCCAGCTTCCGACGGATCGTCCGCGCCCCGCCGCGCCCTCGTTCCGCGGCGCCATGGAGCGCTTCGCGCTGTCGAGGACGGCGACCGAGGCATTGAAGTTCCTGGGCATGCGCGAGCGGGCCAGCCTGTACATGGTCCTGCTGGGGGTCTTCACGACGCTCCTGCATCGCTATTCGGGCCAGGAGGAGCTGGTCGTCGGCACGGTCACGGCGGGGCGAAAGCGTCCCGAGGTCGAGCCGCTGCTGGGATATTTCTTGAACCCGCTGGCGCTCCGCCTCGACTGCTCCGATGATCCGACGTTCAGGGAGCTGCTGGCCCGTGTGCGGGATGTCGTCCTCGACGCCCTCGCGAACGACGACGTGCCGTTCGAGCTGGTCGCCGATGCGGTCGAGCCGCAGCGCGACCGCCGCCAGAGCCCGCTCTTCCAGGTGACGTTCTCGCTGGAGCCGCCACTGCCGCCGCTGCCCGCGGCGTGGAACCTCACCCAGCTCGACGTCGAGACGGGCGCAGCCAAGTTCGAGCTCTATCTGGAAGTGGACGAGCGACCCGACGGAGCGATCGGTCGCTTCATGTACTGGACGGATCTCTTCGAGCGAGCGACCATCCGCCGAATGGTCGGCCACTTCCAGTCGCTGGTGGGCGCCATCGTCGCCGATCCCGGCCAGCGCCTGTCGGCGCTGCCGCTCATGGTCGAGACCGAGCGGCGCCAGCTGCTCGAGTGGAGCGTAGTGCGGGCGCCTTATCCCGACCGGGCGACAATTCACGAGACGTTCACGGCCGTGGCGGGTCGATCTCCGGATGCGGTGGCGGTGATCAGCGGCGACCAGCACCTGACCTACCGAGCGCTCGATCACCAGACCGACGTGCTCGCCGATCGGTTGCGCGAGCTCGGCGCCGGCCGAGGCGCACCGGTGGGCGTGTGCCTGACCCGTTCGCTCGAGTTCGTCGTCGCCGTTCTCGCCGTACTCAAGGCCGGCGGTGCGTACGTACCGCTCGAGCCCACCTATCCCGCCGAGCGCCTGCGGTTCATGTTGGGCGACACCGGCGCCACGATCGTGGTGACCCAGACCGCCCTGCACCAGCGCCTCGCCTTGACAGCCGCCCACACGGTGTTGCTCGACGCGCCAGCCAGCGGCGTGAGCCCGGGGCCCGCCGCGGCTGGACCGGCCACCGCCGACGATCCCGCCTACGTCATGTTCACCTCGGGATCGACGGGCCGGCCGAAAGGCGTGGCCGTGCCGCATCGAGCCATCCTTCGACTGCTCTTCGGCCAGACCTACGCACGCTTCGGGAGCGACCGCACGTTTCTGATGACCGCGGCGATCTCATTCGACGCCTCAACCTTCGAGCTGTGGGGGTCTCTGCTGCACGGAGGCCGCTGCATCCTTCTGCCCGCGGGGGACACGACGCCGAGCGTGATCCGCGACCTCGTCCGCCGACACCGGATCACGACGGTCCTGCTGACACCCTCCGTCTTCAACACCCTGATCGAGGAAGCGCCGGAGGCGCTGGCCGGGGTCGAGGAGTTACTCATCGGCGGCGAGGCACTGTCGCCCGCCCACGTGCGACGGGCGTACGCGCATCTGCCCGGCGTGACCGTCGTCAACGTGTACGGGCCGACTGAATGCACCACGTTCGCGTGCGTTCATCCGCTCGCAGGCCCGCCGGACGCCGACGCGCCCCGGGTCCCGATCGGGCGGCCGATCGCCAATACGGAAGCGTGGGTCCTGGATCGCCGCCGGGCGCTGGTACCGATCGGCGTCGTCGGGGAGCTCTACCTGGGAGGCCCGGGCCTCGCGCAGGGGTACTTCAACCACGACGAGCTGACGGCCGAGCGCTTCGTCGCCCACCCGTTCGACGCCACACCCGGCGCGCGTCTGTACCGGACCGGCGACCTCGTGCGGTGGCAAGCCGACGGCTTGCTCGACTTCGTCGGGCGTATCGACACGCAGGTGAAGATTCGCGGCGTTCGGATCGAACTCGGCGAGGTGGAGGCGAATCTCGCCGTGCATCCCGAGGTTCGCGACGCAGTGGTGCTGGCGCGCGAGCGCGCGCCCGGCGACCGCGAGCTCATCGCCTACATCGTGCCTCGCCGACGACTGCGCGACACGAGGGCGCTCGCCGAGTATCTTGGGCGGCGGCTGCCGGCCCACATGATCCCGGCACGCTTGGTGACCATCGCCACGATACCGCGCACGCCGATCGGCAAGGTGGACCGGGCGGCGCTCGCCGCGCTCGAGCTTCCCACCATCGCCAGCCGGCGGCAGCCAGCCCGCGATCCCCTGGAGGCACGCCTCATCGCGCTCTGGGAGGACATCCTTGGCGTGAGTCCGGTCGGCGTGAGAGACGACTTCTTCGCGCTCGGCGGCCATTCGCTGGACGCCGTTCGCCTCATCCAGCAGATCGAGCGCCTCTTCGATCAGCGGCTGCCACTGAGCATCCTGCACGCCGATCCGACTGTGGAGAACCTGGCGCGGGTGCTCCTGAATCGGGACCGGACGTGCTTTGCGCGACCCATCATGAAGCTCCAGGAACACGGCGGACGGCGACCGCTGTTCTTCTTCCACGGCGATCTCAACGGTGGCGGCTTCTACTGTCGTGAGCTCGCCCGTCATCTGGGCCCCGAGCAGCCGGTCTTCGCAATCCACCCGCTCGGCCTCGACGACCGTCCGGTTCCGGCCACGATCGAGGCGATGGCGACCGAGCACCTGGCCCGCATGCGAGAGCTGCAGCCACGGGGCCCGTACTTCCTTGGCGGCTACTGCAACGGGGGCCTGATGGCGTACGAGGTGGCGTGCCGGCTCGCCACCGCCGGTGAACCCGTGGAGCCGGTCGTGCTCATCGCGGCGGCGGCTGACGTGCGCCTGCGCTGGTTGCGGCCGCTGCTGGACCAGCTCGCCGGGGGTCTGGGCCTGAGCGAAACCGAGACCGCCAACTACTTCGGTCGCGTGCGCTATCTGGTCGACCGACTGGCTATGGCTGGACTGCGCCGGAAGATCGGCATCGCGACGGCCAGCGCGGTGACGCTCGCCGGCGAGCTGCTCGCGCGGCTGGGCGGCGCCCGTCGATCGCCCTTCACGCGCACGCCGATTCCCGCCGACACCGCCAACGACGTCCGGGTCGGCGACGGCCTGCTGAGCGAGGAGACGTATGCGCGCCATTTCTCCGCCGTCATGGCCTATGTGCCTCCCGTGTTTCCAGGCCGAGTGCTCGCGTTCTGGCCGACGCAGGAGGGGCCACGACAGCGGCGGGATCCCACGCTCGGCTGGGGCGGCCTCATCGAGCACGTCGACGTCGTGCGCGTGCCGGGCGACCATCACACGATCGTCACGCGCCACATCGAGCTGATCGCGCGTGAGATCCAGGCACGGCGCCCCGTCGACCTGCGCTCGGTCGCCGTCGATCCCGACTGACGTGGCTGGCCAGGAGTGGGCGCCAGGCCCCTCGAGCCGAGGCTGAGCGATGCCGAGATCCACGTGGACGCTGCAGGAGATCCCTCTCGGCCCCGGCTGGAAAGCGGCGCTGGCCGGGGCCGGGGCGATCCGGGATGTGCGTTACTGGACGCTGGACGCCGCGGTCAGCGGTCGCTGAAGCCGATGCGGACGTCGCCGGCCCGGATCGCGCGGATGATCGCGTCGCGATCGCGCTGCGCGTCCACCTCGATCCAGGCCCGACCGAAGTGCGGTGGCCGATGCGCGTCGTCGGTGGCAATCTTCGTCAGCGGGATGGCGTCGGTGTCGTAGGTTGGCCGGTACATTCCGGTTTCGGTCACCTCGATCGCGTCCAGCGGCCAGCCGGCCGCCCGGATCATGTCCACGCGTGCCACCGTCTCGGCGACGCTGAGCCTGTAGCGCGCAGGGTGATTCAGGACCCACAGCGTCTCGGTGTCACCGTACACCTTGCCGACGTGCTGCTCGAGGGGATCGAAGTTGACCTCGATGCCGCGGAACAGGAGCAATCGCGGGGCCAGCCGCTCCAGCGTTCGCTGGTAGGCCGGCTCCACCCAGTTCTCATGATCCTCGTGGTCAGTGATGGCGAGGAAGTCGTATCCACGGGACTCGTACTCCTCGATCAGCGCCTGGGGTGAGCGGACACCATCCGAGAAGGTCGTGTGGGCGTGCAGGTTGCCCTTCAAAAACGCCATCAGCCGAGCACCGTGCGCGCGTGGGCGGCGATCTGGTCGAGCCGAGCCAGCCAGAGCTTGGGCGTCCGGCGGGCGTGATCCACGAGCTCTCGGAGGCAGGCGAAACGCGACGGCCGCCCGATGATCTGCGGATGGAAGGTGAAGTTCGTCACCCCGCCGGTCTCCGTGATGCCGTCCAGCTCGGTGAGCCACGCCTGCAGCACGGGCCCGGGTGGTTGGATCGCCCGCTGGCCGGTGAACATGAAGAACGGCGCGTCGTCGAGGACCCACGAGACGGGAATCTCCACCAGCCGCTTGCCCTCCAGCGGTGCGTGTAGATAGGGCCGCAGCCGGTCCATCATGTTCGAGGAGTACTCGAACCCGTGCCGCACCAGCAGGCTCAGCGTCCGGGGGGACAGCTGCCAGGCCGGAGCCCGGTATCCGATCGGTCGCCCACCCGCCTGCCGGGTGAGGACCTCGAGGCTACGGACGAGGATCTTCTCCTCCTCGGCGGCCTCGAGATCGCTGACGCGCTCGTGGACGTCGCCGTGGCAGCCCACCTCGTGCCCCCCGGCGACGATGGCCGGCACCGCCTCGGGGTGATGCTCGGCAACCCACGCCGGGACGAAGAAGGACGCTGAGATCTCGGCCTGGCGGAGCAGGTCCAGGATGCGGGGCAGGGCCTCCAGCACACCGAAGGTCCCCTGGGAGACGGTGACGGGCTCGGTGACGCCGCGAGCCAGCCAGAGCGTTTCAGCGTCGAGGTCGAACGTGAAGGCGCACGCGGCGCGAGCGCCGTGCGGCCAGGCAGCAGCGGTCACCCTAGCGGGGACGAGGTCTCGGCGCGGGGGGACCGTCCCACGTGACGGAGAACCCGAACCCGAGCACGCCCCAGCTGGCCTGATAGGCGCCGAGCGTTCCCCCCACCGGAAGATTCGGCGAGGTCCAGCCCGCCAAGCCCATGCGCCCGGATCCGGTCGGCGTCTGGTACTTGGAGGAGAACGGCTCGATGAACGCCGGGTCGTGCTCGACCATGACGTTCGGGAAGTAGTAGTCAGCGTCCGGGGGCCGCGTGGTTTCGTAGAGGAGCGGCGGAGTCACGATCCGGGGCTCCGGGAGCGTTGGTGTCACCTTGCTCGCCTCGATCTCGACCTGGGCGAACGCGCTCGACACGACCATCAGGCTCAATGCTGCAGCGATGACGGCGAACTTGATCACCCACATGAACCCATTGTACCGGACCGACGAGACGTCGACCAGTGGCCCTTGGTCCTATGTCAGACCGACAGGGTCGTATATCAGACGCGACAGAGCGCGGTCAGGACGCGGAGGTCGGACAACTGGTCCAGCTGAAGCACCAGCCGTTCGATCTCCGCCACGCGCGCGGGGGCCAATGCGCGCGCGGCATTGGCGCGGAACTTCTCGACAATCGCCCCGGGAGGGAGGGGACGGGCCAGCCCGCCCCTGCCGTCGGGACTGCGCGCCTCCAGCCGGCGGCCGTCGCGCAGACGGACCCGCACCCAGCCGGGAAAGCCCCGAGGGAAGAGGGAGTCGGGATCCACCGTATGAGTCACCCGCTCCGCCAGAGCCAGGCGAGCGGGGTCATCGAGGCGCTCCAAGGCATAGGTGTCGAGATCGACGTGGCCTTCGAGCAGCGCACAGGCCACCGAGTACGGCAGACTGAACTGGGCATCGTAGGCGGTCCGGGGACGGATCTTCGCCGCCCGCGGCTCGCAGACGATTGGCACTTGGCCCGCGGACACCAGGCACTCGACCGCCTCGATGCCGGCCGGATCCAGCTGGTGGGCCTGGCGGAGCTCGAGCGCGCAGTCGAGATAGGCGTGGTTGTAGTGGCAGCACGGGTACGGCTTGAACCCGATCGCCGGGGTCTCCCATCGCGTGCCGAGATCGTCGAACGCCTCCCGCGCGGGATCGATGCCCAGCAGGGTGCGGTAGAGGCCGAAGCGTCCCTCGAGGATCGTCGCCGGGCCGCTGAAGTCTCCGGCCGCGAGCGCCGCGGCGACCACGCCCCCCTGCCCGGCCCAGCCAGCGTGCACGCGCTTGACCCACGAGCCGTCTTCCAGGTACTCCATCACGCCGGAGGCGAAGCTGCCCGCGATGCCGAGCGCAGCGGTGAGCCGGTCCGCCCCGAGCCCGGTCAGACGGCCGGCGACCAGCGCCGCGGCGAAGGGCCCGCACACCGCGGTCGCGTGAAAGCCCCGCGCGTGGAACGCGCCGGACGCCGCCAGACCGATGCGCGTGATCGCCTCATACCCGGCGACGGCCGCCGCCACGACTGCGCGGCCGTCGAGACCTCCCGCCTCACCCAGCGCCAGGGCCACCGGCACCACGACGGCGGAGGCGTGCGTGATCGAGGCCGCATGCGTGTCGTCGAAGTCGAGGCTGTGCGCCAGCGCGCCGTTGGCGAGCACGGCCAGCGGGGGCGAGGCGGTGCGCTTGGCCCCGATCACCGTGCAGTCGCCGGCGGCCCCCCAGCTCTCCAGCATGCCGAGGATCGAGGGCGCGGTGTCGCGCGTGGACGCCGCCAACGCGAGGCCGATGATGTCGAGCGTCCGCAGCCGGACGCTCGCGACGACGTCCGGCGGCACGGCATCGAAGGTCAGGGACGCCGTGAACTCGGCCAGGCGCCGGGCCAGGGTCATGCGAGGTCAGGCGCCGGGCTGGGCCACATTGCCGTCGCGCTCGCGGCTGCGCAGCGCGACGACGATCCGACCATCGGGTCCGGTGACCTCGAACTCCTCGGCAATCCCCGCCTCCAGCATGTGCTGAACGAGATGCTCGCGCTCGGGGCCGGAGGGCGGCAGCAGATGTGACTTCCAGCGCATGACGAAGTATCCGCGACTCACATGCGGCAGCCGGGCCTCGGCCCGCTGCAGCTCGCCCAGGCCGCGCTCGAGGACGGTGTCCGGTGACAGCCGGACGGCCGGCGCCGGTATGCGCTCCGCCAGGCGAGGCCCGCGGCCGTTGGCGCGGATGGGCACGGCGGGACGCTCACGGTCGCGCGGCAGCCGATCCACGCGGAACGCGCCAATGCCCTCGCTCAGGTGGATGTGGCCGAAGCAGCGCACACGCAGGTCCGTCGACAGCTCCTCGGCCGACCAGGTGGCCACCCACACCTGCTTGCCCAGCGCGTTCACCGCTTCGACCGCGGGCACGAAGTCGTCGTCACCCGACACGACGACCGCGGCGTCGTAGGCGCCGTTGGCCGCGTAGTGGATGAGGTCGGCCACCAGACGCGTGTCCACACGCTTCTCGGTCGTGTACTCGTACTCGGTGGCGCACGACGGACAGCGGCCGGTGCGCCGCACGCGCGGGTCGCGCTTCACGAAGTACCCGGGCCGCAGCTCGAGCCCCTTGAGGAAGCCCTCCACCACCTGGGGGGCGTCGGGTGAGACGCCGACGTAGTAGTAGGCGCCACCGAACATTGCGGCCGACCCGCCCACCGCCTGCGTGATCCACGTCGCGAGCCGATCGTAGTCCACGCGCAGGGTGTCATCGTAGCGCTGCAACGAGCGGTAGAAGTTCTGCCCGTCAAAGAAAATACAGATCTTCATCTGCATCGGCTCCCGGGACCGGACTCAATACGACTGCGGCCATCGTACCACCGCGTGCTAGACGGCCGGCCCCACGGCGCCCACTCGACGACGAGATGCGCGCGCCGCGGCGCGGGTGGCCGTGTTCGGCCGCCCGCGCAGAAGATCAACAAATGCCTTCCTCTGGCGTTCGTCGGCTATTGCCGCGCTCGCCGAAGTGCCTCGATCTGCGCTTTCACCGCGTCGAGATTGAAGCTGGCCCCTCGCTGCATCGGCGGGAAGTCAACGGCCGTCAGGGCGAGCTTCTCCACCTGCTGCTGGACGAACACGAACCGCCAGAATTCGTACTTGAACCAGTCGAAGTATTGCTGCGCCCCGCTCTTGCTGCCGTTCTCCGGCCAGCCCGTGCGCTCGAAGGGATCGAGACGAAGGTTGGTCAGGTAGGGCACGTCGACGTGGACCTTGGCGCCGAGCCAGCCGTGGGGCTGGTCGATGAACCGATACTTGAAGTCGTCGACGCGCACGGCGCCCAGCGTGCTCTCGCCGAAGTAGAAGATCTCGTGGCGATTCGACGGCCCCTTGCCGGTGATCATGTCCATCTGGTTGTAGCCGTCGAGGTGCACCTTGTAGGTGCGGTCACCCAGCTGCTTGCCCTTCTTCAACTCCTCGATGATGTTCGGGTTGCCGGCCGCCGCCAGGAACGTCGGGAACCAGTCGAGCCCGGACATGATGCCGTTCTCGACCTTGCCGGCGGGCACCTTGCCCGGCCAGCGGATCATCGCCGGCGCGCGGAAGCCGCCTTCCATGATCGTTCCCTTGCTCTGGGCGAACGGGGTCTGCCCGCCGTCCGGCCAGGTGAAGACCTCGGTGCCGTTGTCGGTGGTGAACATGACGATCGTGTTGTCGTCCACCCCCATGTCCTTCAGCTTCTTCATCACCAGACCGATGTCATCGTCGAGCTGCGCCATGCCGGCTTCGTGGATCGACCAGCCGTTCTTGGAGTTGCGCATCGCCTGGTACTTCGGCGACAGGTGGGTGACGATGTGCATGCGGGTCGGATTGAGCCACAGGAAGAAGGGCTTGCCGTCGGCCTTGGCCTTGTCGAGGAACGCCAGGGCCTTGTCACGGATCTCGTCGTCAACCGTCTCCATGCGTTTCGGGCACAATTCGCCCGCGTCCTGGATCCTCTGCTTGCCGACCTTGCCCCAGCGCGGATCGACGGTGGCATCGTCGACGTTGGTCGCAAAGGAGTGGAGCATGTTGCGCGGGCCCACCTGCGATCTCAAATCTTGCGGATAGTTCGGATGGCAGGGGTCTTCCATCGCGTCCAGGTGATAGAGATACCCGAAGAACTCGTCGAACCCGTGCACCGTGGGCAGGAACTCGTTGCGATCGCCCAGGTGGTTCTTGCCGAACTGACCGGTGGCGTACCCCATCGCCTTGAGCGCGGTCGCGATGGTCACCGCCTCGGCCGGGATGCCGATGGTGGCCCCGGCCTGCCCGACAGTGGTCATGCCGGTGCGGATCGGCAGCTCACCCGTGATGAAGTTGGCGCGGCCGGCCGTGCAGCTCGCCTCGGCGTAGTAGTCGGTGAACAGCATGCCCTCGGCGGCGATCTTGTCGAGGTTCGGCGTGCGGCCCGCCATCATCCCGCGGTGGTAGGCGCCGATGTTCCATATCCCGATGTCGTCGCCCATGATGACGAGGATGTTCGGTTTCGGCTGCGCGGCCGCGGGTGCCGTCATCAGCAACACCGCGATACACAGTGCTGCGAGAACCAGCAGGCCTCTTCGTGTGTCCCTCATTCCAAGCGCTTTCACGGCTTCCTCCTCATCTGAGTGAGCATCACAGCAACGCGAGTTCCTACTGCGAGCCGGCGTTGGCGAGCCGCATGATCATGCTGGACAACGGCGTAGTAGGACGCGGTCCGCGAGGTCGAGGGTCCGCGCGCCGGCGGGCGGGAAGGGCTTGATGCCTTCATCGGCGACCAAAGGAGTGACCGCTGATCGCTCGCCTCCGTGGCTCAGGAAGCGATCTTGCAAGAAACTCGCGCCACGCCAAATTGGACCTTGGTCCTATGGCGCATTGCGGCACCGGCTAGAAATGCGAAACGCGGGGTGTGTGGCAACCCCG
>Ga0075428_100004283_pt1 | contig 15709 bp, 12 predicted proteins | sample RhiMetdeltSRZDD2_FD_75291 | JGI IMG/M metagenome (GOLD analysis project Ga0075428, IMG submission 75291) | Populus rhizosphere microbial communities from Tennessee, USA - Rhizosphere MetaG P. deltoides SRZDD2 | ecosystem: Host-associated > Plants > Roots > Rhizosphere > Soil | place: USA... | reverse complement strand
TGTCGACGTGAACGGCAGGCGGATCGCCGTCACCAATGTTGGCGGCAATTACTACGCGTTTGACGACGAGTGCACGCACGAGCAGTGCTCGCTCGCCGAATATGGCGAAATGGCAGGGACGACGCTGACGTGTACGTGCCACGGCTCTGAGTTCGACGTGGCGACCGGAAGGGTGCTCGCCCCTCCGGCGCAAACGCCGCTCACGGTGTACCGCACCCTGGTCGAGGGCGACGCGCTCAAGATCGAGGTCTGATGCCCAACGCGTACGTGATTGTTGGTGCGAGCCTCGCGGGTGCGACGGCCGCAGTCACGCTGCGCCAGGAGGGCGCCGACGGGACGATCACGTTGATCGGCGCCGAGAAAAACCCCCCGTACGAACGCCCGCCGTTGTCGAAAGCGTACTTGCGCGGCGAGACGCCGTTCGAAAACGCGCTGGTACGTCCGCCAGCCTTCTACGCAGAAGAGGGAATCGAGACGATCTTCGGCTGCCGAGCGCTGCGAATCGATGCCTCGGGTCGTGTCGTCGAGCTCGACGACGGTCGTCGCGTGCCGTTCGATCGGCTGCTCATTGCGACGGGCGGACGAAATCGGCGCTTCTCGGTTGCCGGGGCCGATCTCGACGGCATCTACAGCCTTCGAACGGTTCAGGACGCGGATCGGATTCGGATGGAGACAACTGCCGGTCGTCGGGTTGTGGTGGTCGGCATGGGTTTCATCGGCTCGGAAGTGGCGGCGTCACTCCGGCAGAAAGACCTGGATGTCGTCGCGATCGAGCCATCGAAGACGCCGCTTGCTCGGGTCCTGGGCGAAGACGTCGGACAGTGTCTCGCAGATCTGCATCGCGCGCACGGCGTCCGAACTGTTTTCGAGGACACGGTGGTTGCATTCGAGGGCACCAGCCGCGTCGAGCGGGTCCTGACCAAGGGAGGCCGGCGGCTCGACTGCGATTTCGTCGTCGTCGGCATCGGCATCGATCCGGTGGTGGACGTGCTCGACGGCAGCGGCATTCACGTCGACAACGGCGTCCTCGTCGATGAGTACTGCCAGACCAACGTGAGCGGCATCTACGCAGCAGGTGACGTGGCGAATCACTATCATCCGCTCTTCAAGCGGCGGATCCGGGTCGAGCACTGGCAAAACGCGATCAAGCAGGGTACCGCTGCCGCGCGGAACATGCTCGGACGGCATGTCGCGTACGACGAGGTTCACTGGTTCTGGTCGGACCAGTACGACGCGAACCTGCAGTACGCCGGATTCCACAGCGCGTGGGAACAGCTCGTGGTGCGCGGGCGTCTTGGCTCGGACGGCTTTCTGGCCTGCTACGTCAACGAGGGTCGAATCGATGCGGCCGTCGCGCTCAACCGCGCGAAGGATCTGCGTCGAGTGATGCCGCTCATCAAGGCTCGGCGTCCCGTTGATCTCGCCCAGCTGCGCGACGAAAGCGTGGACTTGCGTTCGCTGCTTGCCAGCTCGTAGCCGGTTCCGGCTGTTTTACGGACTCAGCAGCGTCTTGAACGCCCGACGCTCGTCCATCGGGCGGTCGCCCTCCGCGACCTGATCGTCTACTTCTGACTACACGTTCGATCGGCCTCGGATGTAAGATCGGCCGCCGAACGTGCCTGCTTCGTAGACCGCCGTCCATTGTCACGCCCCGCGTGATGCGGGAGGAGGGAACCGTGCACATTCGTCGGACCTTCCCGATGGCATCCATTGCGCTCGTTTCCCTACTCTTGCCCATAGCCGTCGATGCCCAAACGTCGCTCAGCGGGAGCATTGCTGGGGTTGTCCGGGACCAGTCCGGCGGCGTGCTGCCGGGTGTGACGGTGGAGGCGTCGAGTCAGGCGCTGATTGAACGGACACGTGTTGTGATCACTGACGATCAGGGTGTGTACCGAATCGTCGGCCTCGTTCCAGGCGTCTATACCGTCACGTTCTCACTAACCGGTTTCGGCACCATACGCCGCGAGGGTGTCGAGTTGACGACCGGTTTTACTGCTCAAGTCAATGCCGACCTTCGCGTCGGGGGCATCGAAGAGACGCTCGTGGTCTCCGGTGCCGCGCCGCTTGTGGACACGCAGAATGTCATCTCGCGCACGGTGCTCTCCGCGACCGTACTGGATCAGCTTCCCGTAACGAAGACGATCAGGAGCTACGCGCCGCTCGTCGTCGGTGCCACGATGGCGGCGACCAGCCAGGACGTTGCCGGCAATCGTGGTGAGGCGAACACGCAGATTGGCATTCACGGAAGCCGCGGCGCGGACATGCTGTATACCGTCAACGGTCTTCGCCCCGCGAGCATGATGAATCAGGGTGGAGGCAGCCGAACGTTTTCGATCAATGCTGCGGCCGCGCAAGAGATCACGTTTCAGACGGGAGGTATTTCAGCCGAAAGCGAGACGGGCGGCGTCACGATGAACGTCGTGCCGAAGGAGGGCGGCAATAGCTTCACAGCGTATCTGAGTGTCAGCTTCGCAAACTCCGCATTGCAGAGCGTCAACGCAACGCCCGAGCTGCTCGACCGCGGCCTCATCCCGCCGCTAAAGACGCGTCGCATCTACGACATAAACCCCGCGGTCGGCGGCCGCATCCTCAGAGATCGTCTCTGGTTCTTTGCGTCGCGGCGGCAGTGGGACAGTCAGTCGCCGAGTCCCACCCCTGGGAATTATCAGAACAAGACGCAGGGCACGTTTGGGTACACGCCCGACTTTGACCGCCCGTTCTTCCGGAGGAACCCGCGGAGGAGCAATCTGCTTCGGCTGACGCTCCAGGCGACTGAGAAGCAGAAATTGACCATCGGAAACGACCTGCAGCGCAACTGCAACTGTCCGCAGATCGCAGCCAACGCCGCACCGGAGGCGCAGGGCTACCACGTGTACCAGGAGAACTTCCTCGACAGTGCGTGGACGTATACGGCCACGAGCCGGCTGCTATTTGAGGCGGCGGTAGCGAATTACCAGGCGAGCTATGACTACGACCCTGTGGAAGGAATGAATTTCACGCCGAATGAGATTGGCGTGACCGAGCTCGCGACCGGTTACCGATTCAACTCGCGTGCGACCGCGACCAACACGGACGGCGGGTATGGAACCATCACGCACAATCAGGGAAACGGCCGCTTTTCGGGTTCGTACGTTACCGGGTCACACTCGTTCAAGACCGGTCTGTTCCTGCAGCTCGGGGTCAGACATCACAGTTCGTTCATGATCGGCGATCGCGCGTACACGGTGCGCAATGGACAACCCACCCAGGTGACGATCTTTGCTTCCCCCGCCGTGAACGACAACCAGATGGTGAACCTAGGACTCTTTACGCAGGACCAGTGGACGTTGCAGAGAGTCACGCTCAACCTCGGCGTTCGATTCGATTACCTCAATGCATGGGATCCCGAGCAATCGGTTCCTGCGGGTAGCTTTGTGGCGGCGCGGACGTACCCCGAAGCCAGGGATCTTCCCAACTTCAAGGACCTCAGTCCACGACTGGGTGCTGCAATTGATTTGTTCGGAAATGGACGGACCGCAGCAAAAATGTCGCTTGGCCGCTATGCGACGCTCATCGGCCCCAACCTTGCGCAGATCTGGCATCCGGCGAATCAGCAGGTAAACAGCGCGAATCGCACATGGGCCGATACGAACGGCAACTTCGTGCCTGATTGCGACCTCGTACTGCCCGCTGCCAACGGCGAATGCGGCCCGTTGTCGAACGCGCGGTTCGGGCAGCCGACGAACTCGACTCGGCTGGGCGCCGATGCGTTCACCGGATTCGGCAATCGCAGCTATAACTGGCAGGGATCGGTCTCCGTCCAGCACGAGCTGCGTCCTGGGCTATCGCTGAACGTCGGCTACTTCCGTACGTGGTACGGGAACTTCATGGTGACGGACAATCTCGCCCTTGCACCCGCCGACTTCTCGCGTTATTGCGTCACTGGACCGTCACATGTCGACCTTCCGGGTGGAGGGGGAGCGCAGATTTGCGATCTCTACGACATCGACCCGGGAAAGTTCGGCCTGGCCGACAACCTCGTGACGCTGTCATCGAACTACGGGAAGCAGAGCGACGTGTACAACGGCGTCGATGTCACGATGAATTTGCAGTTCGGCCAGGGTGGGTTGCTCAACGGCGGGATCAGCACCGGACGCACCGTCACGGACAATTGCGCCGCCTTGGTTGATTCGCCCGAACGGCGTTTCTGCCGGGTGACGCTGCCATTCGCCGGCCAGACACAGGTGAAGGTTTCGGGCGCGTATCCGCTCCCGTGGTGGGACATCCAGGCCAGTGCGACGTATCAGGACTTGCCAGGCATTCCCATCACGGCCAGTTACGTGGCCAGCAATGCCGAAATCAGGCCTTCGCTCGGACGCAACCTGGGCGCGTGCGGTGCGGCTGCCACATGTAACGCCACAACGACGGTCGAGTTGATTGAGCCGAACACCATGCGAGAAGGTCGAATCAGGCAGCTCGATCTCCGTTTCTCGAAGATATTGCGGTTCGGTAGGTACCGCGTGCAGGGGAATTTCGACGCCTACAACGCGCTGAACGCGAGCCCGATTCTGGCGATCAATACGCGCTCCGGTACATCTTGGCGCCAGCCAACGGAGATACTCGCGGCGCGCACGTTCAAGCTCGGCGGGACGCTCAGCTTTTGACGGATTCGTGACGTGCCCCGGCAACGACTCTCATCGTTCGGGCACTTCGATCAGGACAATGTCGGAATGATCCTGGATCTGCTCCAGCACAATCTCGCGGCCGTCGGCGGAGATGTCGAAGTCGCGGACATGAAAGTCTGAAGGAAAGTTCGTGAGTTGACGCTCGGCGCCGGTTTCGAGATCGATCAGCCAAAGATTCTTGTAGCGGATCTCTCCGCGCAGCACCACGATGGATCGTCGTCCCCCCATGAAAGTCAGATGCCTCGCGCCGCGCGTTAGTGTGAGGTCCGGCAGAGCATACGCGCTGCCGTCCGCATTGGCCGCCTTGACCGGAAATGTCGTCCCGATGTCGGGACCCGAATAGAGAATCATCTTCCCGTCGGGAGACCACGCCGGATCAACGGAGTATTCCTCCATCAGGCGCGCCGGTGAGCGGGCGTCTACGGGTACGTTGAAGAGACGCGGCACCCTGTCGACCACCGCGGCCACCGTAATCGATTGGCCATCCGGCGCCCAGGCTGGCCCACCTTGCAATTCCAAAGAGCTCGAGACGACGCGAACGTCCGAGCCATCCAGATTCGCGACGTACAGGAGCGTTTGTCCGCTGCGTCTGACGGTAAACGCGATACGGCGTCCGTCACGTGCGATGGCAGGGCCTCCAACGATGCGGCTCTCCGGCGCGCTCCATACCTCGGTAGCGAGATCGCTCGCCAGCATCCAGATGCTGTCGGTGGTGCCCTTGGAGGTGACGTAGAGCAGAAAACCGGCCCCGAGTCGTGGAGAGGAACCGTTGCCCGTTGTCAGTGAGATGGGGCGGGACTTCGACAGGTCGGCCTGCTCGGCCGTCACCGGCAGGCGCCACAGCGTGCTCTTCGTGGTTGCGAGCGTCGCGACCATACGCCGGCCATCCGCGCTTGCCGCGAGCGATGTGTACCGGTCGATACCAAGGCTCAGTCGTTGTGGCACGCGTCCGTCGACGTCGAGACTGTGGAGCCACGGTCCGCCCCCTTCCTGGTCGCCCGCCAGGTACATCAGCGTCTTCGTGTTCAGGAACACGGGGTGTGTGACGACCGCGTCGTGATGAGTAATCCGTTCGGGAGCTCCTCCAGCTGGGCTCATGCGCCAGATGTCCATCCGATCGGGCACCGAACCCTGGACGAAGTAGATAAATCTCCGGTCCGGCGACCAGAGTTGAAAGTGAGCGTGGAGGCCGGGAGGCGCTGAAAAAATCTCGCGTGGCTCCGACGTCTTGCCCGAATCGCGAACGAATGTCGGATCGCCGGGCCCCGGTGTGTGATAGACCAGGCGCCCGTCCTCCGACCAGTCAAATTCTGCGACGCCGTCCAGATACGGGCGCGCCGGGCCACCCAGCACAGGCAGTCCCCAGACGCTGATTTCCTGAGGGGAACCGCCGAGCTTCCTTGCCCAGAAAGTAACCAGAGTTCCGTCGGGCGAGAAGCTAAGGGTCCGGACCGAGGGATTCACGACGTCATGCACCGATCCACGGGTGAGGTTCTGAAACCGGCCTGAGCCGACCTCTGTCACCCATATATCCATGCGTCCATCGCGATCCGACTGAAAGGCGGCGAGTCTGCCGTCACGAGACAACGCCGCCGCCTGTTCGATTCCGTCGAAATCGGTCAGCTGCAGGAAGCGGCCGTTCGCCACAGGATTATCAACACGGTCCGCGCCGGCCTGAAATTGCCATGCGGCGACGCCGAGGGCGAGAGCCGCACAAACTGCGGTCATCGGCCACAACCACGACGCTCGGCCGGCTGCAGGGCCCGCACCACTGTCACTCGCTTCCTCGACCGGCGCAGGCTGCCGATTCCTGGCCCACGCGTCGAGCTCGGTCCTGAAGGCATAAACCGACCCGAGCTTGTCGTGGATGTGACGATGCACGGGCATGCCTTCGCGCTTCTCCCAACGCTGCACGGTTGTGGCGTCCCGCTTCATGTAGGCGGCGATTTCTTTCCAGGAATCAAGGCGGTCGTCTGGCGTGCGCTCGACAGGAGCTGGCGAAGGCGGAAGAGAGGTGTCGGCCATGGTGCCGTGCGGCTGACCCGGAGATATCGAAGAGACGGGATTGTAGCGCCGCCCTGAACCTGCGGCAATCGACGGTATTCGACGGCACAGGAACAATTTCGGGCGATACCGCGGATTGCTGCTTGAGACAGGGATTCCACGCGCCCTAGTGTTCGCGCGTCGGCATTTTCCCGTTCTATCCAGTTGGGAGGGCTCCTATGCGCAGACTCATGACGATTTTCCTCGCCGCTGCGTGTGCAATGCAGGTTCATGTCGCTGCCGCGCAGGACGTGACCGGTTCCCTGATCGGGACCGTCGAGGACGCCCAGGGGGGCGTTCTCCGGGGTGCCGTAGCTCGTGTGAGTTCCCCGGCTCTGATTGGCGGTGCACAGACGGCCACCACCAACGACAAGGGGCAGTTGCGCTTTCCAGCTCTGCCGCCCGGCCTGTACGCGCTCGACGTCGAGGCGCAGGGATTCGGGGCCTACCACGAAGAGGGGATTCGGATCGGGGTCGGCGCCACCATCGAGCGAAGCGTGACGCTGACCGTGGCGGGTCTGCAGGAGTCGGTCCTGGTGGAAAGCGCGGGCTCACGTATCGAAGCCCGCGGGAGCGGATTCGAGACCCGCTTCGGCCCGGAAGACATCAGGGCGATTCCGGTCCGGCGGTTCAGCATGTTCGATTTCATTCGCGCGGCGCCTGGCGTGTCGCCCACCTCGCCCGGAAGTGTGTCGACCAACAGTGTTTCGGCGTTCGGTTCCGGTACCAATGAGAACGTGTTTCTCATCGACGGGACGAACTTTACCTGCCCATGCAGCGGTGAGGCGCGATCCGAGCCCGGCGTGGACTTCATCCAGGAGGTGCAAGTCCAGTCTGTCGGGGCCTCGGCCGAGTTCGGCAACATGCAGGGCGCCGTGGTCAATGTGGTGACACGACAGGGCAGTGACCGCTTTCTTTATGACGCGTCGTACTACGGGCAGACCGCCGGTTTGACCAGTCAGCCGGTGAAACTCACATACCCCGGTCCCGAGCAGCTTCGAAGCGGATACGAACGCGTCAGGTACCGTGACGCGACAACAAACCTCGGCGGACCTATTGTTCGTGACCGGCTGTGGTTCTTTGCCGGGTATCAGCATTTGCGCGACTACGACAGTCAGCCGGGCACCGACCCCGCATTCCCGAGAACGTACGAGCAGGACAAGATCTTCGCGAAGCTCACCTGGCGGCTGGCGCCCGGCTGGCAATTGCTCCAAAGCTTTCACGACGAGTTCTGGGTCAACCCGGAGCTACCGACGCGCGTGAGACCGTTTGAAGCGACACAGCGCCGGCACGCGTCGGTTCCCGCAATGACGTTCGGCCACCTCACGCACACGTTGTCCTCCAACACTGTGTGGGACGTCCGCGTCGGGCGATTCGTGTTTGACCGCGAGGACGACACAAGCACGGGTAATGTGACGATTCCAAGCAGGTTCGATCGGGTGACTGGCGTGTTCAGCGACGCGCCCCAGACGTTCGGCGGACTCACGCTCATTCGTACCACGAGTAAGGGAACCATCAATCACTACCGGCCGGATATGTTGGGCGCCGATCACCAGTTGAGGTTCGGCGGACAGTTCGAAAAAGGGGAGCACCACCTGTCGTCAATTATTCCGACCGGTGTTAGGTACGTGGAGAGCAGCGGCCAGCCGTTTCAGGCTATCTCGAGCGACCCATCAATCACAGGTGGCGTGTTTTTCACGACTTCGGGGTTCGTGAGCGACGCCATCACCGTAGGCAATCTGCTGACAGTCAACGCCGGAGTGCGATTCGACCACACCCGTGCGATCAGCCAGGACCTGCCGAAGCTCGATGTCCAAGGCCGTGAGACCGACACCATCGTCGAGGGCCTGGGTACGTTGTACACGTGGAACGTCTGGTCGCCGCGCCTGGGCGTCACCATGAAGCTCACCAGCGATGGCCGGACGATGCTTCGTGCAAGCTACGGCCGGTTCAACCAGGGCGTCCTCACGGGGGAACTGTCCCCGATTCATCCGGCGGCCACGCCGACCACCACGATGGCATACAACGCGGCGACGGGCGGCTACACGACTCTCGTATCGGTGGTCGATCCGAAGCGGAATCTCGAACTCGACCCTCGGACGCGATCTCCGCGTACGGACGAGTACTCCATCGGCGTCGACCGCGAGCTCGGGCGACAGCTCGCGGTCGCGATGGCATACGTTCGGAAGAACGGTAGTCGCTTCATCGGTTGGACCGACGTCGGCGGGCAGTATCGGGAAGAGGTCCGCTCGTTGCCGGACGGCCGCAGCGTGCCGGTGTACGTGATTACCAACTCCACAGCCGATCGCCGATTCCTGTTGACCAATCCTGATGGCTATTCGCTCACCTACAACGGAGTTGTGATGGCAGTCGAGAAGCGACGGTCTGATGGCTGGCAGGCGTTTGGTTCGTATACGTGGTCGAGGGCTTCCGGGCTCCAAGTCTCCAGCGCAGCGACCGCCGCGGGACCGCAGGTCAGCACCATTGCCGGCACGCCCTTCCTCACGTTCGGACAAGATCCAAACAGCCTTACGAACGCCCGCGGCCGGTTGCCAAACGATCGACCGCACATGCTGCGAGCGATGGGCAGCGTTGAAGTGCCCCGGACGGGGTTCGTCCTCGCGGCTAACGTGCAGCATTTCAGCGGAAAGCCGTGGGCGGCGAGCGCGCAGATCACGCTGCCTCAGAGCGATCAACGCATCCTGCTCGAGCCGCGCGGCTCCCGGCGGCTGTCATCGCAAACACTGGTCGATCTCCGGCTTTCGAGAGCAATTTCGCTGGGCGGTTCCACACGCGTGGAATTGCTGGTGGACGTGCTGAATGCGTTCAATGACACCGCGGAGGAGGGGCTGGTCACCGACAACCTGTACAGCCCGACATTCGGGCAGTCGGTCTCGTTCATTGATCCGCGTCGCGCAATGATTGGCGTGAGGCTGAACCTGGGCCAGTGATGACGACGCTTCTCGGCCGGACCGGATCTGGCGAACACTCACGGCCGGTCTCGTCCGTCTAGCTCCGCGAACAACGTTTAGGCGACCGACGCGCTCAACGACTCGGATGGATGCCCGGTCCATCCTGGCGGGGCGAACGATCGTCGTCCGATTGTCAGAAACGAGATACCTGCGGCGACACACAGCAGACCCGCAATCCAGAACGCGAACTGGTAGTCGCCCAGCATTGTCCGGATTGCCCCTGCGCCGAATGCGGCCATCGACGCGCCGAGCTGGTGGCTCGCGCCGATCCATCCGTAAATCACGCCCGTGTTTTCCCGGCCGAACGCCTCATTGGTGAGACGCACGGTGGGCGGCACGGTGGCAATCCAGTCGAGACCGTAGAACACCGCGAACCATGCGAGCCCTCCGGCGCCTTCCTGCAGCGTAAAAGGAAGGAAGAGCAACGAGATGCCGCGCAGCGTGTAATACGAGAACAGCAGATGGCGAGGGGAATAGCGGTCTGTGAGCCAGCCCGATGCTGTCGTGCCGATGATGTCGAAGATCCCCATCATGGCGAGGAGCCGCGCCGACCGGACTTCCGCAATCCCGTAGTCGTGGCACGCGGCGATCAAGTGAGTGCCAATGAGCCCGTTCGTACTTGCGCCGCACACGAAGAACGTTCCGGCGAGTATCCAAAACGGACGTGAACGGACCGCATGGCGCAAGGCTTCGACGGGTGCCATGACGCGCACTGGCGAGGCGTTTTCGGCGAGTCGGCTCTGGCCGTACGGCAGGAGCCCGAGGTCCTCGGGCCGATCGCGCATGAAGAAGTAGACGATCCCGAACACGACAGCCGCGGCGCCTGAAACCACCAGGGCGGCAGCGCGCCACCCGCTTTCCGCAACGAGCGACGCGAGCAATGGCAAGAACACGAGCTGTCCGGTCGCGTTGGCCGCCGACAGGATGCCCAGCACCAGGCCGCGACGCTCGTCGAACCAGCGGCTCGCGATGATGGCCGCGAGCACCATCGACGTCACTCCCGTCCCGGTGCCGACGAGCACGCCCCACAGCAGGGTGAACTGCCACTGCGTCTGCATGCGTGTGGTGAGTGCCACCGATACCGCCAGCAGCGCCACGGCGCCGAGGACGACCCGACGAAGCCCCCAGCGGTCCATGACCGACGCGGCAAACGGACCGATCAGCCCGAACAGTGCGATGTTGATTGCAACCGCTGCCGAAATGGCGGTGCGGCTCCATCCAAACTCGCCTTCGAGCGAGATCATGAGGACACCGGGCGTCGCGCGGACGCCAGCGGTCACCAGGAGAACGCCAAATGTGACGAGCGCGACGATCCACGCGTAATGAATCCGATTGGTCATCAGCTACAAAACTGATTGTCGTCGAGTTCGTGCGAAGTTGTCGATTCTCGATCGGTTCTGGGCAGGTCGTCTCGGTCCGGCTGAAGCCGGACATTACGTACCGGCGGTCACGCTCGCGCGCAAAGTTGCCGGCTCGAAGACAGAGTGGCACACTGTCGCACCGAGGAGTGAATCATGCAGAGCACAATCTGGACACGCTGCGCTGTGGGAGTGTTCGTGTTGGCGTCCGCTGCGTTCGGCACCGCACAGCAGACCGCGAACGATACCTCACCTCTGGTGCTACCCGGTCACCGCTACGATCTGCCGGCCACCCTCATCACAGCTGCACAGATCGAGGCGCACAAGAAGAACATGGTCGCCGCCAAGAATGACGATGTCCCGATGAACATGGTCAAGGCGGGTGGTGGGAGCGACAAGCATCAGTTCGGCATCAGCGTGGTCACCCGCAACAAGGGACAGAAGAACCCGAACTTCGCCGTCCACGACGATGTGGCGGAAGTGTATTACGTGATCGAGGGCAGGGGCCGCATGAAGCTGGGCGGGAAGATCACGGATTGGAAGCGGCGCCCGGTGAGTGCAGGCAACGGCAGAGGAAGCGCGGGCACGACGGCAGTCGGATCGAAGGACGTCACGATAGCGAAGGGCGATGTCCTCATCATTCCGGCCGGCACCCCGCACAAGTGGGAAGACGCCGAGGAGTTCACGAGTTATGTCGTCGTCCGGGTCGATCCGGACGGTGTCGCGCCCTTGATGGAGCTCGGAACGGCGAAATTCACGGATTGACCCGGCAGGTCGCGATCAGAGGAGAAAGAACATGACGAAAAAGCTGGTCTTTCGTGCGCTCCTGGTTGTCATGACGGGCCTCTCGCTGCACGACCTGGTCGGGTTGGCGCAGGGCGCGATGACGCCGCCCGGCACGTTCATCGCGTCGGCCCGCTGGAAGAAGATGCTCGACGACGATAAACCCGAACTCGGGATCGTCGCGGGTCAGGCTGCCCGAATCGTGCCGCCCTTCGTCATCCGGCGCCGGGTGGAAGGACCGAACAACGCGAGCGTCCACACGAAGGAAGGTGACGGCGCGGACGTGACGGAGGTGTACTACATCCTCGACGGCGGTGGCACGTACACGACCGGCGGATCGATGCCCGATCCCAAGAACCGGACGGCGGGGATCAAGGGCGGCGTCACCAACGACATCAAGCCGGGCGACGTCATCGTGATCCCGCCAGGCACGGCTCACTGGTTCAGCAAGATCAACGGGCACGTCACGTACATCGAGGCACGTTTCCCTGGCAGCCTGACGGCACCACCCGCCAGGTAAGCCCGACCGGAGTGCCCGATGCACGTCGCTCCAGTCGACATTCTCCTCATCGTCATTTACTGCGCGTTTGTCCTCGCCATCGGCTTCCGCCTGCGGCGGCAGATGGTGGGGAGCTCGGAGTTCTTCATGGCCGGCCGCTCGATGCCGGCGTGGGTGGCCGGCGTGGCGTTCTTGTCAGCCAATCTCGGAGCTCAGGAAATGATCGGCATGGCAGCGAGCGGCGCGAAATACGGCATCCTCACGAGCCACTTCTATTGGGTGGGAGCTATCCCGGCGATGGCATTCGTCGGCGTGTTCATGATGCCGTTCTACTACGGGTCGCGGGCCCGCAGCGTTCCGGAATATCTGAAGCTGCGGTTCGATGAGAAGACGCGCGGCTTCAACGCGCTGACCTTCGCTGGCATGACGGTGTTTTCGTCGGGCATCAGCATGTACGCGATGGGCGCGCTCCTTGCGCTGCTGCTCGGGTGGAACATCCACGCGAGCATCGTGGTGTCGGCCGCCATTGTGCTGGTGTATATCTCGCTTGGGGGCCTGACCAGCGCCATCTACAACGAGGTGCTGCAGTTCTTTCTCATCGTCTTCGGCTTCATGCCCGTCGCGTACCTCGGCCTTCGCGACGCGGGCGGATGGGAGGGACTCGCTGCGCGCGTCCCCGACACATTCGTGCACGCGTGGTCGAACCTGGGGCAGGCCGACGCGAATCCGATGGGCATCGAGTGGTTCGGAATGGTGATGGGCCTCGGCTTCGTTCTGTCTTTCGGGTACTGGTGCACGGACTTCCTGGTCGTGCAGCGTGCCATGGCTGCCGACTCGATGAATGCCGCGCGCCGGACCCCCCTTATCGCCGCAATGCCCAAGATGCTGTTTCCGTTCCTGGTGATCGTGCCAGGGATCGCCGCGCTTGGGCTCACACTGCATCCGGCCGCAGGCACTGCGCCGCTGCTGCCGACGCTCGCTGACGGCACCTACGACTACAACATGGCGCTACCGATGATGATGTCGCGTTACTACCCGGCGGGTCTGCTTGGCCTCGGCCTGACGGCGCTGCTCGCGAGTTTCATGTCCGGGATGGCCGGCAATGTCACCGCGTTCAACACGGTCTGGACGTTCGACATCTACCAGAGCTACATCCGGCCAGGTCAGAGCGACGCCCATTACCTCTGGATGGGCCGAATGGCCACGTTGTTTGGAGTGCTCGTCAGCATCGCGACCGCGTATGCAGCGATGCGCTTCAACAACATCATGGACATGCTGCAACTGGTGTTCTCATTCGTGAATGCACCGCTCTTTGCGACGTTTCTCCTCGGCATGTTCTGGAAGCGGACCACCGGGCACGGCGCCTTCGCGGGCCTGGTCGCCGGGACCGGCGCGGCGGCAGTGCATTACGAGCTCACGGGCGTGGCCGGCACCGCATCGCTTTTCCCGAAGCTCGCGATCGTGCATGCGTACCCGTCCGACATGGCTCAGAATTTTTGGGGCGCGATCGTCGCTTGGACGACGTGCTTCGTTGTCACTGCGGGCGTCAGCCTGCTGACCGCCCCCAAGGCGGATTCTGACCTGCGCGGCCTTGTCTATGGGCTGGCGGAGCGCCCAGCGAGAAGCGACGCGGGATGGCACCAGCGTCCCGCGGTGCTCGCAGCGGTTGTCCTCACGCTTACACTGGCATTGAACATCCTGTTCTGGTAACCGATGCACCTCGACCTGCGATATCCGATTGGCCTGCTGCTCACCACGTACGGCGCGATCCTCGCGTTCGAAGGCGCGGTGTCTCGGGCGACGGTCCTCGACCTCAACGTGAACTTGTACTGGGGCGCCTTCATGATCGTGTGCGGCCTCGGCGCCATCGTCCTGGCTCGACGCGCTCGCAAATCACAAATCACAAATCACAAATCAGAAATGACGTGAGCTAGTCGGACCTCACATGGACCGGTGGCCCGAGGTGGATGTGGCGCTTGGCGACAAGCCAACCCCGACGACGTGCGCGACGGGATTCAGAGGCTTCTGGGACTCGGGCGATTGGCCGAGAATCGCGAGCTCCGCCTTCTTCAAAGTTTGCGATATGCTCACCGCTTCCCAGAGAGTCCACGTGAACAAAGGAGGCAGCGATGCGTGATGGCGATTCAGCGGTGCGCAAGGCCAGAGTCAAGGCAAAAGCCGCCGAGGGCGATCAAATAGCAGCAGAACGTGCAGCTGCCGCTGCCGAAGAACGTGCGCGACACGCAAAGCTGGCGCTGAAGAAGGCAAAGAAGATTTCGAGGAAAGCTACGAAATCGGCTCGCAAAGCACGAAAGGCCGCCGAGGCTGCGCAAAAGTCCTTCGCCAAAGCGGCCGCCCGTGTGGCGCGCGCGGAAGCTGACATCGCGAAGGCACAGCGGGTGCAGAAGAAACGGGTCGCGAAGGAGACCGCGGCGACGAAGAGCGCGGCGGCGAAGGTCGTTCAGAAGGAGACCGCCGGGAACGGCGGTGCCCCGAAGAAGGTCGCCTCGAGGAAAGTGACGGGGCAGAAGCGTGTTCATCGCACGACCGTGTCGCGTGCAGCGCGACGTCCGCGCGTCTTTCGGGTGCAGGTGCCCACGCCGGCCACGGCGCCCGCGATTTCAGCGTTGGAACCGTCGGACGGGTCCGAGACGTTTCTACTGGGTCAATCGGATCTCAGCTGACGAATATCGCACCGAGCCCCAAACTCGACAGGGAAGACGTGGACGACCAATTCGTCGTGACGTGTCCCTTTTGTGGCGAGCATATCGAGATCTACGTGGAACCTGACGTCACCGGTGACTTCGTTCAAGACTGCGAAGTGTGCTGCAACCCATGGCGTGTTCGCATTTCGCGCGACGGGGAAGATCGTTATGTTGACGTGGCGCGGGGTGATGGGTCCGAGTAGGTGCCTCGGCGCGCCTGTTAGCGTGCCTTGATGGCTTGTGCGGACGCGGCTGGGCGCGGCGCGCCCTTGGCAGTCTGTCGATCGACGTCGATTGATCCGTTGAACGTGGCGCCCTCGTGCATAACGACCGCCCACGTGGTGAGTGTGCCAGAGACTTCCGCTGTCGGCGTGAGCTCGATCCGCTCGGCGGCCAGCACATTGCCCGCCAGCGTCCCCTGAATCGTCACTCGTGCGCCCTCGACGTCGGCGTCGACGCCGCCCTTCGGCGCGACGAGGAGGGCACCCTCCAACATTCGGATCTGCCCTTTCACACGGCCGTGAATGGTGATGTCCTCTTGGCTGGTGATTTCACCCGTGATGCGAAGGGACGCTCCAATAGTAGTCATAGTCTTGACTCCGGAAGTAAGGTGTCATGCCGTGTCTCGCTCATGGTGAGACCCCCGTGCGAGGGTGACGTCCTGAGTTTCGGCTGAGGGGAGCGT
>Ga0075428_100004281_pt1 | contig 15709 bp, 15 predicted proteins | sample RhiMetdeltSRZDD2_FD_75291 | JGI IMG/M metagenome (GOLD analysis project Ga0075428, IMG submission 75291) | Populus rhizosphere microbial communities from Tennessee, USA - Rhizosphere MetaG P. deltoides SRZDD2 | ecosystem: Host-associated > Plants > Roots > Rhizosphere > Soil | place: USA... | reverse complement strand
CCCACGTTCCAGGTTTTCAAAATTCCGCACGCCAAAGGCCACGGTTACAGCATCAAAGCTGCTCCCTTCAAAGGGGAGGTTTTCAGAATCCCCGCTTCGAAGCTCTACAACATGCTGCAGCCCTTTTTCACGTACCTTCCTCCTACCAACGTCCAGCATGCCTTCAGAAATATCTATACCAATGATTTTTTCAGGCTTTAAGACCATCGCTTGCAGCGCGAAGTCACCCGTGCCAGTTGCAACATCCAGGATGTTCCGCGGTGCAAGTGGCCTCAGATAATTTATAGCCCGTCTGCGCCACGCCCTGTCTATACCAAGACTGAGAAAGTGATTCAAGAAGTCGTACCGTTGGCTGATGTTGTTAAACATCTTAGCCACCTGCTCTTTTTTTGAGGTCTTTTCGCCACTGTAGGGAACAACTGCCATTTATGTGGAATAAGCTCTAAACCGGGGCGAAGGTAGATAGAAAATTTCAGGTTTCAGGTTACAATGTTTCAGGTATGAACCCTGAAACATGAAATCTTGAAACCTGAAATCTTGAAAGTTGGAACCTGGAATCTGAAATTAATTTTGAAGTACCTTGAACTCAACGCGTCGATTCAGCTCGCGTCCGCCTTGTTCATCGTCGTTGCTGGCCAGGGGTTTTGACTTACCGTAGCCTACTGGTTTGACCCGTCTCGCATCGATACCCTTTTTAGTCAAATAAGTTTTTACTGCCTGCGCTCTTCTTAGCGATAGACCTTGATTGTATTCTTTAGTGCCAACTGCATCGGTGTGACCTGCTATTTCAACCATCATGCCACTATTTTGTGCCAGCATTGCTTCAAGTTTGTTCAACTCAGTGTACGATTCAGTCTTGAAGGTTGCCTTATCGAAATCAAAATAGATGTTTCGCATAATGGAACTAACTCCAACGGCGATCTTTCTTAGCTCTACTGTTCTGTTGACAGTTTTTTCTTCGGTCGACGCGCCCTGCAGTTTGAAAGTCTGATTCACGAACACATAACCACTTGCCTCCACCGAAAGACGGTAGTCTTTGGAATTAGCGTTCGTGATAGAAAACTCATAAACGCCAGGACCCTGATTTTGCATTGGCACGATCACGTTGTCCTTCGACCCCTGCAGTCTGATCTTGGCATCGATCGGCGTCTTGTCACCTGCATCTACAACGGTGACAATATACTTCAACGCTTTCAGGTCCTTTTTCGTAGGCGTCACAATGGGTTTTACGTTCGTGTCCGGAACAGTCACGCTGACAGTAGTGTCTTTCGGTTGATCAATCGGGAGTTTTGTGGCAACCTGATCAACGTTCTTGATACCTTCCGGTATAGTAATCATGTAAATGTCCGTGTATCCCATTCCATCCTCCCTTACAGAAGAATAATAGGCGCGCTTTCCGTCTTTTGAGAATACGATATAAATATCATCATCAGGTGTATTGATGGGATATCCAAGATTCGTAGGCTCGCTCCATTCGTTAGTCTTCAGGTCAAGCGTACTCCTGAACACATCAAAGCCACCCATTCCTTTTCTTCCTTTACTACTGAAATAAAGCGTTACCCCATCATAATCGATAAATGGGCCATCATCATCCATATCTGTATTGATGTTCGGACCGAGATTTTTAACGTTGGTCCACTCGCCTTTTGAGTCTTTTGTCGCTCTGTAGATGTCGAGTCCTCCGAAACCGCCCGGTCTGTTACTTGAAAAATACAGGGTCTTTTCATCTCGTGATAGCGTTACAGACTTTTCCTCAAAGCTTGAGTTTACAATACCGGGCATTGGAAGAGGCGCGCCAAATTCTGCGCCAGCTGTACGCTCGGCATAAAAGATATCGCCACCTCCTTCGTCTTTGAACATGAACAATGTATTACCATCAGCCGAAAGCGCGACGTTTGAATCGTGGTAAGGATTGTTCACAACGGCACCGAGATTCTTTGCGTAGGCCCACACATTGTTCGTCTTCTTTGATGTAAAAATATCTTCATAAGGTTTGTTATCATCAAACACGTTTTGGTTCAGGTTATCCTCGCGCCTGCGGGTAGTAAATACTATCTCATCTTCGTTTTCATTCAGCACTGGGGCATAATCTTCGAATTCGGAATTGATCTCACGTCCGATATTAACAATCGAGAAATTTCCAGGTCGTGACACGAACTCTTTTCCATTCTCGCATTCGAAGATCGCGCGATCAATGGTAGCCTGGTCGATCTTATCCTTACCCTGATAATTTGATTTTTTAGCAAGCTTATCCTTGTAGAGATTGTAAAACTCCAGGGCCTTGGTGAAGTCTTCGCCATATTGATAGCTTCTTCCGATCCAATATTCGATGTCGAACCGGTATGCGGGATCCTGTCGAAACACACGAAGCAGATATTTTACGGCGCGATCTTTTCCTACAGTGAGGAGGTGCATCCTGCCGGCTTCGTAGTTGGCTTTGATAAAGGTGGTATCAAGGTCAGCAGCAGTGACCATAAGTTCACGGGCATCGTCCATAGCCTTGGTTTCCGCCATGATCAACTCCGCCTGCTCCATGTATTGGCGAGCTGTTTCTTTGGGATCTTGCTGGCTAAAACTCCGAGTGAAAAATGCCGAAAATAAAGTTGAAAAAATCAGTACTCTCCGGATACTGGTCATTGTTTAAAAAATTTTTACTATAGGGTACACCAAAAATATACTCCAATATAGCCACAAGATATGAAAAACTGTGAAATTTTGGCTACTAAATTGGTCCATAAGGCACACGACTCTTACATTCTTAGTATTTTGGCCTTCAATCATTACTTTAACAATGAAGATAACCAGCGCCGAATTTGTCTCCAGCTACGCGGACGTAGACAAGTGTCCAAAAGACGGACGTCCTGAATTTGCCTTCATTGGTCGCTCCAACGTCGGCAAGTCTTCCCTTATCAATATGCTGGTGAATTCGCGACACCTCGCCAAAACTTCCTCTACTCCCGGTAAGACCCAAACCATAAATCACTTTATTATCAATAGTTCATGGTATCTCGTTGATCTTCCAGGATATGGCTATGCGCACGCAAATAAAACACTAAGAGCAGGCTTCGGAAGAATTATTGAAGACTATGTGTCTAAACGTGACGGTCTTTCTTGTCTTTTCATTCTCATCGACTCCAGGCTGGAGCCTCAGGCAATTGATCTCGATTTTATTCAATGGGCAGGCAGTCGGGAAATTCCAATAGCACTCATCTTCACAAAAATCGATAAGCTTAAGCGAAATGAATTGCAAAAAAACATGAAGCAATACGAGAAGATGCTGTTGACCCGATGGGAAGAACTGCCCACTACAATTCTTACGTCGGCTACCAACAAGGCGGGGCGCGACGAAATACTCCATCTGATCGAAGAGACTATAGGTCAGTGAGCTGTGAGCAGTCAGCAGTCAGCAGTCAGCATCCAACAATCAACAATCACAAGCAGGTTCGTTGCTCATTGCTCATTGCTAATTGTTCATTAGATTTGGGTCGCAATTAAAGTAATGATATGACGCTATCGGATATTGCAACAATTTCAGGAAAAGGTGGACTTTTCAAAGTCCTGGCACCAACCAAATCAGGAGTTATTCTTGAATCCCTTGATGGTGCAAAATCAAAAATGGTGGCCACAACGAATCATCGTTTGTCGCTGCTTAATGAAATTTCAATCTATACCACAACCAAGGAAGGTACTGTTGGGTTGGAGGATGTATTAAAAAAAATTCACAAGGACTTTAGCGATGACCTCGGCGTCGACGCAAATTCTGATGATTCTGAATTGAAAGCTTTCATGAAGGCCGTACTTCCCGATTATGATGAAGACCGGGTTTATGTGTCTGATATCAAAAAACTGGTGAGGTGGTACGGTTCGATTCTGAAATACGCGCCTGAGCTGTTCGTTCCCGCGGCAGAGAATACTGAACCAGCGGAGAATGCTGAGAAGTAATTATCCAAAACTTTCTGCCTTCTCCACCATATTCTTAGATCCGACGTAAAACGCCGTGCGCTGGTGAAGGTCATTCAATGCAATGTCCAGAATCCGGCCGTTGCCATTGGACGCTTTTCCTCCCGCCTGTTCTGCAATATATGCGAGAGCATTACACTCGTACATCAAACGCAGTTTTCCTGTCGGGTCTTTTGCCGTTGCGGGGTAGATATAAATGCCACCCTTCAGCAGGTTGCGATGGAAGTCCGCTACAAGAGAACCAATATAACGCGCTGTATAGTTTTTGTCTTTACAATATTGAACGTAATCCTTTATAGGTTGAGAAAAAGAATTTGCTGATCCTTCATTAATGGAATATATCTTTCCGTCCTCAGGAATCTTCATGCTCGGGTGAGAAAGGAAATATTCTCCAAGTGATGGTTCATATGTAAATCCATTAACTCCATGGCCAGTTGTATACACCATCATAGTAGAGGATCCATACAACACATATCCGGCAGCAACTTGCTCAGAACCTTTTTGCAGAATATCAATAGGTTGAATTGGAGTTCCCGCGGGACTCTTCCGTCGGTAGATCGAAAAGATAGTACCGATCGAAACATTGACGTCGATGTTTGAAGAACCATCCAACGGATCTATTGCAATCACATAACGCCCTTCGTTGTTAAGATCTACAAACGTCTCTGATTCCTCTGAAATTAACGCACATACTTCCCCACCTTTCATAAGCGCGCGTGTAAACCGGATATTAGCGAGAACATCGAGCTTTTGTTGGTCGTCGCCAGCCATATTTTGCGTTCCGATTGCCCCCATAAGATCAATCAACCCAGCCTTGTTAACTTCTCTGTTTACAACCTTGGATGCCAGTGCTATGTCCCGAAGCAATTGAGAGAGCTCGCCACTTGCGTACTGGAACTGGGTTTGGTTGTTCTTTATAAAACGGTCAAGGGCCGTGCCGATGGACTGGGCGATCCTGGAAGATTCAATACTTGGCGTGTTGGTATTATTGATTGATCTTTGCATGGCTAAATTATCTCAAAGTTAATTCGCAAACGATTTAGTGCAACTAAAATGAAGGTTTTTAAATTCGGCGGAGCCTCACTGAAAACCGCTACAGGCATACAGAACGTATCGTCTATCATTCAGTCGCAAAAAGGAAATAAGCTGTTGGTTATCGTCTCAGCTATGGGTAAAACCACAGATATGCTTGAACGCGTGGTGAACCTTTCCGCCTCAGGACAGGAATACGAACAGATGCTTTCCACTCTAAAAAATTACCACTGCGAAGTGATAGAAGAACTGTTTACCGACGGAAACTCTGTAGTCAAAGAGATCAACACAGTTTTTTCCAATCTGGAAGAACAACTTAAAGAAGTTGCAGACTTTGATCAGGTATACGATCAGGTTGTTTCATTAGGTGAGGTTTTATCCTCAGTTATTGTACATCATTATCTATTGTCGCGAAATGTCAAAAGTCATTGGATCGACGCGAGGAATTTTATTCAGACCGATAGTACTTTTCGCGAGGGAAAAGTGGATTGGTCAGCTACCGCTGAAAGTATTCAAGAATTAAGGTCTATACTTTCTGATCATATTATAATTACGCAGGGATTTATCGGCCGCACGCCAGATGGATATTCCACAACGCTTGGACGTGAGGGCTCTGATTTTTCCGCAGCTATCTTCGCTTCTTCACTACAAGCTGAATCAGTTACCATTTGGAAGGATGTACCCGGCGTTATGAATGCGGATCCGAGAAGATTTCCGAATGCCCTGGTCTTTACCGAGCTGCCATTTAAGGAAGCAGCCGAAATGACTTACTACGGTGCATCGGTTATTCACCCCAAAACCATAAAACCACTCGCGAACAACAGCATTCCGTTGCTAGTGAAAAACTTTGACGACCCAAATCTTCCGGGCACAATCATCCACGAATGCACAATTGAAAATCTTCCTCCATTAATCGTACTTAAGGATAATCAGTGCCTTATCTCTTGTAAGGTCACCGACTACACATTCATTTCCGAGGAACAACTAAGCGTTATATTCAATTCCTTGCATGAACTTAATATCAGAATCAATGTTATGCAGAACTCAGCGATTTCTTTTTCTTTCTGCATCGACTTTCGGGAAAGCAAGGTCACAAAGTTGATCGAAAAGCTTCAGCGCAGTTTTGAAGTGTACTATAACACCGGCCTCACACTTATCACGGTGAAAAACTACGACGAGGAAAGTTCAGAACGTTATCGAAAGATGGCGGGCGTACTTCTGGAGCAGTCATCACGCTCCACGTTACAGGTGCTCGTGAGGAAATTCTGAGTGTTTTAGGGAAGGGTATGTTTTCATAAAAAAGATAGTATTTTGCGCTAAGCGCTTTCAGCTCATGAAGAAAATTCTTGTTGTTTATTACAGCCAATCGGGGCAGCAGTTATCTATCATACGTTCGTTAACCAAGCCATTAGCAGAAGCGGGACATACGATTCACATCGAAGAGATCCAACCGGTCGAAAAGTATCCATTCCCATGGACTGCATATCAGTTCTTTAATGCATTCCCGGAAACATTCCATCAAAAACCCCTCGCAATAAAGAGCCTTTCACCAAAAGCATTTGACAATTACGATCTGGTTATTATCGGTTATCAGCCCTGGTTTCTGACACCTTCGCGTCCCATTAGCTCCTTTCTCCAAAGTGAAGAAGGCAGGCGAATACTGAAGTCACGACACGTGGTGACAATCCTTGGTTGCCGGAACATGTGGCTGGGGGCGCAGGAAAAAGTAAAACGCCGGCTAAAGGAAGCAGACGCGAATCTCAGCGGTCATATTGCTCTCGCTGACAGGTCCGCGAACCTTTCGAGTCTAATAACCATTCTAAGGTGGATGCTGACAGGAAAGAAAGAACCTTTTCTGTTTTTCCCACCTGCGGGAGTAGCACAGGCTGATATTGAACATGCGAGTATTTTTGGAAAGAGCATTGCCAAGGCCCTGGAGACAGGCAACTTCACATCTCTTCAATCGACGCTGAATGAGGATGGCGCCATAGACGTAAAACCTGGACTCGTCCTTCTCGAAAAAAGGGGACAAAAAGGTTTTTCATTTTGGTCGAAATTTATTTCTTCAGGAGGAAGCCTTTATTCGACAGGACGTAAGATCAGGGTCTATATTTTCCTTTATTTCCTGTTGCCAGCGATATTTGTCCTCTCGCCGTTGTTGTGGATTACATCGAAAATTTTTTTGATTGTAAAACGAAAGCAGTTGCTCGAAGACGTGACCTATTACAAACAGAATTCATTGCGGTGACCAACCAAAAAAAACATTAACCGCTCTGGTATAAAAGGGTATTATCTTTGTTCTAAAACCTTCAGGAATGGATCAAAAATCGACTTTTTTTACGTATGGGCACGGTTCAAATAGTTTTAATTCTTACGGGAAAAAAAGTACTTTCGGGCTTTAAAATTCTAACTTTTTAACAACCAGACTAAAACCAGAGCGCTGAGGATGAACAGGAGTGTGTACATAACGAGATTAGCGAGTTTTTTGCCAAACGATCCGATTTCAAATGATCAGATGGAGTCCGTATTGGGGCTCATTAACGGCCAGACTTCGAAGGCCAAACCGCTTATTCTACGGAACAATCAGATCAAGACTCGGTATTACGCAATTGACAAACAGGGTCACACGACGCATACAAATGCAGGACTGACAAAGGAAGCGGTTTCGAAGCTTTTTGATAATCAATTTGAGCTCAGCCAGGTCGAGGTTTTATCGTGTGGTACCACATCTCCCGATCAATTGTTGCCTGCCCATGCGGCCATGGTACACGGTGATCTTGGAGGTCGCCCAATGGAGATCAATTCCGCATCTGGTGCCTGCAGCGCCGGGATACAGGCGCTCAAATTCGGATATCTTTCCGTGCTCGCTGGAGAAACCAACAATGCTGTCTGTACAGGATCAGAAAGATTTTCGAAATGGATGCTGGCGAAATTTTTCAAGGAAGAAGCTGAAAAGATCTCTAAGCTTGAAGGAGACGGGATCATAGCATTTGAAAAAGATTTCCTTCGATTTATGTTGTCCGATGGAGCCGGGGCTGCATTGCTTGAATCAAAACCCAATCCTGACGGCATCTCTCTGAAAATCGAGTGGATCGAACAAAGCTCATATGCGCATGAATTACCTACGTGTATGTACGCTGGTGCAGTAAAAGGATCGAATGGCAAGATCGTCGGTTGGAGTGATATGGAACAAGAACAGTGGAGTGGCCAATCCGTATTCGCCATTAAGCAGGATACAAAACTGCTCGGTGATTTTATTGTAAAGAAGAGCATCGAGTTCATGAAAAAAACATTGGAGGAAAAGAATGTCCCGGCGGAGAGTCTTACTTATTTCCTGCCTCACCTTTCATCGCAATACTTTGCTGCGCGCATTGTCAAGGAGTTGGAGTTGATGGGCGTGAATATTCCTTCATCAAAATGGTTTACGAATCTGTCGTGGGTAGGAAATGTTGGTGCTGCTTCGCCATATCTGATGCTGGAAGAACTCTTCCATTCCGGAAAGTTGAAAGTAGGTGATACGCTTTTAATGGGAATACCTGAAAGTGCCCGTTTTAACTACGCTTACGCATTGCTGACGGTAGTCTGATATCCACGGCTCTGCTTGAAAATAGTTTAGTAACCAATTAGCTTTTCCAGATCATATGAATAAGGAACAGGTACCTCAGGATGAGGAAAATCTAAATGAAGGAAAGCTGGCGAAACTCTATTATGCCACCGACGACAAGGGTCACTATGTAAAGGTGAATAGCATTGGCTGGGAACCTGAGACCGTCGCCATGCAACAAGCCTGGGATGTCGTGAACAATGAAGTGGACGAGGCGCGTGAAAAAGTCATCAAGGGCGAAGCAAGTCCCATTCTGTACTACCTCAAAAAGAATATCATGACACCAGCCCTGGTTGCATCATATGTTGGTACGCTTAGCCTTATCGTTAGATTGCATTGCCGCCCTTTTTTCTTTAAAAGGATGAGCAAGAAAACGCTGGAGAAATACGCGTACACATTCCGGATCAGTGTTGCAGAGTTAACAGATATTGAAAGACTCAAAAAATGAACTTTACTCATAAGCAATCGGCCCACTGTGAAAGCGGCGTGATATCTAACCTTCTCCGGTTCCACGGACTGGAGTTCGATGAACCAATGGCGTTTGGCATTGGATCCGGATTGTTTTTTTCCTATCTGCCGTTTATAAGGATCAATGGCATTCCCGCGACAGCATACCGTATCTGGCCGGGGCAAATATTCAAGCGATTTTCCGAACGCATAGGAATAAAACTAGAGCGCAAAAAATTTTCAAATCCAAAATCAGCAATGCTGGAGCTCGACAAGATGCTCGATAAAGGGCAGCCTGTTGGAATGCTCACCTCCGTGTTCTACCTCAACTATCTACCGGCAGCGTATCGCTTTCACTTCAACGCTCACAACATTATCGTCTTTGGAAAGCAAAACGGCAGTTACCTGGTAAGTGACCCGGTAATGGAGTATACTACAGAGATATCACATGAAGATCTGGTCCGCGCCAGGTTTGCCAAAGGTATGCCTGAGCCAAGTGGCCGGATGTACTACCCAGTTAAGTTGCCGGGAGACTATTCTTTAGAACAAGCGATATGGAAAGGCATCCGCCAGACCAGCGACCATATGACACGCATACCGATGCCCATCGTGGGCGCAAAAGGAATGAAGTACCTCGCAAAACGACTGCGTCAATGGCCGGAAAAGCTTGGCGAAAGGAAAGCTATCCTGTGGCTGGGCAACGTTATCCGAATGCAGGAAGAGATTGGTACTGGTGGCGCCGGGTTCCGATTTATCCATGCAGCGTTCCTGGATCAGGCTAGCGCCAAACTTCAAAACGAAAAACTTTTCAATCTCTCACAACAACTGACGAAAAGCGGTGATAGTCTTAGGGACTTCGCGTACTATGCAGGCAGAGTATGCAAGAACCGTAAGTCAGATACGAAGACTTTTGCAGAACTTGGTGATATGCTTGAGGCTTGTTCCGTTCGCGAGCAAGAAATATTCTCTGAACTGTACGAAGTGAGCAAATCCAAATGAGTACACGTGTAGTTCACCTTGAGCATCTCACAAAACAATATATACAATCCAGTAAGCCGGCTGTTACGAGCCTGACTTTAGAAATTCCCGAAGGATCAGTTTTCGGGCTCCTCGGTCCTAATGGCGCCGGAAAATCCACAACGGTGATGATATTGTGTGGACTGATGCGTCCAGATGCCGGGGCCGTGTCAGTTATGGGTGAGGACATGCTTCAGAAAGGAGCGTTATTGCGCAAGAAGATTGGAGTCGCTCCGCAGGAAATTGCGTTGTTCCCGAGTCTTACCGCGTATGAAAACCTGTTTTACTTTGGCAGGATGTACGGCCTTCCTTCAGAATTAATACGCTCTCAGATAGAAAAATATCTTCATGTATTTGGCCTTTCGGAAAAAGCGAAAAAACACGTGCACACGTTCAGCGGCGGGATGAAGAGAAGGCTCAATCTTATTGCAGCGCTCCTGCATCAGCCAAAGCTTGTTATACTCGATGAGCCCACGGCGGGGGTAGACGTACAATCGCGGAATTTGATCCTGGACTTTCTGGTGGATCTCAAAACACAAGGTACTACGATCATATATTCATCACACGTCCTGGAAGAAGCGGAGCGTATATGTTCACACTTAAGTATACTCGATGAAGGAAGGCTAATCACAACCGGTACGCGTGCTTCAGTAATGGACGCACACCCGGAGTGTAGAAACCTGGAACAAATATTCCTGAAACTAACCGGCAAAAATATTCGCGATTGAAGATCCTGGCCACCATTTACAAAGAGTTCTTGTTATTAATCCGCGATCCTGGTGGAATGGCACTCATCTTTATCATGCCACTTGCTTTAGTGGTGGTGATGGCGCTTGTGCAAGACGCACCTTTCCGCGATTACCAGGAAGTAAAGCTCGATGTCTTGATGGTTGATCAGGATGGAGATTCATTAAGCGCAAAAGTAAAAGAGGCGTTTAAAGATTCCCCAAATGTCAATCTTGTAATGGAAGGTGATAGCGTAACCGCCAAACGCCTGGTGAGATCGGGAAAGTATAAGGCTGCCATCATTATCCCCCCACAATCGAGCAAAACTCTTAGAAGAAAGACGCGACAACTTATAACTACAGTGTTCTCAAATTTCGGGCTTCCCGCCGACCGGAGCGACTCAGCTGTATTGCCAGCCATTGAGCTGAAAATAATCTTCGATCCGGCGATCAAAAAAAACTATCAGCAATCACTTTCTGGCTCAATTGAAAAGATCATTGCAAATGTTCAAACGCACTGGGTATTGGATGAGCTTCAAAACCAATTAAGCGAAGGAAACGAAGATGTGAAAAAGACTGACTTCGATCTTTCACAGATCGTAAATGTGAACCAGGGATTTGCATCAGAAAAATATCAGGGTTTTATATTGAACTCAGTTCAACATAATGTACCAGCATGGACAATGTTTGCAATGTTCTTCATTCTCTATCCTCTTGCAGGAAATCTCATTAAGGAACGGGAAGAAGGAAGTATGCTGCGGCTAAGGCTGATCTCTGGATCACAGGTTCCGGTAATAACAGGGAAGTTTGCGTTCTATTTCATGGTGTGTCTTATTCAGTTTTTGATGATGATCGCAGTAGGAATATTTATAATGCCACTGCTTGGCTTGAACAAACTGATGCTGGGCGGAAGCAGCTTACTCATCCTGCTGACAGCGTGCTCTGTAGCCATGGCAGCAACAGGTTATGGTGTTCTCATTGCCGTTTATTTCCGCACGGCACAACAAGCGCTTTCATTCGGATCTGTATCAGTCGTGATCTTGTCTGCTATCGGGGGCGTTTGGGTTCCGGTGTATGTAATGCCTGAAGTTTTGCAGACGATCAGCGGATTTTCTCCTATGAGTTGGGGCTTGGAATCCTTTAATGACTTATTTTTACGGCAGGCGTCGTTAGTCAAAATAATGCCAAACATACTCAAGCTTGTGGGTTTTTCACTGGTTACGTTGGGAGCCAGCGTGTTCATTCATAAAGCCAGAACCGTGGTGTAATTCGGATTTTAAACAAAGATACATGCAACAATCGATCGATGAACTGATAAAAGAACTGCGTACGGAGCTCGTAAAGCAATTGAACCTGGAGGACATGCTTCCTGAAAACTTTGACGAGAATACACCTCTGTTTGGAGAAGGTCTCGGACTTGACTCAATCGACTCTCTTGAACTGGTCGTCCTGCTTGATAGAAACTATGGCCTCAAGTTGAAAGATCCTAAGGAAGGCCGCACTGTTTTTTACAGCATTCGGACAATGGCAGAGTACATATATAATAACAGGCCGCAACAATGAGTCAACGTGTGTTTATCACAGGTTTTGGCATCATAACTTCCGTCGGCAATAATACAGCAGAAAATTTTCAATCACTCGTTAAGGGAAGATGTGGTTATGGTGAATTGTCTATTCTCGACACAATCCACCGCACGAATCTTCCATCCTGCGAAATCAAACTTCACGATGACGAACTGAAGAAGCTGACGGGTGTAGGTGACGGAAGAGGTTACACACGGACAACATTGTTGGGTTTAATTGCACTGCAGGAGGCTATTAGTTCGGCCGGGCTCACAAACAAAGAAGTACACAGTTCGGGACTTCTGTCTGCGACTACAACGGGTGGTATACGCGAATTCGAACGACACTTTTATGACCTACTCGACCTCTCCAAAGAAGGACCATTTGCGCAATTCGCAGACACTGCCAATCCTGGCGAGCATTGCGAAAGGATGGCTGATAAAGTTGGTATCAAAGGATATATCGCTACCATTAGTACGGCCTGCTCTTCCTCGGCTAACGCGATCATTCAAGGTGCACAACTGATCAGCAACAATCTGCTTGACGTGGCTATTTGTGGCGGCTCTGAAGCATTATCGAAGTTCACTATCAATGGCTTCAATTCCCTCATGATCGTGGACGCGGAGCATTGTCGCCCGTTTGACAACACGAGAATGGGACTGAATCTTGGTGAGGGCGCCGCCTATATTGTTCTTGAATCGGAGGCATCGCTCTCGCGCAGAAGCAAAACACCAATAGCAGAGCTTAAGGGTTACGGAAATGCCAATGACGCATTCCACCAGACCGCATCATCGCCCGAAGGAACAGGAGCGCTTCACGCGATGAAGCAAGCATTGGATAGCGCAAATGTCTCCCCCTTGGACATTGACTATATCAATGCCCACGGAACTGCTACCGAAAATAATGATCTCTCAGAAGGCAATGGAATTCAAAGCCTCTTCACCGAAAAAGTTCCGTACTTCAGTTCTACGAAGCCTTACACCGGTCATACACTGGCAGCAGCGGGAAGCATCGAGGCAGTGTATTGCCTGCTCGGACTTCAACATCAGATGATATGGCCAAATTTGAATTTTCAACATCAGATGCCGGAACTTTCAATTACGCCTGTCAGGAAACTGATGGAAAATGTTAGATTGAAGCACATACTTTCTAATTCCTTCGGATTCGGAGGCAATACATCATCATTACTTCTGGCATCGGCATGATTACTATGGAAGGGAAGAAATGTTATATCAACGGTATCGGCATCATTTCACCTCAAAGAACATTTGACAACAGCGAGTTCCTTCCTGAAGTAAGAAGTTATGACAATAATATATTGACTTCTGTTACTCCTGACTTTAAGGCATACCTAAGTCCAGTACAACTCCGACGATTGAGCCGCATGTTAAGGATCGGAATGACCGCGGCAACGATATGCTTAAACGACGCCGGAATCAAAGTGCCGGACGGAATCGTGACAGCGACGGGTTATGGTTTTCTGGAAGAGACAGAAAAATTCCTGAAAGAATTATTGGAAAGGAATGAGAAGCAGCTCACACCTACATTCTTTATGCAAGGCACTTATAATGCGCTGGCTGGATTGGTCGCGTTGTCAGTGAAGTGCACAGGATATAATAATACATACGTTAGCAAGGGATTTGCATTTGAGAACGCTTTACAAGATTGTTTGCTGCTTCTCAACGCGGACCCTGGAGTTAATTTGTTATTGGGTTCTTATGATGAATCCGCTGCGGTGCAGTACAAAGCGGGCATGCGCGAGAACCAGTTCAAGAAAGAACCCGTTAACAGTCTCGATATTTTCAGCAACAAGACTGATGGATGCATTCAGGGTGAGGGCTCAGCTTTTTTTGATTTATCCGGAGAACCATCCGCATCGACATGGTGCAGCGTGGAAGGTATTCAAATGATCTATCTCCCGGAGTCTCCAGATGAATTAAAAGAAACAATCAACTCATTTCTATTGAAGCACGATGTTCAGGAAACCAACGTTGACCTCGTAGTGAGTGGAATGAGCGGTTGCAAATCCAAGGATCAGTTGCTCGAAAATTTGGAACGTGTAATTTTTATTAATACTCCCCGCGCCTATTTCAAACATCTTTGCGGCGAATACTGTACCTCGACGTCGTTTGGTCTATGGCTTGCGTCGTCCATCCTTAAGAAGCAACACATTCCAGAAACTGTCAAGGCCTCGAACCACACTTATCCCTCACGGATCGAAACGATCTTCATGATCAATCACTACTTCAACAGGAATTACTCGCTCATTCTGTTGAAAAGGAAGTTAGAAGTTAGGAGTTAGAAGTTAGGGCATGCGTTTTGCACTTATACGCGAGCGAAATAGCTTGCTCTTGAACAAATTCATTTGCTTTTATATCCTGAGTTTTATTTCCTATTCGTCGTTGTACGGACAGCGTGTTTTATCCGTAATCGAAATCCTGGAGATTTGGAAAAGCGTGCAGACCGAGGAGAGTAGGGACTCGTTATATAGAACTCCTTATGAAATAAGAACGCGACAGACCTTTGATAGATTAATGGAAAGCGGAGTCGATACCATATTAGTTTACTCCCGAAGGACTCCAGGCCCAGCTTATATCCGTCAAAATGATATTCCATGCGACGATCCGTATCCGGCAACGAGCTACATCTTTTGGAAAGAAAATGGTATCCACTATGCATCTAAATTGACTGGCAAATGTGAGACGGTGTCGGTAACTGACGGGCAGTTAGTGGAATTTATGGTAAATAACTTTCAAAATATGAGAGACGAGTTTTTCATGAATGCAATATATAGCGCGGAGACCCATGGCGAACGAATCCGTATAAGTTCGACTTCAAGCCCCCATGACACTCAATACACCTTGTTGTTGAACATCGGCGAAAATTATAAGTATTTGTTTTTCGACAACAATGCGATCACGGATCAGCAGAGTCTTTTTTACGACTACAATCGAAGTCTCATTTCCTATCGGTTATTCAAATTGATCGAAAACAAGAATTAACTTAGCCAAGGTCCTTCCAGGGAATAGCCACACTCACACACCGCCTTATAACTCCTAACTCATAACTCATAACCTGCCGTGATTTCAAATATCGAAGCAGCACGAAATTCCGTCCGCTTTAAATGCGCGGACTGTTCAAATCTGACCACTGCATCATCTCAAATGTAAAAAATAGCTCCTCCGACCGTATTTTCTCAATTGGTCCTATATTTGGTCTACAAAAGTTGAAATAATATATGGGTTCTCGCATTTATCTAGGTGAGCTTGAAGAGCTCATTTTGCTTATGGTCGCCCTCTTGAATAAAGAGGCGTATGGTGTATCCATTACGGACGAGTTAAAAAAACAAACAGACAGGGAA
>Ga0075428_100004278_pt1 | contig 15714 bp, 17 predicted proteins | sample RhiMetdeltSRZDD2_FD_75291 | JGI IMG/M metagenome (GOLD analysis project Ga0075428, IMG submission 75291) | Populus rhizosphere microbial communities from Tennessee, USA - Rhizosphere MetaG P. deltoides SRZDD2 | ecosystem: Host-associated > Plants > Roots > Rhizosphere > Soil | place: USA... | reverse complement strand
ACCGCGGCGATCGGATGCACGGCGACGGCGGCCTGCAGCTCGTCGGCAGTCACCTCCGACAGCCCGAGATGACGCACCTTGCCCGCGGCCACCAATTCGGCCATGGCGCCGACAGTCTCCTCGATCGGCACGTTCACGTCGCGGCGGTGCATGTAATACAGATCGACGACGTCGGTCTGTAGCCGCTGCAGGCTCTCGTCGATGCACTGGCGCACGTACGCCGCGTCGCCGCGGACGCCGATGCGGCCTGCGGCGCGGTCAGCGGGGTTCCCCTGGATGCCGAACTTGGTGGCGAGCGTGACCTCGTCGCGGCGGTCGGCGAGCAGCTTGGCGATGAGCTTCTCGTTGTTGCCGTTGCCGTAGATGTTGGCGGTGTCGATGAATGTCACGCCGAGGTCCACCGTGCGGTGCAGGGTGGCCAGCGACTCGGTGTCGTCGACCTCGCCGTATACCGGTGTCAACGCCATGGCGCCGAACCCGATTGCACTGACAGTTAATTCGTCACCCAGCTTGACCGCGGGCACAGAGTTGGCACTTGTCATGGCTTCACCTAACGAGTCTCGCCGAAACTGTATTCCGGCAGGCCGCTACGGGAATGCCATTTCCCACGGGGGATGCCCAGCCGTGCCGCCGCGCTGGCCAGGGGCATCAGGTGCATGGCGGCGTTGCGTAAGGCGATGCCCGCTGACGTGGCGGGAATCAACAGCCGCGTCGCGTATGCCACGGAGTTCTCCTTGGCCGCGCGCTGGGGTCGGTGCCGCGCCTCATAGCTGCGCAGACCCGCCGATATGTCGCCGTCCAGTGAGTCGGCCAGGGTGAACGCCCCGATCATCGCCAGACTGGAGCCGTCGCCGAACAACGAGACACACGATGCGGCGTCACCGACCAGGCCGATCCGACCTCGAGACCACGTCGGCACCTGAATCCGGCTGACCGAGTCGAAGTACAGGTCATCGGCGGCGCGGACCCGGTCCAGCAGTTCGGGCACTCGCCAGCCTGCTCCGGCATACGCATCACACAGCAGACGCTTGTGCTGCTCGACGTCCCGGTGATCGAACTGTGGGATCTGCGGGGCGCGGAACATGAACGCGGCGCCCGGGTGGCCACCTGCAGGGTGGATCGCCACGGCTCGACCGGGCGTGTTGTACAGGACGAGGTCTGTCCCGGTTTCCCCGGCTAGCGGCAGCGTGGCGACGTACACGCCGAGGTGTTTGAGGTAGTCGGACTCGGGGCCGAAGGCCAACGCTCGGACACCCGAGTGCGCCCCGTCGGCACCAATCACCACGTCGAATCGACGCGCGGGCCCCGATACGAACTCCGCCGTGACTCCGGCCGCGTCCTGGGCGAGCGCCGTCACCGCGTTGCCGAACTGAAACTCCACGTCGTCGGGCACCGCGTCGCGCAGGATCGCCGCGAGCTCACCGCGGGATAGCTCGACGTCGCCGGATTCGGCCCAGGTGGTGCGCATGTTGACGCGGCTGACCACGCGGCCGCGCGAGTTGACGAAGACCATGTTGCGCACGCGTGTGTCGGCGGTGCGGATCCGCGCCATGACTCCTATCCGCTCGGCCACCTCGACGGCGGCGCCTCGGACGTCGACCGGGCTGCCGCTCGATCGCAGGTCCTGCGCCTGTTCTGTGACCGTCACTTCAAAACCAGCTTTGGCCAGCCAATATGCCGTTGTCGAGCCGGCGATGCCCGCGCCGGAGATCAATGCCTTTCGCATATCGACCACGCTAATTACAGTAAGTGCAAAATTGCAATGAATGCAGAAAACTCTCAGTTTCGCGGTAGGCTCCGGGCATGTCGTCACTGCGCGAGCGCAAACGCGTCCGCACCCGGAAGGCGCTGATCGACGCCGCCGCGGAGCTGTTCGAACAACGCGGTTACGACGGCACCACGATCGCCGACATCGCGGCCGCCGCGGACGTCAGCACCCGCACCTTCTTCTCGTACTTCGCGAGTAAAGAGGACGTGTTGTTTCCCGACGCCGATGCGCGGGTGAAGGCGGCGCTGACCGCGATCGATGAGCGCCGACCCGGCGAACGTCCGACCGCAATTCTGTTGCGCGCGTTGGGTGAACTCGGTGACGCCGGCGCTGACCTGGTCGGCCCGATGGCGGCGCTGCGGCTGCGGTTCGTGAGATCGGTTCCGTCCGTGCGGGGTCGGGGTCTTCAGCGCCAGCTCGACGCGCAGACCGAGATCGCGGCCCGGCTGCAGGCCGCGTTCCCCGACGAGTTGGACGAGGTCGAGGCCGCGGCACTGGTCGGGGCGTTCGTCGGCGCCATCGCCGGCGCGCTGGAAGTTTTGCTCCGCGACGAAGACGATCCCGACGTGCTTCGAGAGCGTCTGCAGAGCGCAACGGCCATCGCGTTGCGGCCGTGGACGTGACCCGGTTGCAACCTCGGAATCTCTTTCGTGACGGGCGCGTCGGCCCTAGCCTGTGAATTAGGTCACGAGAGCGGAGGCATCGATGCGAATCGCGGACGTATTGCGGAACAAGGGTGCGTCGGTGGCGACCATCACCCCGGAGACGTCCGTCTCCGGCCTGCTCACCGAGCTCACCGTGCACAACATCGGCGCCATGGTGGTGATGTCGCAGGATGGGTTGGTCGGCATCGTGTCGGAGCGCGATGTCGTGCGCAAACTGCACGAGTTGGGCGCCGACATTCTCCGGCGGCCGGTGTCAGAGATCATGACGACGGTGGTGGCGACCTGCACCCCGGACGATTCCGTCAACAGCCTCAGCGTGTTGATGACCGAGAAGCGGGTTCGGCATGTCCCTGTGGTCGTGAACGGCCGGCTGGCCGGGATCGTCAGCATCGGCGACGTGGTCAAGACGCGGATGGAAGAACTCGAAACCCAGCAGCAGCAGCTCGAGGCCTACATCACTCAGGGTCGTTAATGGCGTCCGTCGACACCCGTCCGCTCCACCGGCGCGACGTTCGTGCGGCGGCAGGCGTTCTCGGTCGGGCGTTCTACGACGACCCGGTGACGATGTGGATGGTGCCCGACAACGAGTCCAGGGCGAGAGCGCTGCCGCGGGGCTTCGCAACGATCGCGCGACGCCACTTCCTATCCCGCGGCGGCTCCGAAGTCGCGAGTCGCGACGGTGTCATCGGAGGGGCAACCTTGTGGGATCCGCCTGGCCGACGGAAGGATTCGCGGCTGGAGAAGCTGTCGATGCTTCCCGGCTTCCTGTGGGCGTTCGGTCGCCGAACCCAGCAGATGGAACAGGTCGTCAGCCTGATGGAGGAAAACCATCCCGAAGAGCCGCATTGGTACCTGATGCTGATCGGCACCGACCCGACGGTCCGCGGCACCGGCTTCGGGCAGGCACTGATGCATTCGCGTCTCGACCGGTGCGACGCCGAGCACGCGCCTGCCTATCTGGAGGCGAGCAAGCCCGATTTGGTGCCGTACTACTCGCGGTTCGGGTTTGAGGTCACCGGCGAGATCAAGCTGCCCGACGGCGGACCGACCATGTTTCCGATGTGGCGGGCGCCGCGCTAACTCCAGGAGTACTCGGCGCGCAGGCGCGCGGCGACAACCTCGAAAGTCTCCCGCTCCAGGATCGCGCCTTCGCGCCGAATGCCCTCTTCAGGCACGTCAAGCACCCTGTCCAGCCGCACCCAGCTGGCTCGGCCCTCGTAGTCCCAGCTGCCGCTGCCGATGCCGACCCAGTCCGGATCGTCGCGATGATGGTCCTGGCTCGACAGCATCAGGCCGAGCAACGTGGAACGGTCCCTGCCCACCACGAGCACCGGCCGGTCCTTGCCCTTCGTCGGATCATCCTCATAGACCACCCACGTCCACACGATCTCGCCGGGATCGGCGCGGCCGTCGAGATCGGGGGCGTAGACCAGCTTGCGGGCTCGGTGCGCGGTTGGAACGCTGTTCTGGGTGACCGGGCGACCGGCCGCGATTGCGGGGGCCTCGTCGTCGGGGGCGCCGGTGAGGGCGTCGATACCGATCCTGATGCTCGTCTGGAGGCCGCGCTGCAGCGTTTCAGACCTCTGAATATTGCGGATGAACTTCGGCGCCTCGTTGAACACGAGGTTCTCCGCGAACCGTTGAAAGGTCTTCCACGGCGGCGCCATATTTCCGAGCATAGGGGACCGCGGGTGCGCGTGATTGTGTCGAGACGGCCCCGCCTCGATACGCTGGAGGCACATCAAGCCCGTCCGACCAGGAGATTCCCATCAGCAGTTTCGCCGACCAAACCTTCACCGCGCCGGCGCAGATTCGGAACTTCTGCATCATCGCCCATATCGATCACGGCAAGTCGACGCTGGCGGATCGAATGCTGCAACTCACCGGTGTGGTCGACGAGCGCTCGATGCGCGCGCAGTACCTGGACCGGATGGACATCGAACGTGAGCGCGGCATCACGATCAAGGCCCAAAACGTCCGGCTGCCTTGGAAAGTCGATGACACGGACTACGTGCTCCACCTGATCGACACGCCCGGCCACGTCGACTTCACCTACGAGGTGTCGCGCGCGCTGGAGGCCTGCGAGGGGGCGGTGCTGCTGGTCGACGCCGCCCAGGGCATCGAGGCGCAGACGCTGGCCAACCTATATTTGGCGCTGGACCGCGATCTGCACATCATCCCGGTGCTCAACAAGATCGACCTGCCCGCCGCCGACCCGGACCGCTACGCCGGCGAAATCGCCCACATCATCGGCTGCGAACCCAGCGACGTGTTGCGCGTATCCGGCAAAACCGGCGAGGGCGTCGCGGACCTGCTCGACCACGTCGTACGCGAGGTGCCGCCGCCCACCGGTGACGGCGACGCCCCGGCGCGCGCCATGATTTTCGACTCGGTCTACGACACCTACCGCGGCGTCGTGACGTACGTCCGCGTCGTCGACGGCAAGATCGTCCCACGCGAGCGCATCAAGATGATGTCCACCGGCGCCACCCACGAGCTTCTCGAGGTCGGCATCGTCTCACCGGAACCGAAACCGTCCGCCGGTCTCGGCGTCGGCGAGGTGGGTTACCTGATCACCGGTGTGAAAGACGTGCGCCAGTCCAAGGTCGGCGACACTGTGACGGCAGCGCGCCATGGCGCCGAAGAGCCGCTTACGGGCTACCGCGAGCCAAGGCCGATGGTCTACTCCGGGTTGTATCCGGTGGACGGCTCCGACTATCCGGATCTGCGCGACGCGCTGGACAAGCTGCAGCTCAACGACGCCGCGCTGACCTACGAGCCGGAAACCTCCGTCGCACTTGGCTTCGGTTTCCGCTGCGGCTTCCTCGGCCTGCTGCACATGGAGATCACCCGCGAGCGGCTCGAGCGTGAATTCGACCTCGACCTCATTTCCACCTCGCCGAACGTGGTGTACCGGGTCGTGCAGGAGGACGGCTCCGAGATCGTCGTCACCAATCCCTCGGACTGGCCCGACGGCAAGATCCGCACGGTGTACGAGCCCGTGGTGAAGACAACCATCATCGCGCCAAGCGAATTCATCGGCACCATCATGGAACTGTGCCAGTCGCGGCGTGGCGAACTCGGCGGCATGGATTATCTCTCGCCCGAGCGCGTCGAGCTGCGTTACACAATGCCGTTGGGGGAGATCATCTTTGATTTCTTCGACGCGCTGAAGTCGCGCACCCGCGGCTACGCCAGCCTCGACTACGAGGAGGCGGGCGAGCAGGAAGCGGAGCTGGTGAAGGTCGACATTCTGCTGCAGGGCGAGGCCGTCGACGCGTTTTCCGCGATCGTGCACAAGGAGTCGGCGTACGCCTACGGCAACAAGATGACCACCAAACTCAAGGAGCTGATTCCGCGCCAGCAGTTCGAAGTTCCGGTGCAGGCGGCCATCGGTTCCAAGATCATTGCTCGCGAAAACATCCGCGCAATTCGCAAAGACGTGCTATCGAAGTGTTACGGCGGTGACATCACGCGCAAGCGAAAGCTGCTGGAGAAACAAAAAGAAGGCAAGAAGCGAATGAAGACCATAGGTCGGGTCGAGGTGCCACAGGAGGCGTTTGTCGCCGCCCTGTCCACCGATGCCCCGGCCGACAAGGCCAAGAAGTAGGTATCCGATGCGCTCAACCCGGTCGACGATCGCGGCGTTGAGCGCGTGTGCGGTGCTGGCGGGGTGCTCGTCGACGCCAGTCGACGGCGCGCCCGTCGTCCATATCGCCGAGGCCGCCAAGCCGTCGCCGACGCGGGCGTTGGAGCAGGTGCTGCCCACCGTCGACGAGCTCGCCACCACCTTTGGCACCGCCGGCTTCATGGGTCAGCTCGTCAAGGGTGGTCCCGACATGTTGCTGCAGGGCGTGCGCGAATCCGAGGTGACGCCCATCGACTGTGTGAGTGCCGGCTACCGGCTGGAGAAGATCGTTTACCAGGGGAGCCCGGTGCAGTCCGTGGCGAGCCGATCGTGGATCGGCGGCGATCAGAACGGTCCTTCGTACGCAGGCTTTTTCGGAGCGGTCCAGTTTGATAACGCCACTGACGCCCAGGCGTTCTTCGCGGCGTCGGCCGACAAGTGGCACCGCTGCAATGGACAGACGCTGGTGCTGCATCAACCCGAGCGGGGCGCGGACGGGTCGAGCAGGATCACCGACGTCGTCGTCGACCCGAAGGTCGTGTCGGCCGTGGTCTTGCACGACGACGGAACGACGATCCAGCGGGCGCTCGCCGTGGCGTCGGATTGCATTGTGGACGTAGAGGTTACGAACCCCCCCGCAAACAGTGGCAGCGGCGCGGCGGGTGCCGTCGGCATCGCCAATCTGATGCTGCAAAAAGTTGCCGCTTCGTAGACCGGATCGTCAAGTACCAGCAAAAATTGACGGCTAGCCGACGCTTCGCGCGGCGGTCGGTCACAATAGCGCGGTGATCTTTCTCGGCACGGCTACCCGTGCATGCGCCGTCGGTGCTGTCATCGCGGCGTCCGTCCTGCTCTCGGGTTGCGTGAGCACCGTGTCCGGCACTGCAGTGCGCGCCCAGCACGGCGCACCGATCGACGTGCCGACGCTGACCGAGGCCAAGCTCGACGACGTCCTGCTGTCGGTTGGCGAACTCAACGGCATCATGGGCTCGTCGCAGATGAAGGTCACCAGCGAGCTGGAAGAGATGACCGACCACTCTGGGGAGGTGTCCGATCCCGACTGCCTTAGTGCGATCTACGGGGCGGAGGAGCCCGTCTATGCCGGAAGTGGATGGACGGCGGTTCGTGACCAGGTCGTCCGCGAGCCCGGTGAGGACAACGAACACTGGGTGGAGCAGACCGCGGTGCTCTACCCGTCCGCCGAGAAGGCACAGAAGTTCTTCGACGAATCGAAGTCGACGTGGGAGAAATGCTCGGGCTATTCGGTTTCGGTGGACGATGTTGACGCCACCTACCTGTGGCAGATCGACGACGTCACGTCCGACGACAGCGTGATCACCCAGATGACCGCGCAGGAAGACGCCGACGGATGGGCCTGTCAGCATGCGCTTTCGGTGGTGTCGAACCTGACCGTCGAGGCCTGGGCGTGCAGTTACAACATCAAGGACGAAGCGGCGACGATCGCCAACGACATGGTCGCCAACGCTTCGAAAAAGTAGCGCGTCATACCGTGACGGAAAGCACGGAGATCAGGATCAGAAAAATGATCGACGCACCGACGAGATAGACCTCCTGGCGGGGCGAAATACCTTCTGGAAGTGGACGTTTGGCGAGCAATCGCTGACGCCGAACGCCGAGCAGATAGGTCGACAACGCCAATACGGCGGCGAACCCGGCCGCAACGAACCGGAATGCGCTGGCATCGCGATGGGCGTCCTTGATCAGCAGGAGCGCACCGTTGGCCAGGACGCCGAGCGAGGTTCGAGTCCAGGCCAAAGTGGTTCGTTCGGCTTGTGTTTCACGCCGGCCAGGGGTCGTCACCCCGCTACCGCCTTGATAACCACGAGGCCTACGGTCACCAGCCCGACGACGACAAGGCCGATTCCGAGATAGACGGGCTTGGGATGCCGCGGCAACGGCAGGTCGCGGCGCATCGCGCGATCGATCTGTTCCCACCGCAGAATCCCCATGCACGCGGTGAGGATCGCGAGCAACGCCAGGATGATTCCGAGAACATGGCGGGCGCCGGGGATCGACAGCTCGGGCACTAACTGGACGACGGCCACCGCCGCGGCGAGCAGACCAAGCGCGGTGCGCTCCCACGCCAGATATGTGCGTTCGTTCGCCAAGGTGAAGCGGTAATCAGGCTCGACCTCAGGAACGCCGTCGTCGTCGCCCACGGGATCAACCTATCGAACCCGCGCCCGTCGAAGTCCGGGAATGGCGTCGCCCAGAACGCAATGATGAATCCCAGCAGCAGCGCTTCCCGACGTCGTCAACATGTGATGACGCGCCGCAGAAGAGTCATTCCTCGGCCGCCGTTTCGAACCACTCTGATTCAAAGGTGAGAGACGGTCTCTACCGGCCATGTTGTATTCCGGGCATGCGGCAAACCGGCGTCGGCGCCCGTCGATTGCGGCCGCTGACACCTAGCCTTCCTACGTGGTCGAAGACGTCTATCTCACGGCTCCGGACGGCCCAATGGTGGCCGGTGTGCGTCTCGACGGCATCTGGGTGTGGATCGTCGTTGCTCTGGGCGCAGCCATCGTCGCCTTCGGCGGGCTAGCGCTGTGACGACTAACTCTCGTTGGTAGGACTACTCGCCATGGCCTTCGTTCAGTTCAGCGGTGTCACGTACCACGACCCCGATCTTGCGCGGGGCGGTTACGTGCTCTACACCGGCGCCGACGGCATCACACGACTGATCGACCTCAACGGTGTGGTGCGCAACGAATGGCCGTATCCCGGTGTGCCGGCACGGATTATCGACCCCGCCCTCAATGACGGACGCATCGGCGACATCGGTGTGCAACTGACACAGCTGGACGATTCGCCCGGCGGCATCTACGCCAACCGCACCGTCGGCCAGCTGTCATGGACGGGGGAGAAGCTGTGGGAGGGGGGGACCGAGGCGCCTGGCGGTGCGGCCCGCCAGAACCACGACTGGGAACTGCTCGAGAACGGCAACCGCCTCATCTTGGTGGCGATCCCGCGCGAGGTTGCGGCGCTGGGCCCACACGTCGTCGGGGATCAGGGTGTCTACGAGGTGGCACCGGACGGGAGAATCGTCTGGGAATGGAAGGCCGGTGACCACCTCGATGAATTCGGTTTCACCACCGAAGGATTCGAGTACCTGCGGCGAAGCGTCGCGCGTCAACCCGACAACATCTGGGGCTATCTCGAGATCAACAGCGCAAAGACGCTCGGACCGAACCGGTGGCACCGCGAGGACCCCGACACGGTGTTTGCGCCCGACAACATCCTGATCAGCTCGCGCAAGGCCAACATCGTCGCGCTGATCGACAAGCGCACGGGAAAGATCGTGTGGCGACTGGGCCCGTACTTCGATGCTGAGCCGGGCAGTGAGCACCAGCGGATCAACAGTCACTCGCTGCCACGTCCGCTCGACCAGATCTCCGGCCAGCACAACCCACATTTCATTGCCGACGGGCTTCCGGGCGCAGGCAACCTGATGGTGTTCGACAACCAGGGCGGTGCGGGTTACCCGCCTGCGCCTCTTGGGATCTACGCCGGGTCGCGGGTCCTCGAGATCGACCCCGTCACGAAACACATTGTGTGGCAGTACACCGCAGAGGACTCGGGCCGCCCATCGTGGACGTTCTTCAGCTCATTTGTCAGCAACGCGCAGCGCCTACCCAAGGGGAACACGTTGATCACCGAAGGCATGCACGGCCGGATCTTCCAGGTCACCCCGTCCGGGGAGGTGGTTTGGGCGTACCTCACACCGTACGAGGACTATGCAGTCGCAGGCGAACCAGAAGTCAAAGTTCCGACGGTCGCCGGTGTTGATCGGCCGACGTTGACGCGGATGATTTACCGGTCGCAGGCCGTGCCTTTCGATTGGGTGCCTGCAGACACCCCCCAATAGCGATTTTGGTGCGCAAACATTCGCTGAGCGGTCGTAAGCGCACCGAACTCGCAGTCACGGCCTCCTAGACTCGACGTATGCGCATCGCACTCGTCTCCGACGAGCCGTATCCCGTCCATTCGACGGTGCGTGACTGGCTAGCGGAACGCGGCCACGAGGTGGTGCCGTTCGGCTCCGTCGCCACGGGCGAAGAAAGCCCGTGGGCACTCGCCGCGGAGCAGGCCGCGGAGGCAGTCGCCCGAGGCGACTGCGACCAGGGCATCTTTTTCTGCTGGACCGGGACAGGCATCAGCATGGCGGCTAACAAGGTGTCTGGCATTCGGGCAGCGCTTTGTTCTGACCCAGGCCAAGCGGCGGGCGCTCGCGTCTGGAACCACGCCAACGTCTTGTGCCTGTCCAACCGAACACTCGCTGATGATCTCGCGAAGGAAATCCTGCAGGTCTGGTTCGACACTGAGCCCGGCGAGCGAGGCAGCGCCGGCGTTGCGGACCTAGCAGGAGTGGATGAACGACACCGCCGTTAATCTCGGCAAGCATTCCCATGATCCGCCGCGACCGCCATTTGAGGAGCCCAGCAGTCAATCAGCCGGAGGTCAGAGCCCGACTTAAGCCGTGTGGTCAACAGACTCAGAGTTCGACCCTACGGTGGGAAATCCCTGTGGCGCACTGAAATTCAATTCAGGAATGGTGAGTCAGCGTGGCTGATCCCGAGCAAGGTCAGTAACTATTGCGAAGTGGCGGCACTGGTTCGTCGCCTGCCATGTGAACACACAGAAGTCACAGCTTGATGGCCATCAATGGGTGGTGACCAGCGATACCTGCCGGCGGCTCCTGATCAGATCGCCCCAGACGGTGAAGGCCTCGGCGTGGTCCGCAGACGACGAGCCGCTGGCCAGCGCCACCAAACCCGCGGCCAGTCGTCCGATACCGACACCGGTCTGATGGACGACGCGGACCAATTCGTCGAACGCCTCTTGGTCCGAGCAGCCGCGCAATCCGATCAGAATGCCGATGCCCACATCGATCACCCGTCGGGACGACTCATCTCCCACGCGATAACTCATTCATGCATGGTGCGTGACGGGGAATGCTACGACAAGGCATCGAAACACGATGATCCTGAAGCGCTACCGAGCCGTCATCCGCGCGCAACCGTCCCTACATCGGGGCGTTGGCGGGTACGAACACCCCGGAGCTGTCGGCCTCTTCCTCGGCCCGGATGACGTGCACGACGGCGTTGATCAACGCCAGGTGGGTGAACGCCTGCGGGAAGTTGCCCAAGTGCCGACCTGTGCGCGGCTCGATTTCCTCTGCATAGAGGTGTAGCGGGCTGGCGAACGACAGCAACCGCTCACACAGATGCTTGGCCCGGTGGATCTCGCCGATCTCGACCAGCGCCGACACCAGCCAGAACGAACAGATCGTGAAGGTGCCTTCCTCGCCTGACAGCCCGTCGTCTGTCTCCTCGACGCGGTACCGCAGCACCAGGCCCTCCTCGGTCAGCTCGTCGGCGATGGCCAGCACCGTCGCGCGCACACGCGGGTCGTCGGCGGGCAGGAACCGGGTCAGGATGGCCAGCAGCAGCGAGGCGTCCAGCGCGTCGTCGCCGTACCGCTGCGTCAGCACGCCGCGGGAGTCGACACCGTTGGCCAGTACGTCGGCCTTGATCTCCTCCGCGATCGCCCGCCACTGTTGCGCGTAGGACTTCTCTCCCTGCAGTTCGGCCAGCTTGGATCCGCGATCCAGCGCCACCCAGCACATGATCTTCGACGAGGTGAAATGCTGCGGCTCGCCGCGCACCTCCCAGATCCCGCGGTCGGGCTCCTTCCAGTGCTTGATCGCTTCCTCGACTTGTTGCTTGAGCACCGGCCACAACGTGTCGGAGATCTGCTCGCGCGACTTGGCATGCAGATACACGGAATCGAGCATCGTGCCCCAGATGTCGTGCTGCATCTGGTTGTAGGCGCCGTTGCCGATGCGCACCGGGCGGGCGTTGTCGTAGCCGGACAGGTGGTGCAGCTCCTCTTCGACGAGGCTGCGTTCACCGCCGACGGCGTACATCACCTGAAGTGGATGGCGCTCACCGTTATTGGCGCCCGACACGTCGGCGATGAACGCGAAGAAGTCGTCGGCCTCGCGATCCAGGCCCAGCGTGTACAGGCCCCACAGCGCGAATGTCGAGTCACGGACCCATGCGTAGCGGTAGTCCCAATTTCGTTCGCCCTGAGGCGTTTCCGGCAGCGACGTGGTCGGCGCTGCCAGCAGGGCGCCGGTGGGCGAGTACGTCAGGCCCTTCAGCGTGAGCGCGCTGCGCTGCAGATATGACCGCCACGGGTGGTCGGGGAAGTCGCCGATGTTGATCCACTGCCGCCAACACTCGCTGGTCTGCCACATCTTGTCGGCGGCCTCGTCGTAGGTCTGCGGCGCCGGATGCTTGGACCAGGAGAGCGCGACGAATGCGTTGTCGCCCTCCTTCATTCGCGTGCGGGCGCGGGCCTCGTGGCCTTCGAGTCCCAGCCGCAGGTTGGTAGTCAGGCGCAGGGTTGGATGCGCGTCGGGGTCACGGCTGGCCCGCGCGATCGCCTCGCCATAGGCCTGGGCCGAGTACTCCCACGTCGCGGGGATCCGGTGGTAGTCGAACGCCGGCTCGCAGTTCATCACCAACTCGACCGTGCCGCTTACACATCGCACCGTGCGCAACAGGATGTGTTCGGCGTCCCAATCCATCGGGGTACGGCGATGCGTCCGGGATCGGGTCTCGATGTCGTGCCACGGGCCCATCACCAGCGTGTCCCGCACGATCATCCAGCCGGTGTGTGTCTGCCAGGTGGTCTCCAAGATCAGGCTGCCCGGCAGGTAACGACGGGCCGCAGGCACGGACACCCCGTACGGGCTCAGGCGAAAGTGGCCTGCGCCCCGGTCCAGGATGGCGCCGAAGACGCTGGGGGAGTCGGGGCGGGGGACGCACAGCCATTCGACCGAGCCGGCCGACGAGATCAGGCAGGTGTTCTCGCAGTCGGACAGGAATGCGTAGTCAGCGATCGGCGGAAAGGGGTTCCGCAGCGCCCCGCTCCCGGTGTACGGCACCGGTGCCGTCACGGTGAACGGGGCCTCGGACTCGGCGACGCGGGCGGACTTCGACCCGTTGGCCTCGGCCTCCGGCGCGCCGTCGGCAGACTCGGTGTCTTGCAAGGTCATGCGGACATCATCGACTGCCGAGAGCCCCGGCGTCTACTTGTCGCAGCGTGTGTCCGGCTGCAGTTGGCTCAGCGCCGGGCAAACTCCGGCACGTGTTCGGGTAGCGGCCCGATCGCGACCCCGTATCCCGCCGCGGTGCGCAGCGCGAGCATCTTGTTCGCGATCCGCACGAAAAGAGGCGGTTCAGCACCCTGACCTGCCGAAACGGCGACCGCGATGACACGGGAGTGGATGACCCGCTGTACCGATTGGATGAGCGCGGCGGGCAACCATCGCCGCGCCTGCACGCGGGCCAACTGCCTGGTAGAGACGGTGCCGCGGCGCAGTGGGGCGGCCAGCGCGCCGGCGGCCGCCACGGCGTCGGCGACGGCCAGGTTGATCCCGACCCCGCCGACCGGTGACATGGCGTGGGCGGCGTCACCGATCAGCAACAGCCCATCGGTGTACCAGCGCCTCAGCCGGTTGAGCTGCACGTCGAGCAGCTTGACGTCGTCCCACGACGTCACAGCCTTGACGTGGTCTGCCAGCCACGGCACCAGGGCCACCACCCCGCGATGCAGCGTTTCGATGCCCTGCGCACGCAACTCGACGTCACGGCCCTTCGGGATGACGTAGGCGCACTGGAAGTAGTCGCCGCGGTCGATGACGATGAGTGCGTGCCCGGCGCCGAGCACTCCGGCCAGACCGTGCGGATCGTCCGGGTTGCGCGGCAGCCGGAACCACCAGACGTCCATCGGCGCCCCGAAGCTTCTCGGCGTCAACCCCATCGCGTCGCGCAGCGTCGACGATCGGCCGTCGCAGGCAACCGTCAACGCGGCGTGCATTTCGCGCACCTGCCCGTCAATGTCGCGGTAGCTGACACCGACCACCTTGTCGCCGCGCCGAATCGGTGCCAGCACCTCGGTGCTGCGCAGCAGCCGAAACGTCGGTTCCTTGTTGCCCGCTGCGGCCAGCAGCTCAAGGAGATCCCACTGCGGAACCAGCGCAATGTGCTTGTGCGGACCCGGAATTCGGCGAAGATCGATGGCGACCTCGGTGCCTTGGATCTTCATGCTGATCGAGTCGATGACGCGGTGCGGCATCCGGGCGAAATCGTCGGCCATGCCGAGTTCGTCGAGCAGCCGCAGGGTGCTGGCATGCACGGTGTCGCCGCGAAAGTCGCGCAGGAAGTCGGCGTGCTTCTCCATCACGGTGACGTCCACACCGCCGCGGGCGAGCAGCAGACCCAGCATGATTCCGGCTGGGCCGCCGCCGGCGATGACGCAGGTGGTCCTGTCCGCGGCGGGCACGACGCTATCTTTCCATCGAATAGTCTGGCCGGGTGGGCGGCTTCCTCAACTGGTGGGACGGCGTCGAGCTGTGGCTTTCCGGTCTGCCGTTCGTCGCCCAGACCGCCGTGGTGATGCCCGTCGTGCTCGCCCTCGCATATGGAATCGCCATCCTTCTCGATGGCGCGCTTGGCAATGGGATTCGGCTACTGCGACGGGTGCGTCACCAAAACGAGGACGAGGAGTGAGCGGTATGCCGCGCTCTCGGGTGACCTTGGTGCTCGTCATCCTCGTGGTGCTCGTCATTGTGATGTGGTTGCTAACTCGTTAAGTCGGCTAAGGCCCAACCTGAGCGCGGTGCCACACTCTGTTATTCTTCGCGCCATGCAGACAGCGTCCGGCAACAAGAGCGGCCACATCCTGGCCCTCATTGCCGTGGGTTTCAGTGCTGTCGCTGATGTCTGTTGTTGTCGCTGACTCCCCATCCGTCGCTGGTTTGGTGTCGGTAGCGGCTGTCTGGATGCCCAGGTACTGATCCCTCACCTTGCTGTCACGACGGAGTTGTCCCGTTAATCCCCGCAAGGAAAGGTCACCAATGCTCAACATCCGTAAGTCGTGGCGCGCCGCGGCTGTCCTCACCGCCACTGCGACCGTGCTCGCGGCGTGCGGTGGCGGCTCCAGCGACGTGGCGGGCGGCGGCGATCAGCCGGCCGCTGAGACGACGCTGACGTTGGTCGCCTACGCGGTGCCCGAGCCCGGCTGGAGCAAGATCATCCCCGCGTTCGCCGCCACGCCCGAGGGCAAGGGCGTGGCCGTGACCACGTCCTACGGTGCATCGGGTGACCAGTCGCGCGCCGTCGTCGACGGCAAGCCCGCCGACATCGTGAACTTCTCGGTGGAGCCCGACGTCACCCGCCTGGTCAAGGCCGACAAGGTGGCCAAGGACTGGAACGCCGACGCCACCAAGGGCATCCCGTTCGGCTCGGTCGTTTCGCTCGTCGTTCGCAAGGGCAACCCGAAGAACATCAAGGACTGGGACGACTTGCTGCAGCCCGGGATCGAGGTCGTCACCCCGAGCCCGCTGAGCTCCGGCTCCGCCAAGTGGAACCTGCTGGCGCCGTATGCCGCGAAGAGCAACGGCGGCAAGGACCAGCAGGCCGGTTTGGACTTCGTCAACAAGCTGGTCACCGAGCACGTCAAGACGCGGCCGGGGTCCGGCCGGGAGGCCACCGACGTGTTCCTGCAGGGCACCGGCGACGTGCTGATCAGCTACGAGAACGAGGCCATCAACGTCGAGC
>Ga0075428_100004273_pt1 | contig 15724 bp, 16 predicted proteins | sample RhiMetdeltSRZDD2_FD_75291 | JGI IMG/M metagenome (GOLD analysis project Ga0075428, IMG submission 75291) | Populus rhizosphere microbial communities from Tennessee, USA - Rhizosphere MetaG P. deltoides SRZDD2 | ecosystem: Host-associated > Plants > Roots > Rhizosphere > Soil | place: USA... | reverse complement strand
GCGCCGGTCGGGATCGAACTCCGCCAGCGGCCGCCCGAAGCGCATCTGCTCCAGCACCATGTGCGGCGACGGGCGGCGGGAGAGATCGCCGAACTCCTCGATCTCGATCCGATCGACGCGCCGCTGCACGGACAGCAGGGCGAGCGGGAGGGTCTCGATGATGAACCCCGGGTCACACCCGCTGGCCCATACCGATGCGTCGCCCCGTTCGCAGGCCTCCTCGACCCGGGCCCGGTTCCGGTCGCCGAGCCGCATCCCCCCGGCGAACAGGTCGCTGCAAGTGGTGACGATGTTGGTGCCGGAGGCGAGCAGTGCGACGACATCCTCGACCAGCTGGTCCTCGCTGAGCCCGGCCCGGGTCCGGCCTCGGCCGGTGGCGCGGGGCATGTACACCGCGCAGTCGGCGCCCAGCTCCAGGATCGCGGCGCGGTCGCTGGTGGCGGCGACGCCGGTCGGGCCTTCGCCGCACAGCTTCCCAGCGTCGACGCCGTCCTTGGCGGTGTCGTACACCAGCACCCCGACCAGGTCGAGCCGCGGATCCCGGATCACCTCCCGGAGAGCCCGCTGGCCCGTGTTCCCGGTCGCCCATTGCACGACCCGGTAGCGCTGCGCAGCAGCCATGCCGGCCCCTCCCACGGCAGATAGTCGATCGGCTTAGCCATTAGTAGTCGATCGACTAGGAGGGGGCAAGACCGTCGGGTTAGTCTCGTCCCGTGGATCCCGTCGAGGTGGCTGCGGTCCGGCCCGCGAGGTCCGGGCCGCCGAGCGCGGCACAGGCCCGCATCATCACCGCGGCTCTCGACCTGTTCGCCGAGCACGGTGTCGGGGGGACCTCGCTGGGGATGATCGCCAACGCGCTCGGCGTCACGAAGGCGGCGGTCTTCCACCAGTTCAAGACCAAGGACGAGATCATCGTGGCTGCGGCGGAGGCCGAGCTCGCGGCGCTGGAGGCCGTGCTCGACGCCGCGGATGCCGAGCCATCCCGGGAGCGGGCCCGCGAGGTGCTGATCGCCCGGATCGTCGACCTGGCCGTGGAGCGCCGCCGTACGGCCAGCACCATCCTCAGCGATCCGGTCATCGTCAGCTTCTTCGCTGCGCACGAACCGTTCCGGCGCGTGATGCATCGCCTGTCCCGGCTGTTGATGGGCGACAACGCCGGGCCGGAGGCCCGGGTCTCCACGGCGGTGCTCTCGGCCGCGATCAGTGGCGCCGTGATCCATCCGCTGGTCGTCGACCTCGACGATGACACGCTGCGGGCCGAGCTGCTGCACCTGGCACGGCGCCTGTTCGACCTCCCGGTCTAGGTCAGCCGGGGCGGGGGAGGACCGCGGCGGGAGTGGGCCAGCGGTAGACGCGATATGTGGACCGGGTGCCGCCCGGCAGGTCGACGGGACCCGTGTAGGCGTGGATGGCGCCGAGGCGGACGTAGAAGGCGTGGGCCGCGGTGTTCTGGTCGAGGACCTCGACATACATCCCGGACGCCGGATCGTGGGCCACCACGATCTCGGCGGTGGCGACGACCAGGCGCCGGCCTATGCCAAGGCCCTTCAGGTCGTGCCGCACGTGAAGGTTGTCGACCAGTGCGCCCCACTGCGGGTGGGTGTCGACGATCGTGTGGGCCAACCCGACGACCGCGCCCGCCCCGCCGTCGCCGACGGTGGCCACAAGCGTGTGGTCGGCCGGTCCGGGGTGGGTGAGCCGCTCGGTCCAGACCGCCCGCCGCTCGGCGGGCAGGTCACCGTCGAGGAAGCTGTCGGCGAACGCGCCCCGGTAGTTCCGCCGCCAGCTGTCGGCGTGGAGCTCGGCGATGCCGTCGATGTCGGCGACGGTGGCTCGGCGGAGACAGACGGGTGGTCCTGGTGGTCCCTGTCCCGGACACATGGGCGCCATATCTACCGGTGGACACCCCGGGAAGGCGATCGAGTTGTCACCCTCCCCGGCCGGCCCCGGTCGCTACGCTGCCGGCGGCGCTGGCCCGGTGGGCCGCACGACCATGAGGAGATCGACGCGTTGGTAGCCGAGCCGCGGGACGGCCTGGACGACCCGCCCGTCGTGTGGTCCGGGCCGGCGTGAGCACACCCTGGCTGGTGGTCTCGGTCCTGGGGTTGGCCATCGTCGCGGCCTCGGTCGCCGCGGCCCGCCGCGCCGACATCCCGGGCTGGGAGAGACGGGTGTTCCACGCCGTCAACGGGCTGCCGGATTGGCTGTACTGGGTCCTCTGGACGCCCATGCAGCTGGGCAACCTGGTGGTCGGCACGCTCGTCGGGCTGGTCTGCGCCTGGCTGACCGGCGAGGTGGCGGTGGCGGTGGCGGTGATCCTCGCCATGGCCCTGAAGCTCGTGACCGAGCGCGTCCTGCGGCGGGAGATGCAGGCCTTCCTCGCCGTGCGGGTGCGACCGGGCTCCAGCCAGCCGGGGAGCATCCTCCGGGGCGACGTGCCGTCCGACGGGCCCAGCTTCCCCTCCGGCCACGTGATCCTGGTCGCCGCGATCGGAGGCGCGCTCACACCGGTCCTGCCGGTGGGGTTGGGGTGGGCGCCGTTCCTGCTCGCCGGCCTGGTCATGCTGGGACGGGTGTACGTCGGCGCGCACAACCCCCTCGACGTGACCGCCGGGCTGGGCGCCGGCCTGCTGCTCGGCGGGGTGCTGGCCGCCTTCGTCGGCTGAGGGCTAGTGGGGTGTCTCGCACCCCACTAGCCCGGCCGGGCCACGCCGAGCTGGTCCAGCACCGCGGACTCGTCCCAGTACTGGCGAAGCGCGCAGATGCGGTCGCCGCGGAACTCGGCCACCGTGATCCCGTGGAGGGTGATGCGCACGCCGGTGGGCTCGATGCTCGTGTCGTCGTCGAGGGACAGCGGTCCGGTGTGCGTCAGCTCGACCGACCACTCGACGCAGGCGTAGTCGCCGCCCACGTCGAGCGGCTCGACGTTCAGCTCGATGTCGGAGAACACGTCGCCGCGCTGGTCGAGCTCCTCGATCAGCTCGGGCAACGACCCGGTGGCGAGGGCCGGCGTCCAGGCTCGGACGTCCTCGGTGAAGACCTCTTCGAGCACCTTCCGGTCGCCGTCGATCCCGGCGCGCAGCGCGCTCACCAGCGTCGTGGCCCGGGCGTCGTTGGTCGTCATGTCTCGAGCAGCTTCGCCTTCGCCGCTGCGAACTCCGCGTCGGTCAGCAGCCCGGACCCATGGAGTGCGGCGAGCTCCTTCAGGTCCGCCAGGGGATCGCGGTCGGCCGCGGCCGGCACGGCCGGCGCGACGCGGCGGGTCGAAGCGAACCGCCGCTGCAGCTCCCGGTTGTACTCGGCCTGCTGCGTGTGACTGCGCCGCCGCGCGTACGGCATCCAGGTCTGGCGGGGCCGGTAGAGGAACAGCATGCGCGGGTCCGGGCCCTAGGAGCGCCTAGGAGCCGAGGATCCTCGCCTTCTGGGCATCGAACTCGGCGTCGGTGAGGATGCCCTGGCTCCTCAGCTCGGCCAGCTCCTTGAGCTGGGCGATCGGATCGGCGGCCTCGGGAGCGGGAGCCGGCTGGGGTGCCGCGTACTGCTGCTGCTGCTGGTAGTACTGCGCCTCGTCCTGTGACGCCCACCGGTTGGCCTGGCGTCGCGAGACGCGGTTGGAGACTGCGGTCGCCGTGCCGGCGACGACGGCCGTGCGGGCCACACCTCGAAGCAATCCTGGCATCTGATGTCCTTTCCCGGTCGCCCTGCTGGGCCGGATCAGCTGGCTTCGGTCGCGTCGAGCGAAGCGGCGAGGTCCCCGTGCGGGATGTAGCCCGCCGCGACCAGCTCGGCGCCACCGCGGCGCAGGCCCTGGACGAAGGGGATCGCCCAGCGGTTCTCGAAGAGCACGATGCCGGCCGACGAGCCCGGCTGGATGGCATCGGCGGCGTCGTCCAGGTCGGACTGGTCGAGCAGTCCGGAGCCGGCGCCCTCGAAGATCGCCACGTCGAGCTGACCGTCGTGGTCCACATCCGCCAACTGGATCGCGGCCACCGACCCGTCGCTGCCCCTGGTGACGAACTCCAGGTCCAGGAGGCGGATCAGGCCCCGGTCGACCAGGTCGACGAGGGCGGCGAAGCCCTCGCCGGTCATCTTGTTGTCGGGGAACTCGACGATCAGGTAGCTGACCGGTCCCATCGTCTCAGCTTCGTCTGCCATCAGGTGGCCCCTCTCTGGGCATGCGTGCTTCCACCACCCATCCCGCCGATGGGGATTGGTGGAGGATCAGGCCCGCGCCGAAGCCCGGGCATCACCCACATCGGATGATTTGGCCCGGTGGCCCTGCGTAGCCACCGGTCGCCGGCGCTGGTTGAGACGAGGCCCGGCGGGAAATGGCGTTGTGGCGGCGGACCGAGGCGTCCATGATCGGCTCCCCCCGGGAGTCGGGGAGGGGAGGAGGGACGATGAGCGAACCGCAGCCCGCCCCGGAGCGCGATCTGCCGCCCGGGATGCGAGAGCAGCTCGACCTGGTGCACAGCGGGCTGCCCACCTTCGCCAACCGGCCGTGGCTGACCGAGCCCGAGCAGCTGGACTCATGGCGGCCGGACGTGGCCATCGTCGGTGCCCCCTTCGACATCTCGACCACGAACCGGCCCGGTGCGCGGTTCGGTCCCCGGGCCATCCGCGCCAGCGCCTACTTCCCCGGGACCTACCACCTCGACCTCGGCATCGAGATCTTCGACTGGCTCGAGGTCGTCGACTTCGGTGACGCCCATTGCCCGCACGGCCAGACCGAGGCCGGGCACGCCAACATCCGGGCCCGGGTCGGTGAGGTGGCCCGGCGGGGCATCGTCCCGGTGATCGTCGGCGGCGACCACTCGATCACCTGGCCCGCCGCGACCGCCGTCGCCGAGGCCCGGGGCTGGGGCAACGTCGGCATCGTCCACTTCGACGCGCACGCGGACACGGCCGACATCATCGATGGGAACCTGGCCAGCCACGGCACGCCGATGCGCCGCCTCATCGAGTCCGGTGCCGTTCTCGGCCGCAACTTCGTGCAGGTCGGCCTGCGGGGCTACTGGCCGCCGGCCGACGTCTTCGAGTGGATGCAGTCCCAGGGCATGCGCTGGCACCTGATGCAGGAGATCTGGGAGCGCGGCATCCACCCGGTGATCGAGGACGCGGTGGCCGAAGCCCTGGACGGCGCGGAGCACCTGTACGTCTCGGTCGACATCGACGTGCTCGATCCCGGCTTCGCGCCGGGCACCGGCACTCCCGAGCCGGGTGGCATGGTCCCGGCCGACCTGCTGCGGACGGTGCGCCGCCTGGCGATGGATGCGAACCTGGTGGCGCTGGACGTGGTCGAGGTGTCGCCGCCCTACGACGTCTCCGACACCACCGTGAACAACGCCCACCGTGTGGTGCTGGAGGCGCTCGCGGGCATGGCGTGGCGCAAGCAGCAGCAAGCTACGGCTTGATAGGCAAGCCTTTACTTGCCTATGGTGGGCTGCCTATGGTGAGGTCGTGGGCGACGTGTTCAAGGCGCTCGCCGACCCGACGAGACGAGCCATCCTCGACGAGCTGGTCGACCGTGACGGCCAGACGTTGTTCGAGATCTGCTCGCGCCTGACGATGAAGCACGGTCTGAGCTCCAGTCGTCAGGCGATCTCCCAGCACCTCGACGTCCTCGAGGCTGCAGGCCTGGTGCGGACCAGGCGGGAGGGTCGGTACAAGTTCCACCACGTCGACACGACACCGTTGAGGGCCATCGCCGAGCGGTGGCCGACCGAGCCGTGAGGTAGGCCATGCCCCGCATCAACCTGACCAGCGTCCTCGTCGACGACCAGGAGAAGGCCCTGCGCTTCTACACCGAGGTGCTGGGCTTCGTGAAGAAGTCCGATATCCCGCTCGGCGAGGCCCGGTGGCTGACTGTCGTGTCGCCCCAGGACCCCGACGGGCCGGAGCTCGTCCTCGAGCCCGATACCCATCCGGCGGTCCGGCCCTTCAAGGAGGCGCTGCAGAGCGACGGCATCCCCTTCACGTCCTTCGCCGTGGACGACGTCACTGCCGAGTACGGACGGCTCCGCGACCTGGGGGTGCGCTTCACCCAGAAGCCGTTCGACGCGGGTTCGGTCGTCATGGCGGTCCTCGACGACACCTGCGGCAACCTCATCCAGCTCGCGACGACGAAGTAGTCGCCCGCGACCGGACCGCAGGTCACGACGCGGAGAGTGGTGGCGGTGGGTACGGTGGCGGGCCATGGGGGAGCCGCTCGATTTCGATTTCGTGGTCGTCGGAGGCGGGTCGGCCGGTGCGGTGATCGCCGCTCGGCTCTCGGAGGACCCGGCGTGCCGGGTCGCCCTGGTGGAGGCCGGTGACCGGCCGCCGCCCCAGGAGCTGATGCCGGCCGCCTGCCCCGCGCTGCAGCAGAACCCGGCGACCGACTGGATGTACACCGCAGACGCCGGCGGGTGCGGTCTCGGGCTCACGGGCGGCCGGATGATGGTGCCGCGGGGCAAGATGCTCGGCGGGTCGTCGGGCATCAACTACATGGCCTACGTCCGGGGCCACCCCGGAGACTTCGACGACTGGGCCGCCGAGGGAGCCACCGGCTGGAGCTACGCCGACGTCCTCCCGTACTTCAGGAAGAGCGAGGGCCTGGCCCCCAGCGGCGACATCGTCGTGGACGCCGACGCCCACAACACCGGCGGGCCGCTCGGCGTGTCGGTGCGGGCGCCGGTCCTGCAAGGCGCCGAGGACTTCGTCGAGGCGGCCGTCGCCGCCGGCATCCCCCGTGGTGACTACAACGGCCGCGACCGCGGCGGTCCCGACGGGGTGGCGTCGCTGCTGCAGACCACCACCCGGGACGGCAAGCGGTCGAGCACCTACCACGCGTTCCTGGAGGGCGACGTCGAGCAGCGGCCCAACCTCGAGCTGATCTGCGGGGCCCAGGTGACCCGGGTGATCCTCGACGGCGCACCCGGCCAGCTGCGGGCCACCGGGGTCGAGTACCGCACGGCGGAAGGCGAGACGGCCATCGCGTCGGCTGCCAAGGAGGTGGTCCTCAGCGCGGGCGCGGTGGGCTCGCCCCACATCCTGATGCTGTCCGGGGTCGGTCCGCGGGCCGAGCTGGAAGCGGTCGGCGTGGCCTGCGAGCTCGACGCCCCCGACGTGGGCAAGCACCTCAAGGACCACCTGCAGGTCGGCCTGCTCTTCCCGGCGCCCGGCACCGGCGTGTCCATGACCCAGATGGGCCTGTCGATGGGGCCGGACGCGCTGCGCGCTCCCGCCGGGCCCCTGCCGGCCGATCCCGCCGACGATGCCGACCTACCCGAGGAGCTCCAGGCGCTGAAGTCGGAGGCGGAGCGCCGGGTCGCCGAGTGGGCCACCACCGGGCACGGGCTGGTGTCGTCGTCGCTCTACGAGGCCGCCGCGTGGTTCTCCACGGGCCTCGGCGACCACCACACCCACGACGCCCAGCTCGCGCTGTTCGTCTGCGGCTACAACGAGGACATCTGGCGGACCTGCCTGCGGGTCGATCCCACCGAGTACTTCGACCACCCCGACCAGAGCCTGGCTCCGGACGCCGAGTCGGTCATCGTCCTGGCCAACCCGGTGCAACCCCACAGCGAGGGCGAGATCGTCCTCGCCAGCGCCGAGCCCGCGGACCAGCCCGACATCCGGATGAACTACTACGGCGACCCCTACGACATGGAGGTCATGGTCGCGGTGCTCCGCCGGGCGCTCGACGTGGTCGCGCACTGGCCGGCCGGGCGGGAGCTCGGGCCGCTGCTGGTCCCCCCGGCCCTGGCCGCCCGGCACGGCTACGTCGCCGGCGACACGCCGAGCGACGACCTGCTCGTGGACCTGGCCCGCCACTACTCGTTCACCGTCTACCACCTGACCTCCACCTGCCGGATGGGCAGCGTGGTCGACGCGGAGCTCCGCGTGAACGGCATCGCCGGGTTGCGGGTCGCCGACGCGAGTGTCATGCCCAACGTGGTCAGCGGCAACACCAACGCCGCCTCGATCATGATCGGCGAGAAGGCGGCCGAGATGCTGGCCGCGGACCACGGCGTGCGCCTGGCGGAGTTCGTCACAGCCGCCGGTCGGAGGCTGGACCCGAACCTCACCTGAGGCCGCCGACCCGTCCCGGGCGAATTGCCGGAAGACCGGGACAGCCGATCGGGCATGATGCGCCGACCATGACCGAGCACCCCCTGGAGCCCGACCGCGCCGAGATGCAAGCCATGGGCCGTCGTGCCCTGGACCTGGTGGCGGACTTCGTCGACGGCCTGCCGAAGGCGCCCGCCTCCAACCTCGACGGCGCCGACCAGCTGCCGGTCGATCTGTTGCGACCCCCCGGCGAGGATCCAGGGGATCTCGACGACCTCCTCGATCGGTTCCGGGAAGCGGCGGCCGTCGTGGTCGAGACCGCCGGACCCCGGTACATGGCCTACGTCGGTGGCGGCGGGCTGTTCACCTCGGCGCTGGCCGAGATGGTCGCCCGGGCCTTCAACCGGTACACGACCCTGTCCAGCTTCGCCCCGGCCCTGGTGGCGATGGAGGAGAGCGTCCTGTGCTGGCTGTGCGGCGCGTTCGGCCTCCCCGAGACCGCGGGCGGTGTCACGACGACCGGCGGTTCGCTGGCGACGCTCATCGCCGTCGTCACCGCCCGGCACGACCGCCTCGGCGACGACTTCGCAGCCGGCACCTTGTACGTGACCGCGCACACCCACCGTTGCCTGGCCAAGGCGGCCCGGCTGGCCGGTCTGCCCGGCGACGCCATCCGCGCCGTGCCGACCACCCAGGACCTGCGCATGGATCCCGCGGCCGCGGCCCGGATGATCGCCGAGGACCGGGCTCGGGGTCGCCGCCCGTTCCTGGTGGTCGCCTCGGCCGGCACGACGAACACCGGCGCCGTCGATCCCCTCGGCGACCTGGCCCGGCTGGCTCGGACCGAAGGGCTCTGGCTCCACGTCGACGCGGCCTACGGCGGCTTCTTCCAGCTCACCGAGCGGGGCCGGGCCCGCTTCGCCGGCATCGAGCAGGCCGACTCGATCGTGCTGGACCCCCACAAGGGCCTGTTCCTGCCCCACGGCACCGGGATCCTGCTGGCGCGCGACCCCGCGGCGGTGCGGGTGGCCCATGCCGTCGACGGCGTCTACCTCCAGGATCTGGACGACGATCGGCCGCTCCCGGACTACGCCGAGCTCGGGCCGGAGCTGACCCGGGACTATCGGGGCCTGCGCATGTGGTTGCCGCTCCACCTCCACGGGGTCGGCGCCTTCCGCCGCGCCTTGGACGAGAAGCTCGACCTGGCCGCCTTGGCCCACCAGGAGCTCGCCGCCGAGCCCCGCCTGGAGCTGCCGTGGCCGCCGGAGCTGTCGATCGTGGCCTTCCGCCTCCGGGGCGACGAGACGGCCGAGGCGGACAACCAACGCCTGTTGGAGCGGATCATCGCCACCCGGCGGCTCTACCTGTCCAGCACCCGCATCGACGGACGGCAGTTCCTCCGGCTCTGCATCATCTCCCACCGCACCCACCGGGAGGAGGTCGAGGAGGCGGTGGACATCGTCCGCTCGCTGCTCTGAGCCCCCGTTGCGGGCGAGCTCGCCGACCGAGCCAACGACGAACCTGACACGCCGCTTCCCGGGCGAGCGTCACGAGACACCCCACTAGTGTCCAGCGGGTGGCACGTTCCGGGGCAGGGTTCGAGCGGGCATGGGAGGCGCTGCCGGTGCCGTTCCAGCGGTGCCTCCAGCAGGCCTATGCCTCGCTGCGGCGGGGCGGGCTGGCCTGTGGTTCGGTCATCACCGACCCGGGAGGCTCCGTGCTCGCCGAGGGCCGCAACCATGCCTACGACCCTCCGGGCGGCGACGACGTCCTCCAAGGCACCCCGCTGGCCCATGCCGAGCTGAACGCCCTGGCCCGGATCCCGACCGAGCGCGGCCTCGGCGACTGCACGCTGTGGAGCAGCCAGCGACCCTGCGCCATGTGCGCGGCGGCGATCGAGTTCACCGGCGTCGGCCGGGTCCGCTTCCTGGCCGACGATCCCGCGTTCGCGGGGACCTCCGCCGCCGACTCGGGCCCCACCGACTGGCATCCCGAGGCGGTGGCCGACGAGTGGGTCGTGGCCGCGAACAGCCTGTTCCTCCACCAGGTCATCCTGGCGCGGGGGCCCCGAGCGGAGGTGGTCCTCCGCAACCAGCAGTTCGAGCCGGAGACGGCGGCCGTGGCTCTCCGCCTGGTCCAGGAGGACACGCTCACCGTCGACGCCCGGGGGCTGCCGCTGGAGGACGTGCTGGCTCGGCTGTGGCTGCCGATCGTCGAAGCCGCCGAGGCCCGCCGGCTCCGGCGGGCCTCGATCGCCTAGTCCACGCCGGGCACCGGGCGCCGCAGGACCCGAGGCCCGCCGGCAACCGGCGAGGTACTGTCCGTGGCCGATGGGCACGGATGCTGGGGCCGGCCCGGCCATCGCGGTCGACCACGCGGACCCGCGAGCCGCCGAGGCGGACGCGACCGACGGCGCCGAGGGGGTCGAGGAGGCCGACGCCGCCGCCGAGCCCCCCGAGCCCGCCGGGACCGCCGAGCCCGAGCGGGACCGGCAGGTCGCGCGTCTGGTGGCGGTGGCCGCGATCGTCGCCGCCGTGGTGCCGGTCCTGCTGGCTGGGGTCCGCGGCGCGATGCACGGCTGGATGCCGACCGGCGACGACGCCTACTCGGCCGTACGGGCGTGGGACGTCTTCTCGTCCAACCCCCCGTTCCTCGGGACGTGGTCGTCGGCCTCGGTCTACACCGGGCACGAGGTCAACCACCCGGGGCCACTGCAGTTCGATCTCCTCGCCGTGCCCGTCCGCCTGCTCGGCCAGGGTGCCGGCAGCGCCGTCGGGCTCGCGCTGATCAACGCGGCCGCCGTGGCGCTGATCGGCTGGCTGGTCCTCCGCCGGGTCGGACCGGCGTTCGCGGCCCTGGCCATGGGGGCGAGCGCACTGCTGTCGCTCTCGCTGGGCTCGGAGATCCTCTACGACCCCTGGAGCCAGCACGCGCCGCTGGTCCCGTTCTCGCTGTTCCTCGTCGCGGTGTGGTGCGTCGTGGCGGGGGACGTCGTGGCGCTGCCGATCATGGTCGTGGCCGGTAGCTATGCCTTCCAGACCCACCTGTCGTACACGGTCCTCGTCCCCGGCCTGGCTGCGCTCGCCGTCGGCGCGACGCTCATCCGGCTGGCGGGGGAGCGGCGCCGGGACCGTGAGGGCTGGCGCACCGAGGGCCGGCGGCGGGCCGCCCGCTGGCTCGCCCTGACCGCGGCGGTCGCGCTGGTGTGTTGGGCCCAGCCACTCGCCCAGCAACTCCTGGGCAGCGGCGAGGGCAACATGCTCGGCCTGCTGCGTGCCTCCCGGGTGGAGACCGTGACCCCCGGAGTGGGACGCGCCCTACGGGCCTACGGCGGGACGGTCGCGGTCCCGCCGATGTGGCTGCCCCCGTCCTTCGGGTCGCCGTCGTTCCGGCTCGACGGATCGGGCCGCCCGACCTGGCTGGCGGCCTCGGCGCTGATCGCGCTCGCGGCCGCGCTGGCCGTCCTCACCTGGCGGGCCCGGTCCCGAGGCTCCGCGGCCGTGGCCGCGGCGACCGGAACCGCGCTGGCGGCGCTCGTCCTGGGGTGGGTCACGACCATCGAGATGCCGATTCGCCTGGGGATGGTGGCCACCTACGCGCGGTTCATGTGGCCGCTCGGGATGTTCATCTGGTTGGCCGTGGCCGTGGGCGTGCTGGACGAGATCCGGGTCCGATGGTCGGTGCCCGCCCGGCGGCTGGCGCTGCCCGGGCTGGCGGTCGCCGTGGTTGCCGGCGCCGCAGCCCTGCCCACCGTCGACAACGAGAGCGCGACCTTCCCGTGGACGATCGCCGCCGTCCGGAGCTTGGACGACGACGTCGTCGCCGCGCTGCAGGGTCGCGGGCCGGTGCTGGTCCAGATGGAGAACGACCTGTCGGTGGGCAGTGCTGGCCCGGGGTTCTTCATCGTCCTCCAGGAGGCGGGGATCCCCTTCTACGTCGACGACGAGCACCTCGTCAGCCAGCTCGGCGGGGACCGCCGCTACGCGCCGGGCGACGCGGACGTCCGCCTCATCGTCCGCGGCGGCATCCGGGACCATCCCCAGCCGGGTGAGGAGCTCGTCGCCCGCTGGTCGCCCCTGTCCGAGGAGGAGGAAGCCGAGGCAGAGGCGCTGTCCGCTCAGCTCCGGGACATCGTCGCGGAGCACGGGGTTCCGCTGCGCGAGGGCGCCGAGGACGTCATCCGGCATCTCGACATGGGCTACCTCCTCGATGCCATCGCCGACGCGCGCCACCACCCCGACGACGTCGTCGGCCTCCACATCCTGCGCGAGCTCTGGGCGGGCATCCCTGCTCTGTACAGCGGCGCGCCGGCGCCCGACGCCCGGGTGTTCCCTGCGGACCTGATGGACCGGTGGTGCGAGCTGACCGTGCGCCGGGAGCGGCAGCCGATCAGCGTCTACCTCGCCCCCGTGTCCTGACCGGGCCGGTCAGCCCGGTTCGGTCACGTCCTCCAGGCTGACCGGGTGCCCGGCACGCTCGATGTGCTCGGCGTCCTGTTCGGGGTCGTGCTCGTCGAGGTGCACCGCGGCACCGGCGGTGGCGAAGGTCCCGGGGGCGGTCCGCGGTCGGCCCTCCAGCGCCTCGGGCTCGGCCCGCATCACCACCACCTGGGCCGGCTCGCCGGGCAGCGTGGCCATCTCGGCGAGCAGGGCCCGCACGCCGTCGTCGGGATCGATCAGGCCGACGCCCCGCCGTCCGTACTCCCGCTCGAGCTCCGGGGACACCATGCCGGTCCCCGCCCACGGCCCCCAGTCGATGCTGACGATCCGGCGGCCGTGCGCTCCGTCGAGGCGTACGGCGAGCTGGTCGAGCGCGTCGTTGGCCGCGCTGTAGTCGACCTGGCCGCGGTTGCCGAAGACGCCGCTGACGCTGCCGAAGAACACCACCAGCCGGGTGTCGCCATCCAGGTGGTCGAGGAGCGTCCGCGCCGCGTCGACCTTGGTGGCGAAGACCCAGTGGAAGCGGTCGGCGGTCTTGTCGCTGGCCAGCCGGTCGTCGACGACGCCGGCACCGTGGATCACCGCGTCGATGCGCCCGTGGCGGGCACGGATCCCGGCCAGGACCAGCCCGAGGGCGTCGGCGTCGCGGACGTCGACCGGGTGGTACGTCGCGCTCACCCCCAGGTCGCGCAGGGCGGCCAGGGTGGAGCGGACCTCCCGCCCGGCGAGGATGCGGTCGCAGGCCGCCTCCACGTCCGGCGGGTTGGCGACCTCGCCCGTCTCCACCAGGGCACGGCGGAGGGCCGTCCGGTGCGTTGCCGCGGCGATGCGGGGGTCCTCGTCGACCGCGAGCGGGGTGCGGCCGAGCAGCTCGAGACGGCAACCGGTCTCCCGGGCGAGGGCGATCGTGGCACGCGCGGTGATGCCCCGCGCTCCGCCCGTCACGACCACGACCGAGCCGTCGTTGAGCGGCAGCGCGGGAACTTCGCGCAGGGGCATTCCCCTCGTCACCCGGCGGGTGGTGCGCAGGCCGTTGCGGTAGCGGATCGACGCCGGCCCGGCCGGGTCGAGGACCTCGTCGGCCAGGAGGCGGGCCAGCACCTTGGAGGGAAGAGTCGGCGGGACCTCGATCACCCGCACGTGGCGGTCAGGGAGCTCGCGGGCGATCGACCGCATCAGCCCGCCGACGCCCGAGACCACGGTGGAGTCGGGGTCCTGGTGGGCCGCGACCGCCGCCACGATCGTGGTCGCCCGGCCGGTGACCGCCGACTGCAGGGTGGCGAAGACCTCGCGGGCGTCGACGGGAGAGACGATGTCGGCCGCGCCGAGGTGGACGACGACGTCGGCGGCGGACAGCCGGGTGGCCACATGTTCAGGCAGTGCGCGGCGACGCGCACCCCGGGGTGTGGCCATGACCTCCACCGCGGCGCCGGCCTGGGTCAGCCGGCGGCACAGCTCGTCCAGCCCCTCCCAGAGGTCGGAGATGACCAGGGCGTTCTGGCCCGTCAGCGAGGCCACCGGCAACGCCGGAGCCAACGTCTCGGCCTCCAGGACGAACCGCCGGGTCGTCGCGGGGATCGTGGGGGTGACCGGAGGGTCCGGTGCCGGCGGCGCCGGCGGATCGTCGGGCACCACGTCGATCGGCGAGGTGACCGCGTCCGCAGCCGGCGTCGGCATGCTGTGGATCGCGTCGCGGCCGTTGCCGTTGGCCCACGCCCGGTCGCCGGCCTCGACGCTGCCGTTGGTCGGCTCGACCACGCCCAGGTCGGCGACGGGGAGCGCGCCCGACCGGTCGCTCAGGTAGCTCAACATGACATCGCGTTGCGCCTCGACCAGGCACTGCAGCGTGCGCAGGTACTCGAGGACGGCGACGCTCGAGCCGTCGGATTGCGGCGGCTCAGCACGGTCCATGGTCACCTCCGGGATGGGGTTGGCGGACGGCAGGCCATCGGGACCGACCCACCGTCGTGGGCGCCGACGGCGTCGACCGACCACGGGCGGGAAAGTTAGCCCGTCACGAAATCGACGAAGTTTCACACCCGATGCAACACGGTGTGGCCATGCGAACGCACAGAGCGATCGCCGCCCTCACATCGTGGCCGGGACGTGCTCCATCGACTACCCGGTGTGACGGCCAGGCTCAGAAGTAGAAGCCGCCCGGATCGACGAAGACGTCGACCTCGGCGACGTTGGGGACGTTCTCGATGCTGCTGACCTCGCCGCCGGTGCTGCTGCCGGCGGGGATGAAGTTCGACATCGACCCGGTGGCACCGCCGATGATCTCGCCGGCGCTGTTGCGCATGACCGCCGATGCGCCGGGAGCGTCGATCTGCTCGCTGAAGGTGGACTCGACGGTGAAGGTGATGCTCATCCCGAAGTCGTTGCCGGTCCAGTCGACGCCGGAGACCGTCAGCTCGCCGTCGGTCGGGACGGTGGGCGGGAACGAGCTCTGGCCCACCTGGACGTCGATGTCGCCGACCCCGGCCGAGACGTCGTCGCCGTAGAGGTCGTTGCCGAACCCCAGCTGCTGGCCGGGCCGGAGCGACCCGACCGTGCCCGATGCGGTGCTGATCACGCCTTGGGACGGGTTGTAGACGGTGACCGACAGCTCGGCCCCGAGGATGATGTCGTCGCCGGTGTTCTCGATGACGAAGCCGTAGGAGCCGGTCGCGGTGCCGAAGGCGTCGTCGAAGGTGGACCAGCCCTTGTCGACGACCTGGATGGCGCTGACGTCTCCACCCGTCGACGGCTGCGTCGGGTCGGAGGACGTCTCCGGCGGGTCGGTGGTCTCGACGTCGCGGGTGGTCACCGGGTTGTCCGGCTCGGTGGTCGTCGTCGGGTCGGTCGGGGTGTCGTCATCGCCCCCGGTCACCGCGATCACCAGGACGACGGCCAGGATGGCCGCCACCGCACCGATCGCGACGAACAGCGGGGTGCGGTTCTGCCCGCCACCCGGGGGCGCGGCCGGCATCCCGCCGTAGGGGCTGGGAGTGGCGCCCGGGACCGGGCCGGCGTAGGGCGCCGAGGAGTAGGGGCTGGTCTGCGGCGGGGCATCCAGCGGCGCCGTGGGCGGCGACGCCGGGTAGGCCGTCGTGGTGACTTCCCCGGGCATCTCGGGGCGCGGTGGCGGGTACCACTTGTCGTCGGACGCCTGCCACCAGCCAGGTCCTTGCGGTGTGTCGCTCATCCTCTTCCCTCACTCCGCCGGAGGGCGCTCCATGCGGACGGGCCTG
>Ga0075428_100004272_pt1 | contig 15725 bp, 15 predicted proteins | sample RhiMetdeltSRZDD2_FD_75291 | JGI IMG/M metagenome (GOLD analysis project Ga0075428, IMG submission 75291) | Populus rhizosphere microbial communities from Tennessee, USA - Rhizosphere MetaG P. deltoides SRZDD2 | ecosystem: Host-associated > Plants > Roots > Rhizosphere > Soil | place: USA... | reverse complement strand
ACCTGGAAAAGCCGCCGCGCGCGACGCTGCTCTACGCGGTGGAGACCCCGCCCAAAGGCGGCGATACGCTCTACGCCAACACCGCGGCCGCCTACGACGCGCTGTCCGATGGCATGAAGAAGCTGATCGAAGGCGTGATCGGCGTGAGCGACGGCAGCCTGAAGCACCGGCGCGGCGGACCGCGCACTGTTCACCTTGGCAGCATCAGCGCCATGGCGATGCAGAACATCGACAAGGGAGAGACTTACGTGGCGCGCCATCCCATCGTGCGCACGCATCCCGACACCGGCCGCAAGGCACTCTACGTGACCGCGCTGCATACGCTCCGTCTCGACGGGATGACCGAGGAGGAAAGCCGTCCGCTCATCAAGTACCTGAACGATCACTGCATCGAGAACGAGTTCACCTGTCGCATGCGCTGGGAGCCCGGCCAGCTCACGGTCTGGGACAACCGCTGCACCATGCACAACGCGATCAACGACTACCACGGCTACCGCCGGGAGATGTACCGCCTCATCGTGGGGCCGGAAGTCCCGGTGTAGCTGCTGGACCACGGGTTCTGGGAGGGAAACCATGCAGGAATCTGCCGAAGCTCCGCACGTCTTCAACTACCTCACGCAGCCGGAAGTCCGCTTTCTCGACGCGGCCGCCGCCCGCCTGATACCGGCGGACGATCTCGGACCGGGCGGCAAGGAAGCAGGCGTCAGCGCCTACATCGACAACCAGCTGAACAGCGTCTGGGGCTCGCACGGTCGCAACTATCGCAGCGGACCGTGGCCCGAAGGCACGCCGTACCAGGGCTTCCAGTCACGGCTCACGCCGCGGGAAATCTACCGTGCCGCCATCCGCGAGACCAACGTCCATTGCCTGAAGCAATATCAGAAGGCTTTTGAGTTCCTGGGACCGCGCGAGCAGGACGACGTGCTGAAGGGGCTGGAAAGCGGCACGATCGAGCTGTCGTCGGTCTCGTCGAAGCTCTTCTTCGGGCTCCTCATCAGGAACACGATGGAAGGCTTCTTCGCCGACCCGATTTACGGCGGCAACCGCGACAAGGTCGGCTGGAAGCTGATCGGCTTCCCGGGCGTGCCGCCTTCCAATTACAACGATCTGATCGACGAGCACAACGTGCCCTACCGCGTCGAGCCGGTCAGCATACTCGACATCCGGCAGGGAAAGGTTCAGCTCGACGCCCAGGGCCTGCCGAAACACGTACGCCTCAAGGACGCGGAACAGGAGTAAGGACCATGGCAACCAAGCTGAAACCCGTCGACGCGGTGATCGTCGGCACCGGCGTCGTCGGCTCCATCATGGCGAAAGAACTGGCCGATGCCGGCCTGAAGGTGGTGGCGCTGGAGCGCGGACGTATGATCGACCCGCAGCACGACTTCGCGGTCCCGTCCACCTACGACGAGCTCAAGTTCGACCGCTTCAGCGACATCTTCCAGGACCTCTCGCGCGAGACACTCACGTTTCGCAACAGTCCGGGTGAAAGGGCGCTCCCCATGCGCGAGATGGGCTCGTTCAAGCCCGGCGAGGCGGTGGGCGGAACGGCGCTCCACTGGAGCACCCACGCACGCCGCTTCCTGCCGTGGGATTTCGAGGCCCGCAGCCGCACCGTCGAGCGCTACGGGAAGGGAATGATTCCCGAAAACTGCACCAGCCAGGACTGGGGCATCACCTACGAGGAGCTGGAGCCGTACTACGACCAGTTCGAGCACCTCTACGGCGTCGGCGGCAAGGCAGGCAATCTGGACGGCGTGATCCAGGAAGGCGGCAATCCGTTCGAGGGCCCGCGCTCTCGCGAATACCCGAATCCGCCCTCCCCCATGAGTTACGCCGGCACGATGTTCGCCACGGCCTGCGCGGAGCTGGGTTACAAGCCCCACGTGAATCCGATCGCGGCCCAGACGCAGGCCTACACGAACCCGTACAAGCTCATGCTGGGCCAGTGCATACGCGGCGGTTTCTGCACGAGCCACGCCTGCTCGCAGGGCGCGAAAGCCAATCCGAGCACGACCGTGATACCGGCGCTCCTCAAGCAGGAGAACTGCGAGATCCGGCCGCTTTCGAACGTGATCCGGGTAAACCTCGACTCGGACAGGAAGCGCGCCACCGGCGTGACGTATCTCGACGCGAGCGGCCGCGAATTCGAGCAGCCGGCCGACATCGTCGTTCTCGGGGCGTATACCTTCAACAACGTGCGCCTCATGCTGCTCTCGGGCATAGGCGCGCCGTACGACCCGGTGGCCAACAGGGGCGTCGTCGGCCGCAACTACTCCTACCAGTCCCACGGCCGGGTGACGATGTTCTTCGAGGAGAAGGCGTTCAATCCCTTCATGGGCGGGGGCGCGCGCGGCACGGCGATCGACGAGTTCAACGGCGACAACTTCGACCACTCGGGACTCGATTTCTTCGGCGGCGCCTACGTGAACGTCGCGAGCGCGGGCGCCCTCCCGATACGCTCGACCACGGTACCCGCGGGAACCCCGAAATGGGGCTCGGAATGGAAACGGGCCGCGGCCCACTATTACCAGCGCAACTTCAGCATCCGCGTAGGCGGCGGATGCCAGAGCTATCGCCAGAACTACCTCGACCTCGATCCGACGTATCGGGACGCCAACGGCCTGCCGCTCCTGCGCATGACCTTCGACTGGGGTGAGAACGAGCGGAAATCCATCGACTGGGTCACGGGGAAGGCCGAGGAGATCGCGAAGGCCATGAACCCGTCGCGGATGAACACCTCGGGGCAGCACGGCCATTACGATATCGTGCCCTACCAGAGCACGCACAACATCGGCGGCGCGGCCATGGGCGCGGACCCGGCCACGAGCGCGGTCAACAAGTACCTGCAGTCGTGGGACGTCAGCAACGTGTTCGTGATCGGCGGCAGCGCTTTCCCGCAGAACGCCGCCTACCCGCCGACGCAAACCATAGGCACCCTCGCCTGCTGGGCGGCCGACAACATCAGGGGAACCTACCTCAAGCGGCCGGGACCGATGGCTTGAGCCAGAACCAGGTTCTAGACCAGGGGCCGGTCCAGAAGGCGTTCGAGGATGCGCAGCGGTGACCGGGACGGATCCTGCATGACGTCGACGGGCAGATGAAACGTCTGCTCCAGCGCGTACTGCCCGCTCATGGCGGCGTGCGAGACCTGATCGGTAAACACGATCCACGTGCTTCCCGTCGAGAACTCGTAGCGGCGCTGCGGCGCTTCCGACTGGTAACCGAGGTCCGCCTTCATCCGGTCGTGCAGCCGCAGCATGTAGTGATCGTACGCGCTGCGCCGGCTCTTCGTGACCCCGAGGAGATGCAGCGCCACGCTGCCGCCGGGGAGAGGCCCGGGGAACGACGGCACGAAGCGCCGAGCGACGTCCTCGAAGGGCTCGCCAAGCCGCCACGTCCGGGTGTGCCCTTGCGGGTCGACGTTCGAGAAAACGCGCAGGATGCGCTTGCCCTGCGTGGGCGAAGATGGAAAGCTGTCCACGTGCAGGCGCGTGTCGTCCTTGCGCCATGAGGTTCTGCGTCCGGCGATCTCCGCCGGCCGGTAGCTGGTGCGTCCCTGTTGCAGGTGCGCCGCATAGCGCGGCAGCAGGTTCCGGACCAGCGCCCCGCTCGACGCAGCAAAGCGCGCCACCATGCCTCGCAGCGCTTCGCGGTCCGGTTCGTCCACGCCGGTTCCGCCCAGCGTGCCGGAGACAGGGTCGAAACTGACGTTCTTGGTCTTGCCGGCCACCTCGGGGGACAGAAAGCGATTCTCGCCGTCCTGCAGCGGGAAATGGAGATCCGGGATCAGGAGGACGTTCCCGGCTTCCAGCGCGAGAGTGGCGCGCTCCTGCTCCGCCGTCGAGCGGCGCGGATCCCAGCCAACGACCCGTAGAATCACAACGTCGGACACGGAAAGCCTCCAAACCCCTCATGCCACGCGAGACCCGTGCGGCGTATTGCGTGCGCCGAACCAAACCCTACGTGCGACTGTACGTTGCTCACGGCCACCTGTCGACTCCGGCGAGCCGGCGTCCGAGCGGAGTGAGTCGTGCCGGCTCGCCGGGCTCCGGATCCGCCTGGCCCTTCCAGCCCCGCCACCACGCCGGGGCCCGTTTTTCCCGCCACACGGCCGGTCATTGCCGGATGTCCCAGAAGGCCTGGGCGTGGTGAACGGGGACAACGCTCCACTCGAGCGGCTCGTGCGAGTACCACGTTTCCGGCCGCTCGAGGTGCGCGTTCACGAAAGAGCAGATGACATCGGAGGCCGCGCGCAACAGGCGATCGGGCACCAGCCCGGAGAGCACCGCGTAGCCGTTCCGCGCAAGCAATTCACGATCGCTTCGCATCACCGTAAACGCCTGCCACTAACTCAAGAATTTCCTGAAGGGAAGCCAGCTGAACCATCCAAAGCCGGGCCAGACCTTGCGTACTTGTCGCAGGCATTCCTTGACCAGAGCCTTTTGAACAGGACTCAGCGGCTTGCACTCCTTGCGAATGGTCACCACCGCCACCCCAAGCTCGCCAATGAGTTCCGATGAGGTTGTCCAGGTGCCGTTGAGAACACTCTCCAGGCGACGGCCGTGAGCCGTAAACCCGCCGTCTTTCAGGGCGGATGCCAGGGCAACAAACGGTTCCGAGCTCACCATCCGCCGGCTTTCACCCCCCGAGATGCGCCGGCGAGGGCTTGATCTCCCCGCGCTCCAGCTTCTTGACCAGCTCGACGAGCTTTTCGTGCGTGGGCGTCGGGATGCCGAGCTGCTTCGCCTTCTCCACGATGAGCCCGTTCATGAACTCGATCTCGGTGCGCCGGCCCTTGCGCACGTCCTGCGCCATGGACGGGAACTGCAGGTCGCCGCGCGGATTTTCCTTGGCGTGCGAAGCGAGATGCTCATCGACCTCCGCCATCGCATCCGCGCTGCCCGCGGCCGCGGCCGCCAGCAGCTCGGGCTTCAGGCCGTGCATGTTCTCGAGCTGGTAGCCGAGCGCCTGGCCCACGCGAACCGCTTCGCCGCCCAGCATGATCGAGAAGCGGCGCACGGCCGGGTTCTTGTCGCACTGTGCGCTGGTCAGCCCGGTCACCGAGCAGACGCCGTTCCGCATCCCGTTCTGCGAGAGCTTGGACCAGCGCTCGCCCCACAGATTGGTGGTCGCCTTGGCGCTGTCGATCACCTTGAACATCTCGACCAGCTCCTGCACGCGCTTCGTGACAGTGCCGTGCACTTCGCCGATGCGGAAGACCGTGTGCTTGTCCCCGCCCTTGGCCACCGTGCGCCGGATGCGGGCGACGTCGTGCATGTCCACCGAGATGACCGAGGCGACGATGCCGATGGCCTTGCCCCAGCCCACGATGCCCGCGATCTTCTCGTCGTTGAAGCAGTTCTGCAGCGATACGAAGAATCCGTCCGGTGCGACGTAAGGCTTGATGAGCGTCGTCGCCCACTCCGTGTCGTACGACTTGACCGAGATGAACGCGATGTCGATCGGCTTCTGCTTCGAGAGCGACTGCACCTCGGTGATGTGCAGCGTCTTCGCCTTCGTCACCGTGAACTTCTCCTCCGGCGTCACGCCGTCCAGCTCCAGGCCGCGCGAGCGTATCGCCTCGATGTTCTCCGGCCACATGTCGATGAGCGTCACGTCGTGGCCGTGATGCGCCAGGTACCCGCCCACATAGCCGCCGAGCGCCCCCGTGCCCATGAATGCAATCCGCTTGCCCATGCTGCCTCCTGAAAATTCAGAATTGAGCCACAGGATCGGCTCGAGCCATTCTACAATGGCGCAGGCACGCCGACCCGCCCCCACAGGAGACCAGCATATGATCACCGAGAAGCCAGCGCGCCTTGTTGTACTCGCGCTGGCCCTGGCATTCGCTTCCAATGCAGGCGCACAGGCATGGCCGACGAAGCCGGTGCGCATGATCATCGCGTTCGCGCCGGGCGGCGGCACCGATATCGCCGGGCGGCTGCTCGCGAAGCGGTATACCGAGGCGCTGGGCCAGTCCTTCGTGGTCGAGAACCGTGCTGGCGCGGGCGGGATCATCGGCGCGGAATTCGTCGCGAAGTCTCCCCCGGACGGCTACAACATTCTCGTCACAACGGCATCCCTTTCGGTCAACGTCAACCTGCAGAAACTCGCCTTCGACCCGGTCAAGGACCTCGCTCCTGTAACCTGGATAGCCTCGGTGCCGCTCGTCCTGTTCGTGCATTCGAGCGTTCCAGCGAAATCCGTGAAGGAGCTGGTCGCGCTGGCGAAGAAGCGTCCCATGAACGCAGGGTCGAACGGCGCCGGCACGACCAGCCATCTCGCCATCGAGATGTTGAACCAGGCCACCGGCATCAACGCCGTGCACGTGCCGTACAAGGGCGGCGGCCCGGCGCAGATCGCGCTGCTGACGGGCGAGATCGATTTCCGCTTCGGGTCCATCTTTGCGAGCGTCCACCACGTCCGCGCCGGCCGCTACCGGGCGCTCGCCGTCACGACGGCCAAGCCCTCCTCGCTGCTGCCCGACGTGCCGACCATGAATTCGATCTATCCCGGCTTCGAGTGCGACCAGTGGTACGCGATGTTCCTGCCGGCCGGCACGCCGAAGGACATCGTCTCGAGGCTCAACGCCGAAACGGTGAAGGCGATCAACTCCGACGAGATGCGGGAACAGTTGAAGCGCGACGGCGCCTACCCGGTCGGCAGCACGCCCGAGGAGCTCGCCGCGATGTTCAAACGGGAAGTCGCGCGCTACGCTAAGGTGATCGCGGCTGCGAAGGTGAAGGCTGATTAAACCCGCAATGCGTGATTGGCGATTCGTGATTAGCGATTGGTCTTGAAGCTGAGCTTTGCAGGAAACAGGCACCAATCGCCAATCACCATTCACTAATCACGCAGTCCACGAATGTCCGCCACTCCCGCCTACGACGAGCTCTGCCGCGCCTGCACGCGCATCTACCGCTATAGCCATCTCGCAGCCATCCTCGGCTGGGACCGCAACGCCATGATGCCGCCCAAAGGCAACGAGGCGCGGGCCGCGGCCGAGGCGGAGCTGTCCACGCTGATGCATCGCTCCCGCACCGATCCGCGCCTGGCCGAATGGCTGGCCGCGGCCGAGCAGGAGCCGCTCGACGACACCGCCCGCGCCAATCTGCGCGAGATACGGCGGGACTGGCGCGACGCCAACGCCCTCCCCGAGTCGCTGATGGAAGCGAAGACGCTCGCCGGCGCCCGCTGCGAGCACGCGTGGCGCACGCAGCGCGCCGCGAACGACTGGAAGGGGTTCCTGGAGAACTTTCGCGAAGTGGTGCGGCTCGCGCGCGAGGAGGCGAGCCTGCTCGCGGACGAAACGGGGCTCTCGCGCTACGACGCGCTCATGGACCGCTACGAGCCGGGCGTGCGGGCGGCGGACATCGACCGGATCTTCGGCGACGTGAGGCAGTGGCTGCCCGGCCTCGTCGCGCGCGCGCAGGCGAGGCAGCACGAGGAGAAAATCATAGCCCCGGCGGGGCCGTTCCCGGTCGCGGCCCAGCGCGCATTGAATCTCTCGGTGATGAAGATCCTCGGTTTCGACTTCGAGGCGGGACGGCTCGACGAGAGCATGCACCCGTTCAGCGGCGGCGTGCCCGAAGACGTACGGCTCACCACGCGCTACCGCGACGACGATTTCGTGCAAAGCCTGATGGGCACGATACACGAGACCGGTCACGCACGCTTCGAGCAGAGCCTGCCGCGTGCGTGGCTCGGCCAGCCGATCGGCGTGGCGCGCTCGTACGGCATACACGAGAGCCAGAGCCTGTCCTTCGAGATGCAGCTCGCGCGCGGCAAGCCTTTCGTCGTGCTGCTCGCGCCGCTGCTGGCCGCACATTTCGGCGCGCAGCCCGCGTTCGAGGCGGACAACCTGTACCGGCTGCTGACACGCGTCAAGCCGGGGCTCATCCGCGTGAACGCCGACGAGGTCACCTACCCGGCCCACGTCATCCTGCGCTACGAGATCGAGCGGCTGCTGGTGGAGGGCGGGATCGAGATCGAGGATATACCGGCGCTGTGGGACGAGAAAATGCGGGCGCTCCTCGGACTCGACACCCGCGGCAACTACCGCGACGGCTGCATGCAGGACGTGCACTGGTCGGAAGGGGCGTTCGGCTACTTTCCGAGCTACACGCTGGGCGCGATGTACGCGGCGCAGTGGTTTGCCGCGCTGCGGCGCGCCGTGCCGGACCTGGACGCGCGGATCGCGGCCGCCGATTTCTCGCCGGTGTTCGAGTGGCTCGCGGCGAACATCTGGTCGCAGGCGAGCCGCTGGGAAACGCCGGAGCTCACGCGCCGCGCGAGCGGCGAGCCGCTCAACCCGGCGCATTTTCGCGCGCACCTGGAGGCGCGCTACCTCCAAGAGGGCCAGGGATGAAGGATGAACGTGGAAGGATTACCCTGCCTTTGCAGATGAAGAGGCGGAATACACGGCGGAGCAATTGGAGTGGCCTGCGGGTCCTCCTTCATTTTTCCGCCTTCATCCTTGGCTGCGCGCTCGGCTTTGCCGTGGGCGCGCAGCAGTATCCCGTCAGGCCGGTGCGCGTCATCGTCAATTTTCCGCCCGGCGCCGGGGTCGATATCACGACGCGCCTCGTCACCGCGAAGCTCTCGGAGGCGCTGGGGCAGCAATTCCTGGTCGACAACCGGGCGGGCGCGGCCGGCAATATCGGCATCGAGCTCGCTTCGCGCGCCGCCCCCGACGGCTACACCCTGCTCGCTGCCACAGCCGCCGCGGCGGTCAGCCAGACGGTATTTCCAAAGATCCCGTTCGATCTCGTGCGCGATTTCGCACCGGTATCGATGATGGCGTCGGCGCCGTTCGTGCTGGCCGTGCATCCATCCGTGCAGGCGAAGACACTCGCCGAGCTGCTCGCGCTGGCGAAGGCGAAGCCCGGACAGCTCTCCTACGCGACGCCCGGCACCGGCAGCTCGCCGCATCTGGCGGGAGAGCTGCTCAAGATGCTCTCGGGCACGAGCATGCTTCACGTGCCGTACAAGGGCATGGTGCCGGCCGCGACCGACGTAATGGGCGGCAACGTGCCGATCCTCTTCGGCAACTCCCTGGTCGTTCTCCCCGCGGCGAGGAGCGGGAAGCTGCGCGCCATCGCGATCACCACGCTTCGCCGCAGCGGGGTAGCCCCCGAGCTGCCGACGATCGCGGAATCGGGGTTCCCCGGTTACGAGTCCGGCACCTGGTATGGACTCATGGCGCCGGTGCGCGCGCCCCGTGAAATCGTGACGCGGCTGAACGGCGCGGTCGTGAAAGCGGTGCAGCTGGCCGACGTCCGCGAGAAGCTGATCGCACAGGGCGCGGAGCCGATAATCATGACTCCGGAAGAGATGGGCGCCTTCGTGCGCGCCGAAATCGCCAAGTGGGGCAAGGTGGCGAAGGCGGCGAATATCCGCTTGGAGTGATGACGAAATCGTGATTGGTGATTGGTGACTGCTGCGACGGCTGATGACGGGCGTCTGACCCCTGACCCCTGACGAAGAACGAGGACTGAAATGACCTCCAGCCTCCTCGCGCTGATCGACGACATCGCCACGATCCTCGACGACGTGGCGCTGCTCACCAAAGTCGCGACCCAGAAGACCGCCGGGGTGCTGGGCGACGACCTCGCGCTGAACGCGCAGCAGGTCGCTGGCGTGAAAGCCGACCGCGAGCTGCCGGTGGTGTGGGCGGTGGCGAAGGGTTCGCTCGTCAACAAGGCGATACTCGTGCCTGCGGCGCTCGCCATCAGCGCGCTCGCGCCGTGGGCGGTGGTGCCGCTCCTCATGATCGGCGGCGCGTTCCTCTGCTACGAAGGCTTCGAGAAGGTCGCGCACAAGCTCCTGCACAGTGGTGAGGAAGACGCGGCGCGCCACGCCGAGCTCGTGCGGGCGATCGCCGATCCCGCGCTGGATCTCGTGGCGCTGGAGAAGCAGAAGATCAAGGGCGCGGTGCGCACCGATTTCATACTGTCGGCGGAGATCGTCGTCATCACGCTCGGCACGGTGGCTGCCGCCGCCTTCGTGACGCAGGTTACGGTACTGGTAGCCATCGCCCTGGCCATGACAGTGGGCGTCTACGGACTCGTGGCGGGCATCGTCAAGCTCGACGACGGCGGCCTGTACCTCAGCCGGAAAACGGGACTGGCGCGCGGACTGGGCCTGGCCATACTCGCCGCGGCGCCGTGGCTCATGAAGGGACTCTCCGTCGCGGGCACGGCGGCGATGTTCCTCGTAGGCGGGAGCATCATCGCCCACGGCATACCCGCGCTGCATCACGCCATCGAGCGTGTCGCGATGGCGAGCGGGGCGTTCGGCTGGCCGATCGCGTTCATCGCGGACGCGATGGTGGGCATCATCGCGGGCGCGCTGGTGCTGGCGGTATTAAGCGGGACGCAGCGGCTTCTTCGCGCTCCCACGGCATCGTAATCAAGAAGCTTCGCCACGAAGGTACGACACCCGCAAGGGAGATTTCCTTCGTGGAGTCGTCTCCTTCGGCGCTCGCCTTTTGCTCCGTGCAGGGCGCTACGAGACTTTGCCGACTCAACCACAACGGCTCGCGCTCGCCGCGAATAAACGATCGGCCGCACGCCCCCAATTATTGTGCCGCACATGTGCATTGACACATTTTGTGTGTAAAATTCGCGCTACACCCTGTCAATATGTAGCGACAACAGGCAGGGGCAAAAAAGATATACCAGGGGGCAACATAGTGTCTCCGTTTGGAGACATTGAGCCCGCAGATCAGTCAGCGATCGGTCTGATGCAATTGAAATCTGCGGAATATGTGCCTTTTTTTAGAGCCGGGGGTCTTGTGTCACAACTGAGCTACCTGTTGGATCGGTCGGCTATCAACCCTGCAAACAAGAACAAAAAACGTCCACTGCGCAGAAGGCTGCGCACTATTCTGCGCAAACTGCCTCTCGCCTCCTACCATCGTCGTGTGGATGCCTCGCTGGCGCAACGCCTGACGGCTTTGCGCAGTTGGCTGTCGAGGCGCCTTCAGAGCAACGCGTTTGCTGCGTTAAGCAGGGAACTTGACGCCGAGATCCGCTTGCGTGCTCAAGCGATGAGGGAGACATGGCAGGAAGCGGAGGATTTGGCGCGCATTGAAATCGCGCTTCGCATTCAAGCCGAAAAGAAGGCGCGCCAGGAAGCCGAGGCGAGGCTTGAGATCGAACGCAGGGCCCGGTGTGAAGCCGAGCGTCAGATCGAGCTGCTTGGGATCCCCATACGCCGCGCGCACCCGGAAACGATCGCTAGAGCCGAGCGCGAGATGCTTGCGCGCGTGCGGGCTGAACAACAGTTGGCGGTCTCCGAGTTGCGAGCCGCCTAGGGCGGGGTTTGCCGTCGGGAAGTGCCAAGTCTTGCTCGAATGTCTCAACCTGACGACAAATTAAGCGTATGAACTCAAAAACATGTGTATAAATTTTCATTTTAATGTCCCTGCTTGGAGACAGTCTGAGACAGGGAAGATCCGCTCGGAAGACGCTATCTAGCTGATACGATTGAACCTCCGGAAAGTGGCACGCCGCTTGCTCCGACGCGGCCCCAGGAGGGAATATGTCACAGGTCAGTTACCTGTTGCAGCGCGGCGGCGCGGCGACCGGAAAGAGGCAGGAACGTCGATCGCGCAGGCGGCTGCGCAATATTCTGCGCACACTGCCTCTCACCTCCTACCGTCGGGTGGATGCCTCTCTGGCTCAAGGCCTGACGGCTTTGCGCAGTTGGCTGTCGAAGCGCCTTCAGCAGGGCAAAGCGTATGCTGACTTAAGAAAGGAAATCGACGCCGAATTCCGCTTGCGTGTTCAAGCGATGAGAGAGACATGGCAGGAAGCGGAGGACTTGGCACGCACTGAAATCGAGCTTCGAATTCAAGCCGAACAGAAGGCTCGCCAGGAGGCCGAGGCGAGGCTCGAGATCGAACGCAGGGCCCGGTGTGAAGCCGAGCGTCAGGTCAAGCTGCTTGGGGTCCCCATACGCCGCGCGCACCCGGAAACGATCGCCAGAGCCGAGCGCGAGATGATTGCGCGCGTGCAGGCTGAACAATTGGCGATCTCCAAATCGCGAGGCGCCTGAGCCGGGGTTTGCCGTCGTCGCGGTCGCTGAAAGTCCCGTCGGGTCAGCCGGGTATGCCAGATTGGCGCGCGGGGAACTGACCGGTTCCAGGGGCGATGACGTTCAGGTATCATCGTTTGGATGATACCCGAGGGGTCTATCGCTCAAGAAAACACGGACGATCTGCGCGTCCGTGGCATTCAGGAATTGACGCCCCCCTCGGAGATTCTGCGGGAGTTTCCTCTGTCGTCCCGCGCAAAGAGCGTCGTGGCCGGGGCGCGCCAGGATATTCATCGAATACTGCACGGAGCGGACGGGCGGATCGTCATCATCATTGGCCCCTGTTCCATACATGACGTAAAGGCCGCTCGGGAGTATGGGGAGCGGTTGCTCGAGCTTCGTCAGCGTTTGGCAGAGAGTCTCGTCATATTGATGCGCGTCTATTTCGAGAAGCCGCGCACCACCGTCGGCTGGAAGGGGCTGATAAATGATCCCGGCCTGGACGGCAGCTTCAGGATAAACGACGGCCTGAGGATGGCGCGGCAGCTTCTGGTCGAGCTCAACGACTTGGGGATGCCCGTGGCGTGCGAATTCCTCGACATGGCTACGCCCCAATTCATTTCGGATCTGGTGTCGTGGGGCGCAATAGGCGCGCGCACCACTGAAAGCCAGGTGCATCGCGAGATGGCGTCCGGGCTGTCGTGCGCGGTAGGTTTCAAGAATGGAACGGATGGCAATGTGCGTATTGCCGTCGATGCGGTCCGGGCGGCCCGGGCGCCACATAATTTCATTGGTGTCACGAAAGCGGGACATTGCGCAATCGTCACCACCGGCGGCAACCCCGATTCCCACATCGTGCTGCGCGGCGGCAAGGTCCCGAATTACGATGCTGCGAGCGTGGATGCCGCGTGCAAGTCTCTGAGCGAGTCGGGCCTACCTCAAAATCTCATGATCGACCTGAGTCACGCCAACTCGTCGAAGCAGTTCGAGAAGCAAATGGAGGGGGGTAGCGACGTTGCACGGCAGATCGCCGCTGGTGATACGCGCATCGTAGGCGTAATGGCCGAGAGCCACCTGCTCGCCGGGCGACAGGATCATGTTCCGGGCAAGCCCCTGGTGTACGGACTTAGCATTACCGACGGCTGCATCGGCTGGGAAGACAGCCAGCGGCTGCTGGAATCTCTTGCGGATGCGGTGACCGAGCGCCTGCTTCGGTTGGCGCGAGACTGACACTTGGCGCCCGCGCCGGGGCCAAGTGTCAGAAAGCGGTCAGTCAAACCTTACGCCGCCGCCTTTACCGGCGAGAATGCTTCCGCCAGTACGGCCTTGGCTTCCTTCGCGACCACCGTGCCGTCGAAGAAGCTGGGGTTCTGCCTGCCCCACAGCCGCACCGTGTTGGCGAACACGAAGTCGCGGAAGTTGTCCTCGGTGATGTGGCCGTCCTCGACCAGCTCGTAGGCTTCCGGCAGCGGGTCGCGGAAATCGATCACGTCGAAGTGGCCGATATCGGAGCTGTAGATCGCGTTCAGCTTCGACCCGAACGGGTTGCCCTTGCCGAACGCGGTCGCGTTCATACGATCGTCCGCCTCGCAGCCGAAGTAGTACGGCTTGGCGTAGAGGTCGACCCAGTCTTCCTTGCGCGTGATCTTGCACGGCGCGAAGTCGTCGAGCTCGGTGCGGTTGCCGATCAGCTTCTTGGCATCGGGTTCGGGCCAGCCGTCGCGCGACTTCAGGACAGCGGCGATGTCGCTGTAGCCGTGCTTCTCGACCAAGTCGAGCAGCAGCTTGCGGTCGAGCTTGTCGGGATCCATGCGCTCCAGCGCCCGCGCGCCGCGCCGCTCCCAATGCTCGATCAGGTCGCCGAAGAGCTGGCAGCCCCAGCCTACGCCGCCTTCGAGGAAGGCGAAGTTCAGCTCGGGGAAGCGCCGCGTCACGCCGCCGAGGAAAATGGCCTTGGCGACCGCGTGGCCGGCCGCCGCGAAGTGGCCGATGTGGTTGTAGACGAAATTCGAGGGCGAGTTGCGCAGCCCCTGGCCGCTCGCGCTGCTGTGGAAGGTCGGAGCGATCTTCAGCTCGACGCACTTCTTCCACACCGGGTCGTAGTTGTGCGGGCTGTCGATCGCGAGCACGTCGTACCACACGGAGCCGTCGGCTCCCTTGCGCGACATGCCGCTGCCGAACATGCCGACCTTGGAGCCGAGCTGCTTGGTGACGAATTCGAGCTCTTCGATCGCCTCTTCCGGCGAGTGCATCGGAATGATCGCCGCCGGCGTCATGCGGTCTTCGAGGCCGCGGAAATAATCGGCCGAGACGATGTTGTAGGCGCGGATGACGGCGCGCCGGGTCTCGTCGTCCTTGATGCGCGGCAGGCGCAATCCGGAGGTCGGGTAGATCACGGCGAAGTCCGTACCGATCTCGTCGAGCCGCTCGTAGAGCATCTTCGGCATCATCGCGGTCGCGCGGTCGAGCGTATTTTCGGCCTGGCGGTTCCAGAAATTGGGCATGGCGACGCGTTTGTCGTCGCGCGCTGACTGGGTCATCTTGAGCGCGTCGGAGGTCGTCTTCAGCGCGGCGATGAAACCGTCCGCCGCCTTGTCGCTGACCGCCTTCCGCATCTTCTCGGCGAAGACCGGGGTGTATTCGAGCCAATGACCGTCGCCGTCGACGACCGGATGCTTCAGCCGGGAATGGACTTCCGCGGGTTTCAGATGCGCGCTCATCGTTATCCTCCAGTGGGTGGGTAGACCAGAGGAAAGCGTAGGCCTGCCGCCGGGGCGTGTCAAACAAAAGCGGGAGCGCGCGGCCGCTCAAGCCCACTTCGGCGTCCACATAGCGGAAGGGCTGCCGAGGATGAGATCTACGGCCTGCCAGTGCCCCCGGGCATATCGAGTCCACACCGCGGCGCACCCTTCACCGCGGCACCTGCGTCGTGCGGAAGAACTCGAGCAGCATGAAGTCCTCCAGCCCCGCGTTGTCCCGCAAGCGGGCGGACAGGGTGACGTTGCGGCCCAGCCGCGGCGACTCCCACAGGAATTCCTCCTGCTCGTGCTCGCGGATGATCGCGATCATCCTGCGGACGACCGCGACGCGGATATCGCTCGCGTCTCCCTTGCGCACTTCGATCAGCTGCGTCGTATTCCGTCGTATGTCCTTGTTCCAGCCATAGAACAGGAACTCGGCGTCGCTGTAGCCCAGGCGCTGGATCTGGAATACGCCGCCGCCGTTTTTCGTCGCGTCCGCCCCGAAGCTGGGGGTGCGATTCAAGCCCAGATTGGCCGCGATCGCGCGGTCACCCCGCGCAGCATCGCTCTCGACCGGCGCAGACGGCCCACGGTCGGGCGACGGCGAAAACGGAGCCGGTGGCGCAGACGCGAGGTTGGCACGTTTCCGCGCCTCCATATCCGACGCGAAATCGCCTGCGGGCGTGGGCGGTGCCGGCGCGGCACGCGCGGTAGCGGGCGGGGGCGCCGGCACGTCGGGCGCCGGCTTGTTGAGCGCCATGACCGGCGGTGACGGTGCCCGCCGGGGCCGCGCTTCTGCCACGGGCGGCGGCGCCTGCGGCACGGCCGAGGGCGCAGGTCGCGGCGCCGCTCTCATTGCCGGTGAGGGCGGTGGCGCCGGCGGCGGACTGGGCGGCGGAGCGAGATTCACCACCAGCGAACGGCTGGTTTCCCCCTGCGCCA
>Ga0075428_100004271_pt1 | contig 15726 bp, 18 predicted proteins | sample RhiMetdeltSRZDD2_FD_75291 | JGI IMG/M metagenome (GOLD analysis project Ga0075428, IMG submission 75291) | Populus rhizosphere microbial communities from Tennessee, USA - Rhizosphere MetaG P. deltoides SRZDD2 | ecosystem: Host-associated > Plants > Roots > Rhizosphere > Soil | place: USA... | reverse complement strand
CCGACGGCCACGCCGGCCAGCAGGTAGCCGACGATCGCCGGCAGGCGCAGCCGGGTCGCCAGGAACCCGCCGACGAACGCCAGCGCGAGGGCGACGCTCATCGTCGCGATCAGGGCAGTCTCATGCGGCAATAGCGCTCCTCCTTCAGTGCGCTCAGGATCGAGCTCCCAGGTCCAGTGGCACGACCTGGCCATCCACGACGCCGAGGATGCCGACCTCGTGGCGCGGCCGGGCGGATCGGTCGGACCGGCCGGCGACGCCGCGACCCGGCCCGGGCGGTCGTGAGGCTCGTCGTCGGGAGTGAGCGCTCAGGTCAACATCACGAGCCGTGGCTCGATCTTGCCCTGCGCCCGGCGGGCAGCAGCATCCAGACAGGCCCGGGATCGGGCCTGCCCCGACCGGTCAGGCCGGCGGTGCGCGCGGGGCCGGGCGAGCCGCGAACAGCTCGCCGTGCGGATGGGGCGGCGTCGAGAGGATGGTCGTCCAGCACTCGCCAGTAAGAGGAGTCCAGGCCACGCCCGCCGGGCCGAGACTCTTCACCACGTCGGTCCGCGCGGGGCGAGGGGCAGCGGCTGCACGCCCGGCTCTGCTGGCCGCGTCTGGGAGCAGGATCGAGTGCTCGGCCGGCAGGCCGTCGGTCGCCGCTTCGAGAAGCTGGACCGGCGTCGCCGCCAGGCTGAGCCAGAGTCCCTTGTCGCCGGAGCTGAGCGGAGAGGCGATCAACAAGACCAGGAGGAGAAGCGTCAGAGCGCGAATCCGTCGCCAGGACATCTGCTCCTCCTTTCCAGCGTGTCGCCTGCTACGTGTCGCGATTCCTCAGAGAAATGGGAGCACCCCTCCCAACGCGGTGGGCGCTCGTCAGAAGATCGTAACAGACGTGCCGGCCAGCTCCGTCAGCCTTTCCGGCTGAGAGTCCGGCCGCCCCGGTGCCGCTGCCGACTCCGGGGCGCCGCTACGTGTCGTTGGCGATCAGGTCCGGTGGCTCGCGGCGCCGGGCCAGCCGGCGTCGCTGGCGCTGGCCGACCTGCGCTGCGACGACGCCGACCTCTCGACACCCGTGCACTGACCCGATACCCTGGAGGGCGCGGAGGAGGGGCGATGACTGAGTACGACAGCGGCTCCAGCAGCGATTCGGGCTCGAGCTCGTCTTCTGATAGCTGGTCATCGTCCGACAGCTCGTCGTCCTCGCCGGACAGCTCGTCCGGCCATGGCGGCATCGACTTCTCGCCGATCGTCCAGAACCTGCTGGACGACGTGCTGGAGCCCCGGCGATCGAGCCCGATCGGACCGCCCCTCCCCTCCGAGGCCGAGCAGCAGCGGAGGGCGCAGTTCGAGAAGACGATACGGGAGATCCTCTTCTCGTCCGGGCCGGTCCAGGACGACCGCGGCCTGGTGCGGCGGATCGTCGAAGCCGAGCGCTGGTTCGTGCCGATCGGCCAGGACGACGCCATCGAGCAGGTGCCCCTCGCCGACGACCGGGCGCGGCGCGCGTTCGACCGGCCGGCAGCGCCCGGCCCTAGACCCGGCCGCGCGGCTCGCGGCGCCCCCGTCCCGAAGTCGAACGCGCCCAGGCCGAAGCCGAGCAGCCCGACGCCCACGAGGGTGGTTCAGGTCTTCGCGGACGATCCCGGCCGTCCTGCCCGCCAGCTCGACGGTCGCGCGCTGGTCCGAGCGCTCCCGTCCGGGACGGACGGCGTCCTCTTCCTGCGAGGGACGGAGCCGGCGATCGGGCTGCGCCAGGACGAGCTGTCGCTGCTCGTCCAGCTCGCCGACTCGCTCGACCTCGAAGAGCTCCTGGCGAAGCCCGGCCCGGGGCAGGTCGAGGCGCTCCAGCGGGCGCGCTGGTACGTGCCGGCCGCCAACGAGAAGCTCGCGCCGTCACCGCCGGGCTGGGGGTATCCGAGTATCACGCTGTACACCCACCCGGATCGTGCCGAGGCGAAGGTATACCCGATGGTGGAGCTCGACGGGCGGGCGCTCTACGCGCCGCTCGCCAATCGCGGCGACTACGTGGAGCTGAGCGTGAACCCGATGGAGCCCGTCGGCCTCGGCGGGCAATTGACGATGGGCCTGAGCCTGGCGCCGAATTTCGCCCGTGGGCTCGCCCGGGGTGTCGATCTCCGGGCGGGCGCCGCGCCGCTGCCGGCTCGCACCCTCGCCGAAGCGCTGCTCTGGCTCGATCTCGAAGGCTTCCCCTGGAAAGACCGTGAGATCGTGCCCGTTCCGCGTCCCGACGGGTCAGTGGACGACGGGACCACGCTGATCCAGGTCCGTACGAACGACACGAGTGACTGGCGGCTGGTCGGCAAGAACTACCAGAGCCCGGCGCCCCGCCCCAGTGTCAGCCCGGTCTTCGCGTTAGCCCGCGCCGACCAGCTGCCGGGCAGCCTGCCGGCCCCGGTCCCGCCGGCGTACCTGAGCCTCTCCGCCAGGTATCTGAACGAGGATCGCCCGATCCTGACGCCGGAAGCGTTCGACCTCGGGGAGGGCCAGACTCGGATCCTCTGCGCCGGCCTGCTCGCCCAGAAGCTGTCCGAGCACGATCACTGGGCACCTGGCGGCTGGTTCGTCTCGAAGCGTGAGCGCCTGCGTGCCGCGAAGCTCGCCGGCTGGGCCTACGAGCTGCTGAAGCTGATCCCGTCGGGCCGAGATCGGCTGCCGCGCTCGGCCGTCCACTCGATCGAGGGCGCCACCTTCTTTCACAGCCGGCCTGAGTTCAGAGATCGCAACTGGATCGAGAAGCAGCGCCAGCGCCACGCCGAGGCCGCCATCCGCCGGGCGAACTTCTGGCCGTTCTACCAACGCTAGAATGCGGCCGGCCGTGCCGGCCGGTGAGTCAGGGCAGGTCCGGCCACTTCCAGATGTCCCGCTCGATCAGCCGGTCGATCTGCTTCTCGATCACCTGCGCGCGGAACTCGGCGTGGGTGAACGGCGCGCGGTCCAGGTAAAGGTTCTTCGGGTAGATCGGCTCCTCATAGACGAGCTGGTAGATCTCGGTCCGAAGATCTTTCATCCAGTTGTCCCATTGAGCGTGCGTGCGGTGATAGCGCAGGGCATCGACGTCGATCGTCCCGGCCACGTACGACGAGCCGGCCCCGTACAGGTGCTGCCCGACGATCCGCCCCTTGTAGTCGACGATCAGCGAGCGCCCGCCGAACGTGTCGATCGGCGTGTCCGAGTCCAGCGTCAGGTAGTAGGTCGCCAGGTTCGGGGCGACCACGTAGAAGTTGTTGTCGAGCGCCCGCGCCCGACTCTGGATCTCGAACAGCTCGTTGCCGGTGTGGGGGTGCGGGTACGAGGCCCGGTAGACGATCTCGGCGCCGTTCATCGCCAGCCCGCGCGCGTTCTCGGGGTACGAGCCCTCGTTCGCCATCATCACGCCGAGCCGCCCGATCTCGGTGTCCACGACCGGGAAGAAGGCGTCGAGGGTCTTGCCGTACAGCTCGATCCATTTGTCCCAGACGTCGTGCGGCGTGACCGAGTGTTCGACCGGGTAGAGCGTCGAGAGCTTGTAATGCTTCAGGATGATCTCGCCCGCCGGGTTGATCGCGAAGCCAACGTTGAAGAAGCGGTCCGGGAACTCAGGATGGCGCGCTTTCGCTTGCGCCATGATGAAAGCCTTCCACTCCTTCGCCAGGTCGCCGAGGAAGCGCGTCTCCGGCCCGGGGATGTCGATGGCGCACTCGCGGGCGAAGGTGACGTGGTCGAGGTCCAACACCTCGTCGTTGAACGCCTGGAGCGCCCCCTCCGGAATGGCGATCAGGCGGACCGGCAGATCGAGGCTGGAGAGCCAGGACGCCGCCTTGATCAGGTGGGTGATGTGGTCCAGGTTCTTCTGGATCTCCGAGCGCGTGCGGATGCCCCAGACGGTGGGGATCAGACCGACGGCGGTGTACGGCCTCGGCATGGCGACCTCCTGTCTCCTGTCTTCTACCTCAGGCGCCGGCCGGGACCGGCGGCAGGTGGGTCAGCGCCTCCCGGATCGCCGCCTCCGGATACTCGTAGTCCTCGAGCTGGCCGGAGAAGTAGGCGTCGTAGGCCCCCATGTCGAAGTGGCCGTGACCCGAGAGCAGGAAGAGGATCACGCGGTGCTCGCCGGCCTCGCGGGCAGAAATCGCCTCGTCCACCGCCGAGCGGATCGCGTGGGCCGACTCCGGCGCCGGCATGATCCCCTCGGTGCGGGCGAACTGGACGGCCGCCTCGAAGACTCTGGTTTGCGGGTGCGCGACCGCCTCGATCACGCCGCTGTCGACAAGCTGGCAGACCAGCGGCGCGTCGCCGTGGTACCGGAGGCCGCCGGCGTGGATCGCCGGCGGCACGAACGTGTGCCCGAGGGTGTGCATCTTCACCAGTGGCGTCAGCCCGACCGTATCGCCGAGGTCGTAGGTATAGACGCCCTTCGTCAGCGTCGGGCAAGCCAGCGGCTCGGCCGCCACAAATCGCGTCTGCTTGCCGTTTCTGAGCCGTTCGCCGATGAACGGGAAGCTGATCCCGGCGAAGTTGGATCCCCCGCCGACGCAGCCGATGACCACGTCCGGGTACTCGCCGGCCAGCTCCAGCTGCTTCATGCTCTCCTGCCCGATCACGGTCTGGTGAAGCAGGACGTGGTTGAGGACCGACCCGAGCGAGTAGTGGGCGTCGTCGTGGGTGGCGGCGTCCTCGACGGCCTCGGAGATCGCGATCCCGAGCGAGCCCGGCGAGTCCGGCGTCTCGGACAGCACCTTGCGGCCGGCGTTGGTCTGCTCTGACGGGCTGGCGAAAATAGTGGCGCCGTACGCCTGGATCAGCGACTTCCGATACGGCTTCTGGTAGAACGATGCCTTCACCATGTAGACCGTGCACTCGAGGTCGAACATGGAGCAGGCGAGGGAGAGGGCGGTGCCCCACTGGCCGGCGCCGGTCTCGGTGGTCAGGCGCTTCGTGCCTTCCTGCTTGTTGTAGTACGCCTGGGCGATGGCGGTGTTCGGCTTGTGGGAACCAGCTGGTGAGACGCCCTCGTACTTGTAGTAGATGTGGGCCGGGGTATCGAGCGCCTGCTCCAGCCGGCGGGCGCGGTACATCGGCGTGGGCCGCCAGAGCCGATAGATGTCTCGGACTTGATCGGGGATCTCGATCATCGGCTCCTGAGAGACTTCCTGGAGGATGATCCCCATCGGGAAGAGCGGGGCCAGGTCGGCCGGCCCGAGCGGCTGGCCCGTGCCGAGATGGAGCGGCGGGGCCGGCGGGCTCGGCAGGTCCGGGACGATGTTGTACCAGTGGGTCGGCAGGTCGCGTTCGTCCAGCACGATCTTGACGGTCTTGTCGTCCATGGCCATGCCGAGCCTCCCTCGCCTCACTGCCTCACATCGGCGTTGTCGGAGTATAGCGAGCGCACGCCTGGAAGTCGGACCGAGCCGTGCTCACAGGGGGACGAAGAACACCCGCCTCGTCCACTCGTCGTCCGACGTACATTCCAGGAGCAGCAAGAGCTCGTCGACAGCGCGACCGATCGGGCACCGGGCGCTGATCGCGATGACTCCGCTCATCGGCTCGCCGTGCGAGACGCGCTCGTAGGCAAAGCCCACGAGCGTCGCACGATCGTGCGTCAGCAGGACCCGGCCCTCACTGGCGGCCCACTCGAGCACATCTGGATCTGGCGCCATGGCCAGGCCAGCGTCACGGATGCGCACGATGTCGAGGTCTGGCTCCCGACGCAGCAGCCCGGCGATGATCCTGGCATCAAAGTTGTGATCGGCAGCCAGTCGTGCCACGCTTACTGGCGCTCTCGCTCCGCGCGACGGGCGAGGAGGAGCTCGCGCAAGCCTCGTTGATCGCCCTGGCGTGCCTCGATCTTCTGGCGGATGGCCGCTGCCTTCGCCTCCTGCTCCTGGAGGTATGCGTCGACGTCTGCCCGATGACGGAGGTAGTAGGTGATGACGGCGTATACGTCGGCTAGTTCGAGACCGGGGAGTGCTGCGACGATCTCTTGCGGACTCGCACCCTGATTGAAAATCCCGAGCACGGTCTCAAGGGTCAGCCGCGTGCCGCCCACCCGCACGGTGCCATGCGAGTCCACACGCAAGGGGATCGGTTCCGCCGCGATCGAGAGCACCATTGCGCCACTCTCCACCTCGCCAGTATATCTTCTCTCCTGGCGATCCTGGCGATCCTGGCGGGTACGGGCAGAAGACTCGGCTACGACGGCGAGTCCGGGACGACGTCGGACCAGTGCGTCGGCAGGTCGCGTTCGTCCAGCACGATCTTGGTCTGCTGGTCGTCCATGGCCATGCCGAGCCTCCCTCACCCCTCTGATTGGATCATCGCCCGAGTATGGCCAGCGCGGCGTCTTGCTACGGATCACGCGGGGATCTTGACCAGCGACTCGATCTCATCGGCGGCGGTTCGTGCCCCGTCATCGTCGGCGAGCGCCGATCCGAGGCGCTGCGCACTCTCGCGGAACGACGGCTCGTCCAGAACTCGCTGGATCGCGGCACGGATCTCCTCGGGCGAAGCCCCACGGTCGAGGCGGACGCCAGCACCTCGCGACACTACTCTGGTTGCATTGTCCGGCTGATCACCCTGGAGCGGCACGCAGACCAGCGGGATTGCGTGTGCAAGTGCCTTCAACATGGTTCCCATCCCGCATTGGGTCACCACCATTGCCACGCGGGGCAACACCGACGCATGCGGCACAAACGTCTCGAAGATCACATTCGGCGGCGCTGTGAACTGCGATGCGTTGAGGGTCGGGCCGAGCGTGACGAGCGTCCGAACCGGCAGCGGCTCCACTGCCGTCAGAATCCGTTGGAGGATCGGAGCCTGACCCTGGGGAAGCGTGCTGAGGCTCACCAGCACCAGTGGCCGAGCGTCCTCGGACGGCCACGGCGACTCCCAGGCAGCAGCACCCGCGTCGTCGAAGGGCGTGCCAACGTAGCGCACGTTTGGCTCTAGGCGGCGCACCGGGAAGTCGAGCGCCGCGTTGGCCAGGATGAGGACGCGTGCGAGTCGGTCGTACTGGTCGAACGGTGTGCGGAGTGGAGGTAGCCCGACCTGTCGGCGGGCGCGGTTGAGGGGCGGGAGTCCATCGCGCCGGTAGATCCGCCGGATTGCCATGTCGTAGAGCGCGTCACGAACGCGGCTGGCCGGGCCACGGGCTGGCAAAAGGCCGGTGCAGTACGGTGGCAGTCCCGGGGCCGGGCGATGCTTGTAGAAGCCATGCACCAGCGCAGCCGTGGGCACGCCTGCCGCCTCGCCGGCCGCGAGCGCGCCGAACAGGAAATGATCGACGACCAGCACGTCCGTCGATACGCTGCCCAGTTCGGCGGTGACGTTGTCAGCCCAGGCAGGTGCCCAGGCAAGTGTCGGCACGTTGGTCACCGAGCGTGTGAGCCACCTCGGTGTCCAGCCAAACGCGAGACCGCGCGATGGCGGCGCCACGTCGAAGGGGTGCAGATCAGGTTCCGTGAAAGGCACGGCGGTCGCGCCCGTTGCCGCGATGCGCTCGCGGAAGCGCTCGCTGACCGGCAGTTTGATCGCTCTGATGTTCGGCCCCGCGAGGAGTCGGACGTGGTGTCCACGCGCCACCAGCTCAGCAGCAACTGGCAGGATGAGGGGGATGTTGCCGCCTCCCTGGAACATCGCGAACAGAAAGCTGGCCGGCTTGCCGACCGGCGCCATGGTCACGTCCATGCCTGCTTCGCTTTCCCGCCAGAGCGCTCAGGATGCGCCCGCATTCTAGCCGCAACGAGGCGAAAGGAGGCGCAAGTGCTTCATTCTCGGGTTGTTGTCGAGAATCTGACCAACAGACTACCTGGCCTTGACCATGTAGACCGTGCACTCGAGGTCGAACATGGAGCAGGCGAGGGAGAGAGCGGTGCCCCACTGGCCGGCACCGGTCTCATCGATGCGCTGCAGTTGGCCGTGCCACGGAGAGCAATCCGCGACATCGTAAGCGAAAGCCGCGGGCGTGAGGGGCAGTACCGTCAGGTGATGCACACGCGGTCTTGGAGTGACGTGGTTGACGAGGTTGACGGTGCGGTATGATGTCAACAGGAGGCGTGCATGTCGAACTCATCGTCTGCGCTCTCTCGCGCTCTCAACGCGCTCGTCGATCTTGCAGCGCGGGTCGATCGTCAGACGTTGGACTCCGCTGCCAACGCGCCCACAGACGTCGATGCCCTCGTCACGATGTTGACCGCGCCTGCGAGCATCGATCGAGTAACACAGACAGACCCGCTGGCTGACGCGCGTCTGCGATGGGTGCGTGACCGTGACCGTCTCCTGCACGCGGAGGGCCAGCCGCTGGGGACGCGCGACGTCACGAATCTCCTGCACGTGTCGCGGCAGGCGGTAGCGAAGGCGCGCTCAGATGGTCGCCTCGTCGCACTCCCACTAGGCTCTGGTCGATACGTCTATCCGTCCTGGCAGTTTGGACGATCAGGCCCCCTACCCGGCTTGCGTGAGCTGCGACAGGTGCTCGACGATAGCGATGGCGACGTCTGGACACTGGTGGCGTTCGTACTCGCTCCGAACAGCCGACTCGACGGCGAGGCGCCACTCTCGTTGCTCCGACGCGGCCGGGATGGCGACGTCCAGGCAATCCTGCGGGCTGCGCGCGCCTACGGGGAGCATGGGGCGGACTAGGCGCGGTGGCGACGGCTCATGATGCGCCGCTCCCGCCGAGCGATCTGGCTCACAGTCATCTCCCGCTTGTTGAGACTGCTGGCCCATGGCTTCGGATTCACCGCGTGCGGTGTGGCCCGGTGTTCTTTGGACGGACCCTGGAGAATCGGTTCGACGACCCTCGCCAGGAGTACCGCGTGCTCTACGCAGCGGAGACGCTCGACGGGGCGTTCATCGAGACGTTCGGCCGGAATCCAGGGCTGAACACGGTCAGGGAGCGCTGGCCCAGCTGGCGCTCCCTGGCCCGCATCGAGGTGACTCGGCCAATACGGCTCGTCGATCTCACCGGGCCAGGTCTTGCCAGGATCGGCGCTACGGCCGCTATCCTCGCCGGGCGACACGATCGCGCGCAGGCGTGGTCGCGCGCACTGTGGTCGCACCCTGATGTGCCTGACGGGCTGCTGTACCGCGCGAGGCACGATCCGTCCTGCATCTGCGTCGCGATCTTCGACCGCGCGGAGCATGTCATACGGTCTCGGGCTCTCGGTGGGCTCCTGACGACAGCTCACCTTGCGGGGCTGAGTGCCACGCTCCGCCGGTACGACTTCAGTTTGCGCCCATAGTGGGTAATGCCCGGCCAGAGAGTCGGAACCCACGTTCTGCTTATCCCGTTCTGGAACAGAGTACCCGGATCACGTGCTGTGACCTGTAGCACTCTACCTGGCAGCCCGCGGTTGGTGGCTCAGGCGCGCTTGTAGGTCAACTCCTCGCCGTTGCCCACGGGTACGGTCACCGAGTCGAGCGTCGGATCGCCCTTGATGCGCGCGAGAAATCCCGGTAGCTCGCCAGCGTGGGACACGACGTTGTCGGTCACGAGCAAGCCGCCGACCCTGAGAAGCGGGAGCAGGGCATCGGCGTAGGCGAGGTAGTTGGGCCGGTCTGCATCAAGAAAGATCAGGTCGAACGGGCCGTCGAGCTCGGCCAGGATCTCCAGTGCCGTCCCCTGACGGACGGTGATCCACGGCGCAAGGCCCGCCCGCGTGAAGTTGGCCGACGCGAGCGCCACTTTCTCCGCTGCGCGCTCGAGGGTTATGACGTGGCCAGCGGTCTCGGTGGCCGCCCAGGCGAGCCAGAGCGTGGAGTAGCCGTTGGAGGTGCCGACCTCCAGGATGCGACGTGCACGCGTCGCCCGCACGAGGATGCGGAGGAGCTGGCCGGTGTCCGGCGTGATGTTCAGCATCCGCTTCGGACGCTCGGTTTCGCGGGCATCGTTTGCCTGTCCGAACGCGGCGACTTCGGCGAGCACAGCCTCGACCGTTGCGGTCGCGGGGATGGTCGGCTCTGAGGTCGTCATCATCCTCTCCCCCGGGCGATCCTGATCCACGGAGTGTAGCGATCCGCACGCACATCAGGACTTGGGTCGAGGCAGCCCGCGCGCTGGCCGGCGAAACGGCCTGGGGATTGTCATGCACCTGAGTGCTTTCAGGCGCCGCACGGCGGGCGTACGCTGGGACGAGCCGGCGCCGGCCAGATATGCACGGCGCCGCACCGGGGGTGAGACCGATGATCGCCGTCAGCGCCAGGTTGCCCGCCTCCAGCAACGACCACCCGCCGATCGTCCTGATTCATGGCGCCGCCAACTCAGCCGTGGTCTGGACCTTCTGGCAGCAAGCGCTCGCCGGTGAGGGCCGGGCCTCCTACGCGATCGACCTTCGAGGGCACGGTGCCAGCGAGCCGCTCGATCTCTCCACCACCAGCATGCATCAGTACGCCGCCGACGTCCTCAGCCTCGTCGCGCAGCTCCGCCAGCGCCCGGTCCTCGTCGGCTGGAGCATGGGCGGGCTGGTCGCGATGATGGCCGCCGCGGCAGGCGGCGCGACGGCGTGTGTCGGGCTGGCCCCGAGCATGCCGGCGCGCGTCGTCGATTCGTCGCTCCCGCTCCGGTCGGGCGTGTTCACCGCCGAGGAGTACGGGATCACCAGCCGCGATCTTGCCGATCAGCCGGCCATGCCGGACCTCGATCGCGACGAGCGTCAGATCGCGCTGGCGTCGCTCGGCCCGGAGTCACGCCTGGCGCGGGACGAGCGCCAGCGCGGCATCGTGATCGAGTCGCTCCCCGTCCCGCTCCTGATCGTCACCGGCGCCGAGGACCGGCAGTGGCCGCGCGAGCGGTACCGCGATCTCTGGCTGCCGGCCGATCACCTGACCGTCGAAGGCGCATTCCATTGGGGGCTCGTCCTGAACCGTCGCGCGCTGCGTCACGCTACGTCAGCCGTCCTCGGCTGGCTCCGCGCCAACAGCATCGATCCGCGCCGATCCTGACGGCGGGTGCCGGCAGAGTCGCGGATTGGCCGGAAGCTCGGGACCTGGTCGCGCCGGGCAGCAGCACCTCGTCAGGGCGGCGCGGTCGACACGTTCGCTGGAGGCTCGGCCGGCGAAGCACGCTGCTCCTGCGACAACACCGGCGCCGGTACCCCACGGACCATCAGGTTGTCGAACAGGACGAAGCTGAACGCGATTGCTCCTGAGTCGACGGTCCCACCGATCCACATCCGTCCGGCGCGGTAGGTCGGGTCCCGGGCCGTCGCCACCAGGGTTCCGTTGATCGTCGCCGTGATCGAGTCGTCCACGCACCGCAGCTCCACCCGATTCTGCGCGGTCTGCCGCCGAATCGCCCCCACGTTGGTGAACGACGCCAGCCGCACCAGCACCGGGACGTCGTCAGCTCGGTCGATCGACCCGGTGCCGTGTGCGGGCCGCAATGTCAGGCGGTAGCCCGATCGTGGTGCGAAGTTCCGGCAGCCGATCACGATTGACTGGCTCTGCACGTCCCCGATCAGCCTGGCGTCGATGGCGAGGTTGGCATCGGAGTACCAGCCTGGCAGGACGACAGCAGGAAGTCTCTCGGAGGCGATCAAGAGCGACTGAATAGAGTACTCGCCGAGGGAGTAGCCGACCGCGAACTCGTTCGAGAAATCTGAGACTTCCGGGAGAACGCGGGCCGTCGGAACGTCGAAGTCGTCGGCCAGCAGGACAATCTCAGGTCGAGATGGCCACGGAATGACCGCCGCCACGACCCCGAAGAGTACGCCTCCGGCGACGAGCGCGGCCAACGCTCCCTTCCATCGTCGCCTCCCGGTGTGACCGAGCCGCCGGAGCGTGCGCCGCGGACGTCCCGTCGAGCGCTCGGCCGCGTCCGGGTGGTCCAGAAGCTGGAAGATTCGCTCCGTCCGCGTCAGTCCCCGGAGCTGCCGCTCGCCGAGATCGCGCAGCACGGTGCCGCGTGGTAGATCGTCGCGAACCACGGCGACCGTTACATCGGAGAGCATCGTATCCCCGCCACGGCCCAGGTCACGAATCCGTGCGCACCGGTTGACGGCGGTCCCGTAGTAGTCGCCATCTCGGACCTCGGCGTGGCCCGTGTGGACTCCGATCCGGACCGTGATCGGGCGAGGCGCCTGCCACGGCTCGGCGGCGAGCCCACGGTGAAACGCCAGGGCGGCCGAAACCGCGCCCACGGCGCTGTCGAAGACGGCGAAGCGGCTGTCCCCCTCGCCTCTCGGACGAATCGGGACTCCCCTATGCTCGGTCACGACCTGTTCGAACAGCAGATCGTGCCGAGCACACGCCGCCGGCATCGTGTCGGGCGCGCGTTCCCAGAGCGCGGTGCTCCCCTCAACGTCGGTGAGGAGAAACGTCACCGTGCCGCGCGGGAGCTCGGCCATGCGACCTCGCGTCTCTGTCTCAGATCTGCGTTGCCGCAGTATACCTGTCACACATCGTGTCGATTTTGCAGTCCCTCGTTTGACGTACAGGTAACGGCGTGGTCTACGCAGTGACGGTGATCACAACCCTGGCTTCGCACTTCGCCATCCTGCCCGGTGCGGCTGACGTGAAACAGCTCCACGAGCACCGTCCCGGCGCTACGTGCGGAGCCGCATGGCGAACAGGTCGTTCTGCCTGATCTCGTCGGCGCGCCCGGCCAGCTCGGCGATCTCGTCGCGCGTGACGTCGACGAACCGGCCAGAGAGCGCGTCGGCCTTGCCCGTCGCCACGAACACCACCGCCTCGGCCGCCCGGTCGGCCGGCACCAGTGCTGGCGCCTGTGGGCCACGCCGACGCTGCACGTACGGCGAGGCCATCAGCTCGTCCTGCATCCTGGTCTGAACCAGCCCCGGCCGGATCGCGAAGACCGAGATGCCGTGCTCTCTGGTTTCGGCCGCCAGGTCGTCCGTGAACGAGATCAGCGCCGCCTTGCTGCCGCCGTACGCCGACATGAATGGCGCAGTGTTGAATGCGGCGACCGCCACGATGTTGACGATCCGCCCCGCACGGCGCCGCAGCATGCTCGGCAGGACGGCTCGCGCGCCGAGGAACGGACCGCGCAGGTTGACCTCGACGGTCCGCCACCAGGCGTCCGGATCGACCTCCCAGGCCGGCCCGACCGGCGTTGCGACGGCCGCGTTGTTCACCAGCAGGTCGACCGGCCCCAGCTCGCGCTCCGTCCGCTCGACCGCATCCTGGACCGCCCGCTCGTCCGTGACGTCCGCGACGACGGCGATGGCCCAGCCACCGGAGCTCTCGATCAGGCGCACCGTCTCCGCCAGCTCGTCCTCAGACCGCGCCAGGACCGTCACGGCCGCGCCGGCCCGGGCCAGCCCCTCGGCGATGGCCCGCCCGATCCCACGCCCGCCCCCCGTCACGATGGCGACCTGGCCGTCCAGCCGCTGCTGTGTCGCGTCGTCAGATCCGCTCATCGCCGCCACCTCCGGCCGCCAGTCTACCCCGCGCGAGCTACATGGCATCGTCCAGCGGGACGCACGTTGCCCGCGTGCTACGCCTCGTCAACCGGTCGCGGCTCGAAGCGGTCGAACGCCGCGGTCGTCGAGCCGCCGTTCCAGGCCGCGAAGGCGTCCTCGACCGCCTGGACGTGATGCCCGACGATCTCCGGTAGCCTGTCCCGGGGGAAGTACTCCGCGATGGGCGCCTCGGCGGTGGGCGCGAGCGCGCCTCCCTGCACGCTGCACCAGAAGACGATGTTGTAGAGGTGGTGGAGCAGCCACGGCCCGCCTCGGCAGTCGTAGACGCCGAGCAGCCGGGCCGGGCGTACGATCAGGCCCGTTTCCTCCCGGACCTCGCGGGCGATCCCCTCGGCCGGCGTCTCGCCGACCTCGCAGAAGCCGACCGGTAGCGCCCAGAGCCCGGAGTCGAGCCGCTTCTGGAGCAGCAGGCCGCCGTGCTCGTCGAAGATCGCCGCGCCGACCCCGACCCTCGGCGTCACGTACCCGAGGTCGCGTGCCCAGATCGCCTCGATCTCGACTGCAGACTGGCCGGTCGCCAGTCCGGCCATCTCGGCCGCGATCGAGACGACCTCCTGATACCGCTCGCGGTCGTACTCGTTGTTGGCGAAGAACAGGCCGGTCCGGGCCGAGGCCTGGAGCCGGTCGGCCCAGGCCCGGAGCAGCTCAGTCGCGTCATGCGTGCGATGGTTCACCGGCAGACCTCGACCGGAGTCTCGAGGCTACCAGTATGCCGGCTTCGGCGCACGGTCCGCGTGCCACGGGTCAGCCGACGCGGGCGAGCCCCCGCGGCCAGCGCCGCATCTCCAGCGCCCGCGCGTTCGCCGATGCCAGCACCTCGCCGATCAGGCGCCGCCGCTCGGCGTCGTCGATCGTGCCGTCGTACCGGATCGGGTCGAGCAGCGCCTCGACCTGCCGAAGGTGCTCGCTGAAAAGGGAGGTCGTGGTGTGCGTGATTCGCATGGTCTGTCCTTCCGGGTCGGTCCCCACGCTCCTACTCTACGCCCGAGTCTTGAACCGTCCATGACTCGAACCTGAACCGAAGATGAATATCGGCAGGCAGTTTCAGAGCGCCTTGCTACACTCGAATGCGGGGACGATCTGATGACGCGCGTGCTCTTAGTCGAAGACGAGACGAGGCTGGCCGAGGCGCTCGCCGAGGGGCTGACACGCGCCCAGTACACCGTGGATCTCGCGCATGACGGCGAGGACGGCCTGGCCTACGCGCGCGCCACCGAGTACGACGTGATCGTCCTGGACGTCATGCTCCCGAAGCTGGACGGCTTCGAGGTCTGCCGCCGCCTGCGCGCCGACGGCGTCCCGACCCGCATCCTGATGCTGACCGCCCGGGACGCCATCCGCGACCGGATCGCCGGCCTCGACTCAGGCGCGGACGACTATCTGGTCAAGCCGTTCGCGCTCGGCGAGCTGCTGGCCCGGATCCGGGCGTTGCTGCGCCGAGACTCGGCGGCCAAAGAGGGCGTCCTGCGCGTCTCGGAGCTGACCCTCGAACCGGCCGCCCAGCGCGTCCAATGGTCCGGCCGTCCCGTCGATCTGACCGCGCGCGAGTACCGCGTCCTCGAAGCATTGATGCGCCGGCCCGGCTGGATCGTCAGCCGCGAGTCGCTGATCGAGAGCGTCTGGGGCTTCGACTTCGCCGATACCTCGGATACCTCCAACCTGGTCGAGGTCTACGTCGGGCGGGTCCGCCGCAAGCTGACCGAGCACGGCGCCCCGGCCTTGATCCAGACGATTCGCGGCGCTGGCTACCGTCTCCGGGAGCCGGGCCCGTGATTGGCCGTCGCGCTCCGCTCTCCGCGCGCACCCGCCTGACGCTCTGGTACGTCGGGCTGGTTGCCACCACCCTGATCGGCCTCGGCAGCCTCGGGTTCTGGCTCGTGCGCCAGGAGCTGTACGACAACGCCGACGACCTGCTCCGCTCGAAGGCGGCAGCCGTGACCACCGAGATCGAGATCGAAGACGGCCGACTGGTGTTCGACAACGCCGATGACGACCACAACGACGCCGACGAAGACGCCTCGCTGATGGTCGGTCTGGATACCGTGCGCATCTGGGACGCCAATCGGCAGCCGATCTTTCACCATCCGCCGATCGAGAGCGTCCCCGATCTTGCGCCCCGAGTCCTCGATGCCGTCTTCGCCGATCGGGAGCAGTTCGAGCGGATTCACGCCAACGACACCAGCTACCGCCTGTTCGTCCAGCCGATCCACCACCGGGGGGAGATTGTCGGCGCGGTCGCGGTCGGCCGCACCGAGTCGGAGATCAACGCGCTGCTGGATCGCCTCCGCGTGTTCGGGCTGGTCGG
>Ga0075428_100004270_pt1 | contig 15727 bp, 9 predicted proteins | sample RhiMetdeltSRZDD2_FD_75291 | JGI IMG/M metagenome (GOLD analysis project Ga0075428, IMG submission 75291) | Populus rhizosphere microbial communities from Tennessee, USA - Rhizosphere MetaG P. deltoides SRZDD2 | ecosystem: Host-associated > Plants > Roots > Rhizosphere > Soil | place: USA... | reverse complement strand
GTCGAGTTCCACTCAGGCGATCTCGCGCAGTTCGTGAATGGGCGCCTGCGGCCCAGGTTCCGTAGCATCTGGTTTGTTGGGGGCGGTGTGGTTTCCGGCGAATGCCTTCGTCTCGGGTTAGCCGACGAAGTTCGCTATTCAATCCTGCCGATCTTGATTGGTGATGGGATTCCATTCTTCGAGAAGCTCGACAGAGACATCGCCCTCCATCTCGCGGAGATCAAAGCCTACAAGAGCGGCATGGTGGAGCTTCGTTACGAGGTACGAGGACATCGCGACGAGTCACGGAACGCCACCTAGCAACAGATGCAGCGGACGGCAGCGACGGGCGGCTGATGTGTGATCGTTCGGCCATCGTATCCGGCCCTCGATGAGCGCCCGCGGTAGCCTGGGGAACCGGCGTGACTCATTGGGAAATCGGAAGACAGCCATGGGCGAGTGCCGGTCAGCGACCACATTGTTGTGACGGAGACGCCTTGACGAGAACGAAATCCTGATGACCGAGCGTGTGACCCCTCGACGGCATGGATCGTACGGGATTGATGCGCCCTACGCGCCGGCTTTCATTGCTGTCATGACCGTCGTCGTCCTCGTCATGGCAATCATATCTGGACACTGGCAAACGTTTGTGCCCATCACGGTCCTATTGGCTGTTCTCGGTTTCTACCTTCACAGCACGCTTCGAGGCAAGTTCGTGGTTTGGGCCGACTTGCTCGACCAGTTGCACCTTCGGGGTGATGAGCGAATTCTGGACATGGGATGTGGCCGGGGTGCGGTGCTGCTCATGGTCGCTCAACGTTTGACCACAGGCCGGGCGGCGGGTGTGGACCTGTGGCGAAGTGTCGATCAGTCCGGCAATTCCCTGGAAGCCACTCGGCGCAACGCAATCGCTGAGGGCGTGGCCGATCGTGTCGAATTGCACACGGGGGACATGACGGCGCTGCCCTTTGAAGACAACAGTTTTGATGTGGTTGTCTCAAGTTTGGCCATCCACAACATCAACGGAAGCGCTGGCCGGGAGAAAGCGATAACCGAAGCGGTGCGGGTGCTGCGTCCTGGCGGCCGATTGATGATCGCCGACATTCAGTCCACCCGGCAACACGAAGCACAGCTCGCTAAACTCGGGATGAGCGAGGTTGCCCGTCGTCGGCTGGGATGGCGGTTCTGGTGGGGCGGTCCCTGGGGCGCAACCCGTCTCGTGACCGCCACCAAGTCAGAATGTCGGAATTGAGCCGGCCAGGACACGGTTCATGGGGCCGAGCAGGAGAGCAGGAGATCGACAATGGCACATGTCGAGGACGGCTGATGCCTGATCGTTGGCCTACTTCGTGAGACATGGAGTATGTGTCCTAACGTAAAAGGCACATTATGAAACGAATCTCGCTCATGCTGCTGGCGGTCTGTCTTTTATTCTTTGCAAGCGCATTCAATCCAAAACGCGTCCCCGCGCAGGCGCCATTACCAGCACCCGTCGACCTCGACATTCCGACGCCCCCGACCGCCGTTCGAGCGGGCGGCAAAATACATCTCTTTTATGAACTACACATCACCAATTTTCGCCCGCAAAGTCTTGAGCTGACCGGCGTCGAAATCTACGAAGAGGAGACGCGCGCGAAGCCGTTGGCAAGTCATAAAGATAGGGAACTCATCAGCCGGCTCGCGCGGCCCGGCACTCCGCCGGATTTGCCGGACGGGCGGGTGATCGGCGGGGGCCTACGAGCAATCGTGTTTCTTCAAGTCACCGTCGACGCGGAGGCCGATCTGCCGCGTTCGCTACGTCATCGTCTTTCCTTTAAGCTTGACGACGCCGGCGCGAACGGCGGGGAGAGGGTGGTCGAAGGCGCGGCAGTGTCGATTCAACGGAGCCCGCCGCCCCTAATTGCGCCGCCGCTGAGCGGCGACAGGTGGTTGGCGGCCAACAGCATTTCCAACATGTCAGTACATCGCCGCGCCATTATCCCGGTCGACGGTAGTGCCCGAATCGCACAACGCTTCGCCACCGATTGGATCAAGCTCGGCCCGGACGGACGGCCCTTTCACGGCGACCCCGCGGTTAACGCGAATTGGTATGGCTACGGGACGGAGCTTCTCGCCGTCGCCAACGCCACAGTCCTTGAGGTCAAGGACGGCCTGCCGGAGAACGTCCCACTCTCTGCTAAGAGGGCCGTCCCGATCACGCTCGAAACACTCGGAGGCAATTACGTCCTTCTCGGTCTGGGCCGCGGATATTCCGTTCTTTACGCGCACTTGCGGCCCAACAGCCTTCGCGTCAAGGTCGGCGAAAAGGTAAGACGCGGTCAGGTGCTGGGGCTCCTTGGTAACTCCGGCAACTCTGACGCACCGCACCTGCACATGCATATCGCCGACGCGAACTCGCCGTTCGGGGCAGAAGGCGTACCGTACGTCTTTGCGTCGTTTGAGGTGCAAGGCGCAGTGAAATCGCTCGGGGTGCTTGTGGGCGGAGAAGGTTGGACGCCACAGCCAAATGCCGCGGTGGATAAGCGGCGGACGGAAATCCCGGTCGAGAACGCGATAGTCCGTTTTCAGTGACGCGCAGCCAACAAAGGCATGCACCCGACCGCCGACACGCAGGATTTCAAGTTCAAATAATCGCTCGGGGCGGCGGGTGATGCCGGGCGTTAGACGCCAATATTGCCGGCGAATTCAAATGAAAAACGAGGAAATAGGAGCTTTGCGGCGAGACGTCATAACCGAAGCGAGTCTCAAGGGAGTTCTTTTGGTGGCTGTCGTGGCTTTTCTGTGTGTGTTTTCGTTAGGTAGACAGACATGGCCCACTGTCTTTTTCGGTATTGTCTTCGTTGTTCTATTGGGATCGATTGTTCGAAAGCTCACTTGGGCCAGAAGTGTAATTATGGGGTATGTATCGAGTTCTCCCGTCGCTATGGAGGTCCAGTTCCAGGTGGGCGAGATACTGCCCGAAGGCTATAAGGGAATTCCAGAAGGGCCCACTCCTTGTTACGCGGTTTTGAAAGAGAAAGGACAAAAGCGAAAAGTATTAATCCATCCGGCCATTTTTAAAACGGAGATTCTGCGGTCGAATGATGGGAATGCGATGGTTTATTTTATTGCAGGCCAGCAGCCCTGTGCCATAGAAACCAGGGCTGGTGTTGCATGGGTGTATAAATCAGTATCGTAAATTGGGCGTCGAACGAACCAATCATTGCAGCCGATCCACCAGGAAGCCTGGCGGACGGCTGAATTCCATACGTTAGCCAGAGCAACCAATGGTGATACTCCGACCAACGAGGAAGTTGCGCTCATCTCTGCCGACGGCGGCGGTGTCGGCTTGCAGCGACACGGCGCTCGGTGACTGGTATGTCAACCGAATCGTCGTGGACCGTCAGCCACTTCTGCTTCTCGTCAGTTCGGCATCCCTTCTTCCTCTGCTGGTGCCGGCTCGCGATGTTCGAGCGTTGCCAGATCGACTCAGCGCGTTGGTTGAATCACGGCTACGGCGGTCCGACGTTGAGCCGCAAGTGATCGCAAGGGAGCTACAAGCGATGCACCCGATTGCCGTGGAGCGGACGGTTGATCGGTCGGTCCTTGGCATCATGGTCGACTTCGCCAAAGCAATTCCGTACTACCTTGAACCCGGGCGTTGGGCGGGCGAAGCCCTGGCCGTCGTCGAAGAACGCTTGGCGGAGACGCCTTGCCACGCTGGGCTGTCCGACGACCGGGTCGTCTTCCCGAACCACAAAGCGCCAGAACTACTTCGCTCGAAGTGGCTGGTAACAAGCCGCTGCAGCCCACGATTTCAGCCGATACCCACGAGCGGATTACTGCACAGGACAAACAAACCTGGCTCGCACGCTTGTCGTGGGGCTAGCTCGTTTTGGGTTTAGTCGTGTGGCGCCTGTTTCTTGGAATGAACTCTGCCTACGGTCTTAGTTCCAGCCCGCAAGAAGCAATGGGAGCTCACAGTCGACTCCTCTTTGTCCCGTTCGCCGGAGGCAGGGAACCTGTTGCACTTCTAGAGGACTACGGCTCGTAGCGATGCCAAAAAGCCGCAGACCTAGCGGGCCGAATCTCGGGGCCTACTTAAGCTTCACGACTGTGTGCTGGTTGTCCTTGATGGTGATCTTCTCTTCGTGAATGGTTTGCCCTTCGGGAGAGACCACCTTCAGTTGATAGTCTCCAGCCTTCAACAGCTGCCCCTGAACGGAATTATCATATTCACCGACGTGGCCCATGAAGTGGTCATTCAAGAACACGCCGGTGAACTTGGAATGATTTCCCTTCACGATTTTCAACATGCCATAAGGCGGTTCTGGAATGGGAAGCTTCTCCATTGCCTGCTTGATCTTGGTTGTTTTGCCAGCTTCGATGTTTATGGTCGTGGTGAAATCCTTATAGCGGGGTTCAGACAGGCGCAGGCTGTGCTGGCCCGGTGCGAGCGAATACGTGCGATCAACCCGGAAATTGGCTGCCGGTCCCAGGTATTTGTCGTCCACAAAGACTCCGGTTCTCCCCGGGTCGGCGTCCACTTTCAAATGGCCCATGTCTTTTTGAGCGAGCGCCGCCTTTCCAACCATCAGCACACCAAGGAAAATGACTGATCCCATCGACCGCTTTAAATTCATAGAATCCTCCTAAAGATGAAAACGAAACAATCCCCTGCGAGGCGACAATCTACTACAAGTGACAACCGCGCCCTACTGTTTTGGTCCTGTTTCCTTTCCTGCAGGTTTTCTCACTCCTTCTTCTCCTGCTTGGGTTCCTTCTTCTTTTCCTTCACCTGATCCATGATGCCTTGGAACAGCCCTTCCAGCCCCGGCTTGGCGGCCGGCTTCGGTTCCGCCGGCTTCTCGCCGGTCGGTTGGGCGGAGTTTGCGGATGCATCAGGGGAAGGCTGTGCCGCAGCTTTCTGGTCTTTGCTCTTCAGCAAACCTTGAAAGGTGTCGAGCGCTTTTGTGACCCCTCCGCCCTGGCGAAGGCTGTTTTTTAGATTCTCTTTCACCATCTGGGTGTCCAACGAAAGTTTAGGTCGTGCGATGTCCCCGGTCATTCGCAACGGGATCACCGCATTGCCGCTTTCATTCTGGAAAAACGTGGCACTCGCCAGGTTCAAGAACTGATTTGGGTTCTTCTGGCTGATCGCAGCGGGCAGTTCGGCGGAAATCTGGTAGTCCGCCGAGCGGTCCAACCCGAGGCTGCCGCGCACTTTCAACGCCATTCCCGAGGCCCTGAAGTGCATCGCATTGGTCGTGACGCGGCCATCGGCAATCGTCATCTCGCTCACCAGGTCTTCAAACTCGGTCCCACCTTGACCGACGTTGAGACCTGCCAGCCTGCCGAGAAGCGCCACCTGCTCCGACAGGTTAAACGAGGTGATCTTGCCTTTGGTGACGGTTACCTTGCCTCCCCCTTTGAGTTGCTTGGAAATCTCGTCGAAGCCGCTGCCGCTGCCTTGGAGATCGATGTCAGAGGAAAGCTTTCCGTAAAACAGATTCTTCAGCGAAGAATTCTGCGTCAGGAATTCGTTGGCATCCACGTCACGCAGTTTCGAGTTAAACGTGTAGCGTGGCTGTGCACCATTGAGGTCAAACGAAGCTGTCCCCACATGCGTCCCCTGGCTCATGCTGAACTTCAAATCCTGAAGCTCCAAAACGCGGTTCTTCATTTGGATCTTGGAAGAAACCTTGGTCAACCGCAGGGTGTCATAACTCACAGAATCAACAGCCACCGAACTATCGCGCACAGTCAATCGCCCCAAGGGATCCTGGCTTGCTGACGCTGGTTTTGATTTCGCAGGAGGCGTCTTCCCAGCAGGAGAACTCCCGTCGGATATCCTGGCAGCCGGTGCATTGGCAGGCTTTGCGGGAGCGGCACTCTCCGCGGTATTGATCATTTGCTCCAGCTTGCTGAGATCGAGTTGATCCGCATTCAAGGCAAACTGCAAAGTGGGAGCCTCAAAGTTGTTGATTTGAAGTTTTCCTCCCAGCTTCGATCCCGCAAACGACGCTGACAGTGAAGGAATCGAAGCGGATTGTCCGGTGAACTGAAGCTGAACCTGATGCACTTCCATAGGCGCCTTCAGAAGAGCTGTTTGCACTTTGCTGCCGCTGAGCGCGGCTTGCCCCTGGAGCGACAGAACAGGCTTCTCCCCCAAAGTTTGCCGGGCTGTGAGCTGAAGATCGATGGAACCATCCTGCACCTTCATGCCTTCGGGTAGGGTGATTCCAAACGAAGAAGCAATCGCAAGCAGATCGGAGACCGGCACCGGCTTGGCGCTTCGAATCTGTGCATCGACGGAAACCGGGTCTCCCAAAGCAGCCTTCCACTGAGCCTGCAGCCGGGTGCGTTCGCCGGCGCTGATTTGAATTTCATTCGAGGCGACGGTGTTGTCCTTGAAAGCCAGCACCACGGGCGACAGGGTGATCCTCTCCGCCAGTCCCGGATAGCGAATCGAAACATCGGACAGTCTGGCTTCGCCGGCTACCTGAGGTTTCTTAGACGAGCCGCTCACCTGAAGGTTGAGCTGGCCGTTGCCAGAGGCCTGCACTCCGTCCGGCGCGCCCTGTCCCAGCACTGCCGCGAGCTTGATGAGGTCGTCGAATGCCAGCCGGGGGGCATTCATGCGCAGATCCAACCTGGGGTCTGTGTCCAGCCCGGCAATACTGCCCGTCATGGTGAGCGTGGAAGCCGGCATGCGAAGTTCGGCCTGGTGCAGTTGCAACGCATTTCCTTTGTAGTCGGCCTTCAAGTGCACTTCCCCATCCACTTGTGGAGATTGAAGAGCGCCCCGCCTGGCTCCCAGCTTGGAATACGCCGTCTTGCCTTCAAGCGAAAAGCCTTGATCGAGACTGCCTTTCAAGCGCGTGGCAGTCGTCAGGACTCCCTGCCATTCAACGGCGTCCACTGGCGGGGAGGCGAGAGACGCCAACCGGGCAATCGGCAGTTCGGAGAACTGAATCTCGCCGTCTACGAGTGTCTTCGAAAACGGTGACAATATTACCGGCCCCAACTGGCCTTTCAACTGAAGCGCATGAGCGCCCGGAGGAAGCTGCAAGCTCAGGTCGAACGAGCCCGCGTTGTCTGTGGAGACACTGCGCAGTTTGAGGTTGATATGGTCGTAGCGAGATTCGTCGACTGCCTTGGAACCGCTCCGTTTCGAAATTACCACGGCGCCATCGCTGAGGTTCAGTTGCGCTATTGTGAATGCCTGCGCCGGCTTTCCAGTCGAGGTTGCGGGCGGGGCACCCGGAGGTGCCGGCTTGCCTGCACCTCCGGCCCGTGCCACCCCGATGGACTCAAAATTCCAGGTACGGTCCTGGTTCTGAATGAGGCGGATCTCGGGTTTTTCCAGCTCGATGCTCGCGACTTCCACGTTTCCGCTCAGCAGCGGCAACAGCCGTGGTCGCACGGTGACTGAATTGAGCGAGACAAACGGGGCGTTGGCGAATCGCAGGTCATCAAAAATGACTGCGCGGTTCAGCCGGATGCCGAGTCCCGTGAAAATGGTGATCTCAACTGCCTGAACCGACATCCGGCGGTGCAGGACGCGTTCGGCCTCAGTCACCAACTTGGTTTTCAGGCTTTGGGTATCAATGAAGAAAGGGATCGTCGCTAGAGCACCGATAAGCACAAACACAACGACACCAGCAACGATGACAAGTTTTTTCCGTTTCATGTGGATACTCCCAGGCGCAGGCCACCAAATACCTGGGGTGACCTTGCCTTATTGACTTGTGCCGCGAGCTGCCTCCCGGCATTCCTGAAGAAAGGCCTCGGGGGGCAAAGAGGTTGGAATCTCCTGCACAGGTTGGTTTTTGGCGAGGATCAGGAATGTGGGGTAGCCACGGCCATCGAATTTTTGGAACAAAGTGGCCTCAGCCTTTCCATGTTCCGGGTTGACGCTGACGTAGAGAATCGTTCCCAGGTACTGCTTGACCTCGGACCGGCTGAGAATTCCGCGCTCCAGTTGTGCGCAGTACTTGCACCAATCGGCATAGAAGTAGAGCGCCACCGGCTTGCCAGTCTTTTGATGTTCACGCAAGGCTTCCGCGTAACCGGCAGCGTCCTGGTATCGAGTAGACCGGGCGCTGGCTCGAGAATCATCGGCGACAGGCTTCGAAGGAGTTTTGGCCACGACGGGCGGTGCAGCAGGCGTCCCCTGCCCCCGAATGACGACAGCCTGCACCGCTTGATTGTGGGAAGGATCGGCTGCCGCTGGCTTTTGGCCCTGCAGTCGCTTAACCGATGCCAACGGAATTGTTTGAAGCCCGGAGGCAGTCTGATACTTTACCTGGTCTCCTTCCTGCCACGCCTTCTCTACCACGAGGACATTGCCGGTCTTCAGATAGATCACATCACCGTAGAGCGGGAGTCTGCCGAATATCAAGAGTGCTGCTGCCAGAGCGATCTGCTTCCCTTTCATGGGTTCACCTCAAGGCCAGATTGCATGAATCTAGGCCAAGCTTGGCGCAGTGCCGAGTCAAAGTCAATGGCGTCACGCAGACCTGTAATCCACCGCAATGGAGCATTGCCCGACCTGGCCGCAACGTTTGTATGGCTGATTAGCAAAGTCTACTAGTCTCTGGGTAGCCCGCTTCAGCGGCTTCCAGGTGCTGATTCTCTGGCCCGACAGAGGTTTATCGCCATTGGCTAGAGGGACCACAGGGGGTGTGCTACGGATCAGGAAGACCCCTGCCGCAAAAAAAGGCGGCGAAGCTTTCTCAAAGCTTCGATTCCCTTGCCAAGGGGGACAAAGTGTAGAGCCATGCTGCGCAGCGTCGGGGCTTCGGCTCCGAAACGGAACTTCAGCAAGGACGACGACCAGGAGACTCCGATGCGGGTGATATACTCGCCAAGGGTTCTTGCGTAATGGCATCAGACTTTCACAAACTCGTTTCTGCGCCGGCCGCGCAGCTTCTGCGCGATACCATCCGCGAGGCACGGGGCAATGAAGTCTTCTTCCTCGCGAAACCTGACGAGCACGGTGTAGTCATAGAAGTAACACCGCTGGCACGAGGTAACGATTCGGCCGTTCCTGCCCTGCTTCAGGTCACTAGTCCAGGGGATGTTGTCATTCATAACCATCCCTCCGGATATCTCACCCCATCTTCCGCGGATGTCAGCCTGGCTTCCGAGTATGGCAATCAGGGGGTGGGCTTTTACATCATCAACAATGAAGCGGACGACCTCTACGTCGTTGTCGAGGCTTTCAAGCGACAGCAGCGGCAACCACTGGACTTAAACCAACTGGCAGCTCAGGTCTCTGCCAGGGGGAAAGTTGCACAACGCCTGATCGGGTTTGAGTCTCGCCCCGAACAGCAGCGCATGCTGCGGGCTGTTGCCACAGCCTTCAACGAATCGAGAGCCGCGCTCATCGAGGCGGGAACGGGCACGGGCAAGAGCCTGGCGTATCTGCTACCCGCCATCCATTGGGCAGTGCAAAACAAGCAGCGGGTCGTGATATCGACCAACACCATCAACCTGCAAGAACAGCTCATGCACAAAGACTTGCCATTGCTGCAGCAGGCCTTGGATTTGAAGTTCAAACCGGTGTTGGTCAAAGGAAGGCAAAACTATGTCTGTTTGAGCAAAGTGGAGACGATTGAGAAGGAAGGAGATTATCTGATCGAAACCGACGAGAGCACTGAACTGAAGGCCATTCTCGAGTGGTCTCATCGCACCTTGGAGGGGAGCCGCTCCGACCTGAGCATCCTGCCGCGCTTTTCGCTCTGGGAGAAAGTGGCCTGCGAAAGCGACAACTGCAGCCGTATTCGCTGCAGTTACTACAACGAATGCTTTTTCTACAACGCCCGGCGCGAAGCGGCCTCGGCTGATCTCCTCATCGTCAATCACCATCTTCTGTTCGCCGACCTCGCCGTACGCGGCGACACCGGACGTTACAACGAAGCGGCCATTCTGCCAGCCTACGGGCACGTGATCCTCGACGAGGCCCACAATGTGGAGGATGTGGCTACGGATTATTTCGGCACTCAGATCGCAAAGATGGGGCTTCTCCGCCTGCTAGGACGCTTCTACAGCCTGCGCGAGCGGGAGAAGGTGCGAGAAAAAGGACTGTTACCCCATTTGCTGGTCCGCCTGCAAAGTCTGGAGAAGAAGATCGATCCCGGACTCTACACCCGCATTTACGGACATGTGCAGGGCCGGCTCATCACTCTTCGCGAGGACCTGGTTCACACGGTGTCGCACACCTTTGACGAGCTCGCGCTTTCGTTTGGAGCGTCAGCAGAGTCCGGCGGTGAGCAAAAAATTCGCTTCACACCACAGGTGCGGGAACGCCCGGAATGGAAGTCTTCCATCCTCCCGGCTGTCCAAAACCTCATCCGCGAGATGGGAGAATTTCATCAGCAACTGTTGCTCTTGGAGAAATGGCTGGAGTCTCTGGACGAGCCCCTCGTTGAGAGTCTGTTGTCTCTCACCGTGGAGCTGAACGCTTTAATCGATCGCCTGGAGCTGGCTGCCGCAACGCTGGGGGAGATTTTCGGCGAGGTGGATGACGGCCGAGTACGCTGGATTGAGATCACGCACAGCCGGATGGGACAACGAATCACACTGAAGCAAGCTCCGGTCAACGTCGCTACTCTGTTGCGGGAGCGACTGTTTGAAAAACTGGAAACCGTGATTCTGACGAGCGCCACGCTCACCACGGAGAAGCGCTTCGACTATGTGAAGGGCCGGTTGGGACTCGATCAAATGCGACCCGCACGAGTACTGGAGAAGCTCCTGCCTTCGTCGTTTGACTACACCCGCCAGGTGATCCTTGGCATTCCTCAGGACATCCCTTCTCCTGACCACCCCAACTTCGCCGCCGAACTGGGACGTTTGGTGCTGGAATCCATTCGAATTTCCCGAGGCCGGGCCCTGGTTCTCTTCACCTCGTACTCGCTGCTGCGGCGCATTCACCAGGAGCTGGCGCCCGCCCTCGAATCCGCCGGCATCCGAGCACTCATGCAGGGGGAAGGTCCGCGGCACAGGCTTACCGAAGTATTCAAGCAAGACACAACGAGCGTGCTTTTTGCCACCGACAGTTTTTGGGAAGGAGTGGACGTCGCTGGCGAAGCATTAGAGAACGTGATCCTGACCAAACTGCCTTTCAGCGTTCCCAAGGAGCCGGTGGTTGAGGCACGCATTGAAGCGATTGAGCAAGCTGGAGGCAATCCCTTCCTCGAGTACAGCGTCCCGCAGGCAGTGATCAAGTTCAAGCAAGGTTTCGGACGGCTGATTCGTAGCAAGAGCGACCGTGGGTCCATCATGATCTTCGACCGGCGAGTGGTGGACAAGACTTACGGCAAGATCTTTCTGAGCTCCCTACCAGAATGCCGGTTGGCGCAAGGGAAACGCGAGCATGTCTTCAGGGAAGTAAGACAATTTTTCGAGGAGACCGACCAACGAGGAAAAGGAGCTCAATCGTAATCAAGCAAGGAGCTAAGAAAGGATCGGACTCCCTGATTCAGTGCGACGCATGCAGAGTGTTTCACGGCTGAACTTCGCCATGACGCATGAAAAGGAGCGCCCAAGTCGCGGTTGCCACATTGAGGCTGCTTTCATCGGAGTAGCCACACCGCTGAGGGGCGCGGTGTGATGTAGGCCAGAAAATCCCAGCGGAATCCCCTCTTGGGAGGGGAGAGGGCCGTCAGGCCCTGGGGTGGGCTCTGAAGTCGGGAACGGACCCACCCCGGCTGCCTTCGGCCGCCACCCCTCCCGAGAGGGAATTTTCTTAGGAGGCTGAGCGGCACGACGACCTAATGGTTCCTCGTTCTCGTCGTCGTCCTCGGCACTTCTTCGACTACAAGCACGAATACGAACGCGATGCTCACCGGAGCTGACGCATTCCAGCTTTCACGTCAGGAGGGTTCTCATATGCTGGCGACCGTATACCGCTGGTCCAGCATCTCATTCAATACCTTTTGAATTTCGCTAATCTGGAACGGCTTCGCGAGGATGACATCCACACCCCGTTCGCGGGCACGATCTTTGTCCAACGTGATTCCCCATCCGGTCATCAAGATGACACTGGTTTTCGGGCACAAAGCCTTCACACCCATCGCGACGTCCCACCCGCTCACTTCGGGCATTCCCAGGTCGGTAATAACCAGGTCGGGCATACGTGCCCTGAAAATCTCCAGTCCTTCCTTTCCGCCTGAGGCCGTGTGAACCTCATGACCCTGTTCGACAAGGATCTCGGCCAACAGGTCGCGAATGGGGTCTTCGTCGTCCACAATGAGAAAGCGCCCTGTCCTTTTCTGAGGTTTCACAGCCACCTCGGCGATCTGGCGCGCAGCATTCATATTCACGGGCAGGAAAATCCGAACGGTGGTTCCCTTCCCCACTTCGCTTTCGATTTCGATGTCCCCCTTGTGCCGGTTCACGATTCCGTAGGCTACGCTCATTCCGAGTCCGTTACCCTTCACACCTTTCGTTGTGAAAAATGGGTCGAATACACGGCGGCGGATTTCCTCGGTCATGCCACGCCCGGTATCGGTTACCGAAGCAACGACCCTGTCTTCTTGTGTCCCCGCACGAATGTGCAGGCTACCTCCGGAGGGCATGGCATCCAGGGCGTTGAAGATGATGTTGGTCAGCACCTCGATGAGTTCGGAACTCTCGCCTGCGATGGGGAGCACCTTGTCGAATTGCGTGGTTACTGTGTACTGAATGCCGTTGACGTGGGCGCTGGTTTCCCAGCGAGTTCGCGTCATCGATAACGTGTCTTCGATGACCTGAACCAGATCGACGTGCTTGAAAACCTGGTCAGTCCGTTTGCGCGTAAAGTCCTGCAACCGGCGGATGGTCGTGGCCCCGTCAATCGCCGCCTTCTCAATAATGTCAAGTCCTCGTAAAATCGCGGGATCGAATATCTGGCTCTTCATAAGCTGAGCCCGGCCCAAAATGGCACCCAGCATGTTGTTGAAGTCGTGCGCCACGCCCGCCGACATTTCTCCCAATGCCCGCAGCTTCTCGGACTTGATCAACTGGTCCTGAGCCGTTTGCAGTTCGGAATACGACTGCTCCAAAGCGGTGTACAGCCGGGCATTCTTTAGCGCGTTCCCAAGGCCGTTGGCGATGGTTTGCATCAGATCAATCTGGTCGGAAGAAAATCCATCTTCCTTCTGGCTACCGAGATTCAGCGTGCCCAGACAGACGTCTTCGGAAATGATAGGAATCGAGACTGCCGACTGAATGCCTTGCGTAATGAGATAGGGTGAACTATTGGCAACGTTCTGATTCAGGCTGCGCGTGTAATAGGGTTTCTTGGTATCATGCGCAACCTTCATCACCGTCTCGCGCCCGGGAATCTGCATTCCCTTGTAGAAGCCGGCAGTGATGTTTTCTCCATAGACATTCACTAGCGAGAAGGTGTCCGTTTCGTGCTGGAAGATCGCGATGCTGCTTTTTTCGAATGAAATGACGCGTTTCAGCTGGGTGGTGATCTTTTCAAACAGCTTGTCCACATCAAGATTCAAACTGGCTTCACGCGTAATCTCGTTGACCACCGCCAGGCGCGTCGCGCGCTCCTGCGCTTCGCGGAATAGTCGCGCATTCGAAATGGCCACTGCAGCCTGGTCGGCAATGGTGGAAAGGAAGTTCAAGTCATCGCGATCGTAAGCTCGACGCGTCCGGATATTCTGCAGGACGATCACACCCAGCGCCTCGTCGCCCAGAATCAAGGGAACCCCCAGCCAGGATTGGGCAATCAAGTGTGGCTTGCGCCCGGTGATGGCTTCGTAAACCTTCTCAAAGTGATCCTTCACCAGGAAGGGCGTCCGGGTTTGCATTACGTAACCAACGAGGCTGTCCTGAGAGAGCGATCGGATGTAGGTACGCCGCCGACCGTTGGACACCTCGAACTTTACTTCGATCCGGTTGTGACCCCGCTCCAATAGCGCAATAAAGAAGTCTTCACTGTTGAGCACCTGGCGCACCTGGCTGTAGATCAGCTCAAACAAGTTGTTGATGTTCAGTTCAGAGCTGATCGCCTTTCCAATGCTGTTGAGCGTCTGCAGCGCGTTGGCTTTGCGGCCAATGTCGGTATAGAGATTCGCATTGTTCACCCAGGTGGCGAGGTAGTCACCCAAGGTTTCGATCACTGTCACATCCTGACTATCGAACGCCCCATCTTGGTCGCTTTCAACGTTGATCACGCCGATCGTCTTGGAGGCATGCAGGAACGGAACGCAGACTTGCGACTTGATCCCAGGCAACAACGTCCCTGCAAGGGATAGTTCATCGTCAGCGGCGTTGCGTTGCACCGTTTGAACTCGTTTGAAGGCGCGGACAATCGCCGAGTCGTCTGTCAGCAAGAGTTCCGATGGAATGCTTGTCTTTTCTTCGCTCTGCTCCTCGACCTGCGCGCCGAGTACCAGACGGTCGCGGTCGTCCAGACTGTAAATACTGATGTGGGTGAAGTGGAAATGGCTCTGAAGCAGGCTCGCAAACTCAGGGAAGACGGAGTTGAAGTCCAGGATGGACGAGATCCTGCGGCTGATGTTGTGAATCACGATGAGCTGGGCAGTCCGTCTTTTCTCGCTTTCGAACAACCGGGCCTTGTCCAGTGCCGCAGAGATCGGATGGGCCAGTTCAAGCAGCAACCGGAACTTTTCATGAGGAATCCCCGCCTGGCTGTGGCCATAGTCGGCAAGCAGTACCCAGCCAGTGGACCCATTCTCCTGCAGCGGCACGACGGCCAGCGCTTTACTTTGCAGTCCTTCGAACAAGCGCTGTTCGTTTGACTCGCGGGCTGGCGAACCTGCGTCGGTGAGAACCACGGGCTCTGCCGTTTCAGACGCTCTGACAAAAGAGGGCAACGCAGAGAGAGTTGTTCGCAGGCCTCGCAACTGACTGGAGAAAAGTTCATCATCGTGAAGCACCACCGGTTTCCCCGTCATGCGGCCCTGTGCGTCGCACCGGAAGCAGGCAGCCCGTTCGAAACCGAAATTCTCCTTAATGAGCTTCAGAACCGACAGCAGCGTATTCTGGGAATCGAGACTGGAGATGATCAGGTTCCCAAGATTGGAGAACAGCAGTGTTTTCTCCTCATCCAGGGAAGTCAGCTTGTCATTGGTTTGAGACAACTGGAGCCGCGAGCGAAATTCGTGAAAGCGCAGCTTTTGAGAGTAGTGCGAACTAGTCAGTGCGATGACAATGGTTCCGAGGATGAAGAAGTTATTGTTCAGAAACAGGTCGGGCCGGGTGATCGTGTTGACGAAAAGATTCGGAACGAAGTACGTGGCGTAAACCAGGCAACAGGTCAGAGCCGACTCACGCAGGCTAAACGGCATGACGAGCGTGACACCCAGAATCACCAGGTTTAAACCCGCATAGTAAGGGCTCTCATAGCCGCCCATACGAACAGTCATCAAAGACACTGACCCGCCAACAATGGGGGGCCCAATGATCCCCAGTATTGCAGGATACTGCTTGCCGACAACAGGATAGACAACCAGGAGAATTGTCAGGAGGATGACAGCGGCTGCCAACCGCAGGATCAGGAAAGAATGCAGCAGGTTTGTCGGCGCAATGAAGTAGTCCAGGATTCCAAACAGCGGCAACAGTGCGATGCCGAGATAGTAAAGGACGACGACGCGCTCGCTGCAAAGACCCTTGATATGGTCGCGAAAGGCTTCCTGAAGGTGCCTTTCCTGCCCCGCAAGTCTATCCGTTCGGGTTTTCATTGATCGCGTAAGGTAACACAAACTCTATTCAGCAATTCAAAATTCGCTGCCTGACGGCCTGC
>Ga0075428_100004269_pt1 | contig 15728 bp, 12 predicted proteins | sample RhiMetdeltSRZDD2_FD_75291 | JGI IMG/M metagenome (GOLD analysis project Ga0075428, IMG submission 75291) | Populus rhizosphere microbial communities from Tennessee, USA - Rhizosphere MetaG P. deltoides SRZDD2 | ecosystem: Host-associated > Plants > Roots > Rhizosphere > Soil | place: USA... | reverse complement strand
TTGCTGCTGCGCGGGATGGAGAAAGAGGACATCGAGCGCGGGATGGTGATCGCGGCCAAGGGGACGATCACGCCGCACACGAAGTTCAAGTGCAACGTGTACGTGCTGACGAAGGAAGAGGGCGGTCGTCACACGCCGTTCTTCAAGGGCTATCGGCCGCAGTTTTACTTTCGCACGACGGACGTGACGGGAGCAGCCGAGTTGCCGAAGGACGTGGAGATGGTGATGCCGGGCGACACGGTGGAGCTGGACGTGGACTTGATCACGCCGATCGCCATGGAAGAGGGCCTGCGCTTCGCCATCCGTGAGGGTGGGCGCACCGTCGGCGCCGGCGTCGTCGTCAAGATCTACGAGTGAAGGACTCAACGGACCGGATGGTGAGCGATGCGGGATCAAGTGCAGTTGGCGTGTGGTCTATGCAAGCGCCGCAACTACGTGACCACCAAGAACAAGCGGACGCATGCCGAGAGGCTCGAGCATCGCAAGTTCTGCCGGTTCTGCCGTCAGCACACGGCGCACAAAGAGACGCGCTGAGCACAGGAGCTCGGTGCCGGAACGTACGCGAGTAGCTCAATTGGCAGAGCACCGGATTCCAAATCCGGCGGTTGGGGGTTCAAGTCCCTCCTCGCGTGCCAGAAGTGAGGCGAGGCATGCTGAAGAACTGGTTGCTCAAAGCATGGGCTTTCGGGGGCGAGGTCCGCGCCGAGTTCAAGAAGGTGACGTGGCCGAACCGAACCGAGCTGAAGGGTCAGACGATCGTGGTGATCGTCGCAGTGTTGGTCATTGCGGCGTTCATCGGGGTCGTGGACCTCATTCTCAGCAACACCATCAAACTGCTGGTGACCCGGCTGACCTGAGCCGCCAGCGCATTCCGACCGTCCGCACAGTCGAGAGGGCCGACAGGCCATGAGCGAGGGAAAAAAGAAAGTGCAAGCCGAAGCGCATACCGGTGGTGCGCGGGCTGAAGCCGGCGGCGCCACCAGCGTCGCCGCAGCGAACCCGCACTGCAAATGGTACGTCGTGCACACCTATTCCGGTCACGAGAACAAGGTGAAGCAGAGCATCGAAAAGGCCGTCGAGCTGCAAGGGATGAAACATCACTTCGGCCAGGTGCTGATCCCGACCGAAGAAGTGACCGAGATGAAGAAGGGGAAGAAGATCAAGGTCAACCGCAAGTTCTTCCCCAGCTATGTGCTCGTGCATCTCGAGCTCGACGAGGAAATGATGCACCTGGTCAACAACATCCCGGGGGTCACGCGCTTCGTCGGCACCGGGAACCGCCCCGTGCCGGTGCCGGACAAGGAAGTCGACCGCATCCTCAAGCGCGGCGAGACCCGCGCCAAGGAAACCAAGGAAGTGCGCGAGATCCCGTTCCATGTCGGGGAGCAGGTCAAGGTCATCGACGGGCCGTTCACGGATTTCAACGGCATGATCGACGAGATCAACCCGGAGCGCGGCAAGCTCAAGGTCATGGTCGCGATCTTCGGGCGCGAAACGCCCGTCGAACTCGACTTCTTGCAGGTCGAACGCCTGTAGGGATTGGCTGCGGGAGCGCCGTGCAGTGCGGCGCGTACCGCTCACGAGAGTAGGTGTCAGGCAGCGTGGCGAAGAAGGTATTGACGCAGATCAAGTTGCAGATCACCGCGGCGCAGGCGAACCCGGCGCCGCCGGTGGGGCCGGCGCTCGGCCAGCACGGCGTGAACATCATGGAGTTCTGCAAGCAGTTCAACGCCGCCACCCAGGCGCAGGCCGGAACGGTGACGCCCGTCGTGATCACCGTCTACCAGGACCGCTCGTTTACGTTCGTGACCAAGACGCCGCCGGCCTCGGTGCTGCTCGTCAAGGCCGCGGGTCTCGAGAAGGGTTCGGCCGAGCCCAACCGCAACAAGGTGGGCAAGGTCACGAAGCAACAAGTGGCGGAGATCGCCAAGACGAAGATGCCGGATCTCAACGCGGCGACGCTCGAAGCCGCGATCCGGATGATCGAGGGCACCGCCCGCTCCATGGGCATCGAGATCGAGGCGTAGGACACATGGCACACGGCAAGAAATACACGCAATCCGCGACGCTGGTGCAGGCGATGAAGGAATACACCGTGCCGGAGGCGGCGGATCTGGTGAAGAAGATGGCGACGGCGAAGTTCGACGAGAGCGTCGACATGTCCATTCGGCTGGGTGTGGATCCGCGGCATGCGGAACAGCAAGTGCGCGGCGCCGTGGTGCTGCCGCATGGCACCGGCAAGACGGTGCGTATCCTGGTGTTCGCGCGCGGTGATCGCGACCGCGATGCGCGCGCTGCGGGCGCCGATTATGTCGGCGCCGAAGACTACGTCACCAAGGTGCAGGAAGGCTGGACCGACGTCGACGTGATCATCGCGACGCCGGACATGATGGCGCTGGTCGGACGTCTCGGCCGCGTTCTCGGGCCGCGCGGTCTGATGCCGAACCCGAAGCTCGGCACCGTGACCGAGGACGTCACGCGCGCGGTGCGCGAGGCCAAGGCCGGCAAGATCGAGTACCGCGTCGACAAAGCCGGCAACGTCCATGCACCCGTGGGCAAGGTGTCGTTCTCCAAGGAGAACCTGGCGGAGAACATGACGGTGCTCATTCAAGAATTGCTGCGCGCCAAGCCGTCCTCGTCCAAGGGCCGCTACATCCTGTCGGCCTTCGTCAGCAGCACGATGGGGCCTTCGGTGCGCGTGGACCCCAACAGCGTCACCTTGGCCACCTAGGGGGGATCCGATGGCGACCGAAGAAAAAGTTCGTGAAGTCGAGGAGTTCGCCGGGATCCTGCAGGACGCGCAGGGCGTCGTGCTCGCCGATTTCACCGGCTTGTCGGTGGCGTCGGTCATGGCGCTGCGGCGGCGCTGTCGCGAGTCCGGCGTGCACTACAAAGTGGTGAAGAACACCCTGGCCAAACGCGCGCTCACCGGCACCGGCATGGAGGATCTCGGCAAGCTGCTGGCGGGTCCGAATGCATGGGCGGTGCACCCGAGCGACCAGGTCGCCGCCGCCAAGGTCATCGCGGAGTTTGCCAAGGATCACGAGGCGCTCAAGATTCGCGGCGGCTACATGGAAGGCCGCGTGCTGACGGTGAAGGAGATTCAAGCACTGGCGAAGCTGCCCTCGCGCGAGGTGTTGCTGTCGCAAGTGGTGCGCGGGATGCAAAGCCCGCTCGCGGGCTTCGCCGGAGTGCTCACGGCAGTGCTGCGCAGCTTCGCCAACGTCGTGGATGCGTATGCGAAGAAACGCGGTGAAGCGGAACCGGCCCCCGCCGCGAGTGCCGAGGCGGCACCCGCCGCCGCCGAGAGTGCTGATGCGGCACCTGCCGACGCCGCGAGTGGTGATGCGGAAGGGGCTTGACGGATGTGGCGCGCGGCGACGCGCGCTCGACGCTGAACGATGGGTTGGACACGAGACAGGAAGAGAGGATTGAGATGTCGGAAACTGCAACGACCGCCAAGGTCGGTCAGGTCATGGAGCTCGTCGAGGGCATGACGGTGCTCGAGCTCTCACAGCTGGTCAAGACCTTCGAAGAGAAGTTCGGCGTCACCGCTGCCGCCCCCATGATGGCCATGCCCATGGGCATGCCTGCTGCCGCAGCCGTGGAGGAAAAGACCGAATTCGACGCCATCCTCGCCGGCGCCGGTGCCCAGAAGATCCAGGTGATCAAGGTGGTTCGAGCCATCACGGGTCTCGGGCTCAAGGAAGCCAAGGATCTCGTCGAGGGCGCCCCGAAGCCGATCAAGGAAGGTGTGCCGAAGGCCGAAGCCGAGGACATCCGCAAGAAGATCGAGGAAGTCGGCGGCACGGTCGAGATCAAGTAGCCGAAGTCCCCTGACACGGGCGGTGGCCGCCAGTTCGCGCCGCGGCCGCCGTCTGCTTCGTCTGCGCGTTGGGCGTTCCGCGACCAGGTCGCGCGTCTTTGGCACCGAGCCTCTGACCGCGACGCCTGCCCGGGACGCTTCGGACGGCGATGGCAAGGCTCACACGAGCCTTCGTTCCTCAACCTGAAGGGGATGTGACGCACTTGGAGAAGATCCAGCGCAAAGACTACTCCAAGATCCCGGATCTCCTGGACATTCCGAACCTGCTCGATGTCCAGCTGGAGAGCTACAAGAACTTCATCCTCTCGGAGGGCAAGGACAAGCCCGGCGAGAGCTTGCAGTCGGTGTTCGAGACCGTGTTCCCGATCGTCTCGGCGCGCGAGAACTTCGTGCTGGAGTTCGTGCGCTACGAGGTCGGCGAGCCCAAGTACACGGTCGACGAGTGCCAGGAACGGGATCTGACGTACGCGGCGCCGCTCAAGGCCAAGCTCCGCTTGATCATCAAGGTCGACGAAGACGGCGAGCGCAAGGTCAAAGACGTCATGGAAGCCGACGTCTACCTGGGCGATCTGCCGCTGATCACCGACAAGGGCACCTTCATCATCAACGGCGCCGAGCGCGTCATCGTCAGCCAGCTGCACCGTTCGCCGGGCGTGTTCTTTTCGGATTCGACCCACCCGAACGGCAAGCGCTTGTTCAGTGCCCGCATCATCCCGTACCGCGGCTCGTGGGTCGAGTTCACCACCGACATCAACGACGTCATGTACGTCCACATCGACCGCAAGCGCAAGCAGCCGGCCACGATCCTGTTGCGCGCCGTGGGTTTCGATACCGACGCCAAGATCCTGCAGCTGTTCTTCAAGCACGAGCGCGTGCAGGTGTCCAAGCGGCCGTCGAAGGGCGATACGACGCTGGTCGGTCGCTATACGGCGGAGGATGTCGTCAACCGCGAGACCGGCGAGGTGCTGATCGAGGCCGGCCACGAGGTGACCGAGGACACGCTCACGGCGCTTCGCACCGCCGACATCGACAGCGTCCTGGTCATGCAGCCGGGCGAGTACGGCGAGAACGACATCGTGCGCAACACGCTGAAGCGTGATCCGACGCGCACCGAGGAAGAGGCGCTCAAGAAGATCTACAACTTGCTGCGACCGGGCGACCCGCCGAGCGTCGATACAGCGCGCACCTTGCTCGATCGCCTGTTCTTCAACCCGCGGCGCTACAATCTCTCTGCCGTGGGACGCTACAAGATGAACCAGCGCCTGCATCTCAGCATCCCGCTCGAGATGCCGACGTTGACGCCGGCGGACTTCGTCGCGGTCGTGGCCTCCTTGCTCGATCTCGCCAACTCCGACGGCGAGGTCGACGACATCGATCACCTGGGGAACCGCCGCATCCGCTCGGTCGGCGAGCTGCTGGCCAATCAGTTCTCGCTCGGATTGTCGCGCATGGCGCGCATCATCCGCGAGCGCATGAGCCTGCAGGACGCCGAGACGATCACGCCGTACGACCTGGTCAACGCGCGCACCATCAGCGCCGTCATTCAGTCGTTCTTCGGCTCGAGCCAGCTGTCGCAGTTCATGGACCAGACCAACCCGCTGGCCGAACTGACGCACAAGCGGCGCTTGTCGGCGCTCGGGCCCGGCGGTTTGACGCGGGAGCGCGCCGGCTTCGAGGTGCGCGACGTGCACCATACGCACTACGGCCGCATGTGCCCGATCGAGACGCCGGAAGGGCCGAACATCGGTCTCATCACCTCGCTGTCGACGTATGCGCGCGTCAACCGCTTCGGCTTCCTGGAGACGCCGTATCGCAAGATCACCGACGGCAGGGCCGGCGACGACATCGTCTACCTTTCGGCCGACGAGGAAGACCAGTACTTCATCGCTCAGGCCACGGAGCCGCTCGCGCCCGATGGCCAGCTCGCCGCCGCCGGCGTGCCGGTGCGCTTTCACGACGATTTCCCCAGCGTCAGGCCGGAGGAAGTCAACTACATGGACGTGTCGCCGAAGCAGCTGGTGTCGGCGGCGGCGTCCTTGATCCCGTTCCTGGAGCACGATGACGCCAACCGCGCACTGATGGGCTGCAACATGCAGCGCCAGGCGGTGCCGCTGTTGCGCACCGAGCCGCCCTTCGTGGGGACGGGGATGGAAGAGAAAGTGGCGCGCGACTCGGGCGCCGTCGTGGTGGCCAAACGTCCCGGCGTGGTGCGGAGCGTCTCGGCCGACACGATCCTGGTGCAGTCGAAGGGGCGCAAAGACGACGCGATCGAGGACTTCAGCGGCCTCGGCGGCCTGGACGAGTACCGGCTGCAGAAATACCGCCGCTCCAACCAGGACACCTGCATCAACCAGAAACCCCTGGTGCGTGCGGGTGACAAGGTGGAGAAGGGGCAGATCCTGGCCGATGGTCCTGCCACCTGCGACGGCGAACTGGCGCTCGGGCACAACGTGCTCGTCGCCTTCATGCCCTGGTGCGGCTACAACTTCGAGGACGCCATCATCGTCGGCGAGAGCTTGGTGCGCGACGACAAGTTCACCTCGATCCACATCGAGGAGTTCGAGTGCCAGGTGCGCGACACCAAGGCCGGCATGGAGGAGATCACGCGCGAAATCCCCAACGTCGGCGAGGAAGCGCTGCGCAAGCTGGACGAGGACGGCATCGTCATGATCGGTGCGCGCGTCAAGTCCGGCGACATCCTGGTCGGCAAGGTGACGCCGAAGGGCGAGACCGATCTGTCGCCGGAAGAGCGCCTGCTGCGCGCCATCTTCGGTGAGAAAGCCGGCGATGTGCGGGATGCGTCGCTCAAGGCGCCGCCCGGCATGGAAGGCATCGTCGTCGAGATCAAGGTGTTCTCGCGCCGCGAGCGCGACGACCGCGGCAAGGCCGAGGAGAAGAAGAAGCTCGAACGGCTGCGCCGCGTGCTGAAGAAGGAAGAACAGCGCATCAAGGAAATGCGCGACGAGCGCTTGATCGAGCTCCTCGACGGCCAGACCAGCGAGCGCTGGGTGCATGCCGAGAGCGGCGAGATCCTCGTGCGCGCCAACACCAAGCTCAGCATCGATCGTCTGAAGGAGATCGACTACGACCACCTGCAGTGGGGAATGCCGATCGTGCAGGACCCGGTCATGGACCGGAAGGTCAAGAAGGTGTTGGAAGCGGCGCAGCGCGCCCTGGAACGCGCCACGCGCCAGCACGAGAAGGAAGGCGAGCGCGTGACGCGCGGCGACGAGCTGCCCCCCGGCGTCGTCAAGCTGGTCAAGGTGTACATCGCGCGCAAACGCAAGGTGTCGGTTGGCGACAAGATGGCGGGCCGGCATGGCAACAAGGGCGTGGTCTCCAAGATCGTGCCGGTCGAGGACATGCCGTACCTGCCGGACGGCACCCCGGTGCAGATCATCTTGAACCCGCTCGGCGTGCCGAGTCGTATGAACCTGGGTCAGATCCTGGAGACGCACTTGGGCTGGGCAGCACAGACGCTCGGTTTCTGGTGCGCGACGCCGGTGTTCGACGGCGCCTCGATCGACCAGATCAAGACCGAGCTGCGCACCGCGGGTCTGCCCGCCAGCGGCAAGAGCGTCCTCTACGACGGCCGCAGCGGCGAGCCGTTCGACGAAGAGGTGACGGTCGGCTACATCTACATGATGAAGCTGTCGCACCTGGTGGACGACAAGATCCACGCGCGATCCATCGGCCCGTACTCGCTGGTGACGCAGCAGCCGCTCGGCGGCAAGGCGCAGTTCGGTGGCCAGCGCTTCGGCGAAATGGAAGTGTGGGCGCTGGAAGCTTACGGCGCCGCCTACTGTTTGCAGGAGCTGCTCACGGTCAAGTCGGACGACGTCGTCGGCCGCTCGAAGATCTACGAAGCGATCGTGAAGGGCGAGAACCCGCCGGAGCCGGGGATTCCGGAGTCCTTCAACGTGCTGGTGAAAGAGTTGCAGAGCTTGTGCCTCGATGTACAGCTCGAGATGTCGTAATTCCCGCTGGGTAGGAGGTACGTCCCGTGTTTGCGACGAATGAACGGGAACGGAGACGGCCAACCGATTTCAAGGCCATCCGGATCCAGCTGGCTTCGCCGGAGACCGTGCGTAGTTGGAGCTACGGCGAGGTCACCAAGCCGGAGACGATCAACTATCGCTCCTTCAAGCCGGAGAAGGACGGATTGTTCTGCGAGCGCATCTTCGGTCCGGTCAAGGACTGGGAGTGCGCTTGCGGCAAGTACAAGCGCATCCGCTACAAAGGCGTCATCTGCGACCGCTGCGGCGTGGAGGTCACGCAGTCGAAGGTGCGCCGCGAACGCCAGGGGCATGTCGAGCTCGCCGTGCCGGTGTCGCACATCTGGTTCTTCAAAGGCCTGCCCAGCCGCATCGGTCATTTGCTGGGCATGTCGCTGTCGAACCTCGAGCGCATCCTGTACTACGAATCGTTCGTGGTCACCGATGCCGGGACCTCCGAGCTGCAGTACAAGGAACTGATCCCCGAGGAACAGTACCTGGACGTGCTGGAAGCCGAGAAGGGCACCTTCACCGCCAAGATGGGCGCCGACGGCATTCGCGACCTGCTGGCGCAGATCGACATCGAAAAGTTGTCGGTGGAGCTGCGCGCGCAGGCGAAGATCGAATCGTCGACGCAAAAGAAGAAGGACATCCTCAAGCGTCTCAAGGTCGTCGAAGCTTTCCGCAATTCGAACAACAAGCCCGAATGGATGATCCTCGAGGTCATCCCTGTGCTGCCGCCCGACTTGCGGCCGCTGGTGCCGCTCGAGGGCGGGCGCTTCGCCACCTCGGACCTCAACGATCTGTACCGGCGCGTCATCAACCGCAACAACCGCTTGAAGAAGCTGATGGAAATCCGGGCGCCGGAAGTCATCTTGCGCAACGAGCGGCGCATGCTGCAGGAGGCCGTGGATGCGCTGTTCGACAACGGCCGGCGCAGCCGTGCCGTGCGCGGCCAGGGCGACCGTCCGCTCAAGTCGCTGTCGGACATGCTCAAGGGCAAGCAAGGTCGTTTCCGCCAGAACCTGCTCGGCAAGCGCGTCGACTACTCCGGCCGCTCGGTGATCGTGGTCGGCCCGGAGCTCAAGTTGCACGAATGCGGTTTGCCCAAGAACATGGCACTCGAGCTGTTCAAGCCCTTCATCATTCGCAAGCTCGAGGACCGCGGTTACGTGCAGACGGTGAAGAGCGCCAAGAAGCTCGTCGAACAAGAAAAGCCCGAGGTATGGGACATCCTCGACGAGATCATCCAAGACCACCCGGTGCTGCTCAACCGCGCACCGACGTTGCACCGTTTGGGCGTGCAGGCCTTCCAGCCGGTGCTGGTCGAGGGCAAGGCCATTCGCATCCACCCGCTGGTTTGCCAGGCGTTCAACGCCGACTTCGACGGCGACCAGATGGCCGTGCACGTGCCGTTGTCCTACGAGGCGCAGATCGAGGCGCGTGTCCTCATGATCTCGTGCAACAACATCTTGCACCCGGCGAACGGCACCCCGGTGGTGACGCCGACCCAGGACATGGTGCTCGGCTGCTACTACCTGACCAACGACAAGCACGGCGACAAGGGCGAGGGCCTGACGTTCTACGGCCCGGACGAGGTGATGACCGCCTACGCGGCCGACCAGGTCGGCCTGCATGCACGCGTGCGCGTGCGCTATCCCGATGGTCCCGGCAAGACGAAGCTGGTCGAGACCACTGTCGGTCGCGTCATGTTCAACGCCATCATGCCGGAGGGTCTCGGCTTCTACAACGAGACCATGGACAAGAAGGCGCTCAACACCATGGTCGGAGAGTGCTATCGCTTGTTGGGCGGCGAGAAGACGGTGACCTTCCTGGATCGCCTGAAGGACATCGGCTTCACCTTCGCCACCCGCGCCGGCATCACCATCGGCATCGACGATTTGCACGTCCCCGAGCAGAAGCCGCAGATCATCGCGCGCGCGTCCGAAGAGGTGCGCAAGATCATGCAGGATCACGCCGAGGGCGTCATCACCGGTGGCGAGCGTTACAACCGCGTCATCGACACGTGGACCAACGCCACCAACGGCATCTCGGAAATCCTTTTCCAGCAGCTGGGAGGCGACCGCCAGGGCTTCAACCCCATCTTCATGATGGCGAGCTCGGGCTCGCGCGGTTCGAAGGAACAGATCCGGCAGCTTTCGGGCATGCGGGGATTGATGGCCAAGCCGCAGAAAAAGATCACCGGCGGTGTCGGCGAGATCATCGAGATGCCGATCACGGCCAACTTCCGCGAGGGCCTGTCGGTGCTGCAGTACTTCATCTCCACCCACGGCGCGCGCAAGGGTCTGGCCGACACGGCGCTCAAGACCGCCGATGCCGGCTATCTCACGCGGCGCCTGGTGGATGTGGCGCAGGACGTCATCGTCACCGAGATCGACTGCGGCACCATCCGCGGCTTGCGCATGCAGGCGCTCAAGGAAGGCGAAGAGATCATCGAGTCGCTGCGCGACCGCATCGTCGGACGCACGGCACTGCACGACCTCGTCGACCCGCTCACGAGCAAGGTGCTGGTGGAGAGCGGCCAAATGGTCGACGAGGAGAAGTCGATCGAGATCGAGGATCTGGGACTCGACGAGGCCATGATCCGCTCGGTGCTCACGTGCGAGAGCCGGCGCGGCGTGTGCGCCTTCTGCTACGGGCGCAACCTGGCCACCGGGCGCGCGGTGGACATCGGTGAGGCGGTCGGGGTCATGGCGGCGCAGTCCATCGGCGAACCGGGGACGCAGCTGACCTTGCGGACGTTCCACATCGGTGGCACCGCGGCGCGTATCGCCGAGCAGACGCAGAAGGTGTCGACCGCCAACGGCCATGTCGAGATCGAGAACCTGCGCACGGTCACCGGGCGGCAGGGCGAGAACATCGTCATCGGCCGCAAGGGCGAAGTGTCCATCATCGACGAGGCAGGGCGGGTGCGGTCGCGCTTCGGCCTACCGTATGGCGCCAAGCTCTTCGTCGACAACGGCGCTGCGATCAAGCAGGGAGCGACGATCTTCACCTGGGATCCGTACAGCGACCAGGTCATCACCGACCGTGGCGGCCGTGTGCAGCTGTTCGACGTCATCGAAGGCCGCACCGTCAAGGAAGAGGTCGACGAGAAGACCGGCAAGCGCGAAATGATGGTCATCGACGATCGCGAGAAGACGCTGCATCCGCACGCCAAGATCATCGACGAGACCGGTGTCGAGGTGCGCGACATCCTGCTGCCGACGGGCGGGTTCCTGCAGGTGCACGACGGCCAGGACATCTTCCCCGGCGACTCGCTGTGCAAGATTCCGCGCGACATCTCGAAGATGCGCGACATCACGGGCGGGTTGCCGCGCGTGGGCGAGCTGTTCGAGGTGCGCAAACCGAAGGAAGCGGCGGTGATCTCGGAGATCGACGGCACGCTGTCCTTCGAGGGAATCACGCGCGGCATGCGCAAGATCGTGATCACCGGGCAGAACGACAGGCGCGAGTACATGGTGCCGCAGGGCAAGCACCTGCGTGTCCAGGAGGGCGACCATGTGACCGCGGGCGACCGCCTCACCGAAGGGCCGCTCAATCCCTTCGACATCCTCAACATCAAGGGGGTCGAGGCGGCGCAGGAGTACCTGGTGAACGAGATCCAGGAGGTCTACCGCCTGCAGGGCGTGCGCATCAACGACAAGCACATCGAGGTCATCGTGCGGCAGATGCTGCAGAAGGTGCTGGTCGAGGATCCCGGCGAGACCAAGTTCCTCGAGGGCGAGCAGGTGGACAAGGCCGAGCTCAAGAACGAGAACGAGCGCGTGCTGGCCGAGGGCGGCAACCCGGCGAGCTTCAAGCCGCTGTTGCTCGGGATCACGAAGGCGAGCCTGTCGACCGAGAGCTTCATTTCGGCGGCGTCGTTCCAGGAAACGACGCGCGTGCTGACGGAAGCCGCGATCCAGGGCAAGCGCGACGAGCTGCTGGGTCTCAAGGAGAACGTCATCATGGGGCACCTGATCCCGGCCGGGACCGGTGTCGGACGCTACCGCTGGATTCGAGTCGAGGACGACTTGATCGAGGAAGACGAGATGGAGCCCATGGTCGCCTTCACCGAGCCCGAGCCCATGGCGGAGGCGGTGACGGCGGTGGCGGCGCCGGCGGAGGCCGAGGTGTTCGATGGCGACGAGCCGATCGAGCAGGAGCAGCGACAGTAGACGCGGCCACGGCGCGGCCGGCGAAAAACAGTCGAGACCACGACGGGATGCGCGAGCATCCCGTTGTGCTTTCGCTAGTCCAGCCGCTCGAAGCCGAGCTCGTCGAGAATCCCGCGCGCCAGGCGCTCGATGTCCGGTGACTCGACGTCGTTGGCGAACAGCGGCCCGTTCGCGGCCTTGCGCGCGAACAGGATGATCGACTTCAGGTGACCCCACTCCTGGAGATCCACCTCCAGCTTCACGAAACCTTGTCGGCGAGAAATACTGCCCTTCACGGCGAATCTCCTTTCACAAGTGCTATGCGCGCGCCGCGCCGGCATGAGCGGTTTCGGCGGACGCTCCTCGCGCGCGCTCCTGCGCGCTCGTCTCTCGGCACGGGCGCTGCTCGGGCATCCATGCCCTCGCGGGCGCGCCCGTGACGCCGCCGAAACCGCTCATGCCGGCGCGGCGCGAGTTGGCGCCTAGACGCGAGGCGACAACCTGCGCAGGGACTCGCTCGGCGCGAGTCGTGGCTGCGGACGACTTGTCAGCGGGGGGATTCTCCGGGTGGCGCGTGGTGGCGTCAAGGACGCCGTCTTTCCGTTGTCCATGTGGCGAGTGGGGGCCTATACTGCTGTCATTGGAAGGGGTGGACATGCCGGAAGTGTCTTCGCTCGCGGTGTTCGTCGATTTCGAGAATTTGGCGCTCGGCCTGGATGACCGCAAGGATCGATTCGACATTCAGCGCGTGCTGCGGCGTTTGGTCGAGAAGGGCAAGATCATCGTCAAGCGTGCCTACGCCGACTGGAGCCGGTACTCCGACTACAAACGCTCTCTGCACGAGGCGGGGCTCGAGCTCATCGAGATCCCGCGCCGAGCCATGACGGGCAAGAACTCGGCCGACATCCGCCTGGTCGTGGATGCCATGGACATGAGCTACGGCAAGGAGCACATCGACACCTTCGTCATCATCTCGGGCGACAGCGACTTCTCGCCGCTCGTGGCCAAGCTGAAAGAGAACGGCAAGCGCGTGCTTGGGCTCGCCATGCGCAAGTCTTCTTCGGAGCTGCTGGTGAGCGCCTGCGACGAGTTCATCTTCTACGAGGAGCTCGAGGCAGATCAGGTGCACGAGCGCGCGCAGCTCAGGCGAATCCTGCCGGGCGATAAGAAGGATATCTTCGGCCTGCTGCTCGAAACCCTGACCGCGTTGCAGCGCGAGGTGGCGGGTCCCATCCTCGCATCGATGATCAAGGACACCATTCGGCGCAAGCAACCGTCGTTCAGCGAATCCGCGTTCGGCTATCGCAGCTTCAGCGCCTTGTTGGAAGCGGCGCAGGCGGCGGGTCTGCTGCAGCTTTCCACCGATTCGCGCAGCGGCACCTACGTGGTGACGGAGTTCCAAACCACGTCTCAGCCGCAAGCCCCGGTGATCCGCCGCGGTGTGCGGCGAGCGCGCCCCGCGGATGCCGAGGCGAGCGCCGAAAGCCCAGACGAGACGGTCGCGGCGGAAAGTCCCGCCGCGGCGCTTCGACCGTCGGAGTCGAGCGGCCCGCGCCGCCGCCGCCGCCGCCGGCCTGAGAAACCCGCCGAAGACAGCCCGAGTGCCGCGGCGCCCGCCTCGGAAAACGGTGTGCGTCGTTCTCGGCGCCGCCGCCGTTCGCGCATCCGCGACACCGCCGCCGAATCGCTCTGACGCACCCCGACAATTTGTCAACTCGCGCGGCGGCGCGAGCGGACCTCGTGGCTCCACCGGGTGAATCTCCGCGAATTCGAGCTCGGCATCTTGGGTACTTCCGATATCGATCCCATTTCCAGCATGCTCGTGGACTCCGACAGGGGCCCCGTTTGCCGCCCATGTCGGGCGATGATAAAATTCTCGTACCCGCTCCAACAGAGATAGCCAAATGTGCAACATCCCTTGGGGGTTCTGTTGTGAAGCGCAAGCTTTGCGTCCTCTTTACGTCCATTCTCACGATCGCGCTGGCGGGAATCTGGGCCGGCTGCAATTTCGAGCCGTCCTCGAGCCCGGCGGAATCCGCCGCCGATGGCATGGCCGCCAAGCCGGTCACCTCCTCGGGCACCGGCCTGATCCACGCGACAGTGCCGATGAAAACTCACGTCGAGGCGCAAGCGACGGCCGACGGCTGCGAGAACAATCCCGGACCGTTCATCACTTTGAGCGGTGAAATCGTGCTGGGCGGCGTCAACGGCCGGCTCATCTTCCGCAACAACGAAATTGGCACGCACGAGCACGCTGAGGACGTCACTGTGGATGTCGTCGTGTTGGACGAGGGCGAGACCATCCGTTTCGCCAAGCAGCCATCGCGCGGCGGCGTCGGTGGCAATCCCTGGATCTGGATTCAGTTCTTCGACGGCGGCTGGAAGTCGATTTCATCGCCGACCTTGCTCGGGCGCTGCGTCCAGGGGCTCAAGACCACGAACCTCGACTTCGGCATGCCGACCAATGCCAGCGTGAAGGTCACTGGCGGCGACTGCGACAACTCCGGTGGCCCGGAGATCAACCTCAACGGCGAGCTGCGGCTCGGCGGCATCAACGCCAAGCTCATGTTCACGAACAATGCGAAGGGCACGCATTCACGCGACGAGAAGACGGACTTGGCCATCGTCATCCTGGATCCGGGCCAGGCGATCACCTTCGCCAAGCAACCGCCGGAGGGCGGCGTGGGTGGCAACCCGCGCATCTACTTCCAGTTCACCGACCCGGACGGCAACGGACTCAGCGACGAGTTCTACCTCGGCCGCTGCGTGCAGCTGGGTCAGTAACCGACGCTTCGGTGTCGAATTCAGGCTGGGTCGGGCGCGAGCCCGACCCAGCTTGCATTTTGTCGCACGCCGCATTCACCGCACGAGCGTGAGCAGGCGTGTGGCGGTCGTGGTGTTGCCTTGCAAGCGCGCCACATAGACGCCGGATGGCACGTCGCGGCCGCGTGCGTCGCGACCTTGCCACTCCACGCGCTTCTCGCCATCGACCGGACCATTCCACAGACCCGCCACGCGCCGGCCGCGGAGATCCAGGATCTCGAGCGCCACGTGCTCGCCGGCGGGTGCCACGAAGCGCAACGTCGTGCTCGGGTTGAACGGGTTGGGGCGGTTCGGCAGCAGCTCGACCGAGGTGGCTCGGGGCGGTGCCGGAAGCGACGACGGCGTGTCGGCAAGGACGAAAGCGATGTCCTGCGGCGGCAAGCCCAAGCCGATCGGTGTCGTGGTGATCTCGCTGCAGCCGGGGGCGCGGAACAGCCGGACGCCGGGGTTCATGAGGGCGCGATCGGCGAGGAAGATCGTGCCGTCCGTGTGGATCTCGACATCGGCAAGCCGGAACCCCGTCGTCGCGAGACAGGTGCTCGTGACCAACTCGGTGCACCAGTCGAAACGCACGAGGTTGGTGTTGAAGCTCGAGTCATTGACGATGGCGTAGCCGGTGCAGTCGGTCCACAAGCGCACGACATTCACGTCCCCGCCGAGCGCGGTTTCGGTGATGAAGAAGCCCTCGGCCGTGAGCGTCACCGGATCGACGAACTCGGCGCCGCCGTCCTGAACACCGAAGTTGCCGACCTCGGCGACGACGATCTTCTGGCGCACCGCATCGAGGATGAGCTCGCCGAGCGGGTTGCGCCCGGTGAGCAGGATCCCCTGCACGCCACCGGTGTTCGGGTCGACGTCGACGAGCTGGTCGGTGGTGCAGTCGACAACGGCGAGGTAGCTGGGATTGGACGCGACGAAACCGCC
>Ga0075428_100004268_pt1 | contig 15729 bp, 10 predicted proteins | sample RhiMetdeltSRZDD2_FD_75291 | JGI IMG/M metagenome (GOLD analysis project Ga0075428, IMG submission 75291) | Populus rhizosphere microbial communities from Tennessee, USA - Rhizosphere MetaG P. deltoides SRZDD2 | ecosystem: Host-associated > Plants > Roots > Rhizosphere > Soil | place: USA... | reverse complement strand
TGGGCTTCGCGCTCGCGGTGGCATTCGCGTGGGCGTTCGAGCTCACGCCGGAGGGCCTGAAGCGCACGCACGAGGTTCCGCACGAGCACTCGATCACCCACGTGACCGGCCGCAAGCTCGACTTCGTCATCATCGGCCTGCTCGTCGTCGCGCTTGGCGTGTCGGTCTACCTCAACGTACGCAAAGGAGGCCGGGGACCGGGGGACTACCGCGCAGCATCCATTGCCGTCCTGCCGTTCACGAGCCGCAGCGTCGATCCCGCGCACGCGATGTTCGCCGACGGCATCCACGACGAGCTGCTGACGAGCCTGGCGAACATCGGTTCGCTCAAGGTGATCTCGCGCACCTCCGTGATGGAGTACCGCGACACGACGAAAAACCTGCGGCAGATCGGCAAGGAGCTCGGTGTCGGGACCGTCCTCGAGGGCGCGGTGCAGCGCGCGGGGAACACCGTGCGGATCAACGTTCAGCTGATCGATGCGGCGACCGACGAGCACCTCTGGGCGAATACCTACGATCGCCTGCTGAGCACAGACAACCTGTTCGCGATCCAGACCGAGATCGCGACCACGATCGCGAACAAGCTCAAGGCGACCCTGACTTCGGATCAGAAGGAGCGGATCGAGAAGGTCCCAACCGGGAACCTGCAGGCCTACAACCTGTATCTCGCCGGTCGGCAGAATCTCTACCAGCGCAAGGAGGAGAACCTGCAGCGCGCGCGGGAGCTCTTCGAGCAGGCGATCGCACTCGATCCGCAGTTCGCCAAGGCGTATTCGGGGCTGAGCGACACGCTGAACATCCTGTACGTCAACTATGATGCGATCGAGCCCGACGAGATGTTTCCCAGATCCGCCGCGCTTCTCGACCAGGCGCTCGCGATGGACGGCAGCGACGCCGACATCTACGCGTCGCTCGGGCTGCTCAAGAACAGCCAGTGGAACACGACGCAGCAGCCCGCCGACCTCGAGCAGTCCGAGGAGGCATTTGAGCGCGCGATTGCGCTCAATCCCAACCATGCGCAGGCCGTCGCCTGGTACGCTGGCAGCAAGCTCGACAACGGTGACTATCGCGCGGCGATCGGACTCTTCGAGCGCTCGCTGGAACTCGACCCGCTGGCGAGAATCACGCAGACGAACCTTGCGCAGAGCTACGTCGGCATTGGCGACAATCGCAAGGCACTCGACCTGTTGCTCGAAAGCGCGCGGATGAACCCCGACTGGCCGGGAGCGCCGGAAGCGCTCGGCTTTCATCTCTCGAGCCTCGGCCGACTCGATGAAGCGCTGGCCTGGGGCTACAAGGCCATGCTCCTCAGCGAAGACCCTTCGTCGGTGCGGGGAGTGATCGCCACTCAGGTCGCACTTGGTCAGCCGATGCGCGCTGTCGAGCTGGCGAGACAGACTCCGCGCGAGCATCCGCTCTGGGCGCTGAGGGAGGCGCAGGCGCGCCGGCTCGAAGGCGATCTGGGCGGCGCGCTCGCGATTCTCGAAACCGCAATCAGCAAGAGCAAGATTGCGCCTCTGCCATTCCTCCGCGTCGGTAGCGACCTGGCCCTGCTGCAGCGCCGGTTTGCCGAGTCGCGCGGCTGGCTCGAGCGTCTGTGTCCGAAGCTGCGCAATGCCCCGCCCGGCTTCGACGACTTCGGCCTTTGCGACGGCGTGGGCTATGCCTACGTCCTGGGGCGGCTCGGAGAGCACGAGCGGTCCGGGAAAGTGCTCGAGGCGTACCTGAACTACGTGGCAGGTCGACCGCGGCTCGGGTTCCTGGGATACGGTATCGGCGATGCGGAGGCGCTCGCGCTGTTGGGGAAGCGCAGCGAGGCGCTTGCGCGCCTGCGCGAAGCCGTCGACGCAGGCTTCCGCAGCACGTGGTCCAGACCTTGGGACCTGCGCGACGACCCGCATCTCGAGAGCTTGCGCGGCGAGGCCCGGTTCCGCGCCATCGTGGCGGAGATCGACGCCGACATCGCCCGGATGCGCGCGCGCGCCGCCCAGGCCGAGGCGAGCGGCGACTGGCAGCCGCTGCTTGCGCTCGCCGCGCAGGGCGAGGGCCGCGTCGCGCCGCCCCGGGACAACAACTGACGCGCTTTGACGTCGCGCGGGCGACTCGCGCTATCAGCCGCCCCAGGCCTTGAGATTGAGGAACTCTCGCCGCGTCCTCGGACCGTAAGTCGCGAAACTCGGATCGGGATTCTCGCGGTACTCGGCGCGCGCGACGGACACGCGATCTTTCTGCAGGTGCTTCTGCAGCACGTCGTCAGGCACCGGGTAGATCCTAAGCGCGTTGGGTCCGAACACCTTCGCACGGAGCTCGCGCGTGATCTCAGGATAGCCGTGCTTGTCGCGCAGCGCGGGTGCGATCTGGAAGGTCCGGAAGGCCTGGATCTGGTCCTGCGGCGATCCGTACCAGATCGAATCCGTGCCCCACAGCACGTTGTCCTCGCCGCAGTAGTGGAACAGCTTCCCGAGCGCGTGCGCGGCCGAGTCCGGGTCGCGCATGAGGAATCGCCAGGTCGACCCGAGCTCCGCGTACACGTTGGCGCCGGGCTTGATCCCGTTCGCCGCGAGGCTGGTGCAGAGCGCGTCGATCCCGTCGCTGCGCTTCGCGTCGTACGGACCCTCGGGCTGCTCCGTCACGAACCCCGAATGATAGATGAGAAAGTTGACGTCGGGGAATCGCTTCGCGACGCGCCCGATGTCGGCGCACGTCGAGTGCTCGTAGGACTTGCGGCCGAACGGCAGCCCCTTGTGGATCGCCACGTTTCGCACCCCGAGCTTGCGCGCCTTCTCGATCATCGCGAGCCCGGCGTCGTCGTCCATCCAGAAACCGTTGCCGTCGGGGCCCCACTGCGTGTAGGTCTTCCAGGCGCTGATCCTGTAGCGCGCGGCGAGCTCGTCCATCCCCTCGAGGTCGCCCGCCTGGTTCGGATTGACGCGACCGTGCAGGTAGAGCCGGTGCGTGCCCTCGAGGCGCTCGACGATGCCGGCCGTGGCCGCGGCTTCCTCGATCTTGAGCGGCTCCCCTTCGCGCGTGGACGGCACGAACGAGAGCACCATCAGGTCGGTGTCGGAATCGAGGAACACGTCCTTCACGAACTGGTCGGGCCCGACACAGCGCAGGTAGTCGAGCTGCCCGGGTCCGCGGTGCGGCTCGCAGCGCGCGTCGTCGGTGGCAAACGTCAGCGGGCGCGCACCCTCGGGCAGCTGCTTCGTCCATGCTCCGGTCGGATTCACGAAGTGGCCCTGGATGTCGAAGATGAACTCGTTGCCGTCGACGCTCGCCTGCGCGACCTCGAGGTCGACCGCGGCCTCCTGGGGCAGGTCGTAGAAGCCGCCGGTCCGGCCGGAGCGGGCGTAGGCCGCGTTCATGCCGAGCAGGCTGCTCGCGACGCCGCACGCGGAAACGAGGAACCCGCGGCGGTCGAGCCCGAGACGCTTCGCGTTCATATCGGCCGCGTCGTGTGCCCGGCGGTTCGCCTCGTGGTGAACCGGCGCCAGGGGGACGGGTGCGAACTCGCCGTTGGTGGTCGTGTCGAGCTTGACCGGCAGACGCCGGCCGTGCGGGTCATGTCTCTGGCTCATCGCTGATCCTCCGCGGCTGACGCTCGATCGCGATGGTGGCAGAATCGGGGCAACGACGAACAGGGGGCCGGATCCGGCTCCCGACCGCTTAGGTCTCAAGCCCGATGAGCCGCGACCTGCTGGTCCGCCACTTCCGCCAGATCGTGCTCTGGCCGGTGCAGCTGATGCCGGTGCGCAACCGCGCGCTCCAGGGTCACTGGGAGCTGCTCGACGAGGCGCCCGGATGCCCGTGGACGGAGGTCGCCGACGAGTTCTGCGAGGACCCGCGCGCCTTCCAGGAGCGGCACTACCGGGAGTTCGTCACCTTCCTGCCCTATGCGCAGCGCTTCCTCTACGGGTCGGCAGCGGGCCAGGAATCGTCGCGACGCAGGGCCGTGGACAGCATCCGCACCTACCGTCGCCGCGACATCCGATCCGCGCGCATCGCCTTCGAGCACGGCGGACCGTCGTGGACCTTCCGGATCGCGCATGTCGACCTGCACTTCTTCCTCGACGCCGACGTCGCCCTGGTCGCCTTCGAGATGCACGCCGACGACCTCCCGCTCGACGTCGTGCAGGACATCATGTTCCGGTTCGGACGCGCGTATCCGGGGTTCTGGGAGAAGTCCGGTGACGGGGGCAACTGTCCGTACAGCGTCGAGTGGCTCGATGAGGGTGGCGCAGTGGTCGCGTCATCGGATTTCGCGGACCGGGGAAAGTATCTCGGGTTCGTTGCACGCAATCGCGCCCCCTGCACGGCGGCGCACTGGGACTACCTGCTGCGTCCGTTCGTTCTCGAGCACGCGGGTGAGGCGGCGGCCGCGCTGCGCTATCGCCAGCTCGAGTACTACCGCATGCCCTTCATGTCGTACCTCGCCTTCGATGATCCGAAGCAGCTGACGCGTGCCGACTGGGTGCGGATCGGTCTCGTGACACGTCCCGGCGGACCCGACGAGCTGCCGTACTCGCCGTCGACGCTCGGGGATTTCGAGGCGCGGTACTGCGACGACCGTTTCTGGGGCCGGAGCGGCGAGCGTTCTTTGCGCGACGTGCGCATCGTGGTGACGGGACTGACGCTCTCGATGGTCGGCGCGCACGGCGACCAGTTCTACGCCGATGCAGAGCATGGACTGCTGGCGCAGTTCCGCCACCAGTATTTCCTGCTGTTCCTGGTGGCGCATTTCCATCGTGCCTCGCTGCTCTCGATGTCCGACGAGCTCGCGGTGGCGATGAACCGACTGGTCGTGTCGAATACCGAGTCGGTCAAGGCCTTCAAGCGAAGCATCCGCCAGATCATGGAAGCCTTCCTGCGCTTCACGCACCGCTTCTGGTTCTGCCAGATCTCCAACCAGGAGCTGGCCCAGAGCGTGTTCGACAGGCTGCAGCGGCATCTTGGAAACCGCGAGCTGTACGGCGAGGTACGCGACGAAGTCATGGACCTGAACGGCTACCTGGATTCGGACAGCACCCGACGCCAGACCAACACCGTACTGCGACTCACCGTCGTCACGATCCTCGGGCTGATCGGCACGGTCGCCACCGGCTTTCTTGGCATGAACCTGATCGCCGCGGCCGATGAGCCGCTGGCGACGCGCATCGGGGTGTTCGTGGGCATACTGATCGCCACGTTCGTCGTTACGGTCTTCTCGATCTCGCGATCGCGACGCCTGGCGGACTTCCTGGAAGCGCTCTCCGACGACCGGGTGGCCTGGAGCACGAAAGCGCGCACGCTGTGGCGCGTGTTCCGCCGCTGAGCGGTGCGACGGCCTGCGGCGGCGCGCGGTTCCCAGGCAGGCCGACCTCGGATAAATTGGCTCTCCGATAAATTGGCTCTGAGCCACCCTTTCTCCGCGAACGGACAGACCGGCTGCGAGGCGTTCTCCGCAAAGAATGGACATCTTCAAGACATTCACGCTCGAGTGCGCACATCGCCTTCCCAACGTGCCGCCCGGGCACAAGTGCGCGCGTATGCACGGTCATTCGTTCCGGATCGAGGTGCACGTGCACGGCCCGGTGGATCCGCAATCGGGATGGGTCATGGATTTCGCGGACGTCGGCGCCGCCTTCGAGCCCCTGTTCCAGCGGCTCGACCATCGCTGCCTCAACGACGTCCCCGGGCTCGAGAACCCGACCAGCGAGAATCTCGCCCGCTGGGTATGGCATGAGCTCACGCCCGGACTGCCGCAGCTCGCCAGGGTCGTGGTCCATGAAACCTGCACCAGCGGCTGCTCGTACGATGGACAGGGGTGAGAAAAGCGCAGAACATCATCGGCCGTGCGAGCTGATACCAACGCAGATAACAGGGAGATCGCATGGAAAACCCGAACCCGAATAATGCGGCGTCGGCACCCGGAGTAGCCGCGCCGGCCGGCGCTCCGAGCGCGGAGGAGCGGCAGTGGGCGATGTTTGCGCACCTGTCGGCGCTGCTCGGCGGTCTGATTACCTCCGGCTGGGCTGGCAACCTGGGCTTCTTCATCGGGCCGCTCGTGATCTGGCTCGTCAAGAAGGACACGATGCCCTTCGTGAACGATCAGGCGAAGGAGGCGCTCAATTTCGCGATCACCGTGTCGATCGCCTTCCTGGCCTTGCTGATCCTCACCCTCATGACCTTGGGAATTGGCGCTCTGCTCACCGTCCCGCTGATGCTGATCATAGGTGTCGCCGCGCTGGTGTTCATCGTCATCGCCGCGATCAAGGCCAACGAGGGTGTCGCCTATCGTTACCCGTTTTCGCTGCGGCTGATCAAATAAGGCGCTACTCGCGCGCGGTGTACGGCTGGAGCGGGCCGTCGCCGCGCGCATCGATGCGATCCATCCGCGAGTCGAGCGGAGGATGGGTTTTGTGCAGCTGGGCGAGGCTCGCGGATTCCGTGCCGAGCGCGATCATCTTCTGCAGCACCGCGTAGAGCGCCAGCGGATTCATCCCGGCGCGTGCCAGGTAGATCTCGGCGGCTTCGTCGGAGCGGTACTCGGCTTCGCGATCGAGCGCGGTCAGCATGACGGTCGCGCCGTACTGCTCGGCGTACTGCCGCGCGTAGTCGCCGGCGACGCTGCCGGTGCCGGTGTTGACGTCCTTGAGCGCCAGCTCCTTACCGTAGCTCGCCAGCTCCTGCTTGCGTATCACGTTGTAGTGGTCGCTCTGCACGCAGTGACTGATCTCGTGACCGAGGACCGCAGCGACCTCGCTGTCCGAGCCGAGCAGCTCGTAGAGACCGCGCGCGACCAGGATGAAGCCGCCCGGCGCCGCATAGGCGTTCACCTCCGGCGTGTCGATCACGCCGAAGGTCCACGGCAGGTCCGGACGACTGGTCTGTGAGGCGAGCCAGCGGCCGACGAGATTGACGCGTCGCTGCGCGGCCGCGTCGTTCCACAGCGGGCGGGCGCCGAGCACCCGGCCGGCGATCTCCGGCCCGAGCGCGAGCTCCTCCGCGGCAACTTCCTCCGCAGATTTCGGCATCACCTTTTCGGCAGTGTCGGCCGCGACGTTGGCCTTGTTGCCGGCCTTGTCGCCGAGCATCGAGCCCAGCTCCCGGCTGAGCGAACCGAGGAGCGCGCCTGCCGACTTGGCGGGTTTCGGTTTCGCGGCAGCCGCCTGTGCCGGTTCAGGGGCGGGGCCGCCCTTTGCCTCGGCCGCATAGGCGACGGTCGTGGCCGAAAGGCCTCGTTCGGCGGCATACGCGGCGCCGGTCGCCGCATCCACCCTGTTGGCGATCATCGCATTGAGCTGGGCCTGGTCGAGCGCGGCCGCCTTGAGCTCGCTTTCGTCGATGCCGCGCACCCCGGCCGTCTCGGTGATGCGGCCCTCGCCGGGCTTGCCGCCGAGCAGCGCGCGCGCGTTCGCTTCGCCGCCCTCGGCGCCGGCGTACGCGACGCGCACGTCGTTGACGCGCACGAAGCCGCCGGTGCTCGCGGCGAGTCGCACCTGGTACCAGAGACCCTGCTGCGCGGATACGGTCACCTCGGTGCCGCGGGTCAGGGTGGTCACCTTCGGCGCGTCCAGCCTGGGCTCGGCGTGCACATCGACCGTGGGTTTCTGCACGACGGCCGATACATCGGCCACCGCGGCGCCCGCTGCCAGCAGTGCCGTCAACGTCAGAACCGGTGACAAAGCGCGCATCACGATCCTCCCTAGCTGCCGTCCGGCGGGACGAAGTACGTCTCGCGTCGCGCAAGCGGCGATTCGACCGACGACGCCAGCAACCGGCCGACGAGGTCGCACAGGCGCGCCCGCTCGCCTCGATCGCAGTCCTCGTTGCCGTCGTCGATCTCGCTGCAGGCAAACGCTACGCGCACGGTGCCGTCGTCGGACAATCGCGCATCGTGCTCGGCCAGTTGTCGTTCGAGTCTCGCGAGATCCGACAGCGCCTTCCCGCGCGCCGCTGCCTCGCTCTCCCCATGCCAGACCAGGATCATTAGATCACTCAGTGCCTCGTGCAACCAGCTCTTGCGCTCGACGACGCCCTCCAGCATCACGGCGTCGCTGCCCGCATACAGGAAACGGCGCAACCGTCGCCGGTATTCGCGACGGCGGCGCGCCGCGGCCTTGCGGTCGAGCTCCACATCGGGGACGAAGCGCAGGCGCGCGACCACGAGCCAGCGGTCGCTCGCCGGGTCGTACTCGGGGAGGAAATCGCCGTTGCCCACGGCGCGCCCGCGCTGGACGCCTGCGTACAGGCGGCACAGGCCGAAGATCAGGCTGACGAACGCGATGCTGGCGAAGACATCGAAGAAGAACCCGAAGAACGTGAGGCCGATGAAAGCCGCGGTGAGCAGGCCCAGGTTCGTAGCGACGAAGACCGAGTCGATGTCCGTCGCGGGTTCGCCGCGCCAGAACGCGAAGGTGGTCGTGAGCACGAGCAGGGCTGCGAGCGCGTACTTGAGCCACGCGGGCGGCGAGCGGATGCCGCTCCCGGCGACCAGGGCCTCCGTGGCCTCGGCCATCACCTCGACGCCGGGCATCACCGGATCGACCGGCGTCGGCTTGGCGTCGTTCAGACCGGACGCCGTGTATCCAACCAGCGCGATCCGGTCCTCGAGGGCAGGGCGGGCGCTTGTCGCATCGCGGCAGACGGTCCGGCTGCCGCCGAGCAGGTCGGCCGCGCTGATCCGCGGCAGCCGTGTCGCCTCGCGCCAGTTTGGTCGCACGGTGGCGGCCAGCGTGTCGGGCGAGACCGACTCGGCGGTCATCGCGAGCCGCAACGGCAGCGCGGGCAGCGCCCAGTCGCCCACGCTTTCGCGCAGCGGGATGTCGCGCAGCACGCCGTCCTCGTTACGGTGGACGTTTGCGAGCGCGCTGAATCTCGCCATCGCCTCGCCGTAGGGCAGCAGCAGCGCGACCCGCGGATCGTCGACGGCCGGCGTCGTCAGCGCAAAGGCGGCCGGCGCCTGCGAGGCGCGCATGGGGGAGCCTTGGTCGTAGTCCGGGTGCAGGCGCGTCGAGGTGAACACGAAGCGTCCGGCGCCGCCGGCCGCCATGGCCTCGAGCGTCGCGTCGCCGGCCGGATCCTCCGTCGACCGGTCGGCGAACAGTACGTCGTAGCCGACCGCGCGCACACCGCCGCGATCGAGGCTGTCGAGCAGGTCGGCATGGCGCTGCCTGCTCCACGGCCAGCCGCCTTCGCCGCGCGCGCGGAAGTGCTCGATCGAGCACTCGTCGATCTCGACGACGACCACGCGCCCCGACGGCTGCGGCTCGAACGGTCGCCAGCGGATGACGCGATCGAAGATCGCGTCCTCGGCTGCGTCCAGGGATCGGGAATGGCCCAGGTCCCAGCCCAGCCATCCGATCGCGCCGATTGCGAGCAGCGGATAGAACGCGAACTTGAGCCGCCGCGCGAATCTCGAAAACGGGCGCCGGTAGCTGCGCTCGACGGCGCCCCAGCCCTGGATGAACGCGTGCCCGAGCGCAGCAAGGCTCGCGTCGATCCACGAAAGCATCCGGTTCGTCAGCCTGACGGCCATCGGCGATCCCCCAACGACCGAATGATGCCGTAACCGGCGTGTCCTGCGCGTCAGGCGAGGTCTTTCATCCGGAACCAGGTCATCGCCAGCACGAGGAGCGGTGTGCGCAGCCGCTTGCCACCTGGAAAGTCTCGATGCTTGAGCCGCGTAAACAGATCGAAGCGCTCCGCCTGGCCGGCGATCGCCTCCGCGATGAGCTTGCCGGCCATGCCGGTAAGCGCGATTCCATGGCCTGAGAAGCCCTGCAGGTAATAGATGTTCGGCGCCAGCCGGCCGAAATCGGGCGCGCGGCTCATCGTGATGTCGACGAAACCACCCCAGGCGTACTCGATACTGGTGTCGGCAAGCTGCGGGAACACGCGGATCATGCGCTGCCGCGTCGCGGCGCTCGTGTTGCGCGGATCGAGCCCGGAATAGCTCACGCGGCCGCCGAACAGCAGCCGGTGATCCGCCGAGGGTCGGAAATAGTCGAGAACCCAGTTGACGTCCGATACTGCGATCGGCTCCCGGAGCAGCGCACGCATGCGGGCCTCGCCCAACGGCTCGGTCGCCACGATGTAGGTGCCCACCGGCATGATGCGCGAGCGCAGCTCGGGGACGAGGTCGTCGATCCAGGCGTTGCAGCAGATCGCCACGTGGCGCGCGCGCACGCGCCCGTGCCCCGTCGTCACAATCGCGGGGTCCGCGCGATCTATGCTTGTAACCTGGCTGTCCTCGAACAGCCGCGCGCCGGCAGCCTCCGCCGCCGTCGCGAGGCCCAGCGTGTAGTTGAGCGGGTGGAGGTGTCCGCTCCGTGGATCGAACAACCCGCCGAGATAGCGGTCCGACGCGATCCACTGTCGCACCTCGCCCCGCTCGAGCCAGCGCGTGCCGGAGTAGGCATAGGTGCGCGCCATCTCCTCCTGCCAGGCCTTGAGCTCCGTGACATGACGCGGTTTGACCGGGACGTGCATCTGTCCCCAGTGCAGATCGCAGTCGATCGCGTGACGCCGGATGCGGTCCCTGAGAAGGTCGACGGCTTCCACCGAGACGTCCCACATCCGGCGCGCCACATCGGGCCCGACCTGTGCGACGAGCGTGTCCTGGCTGGATGCGAACCCGGCGATCGCCTGGCCGCCGCTGCGACCCGAGGCGCCCCAGGCGATGCGCCGGCCCTCGAGCAGCGCGACGCGATAACCGCGCTCGGCAAGGTGCAGCGCCGTCGAGCAGCCGGACAGCCCGCCGCCGATGACGCACACATCGACGGTGTGATCGCCTTCGAGCCGCGGCCGCCGCGGAGCCGGGTTGGCCGATGCCGCGTAGTAAGAGTCGATGTGTTCCCCGGTCATCGTCGGCTCAGCTCGTCGTCAGGTACCAGGTGTAGTCGAGAGCGGATATGTGCGAGTTGAACTCCCGCATCTCGCCACGCCGGGTGTTGACGTACAGATCGGTGAAGGCGTCACCGAAGTAGTGGCGCACGAAGTCGCTGCGTTCGAATGCGGACAGCGCCTCTGGCCAGGTGAGCGGAATCGTGACGCGCGAATCGCGGTAGGCGTTTCCGGCAAGCGGTGCGCCGGGGTCGAGCTTGCCGGTGAGCCCGTGGTGCATGCCAGCCAGCACAATCGCCGCCAGCAGGTACGGGTTGGCATCCGCCCCCGCGACCCGATGCTCGACACGCCGACCCGCCGGCGGTCCGTGCGGGATGCGGAACGCGACGCCGCGATTGTTGACGGCCCAGCTCGGGTTCAAGGGGACGTAGGCTTCCGGCCGGAATCGGCGGTAGGAATTTGCAGTCGGCGCGCACACGGCCATCGTCGCGTCGATCGTGGCCGCGAGACCGCCGATCGCGTGGCGTAACATCTCGCTGCCGGCGGGATCGTCCGCGGCAAATACATTGCGGCCCGCGGAATCGACCAGGCTTACGTGCAGGTGAGCGCCGCTGCCCGCCTGGTCGCGATAGGGTTTCGGCATGAAGGTCGCCTCCATGCCGTGCTGCAGCGCTACTCCGCGAACCAGCCGCTTCAGCCGAATGGCGTGGTCGCAGGCCGTAAGCGCGTCCGGGACGTGGTGCAGGTTGACCTCGAACTGGCCGGGCCCGTACTCGGCCAGCACAGTGCCCACCGGCAGCGACTGCACGCGCGCCGCGGCGTCGATGGCGGCGAGCAGCGCCGAGTACTCGTTCAGGTCCATCATCGAATTGATCTGCGTGCGGAACTCGCGACGTCCCGACAACGGTAGCAGCGGCGGCTGGGCGTGCCCCTCGGGCGTCCGCTCGCGGTCGACCAGGTAGAACTCGAGCTCAACCGCCATCACCGGTGTGAGGTCGAGCTCGCGAAAATGGCGCAGCACGCCGGCCAGCACGTGTCGCGGATCGCCGTGAAACGGCCGGCGGTCGTGCTCGTACATGCTGACCTGCATCTGCGCGACTTCGGGCCCGAGCCACGGCACGGGCGCAAGCGAACCGGGAACGGGAAGGCATATCCGATCGGCGTCGCCGTCGTCGAAACCGAGACCGGTCGACTCCACGGTTCCGCCGAGCACGTCGAGCGCGAACATCGACGCGGGCAGCAACAGGCCGTCGCGCTGGATCGACTCGATGTCCTCGATCGTCACCCGCTTGCCGCGCAGCACGCCCATCTGGTCGGGAAGCAGCAGGTCGACGTAGCGCACCTGCGCGTGCTCTAGAAGCCATGCGCGTAACCGCTCGTGATCCGCCGGCTGCGGCATGCGGGCCTCGGAACGTTTAGGATTTGCGACACGATCGCCGCTTGTGCGGCGGCAGCATAGCCCGCCCGTCGCGAGGCCGGCAAGCTTGAAAGCAGACTCGGTTTCGTAGCCAGTATACTGATTTTTCAAGGATTCGAGGCACCTGGATTGCCCCCCGGCGACTCGCCCCCCCGGGCTGTGCTTTAATCCGGTGGCCCCTGCGGCGTTCGTTCTCAGGGGTCCGTCTAGGATCTTAAACGTGCGTCGCACCAAACCGCTGATCGGCATTCCCGCGGATCGCCGGCTGCTCGGCCTGCATCCCTTTCACTGCGTTGGCGAGAAGTACCTCGAGGCGGTCGCGCGCGCCTCCGAGGCGATACCCGTGATGATCCCCGCGTTCGACGAGCTCGTGCCGATCGAGGCGGTGCTCGAGCGGATCGACGGCATCCTCCTGACCGGCAGCGCATCGAACGTTGAGCCGCAGCGTTACGCCGGCCCGGCGAGCGACGCCGGGACCTTGCACGATCCGCATCGCGACGCGCTCACCCTGCCGCTCATCCCGCTGGCGGTGGCGAGCGGTGTGCCGGTGCTCGGCGTGTGCCGCGGCTTCCAGGAAATGAACGTTGCATTCGGCGGCACGCTCCATCAGAAGGTCCACGAGGTTCCCGGTTTCGCCGACCATCGCGAGAACAAGGACGATCCGCTCGAGGTGCAGTACGGCCCGGCGCACGAGGTCGAGCTCGTCCGCGGAGGATTGCTGCAGCGCCTGGCGGGGGCCGATCGCATCAAGGTGAATTCCGTGCACAGCCAGGGCGTCGAGCGACTGGGCGGTGCGCTCGAGGTCGAGGCGCGTGCATCAGATGGCCTGGTCGAGGCGTTTCGCGTGCGCGACGCGCGCGATTTCGCCGTCGCCGTGCAGTGGCATCCGGAGTGGCAGGTTATGAGCAATCCGTTCTCGCAGGCGCTGTTCGCGGCCTTCGGCGCCGCGGCGCGCGGGCGGGCCCAGGGAAAACGATTATGAGTAACACGCCCATCCAGCAGTTCTTCAAGGAGCACGGCATCTCGGAAGTCGAGGCGGTTGTGCCCGACATGGCAGGAATCGCGCGCGGCAAGGTGATGCCGGCTCTCAAGTTCGCCGAGGACGAGGGCATGCGGATGCCCGAGAGCATCTTCCTGCAGACCGTCACCGGCGAGTATCCCGAGGACGATCGCGCGATCAGCCCGTCGGAGATCGACATCGTGCTGCGCGCTGATCCAAAGACGCTCCGGGTCGTGCCGTGGGCGGCCGAGCCGACCGCGCAGGTCATCCACGACAGCTTCTATGGCGACGGGCGGCCGGTCACGATGGCGCCGCGCTACGTCCTGCGTCACGTGCTGGATCTGTATGCACAGCACGGCTGGCGCCCGATCGTCGCGCCTGAGCTCGAGTTCTTCCTGGTCGAGCCCAACATCGACGCCGACTACCCGCTGAAGCCACCGGTCGGCCGCTCCGGCCGCCCCGAAGTCGGACGTCAGTCCTACAGCATCGCCGCGGTCAACGAGTTCGACCCGCTGTTCGACGACATCTACGCCTTCTGCGAGGCCCAGGAAGTCGAGATCGACACGCTAATCCACGAGGACGGCGCGGCTCAGATGGAAATCAACCTGATCCACGGCGACGCGATGTCGCTCGCCGACCAGGTGTTCATGTTCAAGCGCACGGCGCGCGAGGCGGCGTTCCGTCACAAGATGTACGCCACCTTCATGTCGAAGCCGATGGCGCGCGAGCCCGGCAGCGCCATGCACATCCACCAGAGCATCGTCGATGCAAAGAACGGCACAAACGTGTTCAGCGACAAGGACGGTAACCCAACCGCGCTGTTCTTTTCGCACATCGCCGGGCTGCAGAAGTATCTGCCGTCGGCCATGTCGCTGTTCGCCCCGAACGTGAACTCGTTCCGGCGCATCACGCGCCATCACATGGCGCCGATCAACACGCACTGGGGCTATGACAACCGCACGGCCGGTCTGCGCGTGCCGATGTCGAATGCCGAGAACCGCCGCATCGAGAACCGGCTCGGCGGCGCGGATTCCAACCCGTACCTGGCGATTGCCGCGTCGCTCGCCTGCGGCTATCTCGGCATGATGGAAGGCCTGAAGCCGTCCGAGCCGATCGCCGGGAGCGCATACGACCTGCCGTTCGGGCTGCCGCGCAACATCGAGGAAGCGGTGCGGCTGCTGCGCGAGTGCCGGCCGCTGATCGAGATCCTGGGCGAGCGGTTCGTGCTGGCATACACCGCGGTGAAGGAAAGCGAGTACGACACATTTCTGCGGGTGATCAGCTCCTGGGAGCGCGAGCACCTGCTGCTGAACGTGTAGGGAACGTGTAGGGGACGCTCCCCTTTCTCCGTCGGCGTCAGCGGCACACCGACGGGGACGAACGAAGTGGCAGGAAGGGCGGAAAAAGGGGAGCGTCCCCTCTGAGAGGTCAGCGCATGTCAGCCATCAAGAACGACACCGCGGCGTGGCAGGAGCTCGACCGACGGCATTTCCTGCACCCCTTCACCGACTTCAAGGCGCTCGCCGCCAAGGGCACGCGCGTCATCGTCCGCGCCGAGGGCGTCTATCTCTACGACTCCAGGGGCGTGCAGATCCTGGACGGCATGGCCGGTCTCTGGTGCGTCAACGTGGGTTACGGCCGCAGCGAGCTCGCGGATGTTGCCCGCGCGCAGATGCTGGAGCTGCCGTACTACAACAGCTTCTTTCAGACGGCGCATCCGCCGGCGATCGAGCTCGCGAAGCAGCTCGTTGACGTCACGCCGCCGCAGTTCAACCACGTGTTCTTCGCCGGCTCCGGATCGGAGGCCAACGACACCGTGGTGCGGATGGTGCGACGTTACTGGGACCTGATGGGCGAGCCTGGACGCACCGTGATCGTGAGCCGCGAGAACGCTTACCACGGCAGCACGATGGCCGGGGCGAGCCTCGGCGGCATGGCATTCATGCACGCGCAGGGCGGCCTGCCCATACCCGGCATCGTTCACATCCGCCAGCCGTACTGGTACGCCGACGGCGGCGAGCTGTCGGCCGAGGAGTTCGGTCTCGTGGCGGCGCACGCGCTCGAGCAGAAGATCACCGAGATCGGCGCCGATAAGGTCGCGGCCTTCATCGGCGAGCCGATCCAGGGCGCCGGCGGGGTGATCATTCCGCCGGAGACCTACTGGCCGGAGATCCAGCGCATCTGCGACCGGCACGGGATCCTGCTGGTTGCGGACGAGGTGATCTGCGGGTTCGGCCGCACCGGGCACTGGTTCGGCTCGGACCGCTTCGGCATACGGGCGGACCTGTTGGCGATCGCCAAGGGCATGTCGTCCGGCTACCTGCCGATCGGCGGCGTGATGGTCGGCGATCGCGTGGCGGAAGTGCTGATCGCCCGCGGCGGCGAGTTTGCCCACGGTTACACCTATTCAGGACACCCGGTCGCCTGCGCCGTGGCGAGTGCCAACCTGCGGATCATCGAGCGGGAGGGCCTGGTGAGCAGGGTGCGG
>Ga0075428_100004266_pt1 | contig 15735 bp, 17 predicted proteins | sample RhiMetdeltSRZDD2_FD_75291 | JGI IMG/M metagenome (GOLD analysis project Ga0075428, IMG submission 75291) | Populus rhizosphere microbial communities from Tennessee, USA - Rhizosphere MetaG P. deltoides SRZDD2 | ecosystem: Host-associated > Plants > Roots > Rhizosphere > Soil | place: USA... | reverse complement strand
CCAACAGAACAGGAGACCACCCCCGCGGCCCTGACCGCCTGAACCATCACAACGAAGAATCACACGACGACGTCATACACCACGTCCATGGACTTGACCTCGACCGACTGCTGGACCTAGCCAACCTGCGACGAACGTACTAGCGGTTCAACGGCTTCGAAAAGTCACAATACTCAGGGGGTCTGACGTGTCCGGCGACGTCGTTGGATTAGCGCAACATCGCGATGGCGAAACGCAAGCTCTCGAGGCCACGTGTGCCAACCCGGCACGGCGAACTCGAGAAACGGACCGAACTGCGCCCACCGAGTGCTGCGGTGATGGCCGATGACCCACGCGCGCGGTGACCGAGCAGCGACGCATTCCTTAATCACGGCGACTCCGCACTACACTGGTGAAGAAATATGTACTCATTACCATAGGTTATGTTGTGTGCAATTGGGGTGAAGATGAGCGCAGGAGGTGAGTGCGAGGCGGACAAGGTTGGCCGGTCGCAGGACCCTCGCCGCGCGGGGGCGCGGATCCTCGACACCGCCGAAGGCGTGCTCATCGCGCTGCGGGGCTGCAGTCTCAACCAGGCATTTGTCGAGATCGTGCAGACCGCGAAGGCGCATAACGTGAGCACTTTGAGTCTGGCTGATGCGTTGGTGGCCCTCACCCAGAACCATGGGTCCCAGTACGGGGATGACGCCGCATTTCTCGCCGCCCGCGCCACGTGGGGCCACCTGTTGGACAGGAACAGGCCCAGCCGCGGCGCGAGATGTCGCCGCGAAGACGACGGTGTTGGCGGCGCCTAGAACAGGGCGGTGTCGACGTCGCGGTCGTCGTCGGGAATTGGCACGATGATGGCTTGGTCGATCACATCGGCGGGGTTGGCGTCACGCTGAATCAGGTTGGCCACGTAGCGAGTGTCGAGTCCGGCGTCCTCGACGCTGACGTCGGCGGGCTGGAGCTGTTCGGCCGCGTCGGCGGCGGGAACGTCGTCGGCCAGCGGGATGTCGTCGAGATAGATCGTCATCGGGTTCCCCTCCTCCGTCTGGTGGTCGGCTCCTCGGATCGCAGTCGGGCGTTTTCGGACTTGAGATCGCTGTTGTCGGATTCCAGTTCGGTGGTGCGGTGTTCCAGGTGCAAAATTTGGGCGATCCCGGCGATGTTGATGCCTTGGGCGACGAGCTCGTTGATGCGCTGTAGACGCTGCAGATCGTCGTCGCTGTATCGGCGAGTGCCGCCGTCGGTGCGCGCCGGGGTGAGCAGTCCGCGCCGCTCGTAGAGCCGCAGCGTCTGCGGATCAATCCCGGACAACTCCGAGGCCACCGAGATGCCGTATACGCCGCGCGCAGATCGCGCCAGGAAATCGTCAGGCACTGAGCTGCTCCATCCGTCCACGAGACTGCATCCAAAATCATCCTTGCACAAAGCTGACTCTAGTGCTATAAGAAATCTATGACAGTTTCCACAGATCTGTCAGACAGCCAAATTGGGTTAGGAGGGAAAGATCATGTTGATGCGCACCGATCCGTTCCGCGACTTCGATCGCCTCGCCCAGCAGGTGCTGGGCACCGCCGCACGGCCGGCGGTAATGCCGATGGATGCCTGGCGTGAGGGCGACCGGTTCATCGTCGAGTTCGACCTGCCCGGCGTGGACGAGGAGTCTCTGGATCTCGACGTCGAGCGCAATGTGCTCACCGTGCACGCCAAGCGCCCCGACCTCGATTCCGATCGGGAGATGGTGTCCGCCGAGCGTCCGCGCGGGGTGTTCAGCCGACAGCTGTTCTTGGGCGAGACGTTAGACAGCGACGCGATCGAGGCCAGCTATAGCGGCGGGGTGCTGCGGTTGACCATCCCCGTCGCCGAGAAGGCCAAACCGCGCCGGATCCAGATCACCAGCGACACCGAGAAGCAAGCCATCAACGCCTGACACGGTCCACCTCACTGGCTGGGCCGGGGGCGCAGCATTCGGGGAAGGGGGTAAGTGAGATGGCGACCAGCACCGCATGGGTCACAAGCCTGCTTGATGAGGCGGCGGCGATCGTGGAGGCCGAGTGGATACGCCTGCAGCAGGACGAGGCCCTGTGGGAGCGTGAGCTCGCCGACCTGCCCGCCGAGCTGCCTGCGGCCCGGCCCGGCCCGCCCCGCGTCGGCGTCACCACCACTACAGGGCGATGGCCAGGCCCACCGATGCCAGAGGACCGTCGCCGGTGGCCGACGCGGCGATGGCCCGCGACGCCGGTATGGGCTACCCAGCGGTCTCCTCCGTCGCCTCGGGAGACCATCCGCTGAAAGGCACTGTCGGACAAGGGAGGTGATGCCACTACCGATGATCACCACCAGGCAACGACTCCTATGTGTCGCCCACAATGATTCAGATGTCGCGTCACCGCGGCCGACTCCAGCGTCCAGAGTCGGTCGGCGCACGCACCGCCACTCGTGGTGGCATATTCGAAGTGGAGCGTGCACCAAGTCGCTGCCACGCCCGGGCGGGCCGCGGCACGGCTCCCGGCCCGCCCGGGCGTGTTCCCCATATCGAAGCAGCAGTGATCGCCCCCCGGCCAGGGCGTGGCTTCCAAGAGCACAATCCGGCGGCCCATTCACGGCATGAAGATTTGATGGACCATCTCACCGCGGTGGCAGGCTCTCGGTCGACCTCCTAGCCTGGGAGTCACCGCACCATGTCCTCGGAGATAGCAGCCATGGCGCGCCAGAATCCCGATCCCTACTTGGTGTTGGGCGTGTCACCGACCGCAACCCAGGCCGAGATCACCCACGCCTACCGCACCCGGCTACGCGCCCATCACCCCGACACACGCCACACACCGCCCTCGCAAACCGCCAACGATGAGCTGCGGCAAGTGCTGGCCGCCTACGCCCTACTGCGTGACCCCGCCCGTCGCGCCGACTACGACCGCGCAACCGCCCACGCCGCCACACCACCCCACCGCCCGCAAGGGTCGACACCTGTTGAGCGTCGCCCTGCCGGCCGCGTCCAGATCCCCGTCACCTACCGAACCACCACCCCGGCGGCAGCCGATGTCTCAGCGCCACCATTGCGCGCCGGCCCGGTGCGCCGGCACCGATAGCTGCGCGATCGCGTAAAACGACCGGCGCACAACCCGTATCACTAGACCACCCCACCGAGGACCGCATGAGCACCGATACCAGCAGCGCGCTCGACCAACCAACAACGACAGCGCCGACCCCAAAACCCCCGCGGGACAAGGTCATGCGGATCGCGACCATGACCAAACAACTACTCGACGAAGTTCGTACCCAAACGCTGGACACCACAGGCCTTAAGCGCCTACGAACCATTGACACCCAAATTGTCGGTGAGCTGCTCAACGATCTCACCCCCGACCTACGCGAAGAGCTGCAACGCCTTGCCCTACCGCTCACCCGCCACACCGAACTGTCCGACGCTGAACTGCGCCTCGCCCACGCCCAACTAGTGGGCTGGCTTCAAGGGTTCCTCAAGACAGCCCAAACCGCGTTATCCGATCCACACGCTGTCCTGGCGACCGATTGGATCACCGGCCAAGCCGCCGAAGACACCTCCACGCCCAGCGACATCCCCACCTCACCGAACCACCCCGATCAACCGCACGTCGACCGATGCATCTCAACGAGCTGCCTACCCGATGACACTGCGCCCGACGAGGACAAGCCAGCGATCCGATCAGCGCGCCAAACACTGATCACCGCCATCACCAAACGCATCGCACAACAACGCCTCACCGCGGCTCAAGCAGCCGCCGTTCTCCACCTCACCGGCCCGAGGGTGACCCAACTCCTCCAAGCCGACATCGACGAATTCACACTCGACGAACTGGTCAACCTGCTCCCCGCCCTGCAACTGACCATTCAAATAGCCCCCGCCCCAGCACACGACATCGGGCACTCACGCCAACAAGGATGGCCCTAACGATTCAACACGCCCACCAGGTCGCCCAGCACACCCGAACGCAATCGCGCCGGAGCCCCCAGTTACTGGAACTAACAGCGGCTCCCCTCACGTGTCAGCTTTTTCGTTCCACGCGCGAATGTTCTCAACTTCACCCAGCACCCTGACGGTGATCTCGGTGTACTGCCACGGGTCGCCGGTCCACAGATTCCTGACGGCTTGGGTGATCTCGTCTCGGGTTGGCCACCCACCCTCCCATGACGACGGGCGGTCATGATCACCTCGCTCGGGTAGTGCGTCGAGTTGGATGAGGACGCCGCGGGCTGCCCACGATCACAAGACACAGCCCCGCAGATAAAAGTGTTCCCCTGGACAAACACGACTCATCACACACCATGAGACACAGTCGAATACACCCCGACAGGGCCTACAGATAAACGCGACCGAGCCGGCCGACATCAAGACCCTTGACCGGCTGGGCGCCGAGTGGGACGAGGGGGCCGGGTTCGTTCCATACACGCCGCCGCCCAGGAACGCGCACGTGTGGCGGCGGTTTCAGGTCCAAGACCTTCCCGCCAGGCGGCGTGGCGCAGCCGACGCGAGGCGTTGCTCGATGAAGCCACCGCTGGCACCCTGAAATTGTCCCGGCCTTCGCGGGATGATGACGTAGCTACAACGAGGCGAGAATGCCCTTCATGGTGTCAATCTCCCGCTGCTGGGTGATGACGATCGACCGCGCCATCGCGACCGCCGGTGGAGACTGACCTTCCTCGATTTCGGTCTGCGCCAAGCTGATTGCGCCCTCGTGGTGTGCAATCATCTGTGTCAGGAACAGCCTGTTTGTGTCGACGACCTCGGCCTCTCTCAACGCGTTCAATTCCCGCTCAGACAGCGTGCCCGGCATGCCGCCATGTGCAGGCATTTGCATGTCGCCGGGTGCCATCGTCGGTATGGGTGGATTGCCCCATTGGTTGAGCCAGTCCTGCATCTGCTGGATCTGCGGATCGTGTGCGGCGTTGATCGTGTTGGCCAATTCGGTCACGCGGGGATCGATGCCGTGTTTAGCCAGGACGATGTCACTCGTCTCGATCGCCTGCTGGTGGTGTGGGGAATCATCTGGCGCACGAACCAGACGTCGGCATTGTTATGCGCCTCGGCGCCTGCCGTCGGCGTCGTGCCGGACGCGGTGGCGGTCGTCGACGTAATCTGACCCGCGGGGTCCTGGCGGCCGGTGTCGACCTTGTTGCAGGCGGCGGAGACGACCAACACCGCCACGGCGCTAGCGCCGATCAAAATGATCTGTTTCCGCGTCCCGATGTGAGCCCTCCTTGTCGTGATCTGGCCCCGGGTCGCCCTCTCACACGCGGTCGATTCAACGTCATCACGGCGACTCGCACACCCGACACGGAAACACTTTGGCGCAGCATGAGTTGGGTTTCTTCGGCCTGTCGGGCCAGGTGCGTCCATTGGGCTTGGGACTGACAGGACCATGTCGATCTCGGCGTTGAGGTGCGAAGGTTCTTATACAAGCGGCCGCGTCGGTAACGGGCTGGTGTGGCCCCGAAGGGACACCCGACCGAAATTCGTCGGGGTGCGCGTCGATCCCGTAGGGGCGCTGCCTGGCGGAGTGCTGGGCCGCGGTTACCGGCACGGAAGTCATTGTGTGGAAACGGAGGCGAAAAGCTGATGCACCCATCGTCGACCGTACGGTCCTGGGGTTGGATACTGCGGCTGCTTGCCGTCACGGTCACCTTTCTCGCCGCATGCAGCAGCTCGACCAACTCCGGCTCGACCGGCCTTCCCGCGGCACCCCCCAGTTCGACGGCCCCGGCCACGACTGCGGGGGCGGATCTACCGGCACTGGTCCGACGGGTCGAGCCCTCGGTCGTCACGGTGCTCACCGAAAGCGGTGTGGGCAGCGGCATTGTCTATAAAGACGACGGCACAATCGTCACCAATGCTCATGTGGTCGCCGGCGTGCAGGACGTCACCGTAGCCCTCGCCGATGGGCAGCAGGTGCCGGGAAAGGTTCGTGGCGCCGATGAGGTTTCCGACCTCGCTGTCATCCAAGCCAACCGTACGGGCCTGCCCGCTGCGACATTTCAGAAGCCGCTGCCGCAGGTCGGTGAGCTCGCCGTAGTCATGGGCAGCCCGCTGGGATTCGAGGCCACAGTTACATCCGGCATCATCTCGGGACTACACCGCCAGATCCCCGGGTCGGCTTCCACCGGCGCACCGTTGGTAGACCTAATCCAGACCGACGCCGCCATCTCGCCGGGTAACTCTGGGGGTGCAGTACTCGATGCGCAAGGCGAAGTTGTAGGTATGAGCGTGGCCTACATTCCACCGACAGCGGGTGCGGTAGCCCTAGGTTTCGCCATCCCCGCCGCGACCGTCGTCGACGTCGCCGACCAGCTGTTGGCCACCGGGACCGCCCGCCACGCCTATATCGGTATTCAGCCCGCCACCCTGACCTCGGAGATTGCCCGGCTGCTGGGAATCAGCCGCACTAGTGGTGTGGTCGCCATGCAGGTCGCGACCCCAGGTCCGGCAGCGGAGGCAGGCATCCAACCGGGTGACATCGTCATCGCGTTCAACGGTCAGGAAACCGCGACGGCAGAGGAGCTCATAGCCGCACTTCGCAGCACCAAACCGGGCGACCGCGTCCAGTTGACCGTGCTCCGCGGAGCCAAGACCCAAGAGATCACGGTCATAGTTGCGGAGCGCGCCCCCAGCTAGAGCCGATCTTCTCGTTCGTATCAAATTTGATGTCTCCCCACGACCGGTCCACACGCTGCGAACGACTCAGTCCCCAATGTCACCTCGCGCCCGGTCCGCCCCCGCCGTCATCAGACACGCCCCTGCACGCGGATCACACGACGCCGCCGACCATACCGACACCGCGGGGAATGTCTGAACAACAGTGCAGGGTGGATTGGTGGGCCCGAACCGGCTCTCAACCAGGCCACGAAGAACGCCCGACCCGGCGCGCACCGCAGAGAAAGCTGCGCACGGTGCTGTGGGGCCGGTCTGGTAAGCCGGTCGACGATGCGGCGCTGGAGGAGGTGGCACGGCTGCGCGAGGCGTTGCGAGGTGACCTGGGTGAGCAACTGTGCGGGCACACATTACAGGCCGAGAGGGGGACGCTCTGCACACCAGAACCGTTGCGCTGCTGGATAATCCGGTGATGTCGATACCGGACCGGCGGATCGAAAAACACCGCTGAGGGTAGGCACGCAGAAACAGCATGTGCGCGCGGCAAGCGGCTTGTCCGCTACATCGTCCGACGTGCGTTCCCTGGTGCCTCTTGACCTGTGAGGCCGAACCGGCCTGGCGAGATTGCACCTGCGGGTCCGGTTCGGGGTCACCGACAACAGTGCCAACGTTGAGTGTTGGCCTGCTCGGGCCAGTCTGGATCTTTGGAACGGAGGTATCGAGTGACCCATCCGTCGGGTATTTCGGTGTTCGAACGGTTCTTCCGCTCGGTCGCAAGCATCAACATCGACAAGAACGACGTACGTCGCTTCCGGGAGTTCGTCGACGAGCAGATCGACGACATTGCTATCGCGGGGCGCAACTCGGCCAAGTGGAACGGGCGTGACGTGATTGCGGCGCAGGACCTTCCGATCACCAAGGGCGTCCAGGAGCGAATGCGCGAGTTCGACAAGCTCGAGGAGGCCGAGGAGATCCGTGAGCTGCTGCGCCAGGTGGTGCGGCAACCACCTGGGGACGTTGCGTTCGCTGAGGAAACCGAGCAGCTGCTGCCAGAGTTGTTCGGCGGGTTGAGTATCGCGCTGGCCCGTTCGTTTCGCGTGGTGGACACGACGGTGTCCAACCCGTCGACTGAGCACTGGAACCGGGTGTTCACGCTGTTCCGGCTGGTGTTCTGATGCCGACGGTCCCCACCGATCGTGAGTGACCCCAGCGTGTGAAATCGCGGGCCTGAAATCGTCCCGACAGTGCGAGGCGCCCGCCCGCATCGACGGGGCAGTCTTTGACAACAGCCGCTGATGAATTAGAAGGGGAGCTGACATGACTCTGTCCGTGAAAGGTTCTGCTAGTCAGGCGCAGTGGCGTCCGTTGCGCGAGTTCGAGGATCTCTATGCGCAGATGGATCGGCTGGCGCAGTCGGTGTTCGGTGGCCTCACCGGTGATGGTGCCTGGTTGCCGGCGGCCGACGTCGTCGAGACCGATAGCGCGTATGTCATCGAGGTCGAGCTTCCTGGTGTGCGGCGCGAGGACGTCGATGTCAATCTGAACGGCGACGAGTTGGTGGTGACCGGCGAGGTGAAGGAGCGCAAGCACGAGGGTTTGTTCCGCCGCCGTACGCGACGAGTCGGTGAGTTCGAGTTGCGCGTCACGCTGCCGGGCTACCGTCGGGACGGCGACATCGAGGCGTCGTTGGCCTATGGCGTGCTCACCGTTTACGTACCGAAGGCCGAGAGCACCAAGTCAAGCAAGATCACGGTGAGTGAGTCGGGCGACGGCTCACCCTAGACGCCCCGTTGCAGCGGGTTTCCGGTCAGCTATCAGGGTTCAGGAATCGCCACGCCCGCGTCGCGGCGTGCAGGTTGAACCGGGTATCGACCTTGCGGAGGTCGTGGCCGGTGAGCTCAGCGATGCGCGCCAGCCGGTAACGAAGCGTGCTGCGATGAATGTGGAGTGCAGCCGCGGATTCGTCATAATTCCCCCCGCACTCCAGGTAATCGCTCAGGGTCATCACCAGTTCGGAGTTCTTGCTGTCGTCGTAATCCAGGAGTGTGCCCAGCCATTCGCGCACGAAACTTTCGACCTCGCCGCCGCCATGGGCGGCGTCGATGATGCGATAGAAACCGAGTTCGTCGAACGCCGCCGCGCCCTCCGGGTTCACCGAGCGCAGTCGGATATTGAGGGCGCGACGCGCTTCCATGAAGGACTGCGGAAAATCGTCGGGCACCGTGCATCGAGAGCCGATGCCGATCACGCTGGTCGTCCTGCCAAGGGTTTCACTGATCGAGTGGTGCAACGCCCACGGGTCCGGGCGGCCGTCGGTGAGCAGCACAACCAGACCTGCATGACGCCCGAGCAGGTAGTTCAGATGCAACGCGGTCGCGGCGCGCCCGGCGGCGATTGTCAGCGTGCTCTCGGTGCGACCGGTAGTTTGCATCACCACCACATGGTGGGGCCGTCGTAGGTCATGGCCAAGGGCGTCGGCACGAGCGTAGGCCCCGTCCTGGTCGGTGCCGGCCAACAGATCGTCGACAAGATCGCGGCGCACATTGAGTTCGATCTCAGCGACGGCTCGCTGGTGGGCAAGCTCCAGCGCCAAAACGGTGCTGCCATAGCGCAGGGCAAGCAAGTCGTCCTCGGTCACCGTGTCGTCCGGGTCGTTCAAAGCGAGGACACCGAGGATCTCGGCCCGTGGCTGGACAAGTGTGAGTACTCGCCCTCCGATTCGTGCCTGACCGGTTTGTACGGCCAGCTCGTGCAGTAGGAGTTCGCGCTCGTCCGTGAGCTGTTTGGGGTAGGGGTGAGGTTGTCCGGGTCCGGCCCAACAGCGCAGGTTGCCGAACCGATCCTCGATACCCACCGAATGCCCCGTCAGGTCATTCAGTGCATCTGCGATACCTTGCTCGCCCATTCCCGCGGCCAGCGCCGTGCTCAATACTTCGAGCACGTTCGTCTGCCGCTGTAGCCGCGTCACCGTTGTGCCGAGTTCACGGTTCGCTACCTTCAGATCGGCGTTCAATTTTGTCAGCTTCGCCGCATCACCGGAGTCGCGGTCATGCATTGCGGCATGTGCCAGCGCGGCGCCGGTCTGCTGGGCCAGGATGGTCAGCAACTGGATCTGATCTTTCGACGGTGCACTGGCGGCACTGACCACCAAACACCCGTTGACGGTGCTTCGGTGACTCAGCGGGAACGCCCACCCCCACCGGCCGTCTCTTGTGTCAACGTGGCCATCCCAGCCGGACTCGCGGTGCCGTTCGATGTCGGGGTGTGCCGGCTGGGATGGTGGAAAGCGAACGAATCCGCCGTTCACCGACCGGTAACTGGCCTCGACCTGGCAGGATGCGAGTCCGCCGACGGCGGCGGTCGCTTCGCGGAAGATCTCGCCGGCGTCGGAGTCATCGAAAGTGACACGCGACAGCGCGACCAAACCCCCAGGCGAAGCCTGTTCGGCCTGGCGGGTGCCCTGTGCCGGGCTGTGCGATTCATCGTTCATGTTGGAGTGGCTCTCGAGCCACCGCGGCCGGAGGGGTCCGCTAAGGCGTCACGAGGAACGGCATACCCGAAGTTGGCGTTCCGAACCGCCTTTCCGGGTCCGAGAGTGCCCACCCGGCGTCCGAAACGCAGCCCTACTCCAGGGTGGTGCTGACAGGACGAATCAGAGTCCAGATTTTCGGCTCACCGGGAGCACGCGACAGCCGCTACGGGTTGCCAGACTCCTCGTTTGGGAGCGAATTACGGCGCGTTACAGGGTGTGCGCTGCTTTCCCCTGGTGTCGGCGCTTCCGTGTAACGACTTTCGCCACTTCGGGGAAGCCATGGTTTTAGTGCGTATGGCCTACAGGGATAGGGGGAGTGATGGCTGAGCATTCGACGGTTGCGAGATCGGCGGTGCGGCCCAATGAGCCCGCCCGCCAGGTGATCGCCACCTTCGACAACTACGCCGAAGCCGAACGCGCGGTCGACTACCTGTCCGACCAGCGTTTCGAGGTAAACCAGGTGGCCATCGTCGGCCGGGAACTGGAGTACGTGGAACAGATCCTCGGCCGGATGAACTACGGCACCGCCGCGCTGCGCGGTGCTGGCTCCGGCGCCCTGGTCGGCGCGCTGATCGGGTGGATCTTCGGGCTGTTCAACTGGATCGAACCATTGATCTCCGCCCTGGTGCTGGCCGGCTACGGCCTGGTCTTCGGCGCCATCGTGGGCGCCTTGTCCGGGCTGCTCGTGCATGCGCTGCAGCGCGGCCAACGCGATTTCCACTCCGTTAGTGGGCTGCGACCCAAGCATTACGACGTCGTCGCGGACTTGGGGGTTGCCGATCGCGCTCTGCAACTCCTCGCCAGCGGCAAACGAAAGGAATAGACGATGGCAACAGCGGTAGGCATCGATCTCGGGACAACGAACTCGGTGATCGCCGCCTGGCAGGGCGGGGAGCCGATTGTGATTCCCAACGCCGAGGGCGCGCGAACGACCCCGTCGGTGGTGGCCTTCACGGAAAACGGCGAGCGCCTGGTCGGGCAACTGGCCAGGCGGCAGTCGATCATGAACCCGAAGGGCACCATCTACTCGGCGAAACGATTCATCGGTCGCCGCTTCGATGAAATATCGGAGGAAGCCAAGGCGGTCAGCTTCGACGTCATCGAGGGCGACGGTGGCGCCGCCCGGTTTGACGTGCGCGGCAAGCAGTACTCGCCCGAAGAGATCAGCGCGCAAGTGCTGCGCAAACTCGTCAACGACGCCGGCAAGTTCCTCGGTGAACGGGTCAAGGAAGCGGTGATCACCGTTCCGGCGTACTTCAACGACGCGCAACGCAACGCCACCAAGGATGCCGGCCGGATCGCCGGGCTGGATGTGCTGCGCATCATCAACGAGCCGACCGCCGCGGCGCTGGCCTACGGACTGGACAAAAAGGGCCACGAGACCGTGCTGGTCTTCGACCTCGGCGGCGGCACGTTCGATGTCAGCCTTCTCGACGTCGGTGACGGGGTGGTCGAGGTTCGCTCCACCGCAGGTGATTCCCATCTGGGTGGCGACGACTTCGACCGCCGGCTCGTGGACTATCTGGCCGACGAGTTCCAGCGCGAGAACAACATCGATCTGCGCAAAGATTCGCAGGCGCTGCAGCGGCTGTTCGAGGCGGCCGAGAAGGCGAAGGTGGAACTGTCGTCGGTGACACAGACGCAGGTCAACCTGCCGTTCGTCACTGCCGACGCCAACGGCCCCAAGCACCTCACCATGACCATCAATCGATCGAAGTTCGACGAACTCACGCACGATCTGGTGGAGCGCTGCATGGGTCCGGTCAAGCAGGCAATGGACGACGCCAAAGTGACGGCCAACGACATCGACGAGGTCATCCTGGTCGGCGGGTCGACCCGCATCCCCGCCGTCCAGGCCCTGGTCCGCCGGCTCACCGGCGGCAAGGACCCGAACATGACCGTCAACCCGGACGAGGTGGTCGCGCTGGGCGCCGCGATCCAGGCGGGCGTGCTCAAGGGCGAGGTCTCCGACGTCTTGCTGCTCGATGTCACCCCACTCTCGCTGGGTGTGGAGACCGCCGGCGGCGTGATGACCAAGATCATCGAGCGCAACACCACCATCCCGGCCCGGCGCAGCGAGGTGTTCACCACCGCGGCGGACAACCAACCCGCCGTGGATATCGTTGTGCTGCAAGGTGAACGCGAGATGGCCACGGATAATCGCGTACTCGGCAGGTTCAAGCTGGAGAACATCCGCCCGGCCCCCCGCGGTGAGCCACAGATCGAGGTCACCTTCGACATCGACGCCAACGGCATCCTGCATGTCACCGCACGCGACAAGGACACCGGCGCCGAGCAGGGCATCACTATCAGCGAACAGTCCAACCTCGATCAGAGCGAGGTCGACCGGATGCTCGCCGAGGCCGAAGCCAACCGTCGCGAGGACGAACAGTTGCGCAAGCAGGTCGATGCACGCAATGAACTCGACTCGGCGGCTTACCAAGTCGAGCGCCGGCTCGCCGAGCTGGGCGACTCGGCGGCGCCGCACGACCGGGCCCGCGCCGAGATGTTGGTCGCCGACGCTCGGCAAGCCGTCAAGGAAGACGCACCGATGGACCGGGTGCAATCGCTGACATCTGAACTGCAGCAGGTGCTTTACGGGCTACAACCAATGCCGTCCGGTGGCGGCAACGGGCAACCATCCGGCGACGGCCGGGGCTCTCCAGTCGGTGACGACGACGTGGTCGACGCCGAGTTCGACCGGGGCTGAGCCGCCATGGTCAGTTCGACAGAACATTCCAAGACCGATGAAAACGATGACCGGGTAGACGAAAGTCCGCCTGAAGCGGTTGCCTCCCAACCTGATTCGGACACCGAGCTGGCCAAGCTCGAGGACCGCTGGCGACGCGCGGTCGCCGATCTGGACAACCTGCGCAAGCGGTATGCGCGCGAACTGGACCGCGAACGAACAACGGAACGATCCAGGGTGGCCGGCGCCTGGCTGCCCGTCGTGGACAACCTGGAGCGGGCGATCGCCCACACGGGTGACCAGTCCGACGCGGTCGTCGAGGGCGTGCGGAGCATTCTCGAACAAGCGCTACAGGTTCTCGAGCAGCTCGGCTATCCGCGCGATGCGGAGACAGGGGTGCCCTTCGACCCGCAGCGTCACGAGGTGGTCGGTGTGGTGGACCACCCGGACAGCGCGCCCGGGACGGTTGTCGAAGTACTTCGACCGGGCTACGGCGACGGATCGAGGCAACTGCGGCCGGCGGCCGTGGTGGTCAGCCGACGCGAGGAGTGAGATCGGGTGGCCCGCGACTACTACGAAGTCCTCGGGGTGTCGCGGGACGCGACCGCCGATCAGATCCAGCAGGCGTTCCGCACACTGGCCCGCAAGCATCACCCCGACGTCAACAAAGATCCAGCGGCCGAAGAACGCTTCAAGGAGGTCAACGAGGCCTATCACGTGCTGTCGGACCCCGAAACCCGCAAGCGCTACGACCGATTCGGCGAAGACTTCCGGAAGGTGCCCGAGGACTGGGAAGAGCGGGTGGGCGCCGGTGCCGGTGGCTTCGGCGGCGCAGGGCCCTCCGGCGCGCGGGTGCGCTACGGCCAGGGCTTCGGCGGCGCCGGCGGCATCAACATCGAGGACCTTTTCGGCGACATGTTCGGCGGCAGTGGCGGATTCGGGCCGATTCCGGGTGCCGACCAGGAAGCGCTGCTGGAGCTGACCGTCGAGGAGGCCTACCGGGGCGGCAGACGGCAGATCTCACTAGATGGCCGCAATTACGGGGTAAACATTCCCGCGGGTGTCATCGACGGTCAGCGGATACGGCTGGCGGGAGAGGGCGGCCGAGGTAGCGGCGATGGACCGGCCGGAGATCTGTACCTGCGGGTGCGCATCAAGCCGCATCCGCGATTCCGGCTCGACGGACGCGACGTCACCGTCGATCTGCCGGTGTCGCCATGGGAGGCGGTGCTGGGGACCACTGTCGCTATTCGAACTCCCGGCGGCGAAGCGAAAGTTAAGGTGCCGCAAGGGTCGTCGACCGGCCGGCGGTTGCGGCTGCGCGGCGAAGGCATGCCCAACCCGCGCGGTGCCGCAGGCGACCTCTACGCAGAAATCAAGGTGATGGTGCCACCGAAACCCACTGCGCGGGAACGCGAGCTGTTCGAGCAACTGGCGGCGGAGTCCACGTTCGACCCCAGGAGGGGACAATGACCGCATCACGCTATGTCCTGGCGCGGCGGCCCGGAATGCAGCTCGACGACTTTGCAACACGCTGCGCGTTGCATCCCGACATGGTGCGCCGACTGGTGGCGCTCGGCCTCGTCGCTTGCCAGCAGGATGCCCGCGGCGATCTCCGGTTCGAACCTTCTGCGTTGGTGACAGTCGGCCGCATCCAGCGGTTGAGGACCGGTCTCGGACTGAACTACGCGGCAATCGGGCTGGTGCTCGACCTGCTGGACCACATCGAAGAGCTGGAATCCGATTCTCGCCGAAGGAGGACATCGCGGTGGACATCAACAAGCTGACGCAGAAGTCACAGGAGGCGTTGGCCGAAGCGCAGAGCATCGCGACCCGGATGGGTCATATCGAGGTCGATGGTGAACATCTGTTGATGGCACTGATCGACCAGCCCGAGGGTCTGGTACCGCGGCTGCTTGATCAGACGGGCGCCGACACCGCGGCGCTGCGCGCCGACCTGGAACGCGAGTTGAACCGGCGTCCGAAGGTCAGCGGCCCCGGCGCCACGCCGGGCCAGGTTTCTGTCACCAGGCGCCTGGCGAACCTGCTGGAGGCCGCCGAGCGGGAAGCCAAGCGGCTCAAGGACGAATACGTATCGGTGGAGCACCTTGTCATCGCCCTCGCAGAAGAGGGTTCGGCGAGTGCCACCGGACGGATTCTCGCCTCCCACAACGTGACTCGAGACTCGTTCCTGACTGCGCTGACCAAGGTCCGCGGCAACCAGCGGGTCACCTCCGCGACCCCGGAGGGCGCCTACGAGGCGCTGGAGAAGTACGGCCGCGACCTGGTCGCCGAAGGCCGCGCCGGCAAGCTGGACCCGGTGATCGGACGCGACGCCGAGATCCGCAGGGTGATCCAGATCCTCAGCCGCAAGACCAAGAACAACCCTGTGCTCATCGGCGACCCCGGCGTCGGCAAGACCGCGATCATCGAAGGCCTGGCCCAGCGCATCGTGCGCGGCGACGTCCCAGAAGGCCTGCGCGACAAGACAATATTCTCCCTCGACATGGGCTCACTGGTGGCAGGGGCCAAGTACCGCGGCGAATTCGAGGAACGGCTGCAGGCGGTGCTGTCAGAGGTGAAGGCCGGCGAAGGCCAGATTCTGCTGTTCGTCGACGAGTTACACACTGTGGTCGGCGCCGGGGCGACGGAGGGGTCGCTGGACGCCGGCAACATGCTCAAGCCGATGCTCGCCCGCGGTGAGCTGCACATGATCGGCGCCACCACCCTCGACGAATACCGCAAGCACATCGAAAAGGACGCCGCGCTGGAGCGCCGGTTCCAGACCGTGCTGGTCGACGAACCTGACGTGGAGGACACCATCTCGATCCTGCGCGGGCTGCGCGACCGCCTCGAGGTGTTCCACGGGGTGAAGATTCAGGATGCCGCCCTGGTGGCGGCCGC
>Ga0075428_100004264_pt1 | contig 15737 bp, 12 predicted proteins | sample RhiMetdeltSRZDD2_FD_75291 | JGI IMG/M metagenome (GOLD analysis project Ga0075428, IMG submission 75291) | Populus rhizosphere microbial communities from Tennessee, USA - Rhizosphere MetaG P. deltoides SRZDD2 | ecosystem: Host-associated > Plants > Roots > Rhizosphere > Soil | place: USA... | reverse complement strand
TCGATCACCGTGCCTAACGAAAAGAAGCCGGCCACGATCGAGATGGCGCCGAGGACCAGCAGCGAAACCGAGGGGAAGTCCTTCTCCGCATGCAGCCGGCCGAACACCCGAAAGAAGTAGCCGCTCTGCGCCGCGGCGTACGGAATGCGCGAGTAGCCGAGCAGCAGCGCGAACACCGAACCGAACGCGGTCCACAGCACGAGCAGCGTGAAGATCGTCGCCACGCGGTTACCGTAGATCCGCTGCATGAACACCGAGACAATGAAGTTCGACTCCGGGTGCCCCGACGCCGGTACGAACTCCCGCCACGGGATCACGCCGATGATCGACAGGTTGATCCCGATGTAGATGACCGCGACGGCCGCGGTGCTGATGAGGATCGACCGCGGGATCACGCGACCCGGCTCTCGCACCTCGTCCCCGATGTAGCAGACGTCGTAGTAGCCGAGGTAGTCGTAGATGCCGACCCGCGACGCGGCCCCGAGACCGAGAAAGAAGCCTAACGAAAAGTTGAACGCGCCCGGCGGGAAGTCGAATGCAAGACGGGGGTCGAAGTGCCGGGCGCCGGTGGCGATCACCGCCAGCACGGTGACGAGCGTGCCGACCCAGAGCGACACCGTGATCCGCGCGATCGAGTGGATACGCCGATAGAGCAGCCCGACGTTGATGATCCCCAGCGCTGTGATGAGCAGGATCGTCCCGCCGCGCGTCAGGCCACTCCACAGGTAGCCGGCGTACTGCGCGAAGCCGATGTACCCCGATGCGATCTCCAGCGGGCCGCTGAGCACGAACTGCCAGACGAACAGGAACCCCATGAGGCGTCCGAAGCGCGCCCGTCCGAACGCCTCGCGCAGGTAATTGAACGAGCCCCCGGAGCCTGGCATGGCGGCACCGAGCTCGCTCCACACCATCCCATCGCAGATCACGATCACGAGCGCGACGAGCCAACCCAGCATCGCCTGGGGTCCGCCCATCGCCGACATGAGCAGCGGGATCGTGATGAACGGCCCCGCGCCCATCATGTTGGTCATGTTGAGCGCGGTCGCGCTCAGGAGACCGAAGCGCCGAACCAGGCGATGGCCCTCGGGCGGAGTGTCCCACTCGCCCGACATTCCCGCCGGCGGAACCTCCGCGGGGGTCGACGTGCTAGCGCCGCCCCTTTCGGCGAAGCGCCTCGGCAATCGCCTGCTCGGCGAGTGGCGCCATGATGCGGTAGCCCGCCTCGTTAGGGTGGACGCCATCGCCGGCGAGGTCCGACTTCATCCCCTGTCGCTCGTCGGCCATCGCGGCGTGGTAGTCGAGATACACGGCGCCGTGAGTTGCGGCGTATTGCTTCATCCACGCGTTGAGGGCTACGATCTTCGGCGCGGGCTCGAGCCCCCGCCGCCATGGATAGTCGAACACGGGCAGCACGGAGCTCAGCACGACCGCGATGCCGTTCGCCTGCGCGAGCTCCGCCATCGACGCGAGGTTGTCCTCGATCATCTCGATCGTGGACGGGCCCGTGTTACCGGCGATGTCGTTCGTCCCGGCGAGAATGACAACGACCGCCGGCTCGAGCGCGATGACGTCCTGACGGAAGCGCACGAGCATCTGCGGCGTCGTCTGCCCACCGATGCCGCGATTGACGTACGGCTTCGCGGGGAACATCGCGGGAAAGTATTTCGCCCAGCCCTCGGTAATCGAGTTGCCAATGAACACGACGCGGTTCTCGCCGGCCCGCGGCGAACCCAGGGCCGCGTTCGCCGCCCGATACCGCTCGAGATACGCCCAGTCGATCCGCAGCCGGTCGTCGGGCGTCTGGCCCGTGAGGTCTTCGAGCGGCAAGGCCATCAGCGCGACGATACTCGCGCAGAGCAGCATACCGGGGCGCAAGGCGTGCATGGAATTCCTCAGGAACGGGACACAGAGAATGGAGGGCGCGAGGTGAAAATCGCAACCTGGAACGTGAACGGCGTTCGCGCTCGCCAGGCGCAGCTGCAGGAATTCATCGACCGCGAGCAACCCGACGTCCTGTGCCTGCAGGAGATCAAGGCGTCGGTGGACCAGCTGCCCATGTGGCTCTGCGAGATCGAGGGCTACTGGTGCTACTGGCACGGCGCGAAAGGCTATTCGGGCGTCGCACTGCACGTGCGCAAGGCGGCCTTCCCCGAGCGCCCCGCCTTTCACCATCCGACGTTCGACTACGAGAGCCGGATCGTCGTGGCGCGCCTTCCGGGCCTAACGGTTGCCTCGATCTACGTTCCGAACGGCGGGAAGGACTTCGCGGCGAAGATGCGATTCCTGGAATCGCTCGAGGCATTCGCGACCGAGCTCGAAGCGGCCGGGGAGCCGCTCGTCCTGTGCGGTGACATGAACGTCGCGTTGACCGACATGGATGTGCACCCGAAGGAACGGAAGCCGGGGATCATCGGCCAACGACCGGACGAGCGTGCGCTCATGGAGCGCATCATCGGCAACGGGCTCGTGGATGTGCACCGTCGGATGGAGCCCGACAACGCGGAGCTCTTCACCTGGTGGGCGCCCTGGCGCAACATGCGACAGCGCAACATTGGGTGGCGCCTCGACCTGATCCTCGCGAGTCGCTCGATCGCGGAGACGACCGTGTCGTGCGTCGTCCAGCGGGAGGTCGGCACGAGTGATCACGGTCCGGTGATCGCGGTGTTCGGCGGCCCGACCGGGTCGAACCGTGCGGAGCCTAACGCTTCTTTGGGGTCGGTGGCCTAACGCGTGGTCCGCCGCGCGGAGGACGCTTCGCCACGGCGCGAGCGCCGTCGGCCGCCGCTCCGCCCAATGGCTCCGTCGGCGCCTGGCACCGCCACGCCTCCTCGAGCAGCATCCGGAGCTCCCTGGTGTTCACTTCAGCCAGGCGCACGAGCACCGCCGGGAAGCCGTTGTAGTGCGGCTCGGTGAAGAATTTCTTCGGGTCGGCCGCGAGCAGCGCCTCCTTCTGTCCGCCGTTGGCAACCCGCACCGCGAGCACGCCCGGGTTGGCGACGCGCGGCTTCTTCGGCTGGACGCGTTCCATCCAGACCCACGCGAATCCCTTGAGCTTCTCCTTGCTGCGGACCGAGAAGGCGAAGCGGCCGTCACCCTCTTCCGTCTCCGGTAGGGACAGCGCGATGCGACGTACGTCGGCCTGGTTAGCCATGGTCGTTCTCCACGCGCCGGCGGCGCGGACGTTAGGCGCCGAGGTTCGCCTGCAAACGACTGATGCCGTGCGACAGAAACTCCCGGTAGCCGTCGGCTGGCAAGGTGGCGAGATGCTCTCTCGCCCGCACGATCGTCTCCCGCGCTTCCTCGAGCCGCCCGAGGGCAGCCAACGAGCTCGCGAGATTGAGGTACAGCGACGGGAACAGCTCGGTCGTCCGCCCGTCCGCGACGCGCTCGGCGTGCGTCACCGCCAGTGAGTTCCAGCGGAGCGTCTCGTCAGGCGTTGGCTGATGACGAGCGAGATAATGCGCCGCGATCGCGGCCTCGTAATCGTCTCGGCGTGCATCCCACGCCTGCTGGAACAGTTGTCGCGCTTCTTCCGGCTGGCCGTCCCGCTCCATCCCCGCAGCGCAGAGAAGGAGCACCGGGTTGTTCGGGTCGATGGGCATGGCTGAACCGCGTTACTTTCCCGATCACGCGTGTGCACAGGCCGCTACAGGATCAGGAGATGTACTCGAATAGGTTCCTCGACGGAATACGGGTCGTCTCGATAGCGCAAAACGTGCCGGGACCGCTCGCGGCGGCACGGCTGCGGGAAGCCGGCGCAATTGTTATCAAGGTCGAGCCGCCGACGGGTGATCCCTTCCTCGCGCTCTCACCCGAGTGGCACGCGGAGATGCACGCCGGGATTTCGATCGAGCGTCTCGACCTCAAGGCAGGAGACGGACAGGCTCGTCTCGCGGCGCTCCTTGCCGACGCGGACGTATTCATCACCAGTCAGCGTCCGTTGGCATTGGCGCGTCTCGCGCTCGACCCCGACGCACTGCGCACGCGGTTCCCTCGGCTTCGGATGCTTCGCATCGTGGGCACGGTTCGCGATCCCGATCAGCCAGGGCACGATCTCACCTACCAGGCACAGGCCGGGCTCCTCGGTGACGGGATGCCTCGCACACTGGTGGCCGACGTGATGACCTCGGAACGGGCGTTTTCCGGAACGCTCGCCCTGTTGCGGTTGGCGGTCGGCTCCGTGATGGACGTTGGTCTCGTAGAGAGCCTGGATCCATTGCTGGCGCCGCTCCGGCATGGTCTCACATCCACGGGCGGAACGCTTGGCGGCGGTGCTCCACGCTACGGCGTGTATGAAGCGAAGTCGGGACGCATCGCTGTGGCTGCGCTCGAACCGCACTTCGAGCGCGAGCTCTACCGGCACCTCGACCTGCCGATGCACTCCGATCCGTCGTCGCGCTTTCTCGATCGTACGGCGGCCGAGTGGGAGCGCTGGGCGCGCGAACGGGGACTTCCCATCGTCGAGGTGCGCGGTGGCGACTGGGGACATCGGGACTAGGGACGGGGACTGGGGACTGGGGACTGGGGACTCGGCCGGGAGGCCATTAGCGCCGAGGAGGTCTCCACGGTTGAGAGGCTTGGGTAGCCGAGTCCCCAGTCCCCAGTCCCGATGTCCCTGGTTCGCCGTCCCGATGTCCCTGGTTTCGCAGTCCCTAACGCGTTACCCCGACGCCCTCGCTGATCTCCGCCGAGTCGGCGGCAATCGCGTAGGACGTCAGCCGTGCGGCGTGGTCGTAGATCTGCGACGCGACCATGATCTCGTTTGCGCCCGTCCGGGCCACGATCCCGGCGAGCCCTGCCCGCACCTGGTCGCGTGTGCCAACGAGGCTGAACGAGAGCATGTCGGCCAGCATCGCTCGCTCGAATGGGGCGAGCGACGCTTCGAATCCTTCGGCGGGCGGCTTGAGCGGGCCGGGACGGCCGCGACGAAGGTTGATGAATGCCTGCTGCAGCGACGTGAACAGCCGATTCGCTTCCGCCTCCGACTCCGCCGCGAAGACGTTCACGCCGAGCATCACGTATGGACGCTCGAGCGTCTCCGACGGTTGGAACCGCGCGCGATACACGGCGAGTGCCTGGTCGAGCATCGCGGGCGCGAAGTGCGACGCGAATGCGAACGGCAGCCCGAGCGCGGCCGCGACCTGCGCCCCGAACAGGCTCGAGCCAAGGATCCAGATGGGCACGTCGAGGCCCGCGCCGGGGATCGCGCGAACTGCTTGCCCCGGCTCCGGCTCCCGGAAGTACGCCATGAGCTCGACGACGTCCTGCGGAAAGGAATCCGCCGCCGCGGGTGAACGGCGGAGCGCTTGCGCCGTCACCTGGTCGGATCCCGGCGCGCGACCGAGTCCGAGATCGATACGTCCCGGAAACAGCGACGCGAGCGTTCCGAATTGTTCGGCGATGACGAGCGGCGAATGGTTAGGCAGCATGATCCCGCCCGCGCCGACGCGAATGGTCGACGTGCCACCCGCGACGTGCGCGATGAGCACGGACGTCGCCGCGCTCGCAACGCTCGGGATGTTATGGTGCTCGGCCAGCCAGAAGCGCCGGTAACCCAGGCGTTCGGCGTGTCGCGCGACGTCGAGGCTATTGCGAAAGGACGTCGCGGCGTCGCCGCCTTCGACGATGGGTGCGAGGTCGAGGACCGAAAGAGGAATCACGAGCCTGAATGGCGAGCATCATCGATGCGGACTCGGCGTGGCATCCGGGCCGGTATCGGCCTCGCCCGCGCCGCGCGGGACGAAAAGGACTGCCACGAATGCTAAGGCCGTGTAGCACGCCATGATGATGAAGAGCGCGCGATACCCGTTCAGGAGATCGAAGATGCGTCCGTTCATCGGGTCGCCGATCGCCCCGCCGAGCGCGTTACAGAGCAGGAACAGCGATGCGAGGACACCTCGGCGGTCGCGCGGAACGGGCTCGACGAAGAGCGGATAGGCGTTCACCATCGGGAACGTCCAGCTCGCCGACGCGAGAGCGAGAAGCGGAACCGCGACGCTGATGCTCGCAACTCGGTCGAGCGCGACCAGCGTCACGGCCATGAGGCCGAAGCCGACGAGCATGGCGTTTCGCCGGCCGATGCGGACGCCGATGAATCCGGCGGGTAGCGCGCCGATCACTCCGCCAACCGCCCACGCGATGAATCCGGTGGTCACCTCTTCGGGGCGCACGCCGAAACGCTCGGTGCCGTGCAGGGCGTACCACGTGGTGAACGTCTGGAAGGTGAGCTGCAGCAACAGCGACGCGAGAAACACTGGTCGCATGCCTGGAACGACGCCGCGCACGGCCGACCACGCCGCCTCGGCGAGCGAGCGGAACGTCACCTCAGCCGCTTGTGAGCTCGACGCCTTCGGCTCGCGCAGCCCGACTGCGAACGCGATGGCGATGGCGACCACAGTTCCGGCAGCGATCAGAAATGCGGGACGCATCCCGAGGATCCGACCGAGCATCAGGAACACGATCGCTCCAACGCACATCTGGAACGTGACTGATCCAGTCGCGAGCGACCGGTACCGCGATGGGACGAGATCCGCGACGAGCGCCTGGAAGGGCGATCGCTGGATGTTGATGCCGGTATGGAGAAGCACCATGGCACCGATCAGCACTGCGAGCCCTAGCGCGGCAGACGCCGGAAGCAACGCCATGCCGAGCGACGACAGCACGAACCCTGTGAGCACCAGGGGCACCCTGCCGCGCCCTCGTGCGCTGGCATGGTCGGACGCCGGGCCGGCCCACGGCACGAGTAGAAGCAGCAGCACGTTGTCGATCGCCATGACGGCGCCGATGGCCGTGCGGTGCTCGCCGAGCGCGTCCCGAACGAGAGGCGGGACGAATGTGCTGATGAGCGGCCCCGTGACACCGGCAAACAGCCCGCCGAGTCCAATGAGCCCGAGCGTGCCGTACGGCGTGCGCACGCTTCGCGGAACGCTGGTCGCTTCGGCAGGAGTGGGAACGTCGAATGCGGTCACTTCCGTCTTCCTTAGATGATCTTGAGGGACCACAAAATGTAGATCACGGCCATGGAGACCACGCCGTTCACGATCATCACGCCGCCGAACGAGATGAGCGCCGATCGCAGTGGCATGCGGGTCAACGACGTGCACACCCAGAAGTAGCTCGAGTTCACGTACTTGGTGATGATCCCGCCTGCCGACGCGGCAAGCATCGTCGCCTCGGGGCTCAGGCCTAACGCCGGCATCATCGGCGCCACGATCGACGCCGAAGTGATCACGCCCACGGTCGTGGATCCGGTGATCATGTTGCCCACGATGCCTAACACGAACGGCAGGAAGATTGCGGGCAGACCCGTTGCCTCCATCGCCTTCGCGATGGCGTCCACCGCGGGCGTCTGGCGCAGGATCTGGCTCAGCGCTCCGCCGAGGCCGACGACCATGATCATCATGGCTGCCGTCCGGAGCGCGTTCTCGATCCACTCGCTGACACGGGCGTGCGCCTGATCGCGCTTCGTGTTGCGATACGCGATCAGCACACCAATGCCCAGCGCGACGACGGGCCACCCGAGGTACAGCATCGCCCTGTTGACGACGTGACCCTTCGGCAGGAGCATCCCGGCGGTGCTTTGGGCCGCGATCAGCACGAGCGGAATGAGAATCGGGGCGAACGCCCAGAACGTCGAGGGCAGCTCGGCCTCGCGTCCGCGCTCGACGAACGACTGCCCCGTGAACTCGGCCGACGGCGGCGACTCGAGACGTGGTCCCACCGCGAGCGCGTAGAGCCATCCAAAAAAGCTCGCGATGATCGACACGAAGCAGCCCCACAGGATCACACGTCCCATGTCGGCCTTGAGCAGGGCGACGGCGGCGAGGGGACCCGGAGTAGGCGGCACCATCGCGTGCGTCAACTGCATCGCACCGATCAGCCCCGTGCTCATGACACCCATGTTGAGCCCACTGCGAATGGCGGCCGAGTGGACGAGTGGGTTGAGGATCACGTAGCCGACGTCGGAGAAGATCGGAATGCCGATGACCCAGCCGCTGAGCGTCAGCGCGAGCGACATCCGCTTCTCGCCTACCCAGCCGATGAGCGCAATCGTTATGCGCTCGACCCCTCCCGTGTGCTTGAGCCCCTCGGCCAGAATGATCCCCACGACGATCACGACGGCGATGCTCCGAACGGTGTTCCCGAACCCGGTCTCGAACGCGGCGATGAAGGCGGCGCGGTCGATGCCTGGCAGAAGCGCGAAGAGCAGTATTGGCACGAGCAGCGCGATGAACACGTGCCATCGGAACTTCGTGATCAGGAGGAACAGCAGGGCAACGACGGCGATCAGGCCGCCGAGTGCGATGAGCGTGCTGTCGGTGATCCTCGCGTCCATTCGTGATCGAGATCAGAGGTATTTGTCATCCCGAGCCAACAGGCGAAGGATCGCGGTCGTCCCGGTAGAGGGAGTGGTCATCCCTCGCCCGTCGCTCGGGATGACAACTGGGGGATGACAGATCTCAGAAGTACTACCGGGTGCACCGCCGGACGCGATGTTCCCTGCGCGATCTGCTGACGACACGACACACCCGTCGCCGCGACGATCGCGTCGGGCTCGGCAGTCACCGCCGGAAAGAGTCGCATGCCACCGATCTGCATCGACAGGTCGTAGTGCTCACGCTCGAACCCGAACGACCCCGCCATGCCGCAACAGCCCGCATCCAACACGTCAACCGCCGCACCCGGGATTCGCTGCAGCAGTCCAACGCTCCCGGCGGTCGCGTTCGCTGCCTTCTGGTGGCAGTGCCCGTGAAACAGAATGCGTGTGCCTGCGGCCACCGCGTTCGCGTCTGGAATGAGACTTCCCTCGTCGATCGCCTGCAGGAGGAGGTCGTCGACCATGCGCGCCTCGCGGCCAATCGCCGCCGCGCCCGAATCGCCGACGGCGAGATCCACCAGCTCGTGCTTGAGCGTGAACACGCACGACGGCTCGCAGCCAACGATCGGAATCCCTTTCAGCGCGGCGGGGGCAAGACGCGCGATGAGGTCGTGATGGCGCGACCGCGCGTCATCGAGGAGGCCCTTCGAGATGAGCGCTCGGCCGCAGCACACGTTCCCCGCGAGCTGAACCTCCCATCCCGCGAGCTCGAGCAGCTCGATGGCCGCGCGACCGATCTCGGGCTCCGTGTAGCTCGCGAAGGAATCCGCCAGGAATACCACCGGGCCGCGGCGCACATTACCCGAGGGCGTCAACGGTTGCCGCCGCGCGAACCACCGCTGCAACGTCTGCCGCTCGAAACGGGGCAGCGATCGACGCCGATCGATGCCGGCCACACGCTCCGCCAGGGCCCGCACCGGCCGGGATCCGGCTACCCAGTTGGACAGCGGCGCCATGGCGGCGCCGAACCGATTCAGGCGCCGCACGTGCCCGAAGATGAGCGCCCCAATCGGCACGCCGTGATGCTCGTGGTAGTGCGACAGGAACTCGGCCTTGAGCTCGGCCATGTCGACCGACAGCGGACACTCGGTCTTGCACGCCTTGCACTCCAGGCAGAGGTCGAGCACGTCGTGCAGGCCTTCGTCGCCTAACGCCTCGTACGGATTTGGCGACGACAGCGCGTGCACGAGCGCATTCGCCCGACCGCGGGTCGAGTGCCGCTCGTCGCGCGTGGCCATGAACGACGGACACATCGTTCGGCCCGCCTGCTCGGATTTCCGACACGCGCCGATGCGCGCGCAGCGGTTCGCGGCGGCACGCATCCCGCCCACCGGGTCGAACGGAAAGTGCGTCACCACCGGCAGCGCCTTCGGCAGCGCCGGCTCGCGCAGATGCTCCGTCATGCGCGGCGCGTTCACGATCTTGCCCGGATTGAGCCGTCCTGCCGGGTCGAAGAGCTGCTTGAGCGTGCACATCGCCCCGTACAGCTCCTCGCCGAAGATCTGGCGGTTGAACTCACTCCGGACGAGCCCATCGCCGTGCTCGCTCGAGTTCATCCCGCCGAACGACGTCACGAGCGCGCAGACCTCCTCGGCGACCGCTCGCAGCGTGTCCACTGCGCCAGGTCTCGTCAGGTCCATGAACGGCCGGATGTGAAGACACCCCGCCGACGCATGCCCGTAGAAGCCCGCCTTGAGCCCGTGCCGCGCGAGCAGCTCGGCGAGACGTCGCGTGTAGTCACCCAGCCGCGCGGGATCGACCGCGGTGTCCTCGATGAACGCGATGGATCGCTCGCCCCCTTCGCCCGCGGCACTGAGCAGCCCGAGCCCCGCCTTCCGCAGCTCCCGAAACCGTGTGAGCTGATCGCCGGTTTGCGCGCGCAGCACCGCGTAGCCGTGGCGGTTCGCGTTCCATCGTGCCTCCAGTCGTTCCGCCGAAGCCAGAGCTTCAGCCGGCGTGTCGCCGTAGAACTCGAGCCAGAGCAGAGCGCCGGGGTTGCCTTCGAGGATCGACACGAGCTTCCCGTGTGCCAGCGACCGCCGAGCGAGGTCGAGGATGAACCGGTCCACCAGCTCGATCACCGCCGCGCCCAGGGCGCGCGCGTCATCCGCGGCGGCAATCGCGGCGGCAACGGTGTCGAAGTGGCCCGCGACGCCAACGACGGCCCGCGGCTGCGGGACGAGTCTGACGCCGGCTTCGACGACGACGGCGAGCGTCCCCTCCGATCCGACCACGAGATTCGCGAGGTTGAATGGCCCGCGGTCGGTCAGCGTCCGCTCGAGCCGATAGCCTCCCGACTTTCGCCAGAACGACGGAAAGTCGCGACGGATGGCGCCCTCGTGTCGCGCGACGAGCTGTGGAACTTCGCGATACAGCCGCCCCTCGAGCGAGCGGCTCTGGCTGCGCCACTCGACCTCCGACGCCGGCGTCGGCCCCAATCGCGCCCGGCTTCCATCCGATAGGATGACGTCGAGCCACTCGACGTGATCGATGGTCATCCCGTACCGGGCCGATCGGGCGCCACACGAGTTGTTGCCGATCATGCCGCCGAGTGTGGCGCGGTTCGACGTGGATGTATCGGGCGCGAACATGAGGCGGTGCACGGCCGCCGCCTTGTTCAGGTCGTCCTGGATGAGGCCCGGCTGAACTCGCGCCACCGCAGGCTCGGCGTCGAGCTCGAGGAGCCCTCGCATGTGCCGCGACAGGTCGAGGACGACGGCCCGCCCGACGGTCTGGCCCGCGAGGCTCGTCCCTGCGCCGCGCGGAAGCACCGCCACGTCGAACTGACGCGCGACCTCGATCGCGGCCACGACGTCATCCGCATCGCGCGGGTAGGCGACGCCTAACGGCTCGATGGCGTACAGGCTCGCGTCCGTGGAGTAGATGTGACGCGTGTAGGCATCGAAGCGGACTTCGCCTCCGAGCGCGTGGCGAAGCGCGCCTTCGAGATCGCGCGTCAACGACCTTCCCACCGCGGTTTGCGCTTGTCCACGAACGCCGCCACGCCCTCGCGAAAGTCACGGCTGCCGTACACGCGGCGCACGAGATCATCGCCGTCGGAAGCCGCGCGACTCACGATTCGCCGCACGGCTTCTCGTGTTACCTGAAGCGTCAGGGGCGCGTGGCTGGCCAGGCGGGCGCAGAGCAGCTCGAGCTCGCGATCGAACGCGTGCGGCTCGAACACTCGCACCACGAAGCCGATCGAACGTGCCTCGTCGGCCGACATGAACTCGGCGGTGAGAAGCATTGCCTTCGTGCGTGCAGCACCGAGCGAGGCGACGAGCCGCGCGTAGTTGCTCATCGAGAGGCTGTTCCCGATGGTCCGGGCGATCGGCACGCCGAACTGCGCGTTAGGCGACGCGACCCGCAGGTCAGACGCGGCTGCGAGCGCCAGCCCGCCTCCGGCGGCATACCCTTCCACGGCTGCCACGGTCGCCGCCGGCAACGACTCGAGCTTCGTCAGCACCCCCTCGAGGCGCCGCTCGTAGTCCACGCCATCGTCGCCCGAGGTGAAGGCGGTGAACTGCGAGATGTCCGTCCCGGCGGCGAAGTTGCCACCGGCACCACGAAGCACGACGACACGCACACCCGGCTCGGATGCCACGCGGTCGAGCGCACGCTCGAGCTCCTCGTACATCGCCCAGGTGAGCGCGTTCCGCGCGCCCGGCCGGTCGAACGTGATCGTCGCGATCGCGTCGCGTCGCTCGAGCCGCACTGCCCCGGCATCCGTGCTCACTCGCTGCCCTCCATCCCAAGCTCACGCAGGATCTCCGCGCCATGCTCGCCGAGCAGCGGCGGGGCGCGCCTGACACGGAGCGGCGTGTCGCTCATCTTGAGCGGGAACCCGAGCGTTCGGACCCGGCCAGCCACCGGGTGCTCGATGTCCTCGACCATACGGCGCGCATGCGTGTGCGCGTCGGCGAAGACCTGCGCGAAGTCGTGAATGGGGCCGGCGGGCACACCGGCGGCGAGCAGCAGGTCGACCCATTCGGCCGTCGTATGTCGGGCCAGCGCGTCTTCGACTTCGCGCACGAGCGCGGCACGATTCGCCATCCGCGCGGCATTGGTCTCGAAGCGCGGGTCCTTCGCGAGCTCGCCACGGTCGATCGTCCCGCAGAGCGCGGTCCACTGCTGCGCCGTGAGCGCCGCGAGCGTCATGTATCCGTCGCTCGTACGAAACGCCTGATAGGGCGCGCTCAGGCGGTGCGCGGAGCCCATGGCGCGCGGCGTGTCGCCACTGGCCCAGTACTCGGTCGTCTCCCAAACGCACATCGCGAGCGCCGAATCGAACAGCGAGGTGTCGATGTACTGGCCTCGACCGGTCTTCTCCCGCGCTATCAGTGCGGCGAGGACGCCGTTGGCGGCGATGAGACCGACGGACAGGTCGGCGATCGGCACGCCGCACTTCACCGGAGCGCCACCCGGCTCGCCGGTGATGCTCATGACCCCGCTCATCCCCTGCGCGATCAGGTCGAAGCCGGGCCTCAGCGCATACGGTCCTGTCTGGCCAAATCCCGAGATGCTCGCGTAGATCAGGCGAGGGTTGATCGCGGCCATTGCGTCGTAGTCGACGCCAAGACGCCTGGTCACCCCCGGACGGAAACTCTCCACCAGGACGTCGGCGGTTCGGACGAGCGCGCGGAAGATGCGTCCGTCTCGCTCACGAGTGAGGTCGAGGACGATGCTGCGCTTGTTGCGATTCAGCGCGAAGAACGGGGCATTGTCGTCGCCGCGCATCTCGAGCTCGGCGCCACCCATCGACCGCGAGAGATCTCCGCCCGGTGGCTCGACCTTGATCACGTCCGCTCCCAGATCGGCGAGCTGCATGGTGCAGAAGGGGCCGCCCATCACCTGGGTCAGGTCGACGATGCGAACGCCATCGAGGGCGAGGGTCATGCGCGCAATTCTCGCTCGCCGGTCGAACGCGGGGAAGGCGTAGGGATCAGGAAGCTATGCGTCCGGGGAAGTTCACCAAGGAAGGGAAGATCCGAACGCGGTGGCCGGAGCTCTCCATGCCCTCGGAGCGAATCCGAGAGCAGCGGCGTAATCGACGTTCGAAATCCGCGTTAGGTTTTGCTGTTTACCCGGGCTCGTGTGTAGTTTAGGTCCTATGACCGCGCTCCCCACGCGCCGCGTCCTGACCTCCATCAGCCGGGTCGTGTCGGCTGGAATCGCCATCGCAGCCGCGGCGGCCGGTCATGCCCAGACGCCCGGGAGCGGTCGGCTCCGGTTCGTGGTCGAGGCACGGCAGCTCGGGCCCGTTGGTTACCGCGACCCTGTGGGTGCGATGTCGCCGGACGGCCAGTGGCTCGCCTTCGCGTCCGCGGGAAGGCTCAGGCTCTCGCAGATCGCCGGGGGGCCGGTGACGACCGTCGGACCCGCCGGCGGTCGAATCACCAGCATCGCGTGGCTTCCGGACTCGCGGCGCGTGGCGGCGTTGCAGGGTGATGGCCACGGGAACGTCGCATGGTGGATCGTCGACGTTCACACGGGCGACAGGCGCCGCCTGTGGACGAATCCGTTTCCGAAGGTCGTCGCCGGAACCGACTCGATCGCGATCGACCCGAACGGCTTTCGCGAGATCGCCTGGACGGGCGACGGCACGCGGCTGGCCAGCGTCATCCTCCAGCCGAACGGATCGGTGCTCTGGACCGGCAAGCCGGATGGAACCGACGCGCGAGCGCAGCGGAGTGCGATGCGACTGAGCGCTCCGGCCTGGGCGCCTAACGGTAAAACGCTCGCCTGTCTCGCGATGTCCGGTGGGAAGCAGTTCGTGAGCCTGCCGTGCGGCGCACCAGCGACGGGATCGGCCACGGCGGAAGCGTACGGCCCGATCGCGTTCTCGTCGGACGGCACGAAGCTCTACTTCGCATCACCTAACGCCCGCGGCACGCTCGATCTCTGGGTGCGGCCTGTTGGCGTGGGCGCTGCCACGCGCCTGACGAGCTTCGCGCGCGACACCTACGCGCCATCGGTCGGCAGGTACGGCCGCGTCGTCTTCGGTGTCCAGGACTACCGGACGTTCGTCGCCGTCGTGCCGTCCGGCGGTGGGCCGGTCCGGCAGCTCACGTCGTTCCAGTCGGAGACGCCGACCTGGAGCCGCGACGACAAGCTCATTGGCTTCACCTACGGCAGCTGGCGGCGGATCATCGACGACCTGCATTACCCGGACATCGCGCAGGATCTCGGTGCCGTGCGCGCCGATGCGGACACACCAGCGGCCGCGCCGCTCTCGGTCATCCGCGCATCGTCCTCCGAAGACCAGGGGCTCGACTGGTCGCCTAACGGGAAGTGGATCGTCCTGCACTCCCACGCGAACGGGCTCGACGACGTCTGGATCCAGCCCGCCGACGGCTCGGCGCCTGCCACGTCCATCACCAGAGGCGGTACCGAGACAGGATGGCCACGGTGGTCACCGGATGGCGCCTGGATCGCGTACGGGACGGAGGTGAGTGACGGCGGCCCGCTGCGAGGCGTGCTGTTCACCGTGGGCGTCGACTCGGCGACCGGCAGGGTCACCCGCGAGGCCCGGCGTGTCACGATCGAGGGCGTTCACGGCGATGTCGATCAGGCGGAGTGGGCGGCCGGTTCCGACAGCATCGTGTTCTCCGCTACCGAGGGGCCGGACCAGCGAGCGATCTACGTCGTCGCGCGCGAGGGCGGCCCGGCTCGGCTCGTGCACCGCTTCACCAGCGAGCAGCAGTTTTCCGGGCTTGGCGTATCGCCCGACTTCCGCTGGGTCGCGTTCATCGCCCCGGCGACCGATGGCCACTTTCAGGTGTTTCGCGTTCCCGTGACAGGCGGCACGCCCACGCAGGTGACGTTCGACCCCACCGACAAGACCCAGCCGGCCGTCTCGCGCGACGGGACGCGTATTGCGTTCACCGTCTTCTCGTACCGGATGCAGTTCTGGCTGATCGAGCCCTAACGAGTTGGAAGCGGCAGGGTCCACACCTGCAGCTGAACCGGTTCCTCATGCGGGCTTCGGGCCGGCTCGATGAGTGTCGAAGCGACCACGAACCCGAGGCGTTGCGGGATTGCCGCGCTCGGAGCGTTGCGAGCATCGCAGCGGATCTCGATATGGGTCATGTGCGGCAGCGTCGCCGCCACGTCGACGAGCGCCCGGGACGCCTCGGAGATGAGCCCTCGACCGGTGAGGTCCGCACGGAGCCAGTACCCGAGCTCGATGCAGGTGGCTTCGGCGAAGGGAACGCGCTCCGTCGCAGAACGCGGGTACAGTCCGGCCTCGCCTAACACGTCGCTTCCGTCGGGCGAGAAGAGCCCGTACCGAAAGTCGCGGCCGCTCGCGAAGTCATCGCCGAAGCCGACGAGACGCTGCGCGAGCTCGGCGACGGGCACG